>ERZ834722.1183-NODE-1183-length-25732-cov-3.980800_pt1 | contig 25732 bp, 21 predicted proteins | sample MGYA00519576_ERZ834722 | MGnify/ENA primary metagenome ERZ834722 (study PRJEB31850, sample SAMEA3708759) | human gut metagenome | biome: human gut; feature: human-associated habitat; material: faeces | place: China | collected 2014 ...
CTTGAATAATTCCTTCCCAACTATCAATCCCTATTCGAGATAAATACTGTTCAAAATAATCATCTTCTTCATCTGTATCCGCTTTTTGATAGGTTGTCCATACAGGCTTGGCTTCACCATTATGAGGTGCATCGGCATACTTACGCAATCCCAAACAAGCACCATCTCCCAAATGGTCAAACCAACTATGCCATTGTATGCCATTAATACCGTCCAAATTGTTAATCTTCTTCCAACCATAAGCAAATCCGGCAGCCTGATCCTGAGTGTAAAGGAAGCCAAGTTTCTGGCACTTTTTCTGGAAAAGGAGGATATCAGTTATTCGGTGGAGGAGATTGCCGGTCAGGTTTTTCAGGGGGAGGTCAGTGCAGAGGAAATCGCTCTTTATATGGCATATCTCAATAATAAACTGGTACAGATTCATGGAAATCTGCAGCTTATGATGGAGGATGGAAAGATTTCTGCTGAGAAGAAGGAGGGATAGGCTTGAGAAAATTACGATGGCGTCTTGTAGGGATTGTTTTTTTCTCTGTCGTAGTGGTATTTGCCATTATGAATTTGGTGCTGATATTCTGTCTGCGCACATACAATAATGATCAGGCGGACCAGATGACACAGATCATCAGTGAAAATGACGGAACAGTTCCGCTGATGAAGGACTATGATGAAAAATATGTCAAACAGCAGCTTTTTGGCGGAAATTATATTGAGTTTAACGAGGAGTCGGCATTTCGGACCAGGTATTTCTGTGTGGCCGTAAACTCGGACAAGCAGATTTTGTCTGTGGATATGGATCATATTGCAGCAGTGGATGAGAAGAAGGCAGCCCGCATGGCCAAGTTTGTGCTTTTTGTGAAAAAAGATGTGGGAAATGTGGGAAATTATCGTTTCCGAAAGGAATATTCGGATGGAGAGGTCACGGACATTATCTTTTTGGATTTCAAGGAAAGTCAGGAATTTTACCAGCTGGTGGTGACTCTCACGGTAGGAGTGTCACTTCTTTTAACGATGCTGATCACGATCATATTTATCATAGCATCAAAGCGGGTGGTACGTCCCTTCGAGGTGAACTCCCAAAGGCAGAAGCAGTTTATCACGGATGCCAGCCATGAACTGAAAACTCCCCTTGCCATTATTTCTGCCAATGCAGAGGTGTTACAATATAAGGGGGAGCAGAATGAGTGGCTTCAGAATATCGTGGACCAGACCAAGAGGATGGGAAAGCTGATCAACCAGCTTCTGGTATTGGCAAAGCTGGATGAGGTCCAGGAGAAAAATGACCGGCAGGATGTGGATATGAAGGAATTGGCAGAAAAGGCGGTAGAGCCTTTTAATGAGGTGCTGGAACGAAAAAATGTGAAGCTTGTGATGGAACTGGAGGACAATCTGCAGATACGTGCCAACAGAGAGCAGATGGAACAGCTTATGACGATATTAATGGACAATGCGGCCAAATATGTCAGTGAGGAGGGAAATATTACCTGGAAGCTATCAAAGATCCATAAGGGTGTCAGCTTTTCCGTGACCAACACAACAGATCAGGATGATGTGGATACGAAGCATCTGTTTGACCGGTTTTACAGGAATGACAGCTCCCGTTCTTCCAAGACAGGTGGACACGGGATTGGGTTGTCTATTGCAAAGAAGATCGTAGATGCCCACAAAGGTAATATCACGGCGAAAGCAGAGGGGAAAACAGTCACTTTTTCCGGTACGATGCAGGGATAAAACCAAGGAATGAAAATACAAAGATGAAAATATAAATCCATTTATGATTTGACAAGCTTTTGCCATACTGTTATAATTCTTTTGTAATATATATGTAACATTTGACTTGAATATGTAATATTCTTTAATAGAAATGAGGATTCGTATGTATCGAAAGAATATAAAATGGATTGCGGCAGCAGTGGCAGCCATCGTGATGATAGCAGGAACGGCCAGGATCCATGCAGGCACTGTGGCAACAGAGAAGCCTATGGCCGGTATTAATCTTAGTCTGGACAAGTACAGTGATGCGGTTCTTGCAGAGCAGGAAAAGGAAGAAACGGCACAGCAGGAGACAGAAGTAACAGCAGAGCAGCTTACCTCCAAAGGCGCAGCGGCCATCACAACTCTTGAGAGCACAGAGAAGTCTTCTGACAAAAAAGAAAAAAAGGAGATCAGCCATTTAAAGCTGAATCTGAAATATGACAGGCTTGGTGTGGCAAAGGTAGATTCTTATCTGAACGTCAGAAATAAGCCGGGCGAGAGTTCCAAGATCGTAGGAAAGATGACCAAAAATTCCGGCTGCAATATTTATAAGGTGAATAAAGGCTGGGCAAAAATCGTATCCGGTAAGGTAAAGGGATATGTGAAAGCAAGCTATCTGGTAAAAGACCAGCAGGCAGAGGAGCTTGCAAAGAAGATTGCCAATCTTCGTATCTCTGTAAATACAGAGACATTGAATGTGCGTTATCTTCCATCTACGGATGCAGGGATTTATGATCAGATTTCCGAAGAGGATGAGTATGATATTTACAAGAGAGACCTGACAAAGACCTGGTTAAAGAAATATGTTTCCAAACATTGTAAGAAATCTGATCTGAGAAATATTGACATAAAGGAAATGTACAATAATCTGGAAAACTGGATGTGTATCAGCATTGATAATGAGAAGGCTTTTGTCAGCAAAGATTTTGTAAAGGTTACCTTTAATCTTGACAGGGCGGTATCTATTAATGAATCGGGACTTGCCTCTAAGACATCCTCAGATTCATCCGACTCTTCCAATCTGACCAATATGGTAAGCTATGCAATGCAGTTTCTTGGTAACCCATATGTCTGGGGAGGTACAAGCCTGACCAATGGTACCGACTGCTCCGGATTTGTCATGAGAATTTATGAGCATTTCGGATATTCTTTGCCGAGAACTTCTGCTGCACAGGCTGGAGCCACAAAGACAGTCAGTTCCGGTGATGTTCGTCCGGGAGACCTGTTTTTCTACGGTAGTGGCGGAGTAAGCCATGTAGCTATGTATATTGGCAATGGCCAGATCATCCATGCAAGCAACCCTCGTACCGGCATAAAGATTTCATCGGCATATTACCGGACACCGGTGAAGATTGGCCGTGTGATCGGATAATTTATTGTAAGTGATAAGACTGTTCTGCAAAAGAAAATTTGTCAGAACAGTCTTTTTCTGTTAAACTGTGCACGAAGGCGAAAATATATTTGTGTTCTGACATTATATTTATAGCGAAAGACTTGTAGATACAGGAAGGGGTGTTGGAATGAAGATTGTGTTATGTGTCGTTGTGATCATGTTGCTGGTCGGAGTAAAACTATATGTAGACCGGAAAAATTATAAAAAACGGATGCGCAAGAGACTTCTGCGGGAATGGGGAAGCCCTATTGAGGATGAATACAGTACAGAAAAGCTTCAGGCAGTTGCGGAGTATTATCGAGACCATGAACCGTCCATATTTGTGGATGATATTACCTGGAATGATCTGGATATGAACCGGGTATATCAGCAGATGAATCATACGAAGTCAGCAATGGGGCAGGAATACTTATATTATCTGTTGCGCTGCCCTGTGACAGATCCGAAGGAGCTGGAGGAAAGGGAACGGCTGATCTCCTTTTTCCGGACAGAGGAGGAAGCACGCTATATGCTTCAGGGAGAGTTTGCCACGATTGGAAAGTCGGGCAATTTTTCTGTTTATGGTTATCTGGACAAGATCAATTTGTTAAAAAAAGAAACGGGAATTTTTTCAATCATTCAGTTTATGGCATTTATAGGGGGCGTTATATCATGCTTTTTTGTGCCGGATATGATGATCATGCCGACAGCGGTGATCGCAGCAGTCAATATGGTGACATATTATAAAAGAAAAGCACAGATGGAGCAGTTTTACCGGTTATTTGCATTTGTTGTGCGGATGATCCGTTTTTCTGAGACGGTATCCGCTTTGAAAATTAAGGAATTGCAGACATATTTTGACCGGATGAAGGAAAAACAGGGGAAGTTCCGAAAATTTTGCCGGGGAAGCTGGCTTGTGGTTGGCGGCGGCCGGATGGAAGGGAATATTACCGATATCTTGATGGATTATGTCCGTCTTTTGACACATATTGATATTATCAAATTCCAGTCGATGGCACGAGAAGTGCTGCGCCTGCAGAAGGATCTGATGGATATTTATGAGACGGTTGGATTTTTGGACAGTATGATTGCTACTGCTTCTTACCGTGATATGATGCAGGAATGGTGTGTCCCTAAAATGGAACAGGCGGAAGGAAGAGCGTTTTATCTGGAGGCAGATGAAATTTATCATCCTCTTTTGCAGTCTCCGGTCAAAAATACGATCCATGCACACCGGAATGTTTTGCTGACAGGCTCTAATGCATCCGGAAAGTCAACCTTCATTAAAACCGTGGCGATCAATGCGATTTTGGCGCAGACGGTGCATACTGTGCTGGCAGACCGTTATGAAGCTGTTTATTTCCGGGTTTATTCTTCTATGGCACTTCGGGATGACATTCTGAGCAGTGAGAGTTATTATATGGTAGAGATCAAATCCCTCAAGCGGATCGTAGATCAGGCAAAGGAGGAGGGAGAGCCGGTACTTTGTTTTATTGATGAGGTACTTCGTGGCACCAATACAGTGGAGCGTATTGCGGCATCCACGGAGATCTTAAGCTTATTGGCTCAGAAAAATGCACTCTGCTTTGCGGCGACTCATGATATTGAGCTTACGGAGCTTTTGAAGGAGCAGTATGATAATTATCATTTTGAGGAGCAGGTAGAGGAGGATGATGTGATCTTTGATTACCGTCTCCGGGAGGGCAAAGCTATGACGAGGAATGCCATTAAGCTTTTGCACATGATCGGGTATGACCAGCATATTGTACAGCGGGCGCAGGAACGTGTGGAAAATTTTGTGGAGACCGGAAGCTGGAAAATGTGATCCCGTAACAGGAAAGGAAGACAGATTAAAATGACGAAAATTACAATGTATACAGACGGAGCAGCCAGAGGAAATCCGGATGGACCGGGAGGCTATGGAACGATTTTGTCTTTTGTGGATTCCAAAGGGCAGGAGCATATCAAGGAACTTTCGGCCGGCTATCAGAAGACCACCAATAACCGAATGGAGATGATGGCAGTGATCGCAGGGATGGAAGCATTAAACAGACCATGTGAGATCACGGTATATTCGGACAGTCAGTATGTGGTGAAGGCGTTTAATGAGCACTGGCTGGATGGCTGGATCAAAAAAGGCTGGAAACGCGGAAAAAATGAGCCGGTCAAAAATGTAGATCTGTGGAAACGTCTGCTGGCTGCAATGGAGAAGCATCAGGTATCTTTTCAGTGGGTCAAAGGACATAATGGACATCCACAGAATGAACGCTGTGATGAGCTTGCCACTACAGCGGCAGATGGAACGGATCTGCTGGTAGATGAGGGAATATAATAACAACAGAATATTCATGGCAGAATACGGAAATAATACATAACAAATTCAGAAAGGAATGGTTATGTATGAAAGGAAAAGTATTTCGCTATATTACCGTATGCTGTGTGTTTCTTGCATTATTTGCCCTTGCCAATTTTTACTGTTATCAGTCCGCCATGAATCAGTTTGAAAAGATGCAGGAGGACTATGAGAGCCGTGTGGGAGAGCAGGTGCAGGTATATGTGGATAACCGGATGGCAGACCGCGTGGAGCAGCTGGAAAAAAGTGTCCGGGAATCGGTACAGACAGAAAATGTTTCCAAAACATTATCGGATAGTACAGTGTATCAGGTGCAGAGTCACAATGCATTGACGGATGAGACGGTCACGGAGTATCAGACATTGCCGGAGGAGCTGGTGGGTTGTGACAGGGAACAGGCGCAGGAATATTGCAGCAAGTACAAAAAGAACATGTCAGCAAAGGAGTTTTTGGATGGTCTGCAGAGTGTCAGTCTGATCTCCTTTTCGCCGGAGCGGCTGACCATATGTAAGAATTATGATCAGTCAAAGGTAAAATTTCGTTATTATCTGATCTCAGATGGCACAGAGGTGATCGCCTATTATGGAGATATGAAAACCGTATATGAGCATACGGGCATTGCGGTTTCCTCACTTTCCAGGAAAGAAAAGCAGCAGCTGAAAAAGGGCATTGAAGTAAAGGATGAGGAAGAATTGTACGGCATATTGGAAAATTATTCCAGTTGACAGATAGAAAAGAAATGGAGAAAAACATGCAGGAAGAAGTGATCGTGATCGGTGCCGGTGCATCGGGAATGATGGCGGCGGTGACGGCTGCAGGAGAGGGCTGTAAGGTTCTTGTTCTGGAGCAGCTATCGCAGCCTGGCAAAAAGATATATGCGACAGGAAACGGAAAATGCAATTATACCAATGAGCATCAATCGCCGGAATGTTATCGTGGAGAAGAACCGGGATTTATCCGGAAAGCATTGGCGCATTTTTCATATCGGGAGACATTGGATACATTCCGTGGGATGGGAATCCTTCCACAGGCAAGAGACGGTTATTATTATCCGGTATCCGGTCAGGCTGCCTCTGTGGTGGATGCACTGGTACGGCGGATGGAGATGCTTGGGGTGACCCTTTATACGGAAGAGAGAGTACAGCGTATTACAGATAGGACAGCCAAAGATGGTACAGTATATTATCAGGTTCAGACGGACAAGGCTTCGTATGAGACCCGGAATGTGATCCTTGCAGTGGGAGGAAAAGCAGCACCGGTTCACGGCTCCAAAGGGGATGGCTATAAAATTGCAGAGAAGCTTGGGCTGCAGATTGTTTCTCCGGTTCCGGCCCTGACCTCCTGTGTACTGAAGGGAGATTTTACAAAGGAATGGGCAAAAATACGGGTACGGGGCTGTGTGGAGCTCTACAGTAAGGCTGGAGAGCTTCTTGCAAAGGACCGGGGAGAGCTTCAGCTTGTATCCTACGGTCTGTCCGGGATTCCATGCTTTCAGGTGAGCCGCTATGCCGCCAGAGCATTGGAGCAGGGGGACAGGCCATATCTATTGCTTGATATCCTGCCGGATTATCCGGAGGAGGAGCTTTGGGAGGAGCTTTCACGCAGGAGAAAGGATTTTGCGTCATATACAGCAGAGCAGGCACTGGAAGGCATGGTGCATCAGATTCTGGGAAGAGTTCTTCTTAAAAGTCTTGGATTAAAGCCGAAGGATAAGGCGGGAGAATGGAGTGACCGGGATATCCGCCGGATCGCAGACCGTTTCAAACACTGGAAGGTTGGCATTGAGCGGGTCAACGGATTTGATTTTGCACAGGTGACGGCAGGAGGAGTTCTTACAAGTCAGCTTGATCCGGATACCATGGAGGTGTGCAGATATCCGGGGTTTTATATAACGGGAGAGCTTCTGGATGTGGATGGAATCTGCGGGGGATATAATCTCCAGTGGGCATGGACCAGCGGTTATCTCGCAGGAATGGCAGTTGCGAATCAGGAAAGGAATGCAGGAAGATCATGATCAAGATTTCACAGATCAAGGTTTCTTTGGATAAAATTTGTCAGAAGGCTCCGGCAGAGCTTGTCAAAAAAGGAATCATTGGAGAGGAAGAAAAGCAGCTTGTCCGGCGGGCAGCAGCAAAGCAGTTACATATCAGGGAGGAAGAAATTAAAGAATTTCAGATTCTCCGGAGATCGATGGACGCCAGAAAGAAGCATCAGATGCAGTATATCTATCAGGTGGCTTTTCAGATACCTCATGAAGAAAAGGTACTTCGCCGTTATGGGAAAAACGATGCGGTAATATGGAAGGGATTCGGAAACGGGGCTGCAAAGGAGTCAGAGAAAGAAGCTGTGAATGCAGCATCTGCACCAGATATTGGACAGAGAAAACGACCGGTCATTGTGGGAATGGGACCGGCCGGATTATTTGCGGCATTGGAGTTAGCAGAGCATGGGGTCGCACCTCTTGTACTGGAGAGGGGCTGCGAGGTAGAAAAACGCCGGAAAAAGGTGTCCCGGTTTTGGGACACCGGCGAGTTGGATGAAAACTGCAATGTACAGTTTGGGGAAGGGGGAGCAGGAACCTTCTCGGATGGAAAGCTGAATACACTGGTCAAGGATCCCACAGGGCGGGGCAGAAGGGTAATGGAAACCTTTGTGCGGTTTGGTGCCCCGGAGGAAATCCTTTATCTGCAAAAGCCACATATTGGTACAGATTTGTTGGGACAGGTCGTACGAAATATCCGGGAACATATTCGGGAGCTGGGAGGAGAGGTTCTTTTTGAGACACAGTTCCTTCGGGCAATATGGCAGGAGGATACGCTTGAGGAAATCGTATATCTTCGGAATGGCAGAGAGGAGCATCTGGAATGTGACACTTTGATCCTGGCAACGGGGCATAGTGCCAGAGACACGGTAAAGACGTTATATGACAGCGGAATCCTTATGGAGGCGAAGCCATTTGCGGTAGGAGTACGGGTGGAACATCCACAGGAGATGATCGGTCGGAATCAGTATGGAGATCTGTACGAAAAACTACCCACTGCAGATTACAAGCTGACCTACAATACCGGAGAAAAACGAGGCGTGTATTCGTTCTGTATGTGTCCCGGTGGATATATCGTCAATGCCTCTTCGGAAAAGGGACGTCTGGCGGTAAACGGAATGAGTAACCATGCCAGAGACGGGCGCAATGCCAACAGTGCCATTGTAGTCACGGTGGATCCTTCTGATTTTGGAGGACGTGATCCGCTGGCAGGGATTGCCTTTCAGAGAAAATGGGAAGAGGCGGCGTACAAAGCCGGTCAGGGAAAGATCCCGGTACAGCTTTTTGGTGACTTTTGTGCCGGAAGGAAAAGCACCGGACTGGGACAGGTGATTCCGTCTATTAAGGGACAATATGCGCTGGCAAATGTCCGGGAGGTCATTCCGGGCTTTGTGGGAGATGCCATTGAGGAAGGCTTTGGAGCTTTTGACCGACGGATTCATGGATTTGCCCGTGAAGATGCGGTTCTGGCAGGAATCGAAAGCAGAACATCTTCTCCGGTGCGGATATGCAGAGATGAGTCTTTGCAGGCGAATATCCGGGGGATTTATCCATGTGGAGAGGGTGCCGGATATGCCGGCGGGATCACTTCTGCCGCGATGGATGGAATCCGTGTGGCGGAGAGCCTGATCAAGTGAAAATAAATAAGAAATGGAGATTATCATGGACGAAAAGGGAATTCAGAGAATTAATGAACTGGCACATAAAGCAAAAGCAGAGGGGCTTACCGCTGCTGAAAAGGCAGAACAGAAAAAGCTGCGCCAGAAATTTCTGGCGGATATCCGCGCAAATGTACGGTCACAGTTAAATAATATTTCTGTCATCGAAAAGGATGGCAGTATTACAGATCTGGGAGAGACTATTGGCAAAAAGAAACCAATCCGTCTGGAGGATGCGGAATGACGAAGGAGGAAGCCAGAGAGAGTATGAAAAAGCTCCGCCGGGAGATGAGTGATCAGGAGCGCAGCCGTCAGAATCAGGAGATTCGTGAGCAGCTTCTGGCAGATCCCGTATGGAGGGAGGTATCCTGGTTTTATCCGTTTGTGTCCTATGGAACAGAGGTGGATACAAGAGAGCTCATCCGGGGGCTTTTAGCTGAGCAGAAACAGGGACGCCGGATTCATGTGGCAGTTCCAAGGGTTGCCGGCAGGGAAATGGACTTTTACGAGATCCACGATATGACCGATCTGCAGCCCGGTTATCAGGGAATTTTGGAGCCGGCAGAGTATTGTCCGAAGGTAGAAGCAACGGAAGGAATGATGCTATTGCCGGGACTTGCCTTTGACAGAGAAGGACATCGTGTGGGATACGGTGGCGGATATTATGACCGTTATCTTGCCCGTTTTGAGGGTTCGTCTTTACATTTATATGCGGTCGCATATGACTTTCAGATCGTGGATCAGATTGAGGCGGAAGAACATGACATTTCTCCACACAGGATCATCACTTCACAGAACGAACACAATTAAAACACGTTTTCTTCATAATCACATCACAAAGGAAACATAATTCGTTGCTAGAATGACATCATAAGATAAAACAAACGGCGATATAATGAGTTCTAAAGAACTCATATCAGGAGTTTAGCCGTATTAGAGAAGAGTAAGAAACGGAAGGGAGAGATTGTGATGACAAAACAGGATTTAGCAAAGGTGGCAGCGTATGCTGCAGTGTTTGGACTGGTAGGAGGCGTGACATTTGAGGGGGTTAACTATACCGCCAATCATTTCATAGGAAGTGCAGCGGTAGAAAGCACCGCTACGCCGGCAAGCAAATTAAAAACAACAACGACTTCAACAGGAAGCAGTGATGGAAGCTCCGAAGGTGTATCCACAGTAGCAGCTAATGTGCTTCCGTCTATTGTAGCCATTGATGTAACAGTTCAGGAAAATACACAGGATGTATTTGGCAGAAACTATTCTCAGGAATCATCCGGCAGCGGCTCCGGTATTATCGTAGCGCAGGATGACAGTAATCTTTATATTGCAACGAACAATCACGTTGTACAGAATGCAACCAGCGTATCCGTAAAATTTAATGACGACAGTACTTATACCGCAAGCGTCAAGGGAACCGACACAGACTCCGACCTGGCAGTGGTTGAGATACCGATGAAGGATCTGTCCAGTGACACCAAAAATAATATCAAGGTCGCAACCCTTGGAGATTCTACCAAGGTAAAGATTGGAGAGCAGTCTATCGCCATCGGTAATGCACTGGGTTATGGTACTTCTGTTACCGTTGGATATATCAGTGCGGTTGACAGAGAGGTTGCCTCTGAGGATGTCAATATGAAGCTGCTTCAGACAGATGCTGCGATCAACCCTGGTAACAGTGGTGGTGCTCTTGTGGATGATGAGGGCAAGGTTATCGGCATCAATTCTGCAAAATATTCTGACACTTCTGTAGAGGGTATGGGTTTTGCCATCCCAATCTCCACAGCAGTTCCGATCATCAATGATATTATTGATGCACAGCAGGTATCTGAGGATAAACAGGCATATCTGGGCATCAAAGGAACCGATGTTTCTAGTGAGATTTCCCAGTATTACAATATGCCGGAAGGAATTTATGTGGGTAAAGTCACAAAGGATTCTCCTGCCGGAAAAGCCGGTATCAAGACAGGCGATATCATTGTCAAATTTAACGGAAATGAGACAACAACCATGGATGGACTGAAGGATCGTCTGGGACGCTGCAAAGCCGGAGATACCGTGGAGGTCGTTGTAAAGAGAGCAGATAACGGTGATTATAAAGAGGTTACTATGAAAGTAAAGCTTGGCAAGAAATCTGATTCCACAGATGACCAGAGTAATGATAGCCAAAGTAATGACAGCCAGAGTGGAAACGGCAGTCAGAACGGCTCCCAGAATAATGATGGAAATCAAAATGGAAATAATTCCCAGAATGGAAACGGATATAGTAACGGGTGGGGGTCCTTCTTCAATTAAAGAAGGCGAACCATTTTGAAAAAGCCGCATACCATAATCTATAAATTGTTTGTGCAAAAGAGGATACCCACAGGGGTGTCCTCTTTTTTGTACAGAAAGGGCAGGTATCATATGAAACGTATCTGGAAAAAGACGCTTTGCGTTGGTATGACGGCGGTGATGATGGTGGGGGCTTTGTCGGGCTGTGGCAAGCAGGATAAAGAGCTTACTACGATCCGTCTCAACGAGGTGGCACACTCTATCTTTTATGCACCGCAGTATGTGGCGATTGAAAAGGGGTATTTTGAGGACGAAGGGATTGCATTGGAGCTGACCAATGGAATGGGGGCAGACAATGTAATGACTGCAGTGGTTTCCGGGGAGGCAGACATAGGATTTATGGGTTCCGAGTCCTCTATTTATGTGTATCAGGAGGGCGCAAAGGACTACATTGTGAATTTCGCCCAGTTGACCAATCGTGCCGGTAATTTCCTGGTGGCAAAGACAAAGGATGACTCCTTTGACTGGAGCAAGCTGAAGGGGAAGACTGTACTGGGCGGCCGGGATGGCGGTATGCCGGAGATGGTATTTGAATATGTATTAAAGAAAAATGGCATTGATCCGAAAAAAGATCTGAAAATTGTTAAAAATATTGACTTTGGTCTCACAGCACAGGCATATGCTTCCGGACAGGGAGACTATACCGTGGAATTTGAACCATTTGCCGCTTCTTTGGAGGCTGACAAGAAAGGTGTCGTTGTGGCATCTCTTGGGGAAGCCAGCGGTGATGTTCCTTACACGGCTTATTCTGCCAAAAAAAGTTATATGAAGGATCATCAGAAGGAGCTTCTTGCTTTCACGAAAGCGGTACAGAAGGGAATGGATTTTGTGCAGAGTCACACTCCGGAAGAAATTGCAAAGGTGATCGCACCACAGTTCCCGGAGACGGACGAGAAGGCTTTGGTTACTGTGGTAAAGCGTTATTATGACCAGGGAACCTGGAAGGAAAATCTGGTCTTTGAAAAAGCCAGCTTTGAGCTTTTACAGGATATTCTGCAGGATGCGGGAGTATTGAAGGACCGGTTGTCCTATGATGATCTGGTAGATACGCAGCTCGCAAAGGATGCGGCCGGAAAATAAGTGGAAATTCATCTTCGGTTATTATAAAACGAAAAGGAGGACCTCCATGCAGGGGGTCTTCTTTTTTCGTAGAAAATTTTAGAAGTAGCACAGATAATAAATATTATTATTGACATATTATATATGTAGTGCTAATGTAAAATATACAACGATAATTTTGCAGATAAAGTATAATTAAGTAGGTACTCATGAGAAAAAGAATTATGAAACAAGTTATATGTCTGATTGTGGCAATTGCAATGTTGATCACAATGACACCGGACTGCTTGATGAATATTCATCAGGTAAAGGCAGCGCAGAAGGAGGAAAAGGAAAATATTACAGAGAAAAGTTACACCTCCAATGGCTGCAGCGTGAAATATGAGACAAAGTCTGGTTGGGGAAATCAGGCGCAAATAGATATTTCCATTACAAACGATGGAGAGGAAAGTATGAAGCTTTCTGAGCTTCGTTTTGTATATCAGGCAAAAATAATAAATATATGGAATGCATCTATTGCAAGTGAAAAGGAGGTGTCCGGTGCATGGCAGTATGTGCTCACACCGGAATCCTACAATAAGCTGCTCAATGCAGGGGAAAGCATTAACATTGGATTTATTGCGGAAGGAGTCGATATACCTCAGGCTCCGGACAAAATTGAAATTGAAGGAGAGTGGGATGATCCCAAGGGAGCAGTTGGGGATACGGCGGATTTTGGAGGATATTACCGTATTACAACGGAAGTGTCAAATCAATGGGATGGAGGGATCATAGGAAAGATCATCCTTGAAAATACGGGAAAGGAAATTCTGAAGGGATGGAAGCTACATTTTGTATGGGATGGTCAGATAGATAATATTTGGAATGCGGTATGTCAAAAAGACAAAAGCGGGTATTCCATAAATCCAATGAATTATAACTCTGAAATCGCTGTTGGAGGAAAGGTAGAGATTGGATTTCAGGCATCTGGTAAAGAAAAAGACTTGGAACAGTTTGGAAAAGAAGGGTTTATTTCAAAAAAGAAGATGGTATTTTCATCGAAGGAGCCGGAGGTTTCTGAGATTCCTGTGACTTCACCTGTTGATCCGGTGTTTACGGATAATCCAGAAACGATTATTCCGGAATGTACAGCGACGGATTTTAGAACTACAACTCCTCCGGAGGAGACGAGTACAGTATATCCGGTAACGGCTATGCCAGCAGAGACAAATATAGAAGAATCAACGGAAAAACCGATGGATACAGATCGACCAGAAGAAACAAAAATGCCATCGGATACAGAGGGGCCCTTTGTAACTAAAGAGCCGGAGGAAGAATCAAGAGGAGATTATCATATAAATAGCGACATTGTGCTGGAAGAGGATCTGATTTGTGACAATTTGTATATTCATGGAAATTTATATACAAATGGAAAAAAAGTAATTGTAAAGAAAAATATTATCCAGGAAGGCAGTGGAGGATTTTATATACAGCATAGTGATGTATCAGTAAAGGAGGATTACGTTTTTGCAGGAGGAAAGCTTAATATTGAGGAAAGTTGTAATTTGTCTATAGGTAAGAATTTTGAAATATTTCAGGGGATTAAAATATATCAGCATTTTGATAATAAAACAGACTTATTCACTTTGCAGGTTGATGGTGATCTATTGTATGCAGAAGAAAAGAAGATATGGAAATTATATCAGACCAATTTAAAATTGGGAGGAAATTTGCAACAGACCGGTTGTAATTGTTTAAGATACGATGAACCAAATGTTAGCGAAGATTTTACTATTACCTTTATTGGGAAAAAGGAACAGGAGATCAACATATGGAATGGTTGTGATCAGTATTTTGGAACATTGGATGCCAGAGAAGCTAAATGTGTCAAATTTCCTGAATCACAGATTTATGCAGTAAATCTTTATGGGTTGAGTAAAATAGAAACGCCGCCGAAACCTGAAGCACCTGACTTGAGTGGGATCGATCCAGATGAGATAGAACCTGGAGAAGAGATCCCTGATCGGGGTTATGACTTGCATGTTGATAATGTATATGTGGAAAACGGAGAAGATCATCTAAAAAGAAATACATATTTGACGGAAGGAAATCTTTATATCACAAATGGCAGTCTGAAGATTGACGGAAATCTGCAGCTATATAAAACCAAGGTTATTATGCCGGAGGGAAAGCTACAGGTTAGCGAAAACCTGGAATTATGTAAATCTCAGATTGTTATGACGGAGGGAAGGCTTCAGGTTGACGGAGATTTGATAAATAATAACTCTACTGTGGGGTATAACAGTGGAGATATACACATAAAAGGGAGAACGGAGCAGCGTGAAGGATCTATTTATTTTTATGATAATTGTAGACTGGAATTTGATCAGGATGTAGAGTTTCCGGATGGCGGAAACTTTAATCTATATGGAGACTCAGTAACATGTATTTTTCATGGAAATTTTAATCAGGGAAGTAGTGGCTTTTTTCTGCTCGAAAAGGAGATTTCTATTTTGAAAAAGACTATTTATTTAGGGGAGACTATGGATACCGACATATTCAATATACAAGATTTAACAAAGACTGCAAGATTTATTTCAGTGGAGATAAAACACAAAAAATCGAATTGCGTGATGCGAAGACTGCATATTGGGGAAGTCTGGATTTTTGTCAAAGCAAAGATGTTTGGGTTAATAATGAAATGATTGGATATGAAGTCAGGGGAATAGAAAAAGTTCATGCCGTTACAGAAGATTTGGCTTTTGATATGGAGTATCTGTATACACAGGGAGACGGAGTGATTTCTGGAAATTTGAAACTCCTGCGAGGCCGTCTTTTTATAAAGGAAGGATTATTACAGATCAGAGGAAATCTTTTAACAGCACAAAATTCGGTGGATGTATATGTATACAGTCAACTAACTGTTGATAAGGATATTAATTCAGATAGAGATATAGATATTTGTGTACAGGAACAGGAACAGGGAAAGTCCATTTTAAAGGTAGGGGGAGATCTGAATGTGTCAGGAGGGGGGCTCTTTTGTGGAGGAAATGCCCAGACAAAATTAAAGAGTGATGTAAATATAAATAGGGGCTTTAGTTTCCGGATCTATAATTCGCGCCGGGAAAAGAAAGAGGCCACAATAGACATTGCCGGAAATCTGAATATCACAGGATATTGTGGATTAGAGGGTGACGGAACACTTTTTCTGCATGGGGATTATTATCAAAAGAATACGTCATATCAAAAATATTTTTTGGGAAAAGTTGCTTTTATGCCAAATAAAAGCGGGGTACATAAATTGGACGTTGAATGCCCGGAGACGATGTATATGGGAAACATTGACTTGAAACAGGCGGGTACTGTGTATAGCAGCAATGCAACATTTTATGGTCGCTCTATATCTGGATTGGATCATTTGAAATATGATGGAGATACATTGCATCTGAATATGGACGACTGGACATTAGAACAGGATGAGAAGATATCTTCTGATCTTTTACTTGATGGCAATGCCTGCAATTTAAACGGTCATCTTCTGCAGGTGGATGGAAATCTTGTGATAAAAAACGCAAAAAAATTGAATTTTAGATCAGGAGGACAATTAAAGGTTTCAGGGGATGTTACGATACAGGGAGATGAAAAAACGGAAATTGATACATCATTTGATAAAAATCAGAAGGAGATTCAGATTGCAGGTAATCTTATATTGTCAGGTACGGCTGTCAGCTATTCTGGTGATCTGGAGCTGGTAGTCAAAAAAGATTTTAATATCAAAGAAAATGGAAGTATTACTTATGTAAGCGATTGGAAAAAATATCAATATCAGATGACCTGTCACCTGACGGGGAATCTTGTTCAGGAGACGTCATCAACAACTGATGCGATTCAATGTGGTAGTCAATTTACTGTTGTTCTTGAAGGGGAACATCAAAAAATCAGTCTTCCCCATGTGGAAAAAATGGGAAATGTGAATGCGGAGAAATGTAAAGATGTTGTGATGTGCGGTAAAATCTATGGATGCACTTTAAATGGCATAGAAAAGGTTGTACCCGAAGGAGGAAATATAGTATCCCGTTTCGATAAGAATATTGTTACTTCAGACTGGACACTGCCGGGTGATTTGCTCTGTTTGGGTTCTCTTGCCGTGCAGGATCATACAGTAAAGATAGAGGGAAACTATGATCAGAACAGTGACACCAGTGTTGTGCGGGGTTCACTTCTTATCGGAAAAGATTATCGCGCTAAGGCTGGAAGGCTTACCATCGGAGAAAAAAAGGAAAAAAACAGTCAGGTCAAAGTAAAAGGAAATGTATTTATACGAAGAAATGCCTGTGTAAGTATGGGGGAAGGAACAGGGACACTTTTTGATATTGACGGAGAGCTTCTGATTGCCTCTTCAGGAACGACGTATGCAGATGAAAACTTCTGGTCTGGAGGAGAGTTGCGGCTTGCAGGAAATTTGCGGACCAATACAGCAACGAATCAAACGAATGTGTGGTTTGGTAAAACCAGAGTAATTCTGGACGGCTGTCACAAACAAATTATTGATACCCGGAAGTCGTATTTCCCAATCTGGTGGTTAGAACTGGATATGGAACAGGCGAGGGAGGTATATTTTACTAATACTATAATTTCAGCAGGAAATATCATTGGTTTTGAAAAAATTAAAAACGAAGCAATTACTGTAAAAAATGCCCAAATTAATTTGCAGCAGGATGAAAAGTATAATGGAGAGCTTCTATTGATTGACAGTACTCTTAATCTGAGGCAACACAAGTTCCGGGTGAACGGTACGTTGGAACAGATATCTACGGTAATGGTATTAAATGGTGGAACGCTTCATACAAATGGGTACCATATTGCAGGAAGTAGTGTATTGCAGATGGTAAATCCGGATGATCAGATATGGGTTGAAGGGGATTTTTCCATGAAGTCATCCCTGAATCACCAGCATCAGATCAGTGACGGAAAGATGAAACTGACAGGAGATTTTTTGCAGGAAGGAGATAAAGCATCTTTTGCAAGCAGCTATAGGTTTACAATTGCATTTACGGGAGATTGCGTCCAGCATGTACACTTTGATGATGAAATTAATTCTAAATTTGCCAATGTAGATCCGGCATTTTCAGACTATCAGATGGACGATACGCCTCTCTATATGACAGCCAGATTATCATATCACATTGCAATCGGTATGATACAGGGATTTCGTACACTGTTAGGAGATGAGAAGTATTCTGCGTTAGTCATAGAGCTTGTAGCAGGTCTTGGAGTAACTGCAGTACTGACTGCAGCGTTCCCGGAGGCTGCCCTAGTTATGCTGGCGGGCGAAGCGGCAGTTGTTGTTGGGGGAATGATGAGTGCTTATATGGCTGTCAATGCGGTAAAGGGGTTATATGGCACCTCTGACGGGACGGGAAGCATTTATGAAAAAGCCGAGGAGTTTGCAAAGAACAGCACCATTTTGATTGTAAATGTTTTTGGAACTATGATGTCGGCCAGAGAACTTGCGCAAAATCTAAGCAAAAATTTTGGCAGGTTTAATCGTATCTTGCAAAAGCAGAAAGAAAAGTCTATTGGGCAGATCATACAGGATGAGGAATTGTATCATGCGGAAGCCTATACCGGATGGCAGGATGCTATGAACCAGATCAAGGGAAATCTGACGGATTCCAATGCAGAACGTGATTTGCAGAAGGCAATCCAACATATGCGGGAGGAACAGTGGCGTGACATCATGGAAACGGTACAGAAATGCCGAAAGGAACTGGGCGAAAGACTGGATCAAGATGACATAAAATGTATGCTGGAGGCAATGGGAGATGAGGAAAAGGATATCCCACGATATGTGAAAGCACAGAAACGAACCCGGATGTATGCGGCGTGGAGTACGATTAAAAATGGTGATGATTTCGAAAAGTATGCTCTGGAAATTGGGAGAAATAACGATTTAACTATTGAGCAGCGTGTAGAACGGCTGCAGGAATTGTTTGAACAATCTACATTTAAAAAAGATATTCATGTACCGAGGGATGCTAAATATGTGAAGGAATTCAGTGAAGAGGGTTATGTAATCTATGACTGGCCGGAAAAGGAAGGTTTTGTGCAGGCACACAGCATTACAAGAAAGAATCCTTTGCCGGAGATCTGGGACCGTTATGGCAGAATGAATGGGAGCAACTTTGCGGACGTGCCTAAGAAAGGAAAGTATTCGTATGAACAGAGAAGTATTCCTTATTATGATAATGAAGCGGCATACCATATTGGAAGGTTCCGTAATGAAACATATTTTGACAAAATAGACGCAATACGGGATAATGAGATAGAGAAGTTAAATAAGCTTCTAAAACAGGAAAATTTGGCGACGATCAGTGCAGGTGATTTTGCGAAAATAAGAGGGAAATATACAGAGTTTATCAGTAAAATCAGGAAAGAAATGCCGGATGTCGATGCTGCTTATGGATTAAGAGGAAAGACAGCCCCGATGGGCGATATGGAGGGAGGAGCAAACCAGTTTTTAACGCCGCTGTCGGGTGATGCTTTGGAAAGGTTGGGAATTTTAACAGAATATAAAAAGTAGAAAGGAGCTTCCTGTATAATAAAAAACGTGGATGTTGAAAATACCTCAGAGTACAATAAGACTACTGACTTGGCAGGTTAGTAAAAATCTTATTGAACAGAGAGGTATCTACAATGAAGTCTAACACACAGAATGCAAAAATTGAAGCTATTACAGAAAAAACTTTAGTACTCGGAATTGATGTCGGAAGCGAAACGCACTATGCCAGAGCTTTTGATCACAGAGGAATCGAGTATTCGAAGAAGCCATTTAAGTTTAGTAACACAGAGGCCGGATTTGTGACATTTAAGGAATGGATCCTGGACCTCAAAGAAAAACATGAGAAGGATAAGGTGGTTCCGGGCATGGAACCAACCGGTCACTACTGGTTTAATCTGGGAAAATTTCTTCAGGATAATGAGATGAAACCGGTTCTTGTGAATCCCCATCATGTCAAGAAATCGAAAGAACTCGACGACAATAATCCAACTAAAAATGATCGTAAGGATCCAAAAGTCATTGCAGGGTTAGTTAGAGAGGGACGCTACATGATCCCGTACCTGCCGGATGGTGTTTATGCTGATCTCAGAACAGCATCAAATATAAGATTCCAGTTACAGGCGGAACTTACAAGAATTCAAAACAGGATCAGTCGTTGGTTCAATATATATTTTCCTGAATATAAGACGGTATACGGAAAGCCGGATGCCAAAAGCGGAATGCTGATCCTTAAGCAGGCGCCACTCCCGGAAGATATCCTGACGTTGGGTATTGATGGAGTGAACCAGATCTGGCGGGATGCAAAGATGAGGGCAGTTGGAAAGGCGAGGGCGAAGACCCTGATCGAAGCTGCAGAGCACAGCGTTGGAAGCAAAGAAGGAGCAGTATCTGCAAGAATGGAGATCCGAATGCTTCTGGAAGATTATGAATCCAGAAATATACGTCTTCAGGAAGTTATGACTCTGATCGAAGAGTTGGTAAATCAGATCCCGATGGCTGAAAAGTTGTTGGGGATCAAAGGAGTGGGAATCAAGACGGTGTCCGGATTCCTTGCAGAGGTAGGTGATATCAGCCGCTTCAACAATCCAAAAGAACTGCAGAAGCTCGCAGGGCTGGCGCTGGTTGAGAATAGTTCTGGAAAGCACAAGGGAAAGACAACAATAAGCAGACGAGGTCGAAAGAGGCTCAGATATCTGCTCTTTGAGGTTGCAATGTCGCTTGTGGCGAAGAACCCGGAGTTCAGGGAACTCCATACTTATTACACAACCAGAAGACTGAATCCATTGAAGAAAATGCAGTCACTTATGGCGGTTGCAGCCAAGCTGATACGTGTCTTTTATGCCATGCTGACCAAAGGAGTGGATTATGATCCGAAAAAGATGGTGGGTGACATCAAGAGACCGGCAGTTTATCTACCGGCTGCATAAGAAAGGCAACTCTTATGGAAGATGCAATCAGATTGCAGATGCATCTATTGAAATAGAGAAAAAGATAAAAGAGTTGTCGGAAAAGGAACTTCAGGATGAAAAGGTAATTATAGATATTCTCAGGAAGTGTTTTGAGGATAAAGAAGATATAGCATCTATGGTTGAAGGGGAGAACTTGGAGATGCTGGTTGAAAAAGTTATGGAATTGGTTAGGGAAGTGTATTTGTAGAGAGGTGGTGAGTGGTATGCCAAAAGTTTTCGATAGAAATAATGTTATTTTGCTCAGAATAGATGAAGCTGATTTGAACTCATTTTTGATTGACATGGACATAGGGGATGATGGAGCCAGTAGGTACATGCTAGAAGAATTTGCAAAAGTTGTTATGGAAGTTATTCCAGAATATGTATTTGCAAATTACGAAAATGATGAAATAAACAATCTAAATGCAGTAGGTAAATTACGAGAGGCTGCTCATAGCATATATAAGATAAAAGAATTTGAACTAATGAGAAGATACTATATGAATGGAGATTTACAAGCGAAACAGGAATTAGATAAATCAGCTTATAAAAATAGAGGAGAGTTTGGTGAATTGATTTTGCACTTGTTGCTGCGTGATTTCAAGGGAACAATTCCACTGGTATCTAAGGTTTATTTTAAGGACACCTCAGGCGTACCAGCACATGGATTTGATACTGTACATATTTCACCAGATGAGAAGGTTTTATGGCTTGGAGAGAGTAAATTTTATGGTAATGGTAAAGTTGGAATTAGGCAACTGCTAGTTGATTTAGAACAACATTTTAAAAAGGAATATCTTGATGAACAATTTATTATAATAAAGAAGAATCTTGAGTGCAATAATATTCCCCAAAGACAACAGTGGATTGAGGAGTTGTCTAATTGCAATAAATTAAGTGATAAGTTAGATATGATTAATATTCCGATGCTATGCACATATGAAAATGATATATATTCAAAATTTGAAAATTTAAATGGACAAGATGCAATTAATTATCATGAAGTGAATATAAGAGAATTAAAGAAAATTTTTGATGATGAAAATGAGCATCCTTTAAAATCGAGATTGAATGTGATTTTGCTTTTATTTCCGGTTAAAAACAAAAAAGAATTAATCAAAATCTTGCATGAAAAATTGTGGCATATGCAAAATATATAGGTGATGGTGATGGTGATGGATAAAATACTTGAGTTTATTGAATTACAAGATACAATTTCATATAATCAAAGTTTTGATTTGGCATTGAAGTGTTCAAGATTGATAGCGAGTGGAACAGAAGAAGAGTTGGTAATGGCTCGTAAAATTATTATTAGAGTTCTTGATGAGTTGAAAAAAATACCAAAGGAAACATATGACATTTGGTCTGATTTGGTGGAAGCAGTAGGATTTTATCCCTATTTAGAAAAGAATAAAAAGATTTTAGAGCAAAATTCACTTGCTGATGAAATAAGAATACAAAGCTATAAATCAGATTATTTGGATAATAAATATATGCATATAAAACAAAAGGAATTATCCGATTTACTGAAATCAGAAGTTAATGTTGTTGCAAGTGCACCAACAAGTTTTGGAAAAAGCTTGCTTATTGAAGAAATTGTTGCTTCTGGCATTTATAATAACATAATAATAATTCAGCCAACATTGGCATTATTAGATGAAACAAGAATTAAATTACGAAAATATAAAGATAGGTATAAAACTATAGTTAGAACATCGCAAGCATATTCGGTTGACAAAGGAAATCTTTTTTTGCTAACAGCAGAGAGGGTAATGGAGTATGAAAAGTTTCCACATATTGATTTGCTGATTATTGATGAATTTTATAAGCTGAGTTTAAGAAGGAAGGATGAACGTGCTAATATTCTCAATAATGCTTTTTTAAGGATTGTGAATAAATATAATTCAAAATTTTATTTGCTGGGACCTAACATTGACGGAATTACAGAGGGATTTGCGGATAAATATAATGCAGTATTTTTTAAATCATCGTATTCATTAGTTGATTGCGATGTTATTGACAAAAGCAAGCAGTTGGGGTGTGAGTTATCGAAGGCAAAGTATGAAAATAGAAAAATAGAATTATTGTGTGAGTTGTTATATGAATTGAAAAATGAACAAACAATAATTTATTTTTCCAGTCCAGCAAGAGCAAGAAAATATGCAAAGATATACTGTAACTATTTAGCAGAAAGAGAAAGTGAAAAAAAGGAAGAGCTACCATTGGTCGCGTGGATTGAGGAAAATGTATCTAAACGTTGGGGTTTGGTAAATGAGTTGAAAAATGAAATAGCAATTCATGATGGTTCATTGCAAAAGCATATTGGTGCAGCTATTATAGATTATTTCAATGATGGAAAGTTAAAATATATTTTTTGCACATCAACCATAATAGAAGGGGTCAATACAAGTGCAAAAAATGTTGTTATTTTTGATGAAAAAAAGGGTACAAATGAGTTGGATTTCTTTGACTATAGCAATATAAAGGGACGTTCCGGAAGAATGATGGAACATTATGTTGGAAAAGTATACAACTTTATTAACATACCTAAAGAAGAAAAAATCGTTGTAGACATTCCATTTTATGAACAAAATAAAGATTTGATAACGGATGAAATTTTGGTAAATATACCAGAAAAAGATGTTAAACCACAAGTTAGGGAGCGATATGACAAAATCTACGAGATTTCTAGTGAATTACTTGATATTATAAAAAAGAATGGTACATCTGTTAATGGTCAAATGAGTATTTATTATGCACTTGAAAGGGATATACAAAACGGACAGTATAATGATATTTCTTGGACAAGGATGCCTGAATATAATAAAATGTTATACATCCTTAAGTTGGCGGAAAATAACACATTTACTTGCGAGAATAACAAAGGAATATTATCGGTGAAGCAACTCACAATGTATTTAAATTTGTATCGAACAAATGGAAATATGATGCAGATTATAGAGTCTTTGTATAATTACAAGAAAAGTAAGGTTAAAAATTTGACAGCAGAAAGAGACTCAAATTATTATGATCAAGCTATTGAAGAAGCATTTCATATATATAGACATTGGTTTCAATTTACAGTCCCCAAAGCGTTTAGGGTAGTAGATAGTTTGCAAAGATATGTGTGTGAGAAACATGGTAAGAAAGCAGGTTCATATAGTTATTTTGTTCAACAATTGGAAAATGACTTTTTACAAGAAAATTTGTCAATATTATTAGAGTATGGGTTGCCACGTAGTTTGGTTCAAAAATTGACGAAATTTTTACCGGAAAATTTGTCTGAAGATGAGGTTTTGAATTATATTATAAAAAATAAATCCTCAATAATAAAGATTCTAACACCTTATGAACAAGAACGTTTGATAGCATGTATATTGTAATAATACTCTAAATAATTATGAAAAGATAAGAAAGCAGGTGCAGCATATGAATATGCAGGAGTTAAAGGAACTCATTTATCAAGGTGAAAAAGTAGATATGGAATGTAAAAAAGCAGAAAAAAGTGTACCAAAATCTGCGTATGAGTCATATTCTGCATTTGCCAATACAAAAGGTGGATATATCATACTTGGAGTAAGAGAAGACAAAACAAAGACTGATACCTATTATGTAAAATTAAAAAGTTTGTTGCAGGAATTATGTCTGTGGAATGAGTCGCTACAAGATTTGGATGAAGAGGTAATAAAAATGCAGACACTTCCAGATGTAATAGCATAGATATGCTATATGATAAAATATATGGCAACACTTTGGCAACAGAAAAGCAATAGGTCAACAATCATAACTTTCCGTTTCATTTGAAAGGCAAAAGAGAATTTTATTGTTTATAATACTAGCAATCTGAAATAGTAGAAATATTGTGGGGGTCTTTTTAATAACTTAAAAGTGGCATAAATAAATGATTTGAGTGGGGCAGCAGAACAATTTTATAAAATGTAATGAGAAGGAACCCATTAGAAATTGGTGCGATCACGAAAGATGAGTACAATGAATGAAGGTTATAATTATCCGGCGAAGGTATAAGAAACTGGATAATTGCATATTTTAATAATGGAGATAAGGGGAAAGGAAAAGGTTTTTCTTGAAATCATGAAACAATCGTGTTATATTATTAGTAGAAAAGATGCCACCGATAGACGGTTGGCCCAGTAAATTATAAGTGAAAATAGCCGCTCAGTTTACCAGACCGGGGCGGCTATTTCTGTGTCTTATCAGTATCCTTACCAAGGGAATATCCTAATCCAAAGCAGGTTAAGCCGAAGCTTACCACTGCGATAAAATCAATAATACTCATTGGCTCAGCCCTCCTTTCGTCAGATTCCCAAATGGGTTTCTATGTAATCGGAGGGTCACAGTCCCTCCGGAGAGGGCCAACCGCCTACCGTTATGGTGGCATCCAATAAAATTCTAACATATCGTATCGTTTTTTTCAATTATACTTTTAAAATCCGCACGATCTGTACAATTCCAAAATGCAAGGGGGAGATGGAACATTACATTTCTTTGGATTCCCAGAGATATTTTGCACTATCTAACAGCGAAATAAGTGCTTTTAGCATAGCTGTGAAATCTTCCTGCAATTCGTTGATCTCATCGTGAAATAAAGCGACGTCTTTTGGTATAATCTCCTGACTGTTGAAAGAGAAGATGTTTTGCTCCAGATCAAGAAGTCGATGGTACAGTAATTCGACTTCAGCAACTAAAGGAAGGACCGTCTCCTTTTTCCCGACAACACAGATACGGTCGTATAAGCAGCTCCTTGTATAAAAGATTTTCTTAGAAAGTCCGCTTGCTTTGATACGGGCTTCGATTTCTTTGCGTTCATATGGTGATGGTCGAAAACTGATTGTTTGGTTTTTATGTACATTGCTCATAGTCATTCCTCCTGAATTTAATAGTGTGATTTATCATTTTGCGTGTTGTCTGTTCATAGTCAGATACAACTCGTCGTGAATAGTAAAACAAGTAGATCATATCGAATAGCCAGTAGCAGAAATTGCTACTATTTTGCTACTAAAAATCTGCAAAATAGTGTGTAACAGCAGGAATAAGCAACAAAAATCAGATCATTTACCGCAAAACACGAAAGAATATTACGGGATGACTACCCCCCCGGGACGAGTTTGAATAACGGATTAAAATGCCGAAAGCCTGTATTTATGCGGGTTTCCGGC
>ERZ834722.1216-NODE-1216-length-25319-cov-9.783091_pt1 | contig 25319 bp, 26 predicted proteins | sample MGYA00519576_ERZ834722 | MGnify/ENA primary metagenome ERZ834722 (study PRJEB31850, sample SAMEA3708759) | human gut metagenome | biome: human gut; feature: human-associated habitat; material: faeces | place: China | collected 2014 ...
CAGCACTTTCCGAACTGAATCAGCCGCGTTACATGACTCCGGGCGGAATCTTCGATGCATACAAGGCTGACATCACCGTATGGGGAAGAGCAGATCTTAAGGATGTGGAAGATTCTAACCTTGGTCTTAAGGGTTCACCGACACAGATCGCTAAGGCATCCGATAAGGTAAGAAAGGGTGCAGGAGAAAAAGTAAACTTGGATCCCGCTGCATCTGTTGATTACATTGTTGAGAAGTTAAAAGCAAAACACGTAATCTAATCTTTCGATAGTAGATCTTAAGCATATTGAAATATAATGGAGGAAGAACATGAATATTCAAGATTATAAGGGCGTATTTGTCTTTGCTCAGCAGGTAGACAATACGCTTAGCGGAATCGCATTGGAATTAGTTGGCAAGGGAAAAGAACTTGCAAAAGATTTAGGAACAGAAGTTACCGCTGTATTAGTTGGTTCTGATGTTGCAGCTTTAGCTGACGAGCTCGCTGAATATGGCGCAGACAAGGTAATTGTTGTGGACGATCCTGAATTAAAGGAATACAGAACAGAGCCTTATGCACATGCATTAGCATCTGTAATTAACGAATTCAAGCCTGAAATTTTCCTGGTAGGTGCAACAGCAATCGGCCGTGACTTAGGCCCCAGAGTATCTGCAAGAATTCATACCGGTCTGACCGCAGACTGTACACAGCTTGAAATCGGTGATTTCCCGATTAACCCGATTCCTGGCAAGGAACAGCGTCATAACCAGTTACTGATGACCCGTCCTGCATTCGGTGGAAACACAATCGCAACCATCGCCTGCCCGGACAACCGTCCTCAGATGGCTACCGTTCGTCCTGGTGTTATGCAGAAGCTTCCAAAAGAGGCTGGACGCAAGGCAGAAGTAATTGAGTTCAATCCTACACTTGAGAAGAACAACCGTTACGTTGACATCCTTAACGTTGTTAAGGCAGTTGGAAACGTAGAGAACATCATGGATGCAAAGGTTCTTGTATCTGGTGGCCGTGGAGTTGGAAGCAAAGAGAACTTCAAGATGCTGCAGGATCTTGCTGATGTATTTGGCGGAATGGTAAGCTGTTCCCGTGCCGCTGTAGAAAACGGCTGGTTAGCACAGGATTATCAGGTAGGACAGACAGGTAAGACGGTTCGTCCACAGATCTATTTTGCAATCGGTATTTCCGGAGCAATCCAGCACGTAGCTGGTATGGAGGAGTCTGACCTGATCATCGCAATCAACAAGGATGAGGATGCTCCAATCTTCTCCGTAGCTGATTACGGTATCGTTGGAGATCTGAACAAGATCGTTCCAGCTCTGACAGAAGCTTTAAAGGCTGAAATGAAGAATAAATAATTTCATCTTACATAAAGATGTGAAAAGAAAACGCCGCGGATTTCCGCGGCGGTTTTTTTGTGTGAGGAAATACTTGACAAACAGGTTTAAATGACTTAGACTAAAAGTAGTCTAAGTAGTTTAGACCAAAAATAAATAGGTAAAATAATAAATACGGTGATAGAAATGAAAACTTATTTGACAAAAGCAGAATTAAAATTGATGGAAGTAATTTGGGAGAAGGGTCAAATTCCTTCAAATAAACTTGTTAAAGAATGTTTAGAGCGGTTTAATTGGAAAAAGTCAACAACCTATACTAATTTGAAAAAATTAGTTGATAAAAAAATGGTTTGTAATTCAGAGGCAGTTATTACTGTATTAAAATCAAGAGCAGATTATGAAAATGGTCAGAGAAAAGAAGTTATAAAGGAATATTTTTCAAATTCATTACCGCAATTTGTCCTTTCGTTTATCAAAGAAAGAAATCTGACAAGAGAAGATATTCAAGAATTGGAGAAAGTAATAGACGAATATAAGGAGGAACTACATGAATGATTTTTTTAAATTTTATAGTGGTTCTTTGAGTGGAACAATAATAGTTATTATACTATTTTTGTTTATAAGATTTTTATTAAGAAAACAGTCTAATTACATAAAAATAATGTTGTGGGTGATACTTTTGATACGTTTATTGTTTCCGGTATCTATATATACGGAATATGGCATTTTGTATTCGGAAACATTTGTTGAAAAGAATGAAAATCTTTCTGCACAGGAAATGAAAAGTGATAATTCTTTGCAAATATTTCCAAAAGATGAAAATACATCGAAACCATACATGGGAAAAAAGAAGAATATAAATATTCTTATGATATTGTGGTATATAGGTCTTTTGGTTTTTGCTGTATATTATATTATACAGAGGATTGCTGTTTGTAGAAGAACAAAGAATGCAAAGAAGATATCTTCACAGGATGAAATCTATGAGTGGAAAGAAAGCATGGCTTGTGTTATCGGCTTAGTTAAACCAAAAATATTTTTGCCATTTGATTTGAGTCCAGAGCAACGGCAGATAGTGTTACAGCATGAAAAGACCCATATAAAACGCAAAGATTATCTATTGATGATGTTGTATTATATAGCTCTTGCTTTAAATTGGTATAATCCCTTATGTTGGTTAATTTATTTTGGAGTAAATAAAGATATAGAAATGGCCTGTGATGAACAGACATTACAAAATACATCAATGGAGGAAAGAAAATTTTATGCCAGAACATTACTTCGGTTATGTGATAAAGGTAGATTAAAATATGTATCAGCTATGCGACCTTTTATTTGCGAAAGGAGTACATTGAAGATGCGGATTAAAAATATTGGGAAAGAATATAGCTGCCAAAAAACAATATATATAGTTGTTGCCAGTGGATTGTTATTAGTAGTATTATTTGGAAGTTTTCTTTATAAAAAAATTGGTTTGAATAATGTTGATTCGAAAGAACTTGCAAGGCTGGCAAGTTACAAATCAACTTTAAATTTTGATGATACAATGCCTAAAATTGGTTATGTCGGAAAGGGACAATTAGTTGTTTATGACAATATGGGGGTGTATGTTTATGATCTTTCCTCTTCAGACCTGACGGATTATGTTGATTTTGAAAAAAATCATTTTAAGGGATTACAGGGAGATGATGCAACATTTATTCATGTATCGAAGGATGGACGGTATATCCAGCTAAGTGATAATGAAAAACAGTTGCAGTATGATTTGAAAACAAAACAACAAAAGAATCAATTAGATAAAAAAGAAAGCTGGAATCCGAAAACAGAACCGATGGGGGTGGAGACCGCAGAATATTACAGCGTAAGCGATGTGTATTATATAGGTGAAGGCGAAACGTGTTTTCTTGCCATTAACAAAAATGTTACTCCAAATTATGGGGCATTGTTATGTGTAGTATCAAATGTGGGGGCAGAAAAAGAATATTCTTTATTTGATTGATGCATGAGTTGTTTTAAAGGCTGAGATGTGCAAATAATTTCATTTTATATAAGTGTGAAAAGAGACCGCCGCGGATTTCCGCGGCGGTTTTTACTATATTTGTAACGAGTCTTCTGTTTTACAGCCTAAGACACGCGCAAATTTTACGACATCAATGTCTAGATCGCGGGTATTGGCGGCAAAATCGAGAATATCGCTACAGCGATACTTTTTCAATGGACAAATGGAAGGAATCCGGATGTCTTTTATTTTTGTCTGAAAATATGTAACAATGGAACCGACAGGTTCGTTATAGTTAGCAGAGACAAAACAAAAGTGAGGAACGCGCGTGATTTTACTGATGATGGTGGACACACCCGAAGAAAAACGAAAATTTGTGATCCTGTACGAAAACTATCGTTATCTGATGTTGAAGGTGGCGGTGGATATTCTGCATGATTACCAGTTGGCAGAAGATGCCGTGCAGGAAGCATTTGTACGGGTGGCAAAACATATGGAAAACGTCGGACAGCCGGAGGAGACTGCCACGAAACGTTATCTGATTACGATTACAAAACATGCAGCCATTGATCTTTACCGCAGAAGAAACCGGTTACAAAGCAGGGAAATCTATATGGATGAACTTCCGGAAGAAACCGGGCAGCTTACTTATATGGCACCGGAGGAAGAACATGGAGTGTTAGATATTTTAAAAAATCTTCCACCAAAATACAGAGATATATTTCTGTTAAAATATTCCGCACATCTGGAAAACCGGGAGATTGCCAGAATATGCGGACTTCGGGAGGGGACGATCCGGCAGCGGATTGCCAGAGGAAAACGGCTAATTGAAAAAGAACTGGAAAAAATCAAGAAGGGAGATACCGAATGAAAGTAACGGACGAATGGCTTTATGAAAAAATGCCGATCGTTGATGCAGCAATGGTACGGCAACTGGAAGTGTGCACGCAAAAAAAATACGTTTTTTCAGATAAATTCAGAAAGCGTATGAAGCGGCTGATACAGAAAGAAAAGTATATGTATGCCGAAAAACAGTTGAAGAAAATTACACAGAAAATTGCGGCAGCAGCGGTTGTGATGCTTGTGGGAGCACTCACCGTCACGATGAGTGTGGAGGCTTACAGGGTACGGTTTTTTCATACAATAAAAATGGTGCTGGATGGTAACATCAGTATTTACTCCTATGAATCGGACGAAGAGAAGATTTCCGATACTATTTTAAAACCGCAGTATATTCCAGACAACTATCGGCTGAACGAAGAAAAAATTACGGATACAACATCCGTTTTGGAATATGGAAATGACAAAAAGCATTTGATTTTCCAACAAACAATTGTGACAAATGAGAAAATGATTTTTGACACAAATTATAATTCTGTGGAACAAATCAGAATAAACGGAATGACTGTTTTTCTATATCGGTATACGGATGAGACATTTTGGGCATATGGGGAATATGGAAACAGCGTATATGTGCTGGCTGGAGATACAATCCAAAAAGAAGAAATTGAAAAAATATATAAACACTGGATCTGGTAAAGGAGAGAGAAAATGATGAAAAAGAGATGGATTTTACTTATGATGTGTGCGTGCATTTCAGGACTTGGAGGATGTGGAAAACAGACAGTTACAGAAAAAGCTGAGGAGACAGAAACTGCAGACAGTATGAAGGAGGATACAACAGAACTCTGCGCTTATATAAAGGAAATCAATGGAAATACACTGGTCATCGATCCCGTGGAGTATATCAGTTCCGGGGACAGTGATCGACTGGCAAGTTACAAACACACGGATGACGATATGCCTGACGGATATTATATATACAATAAGGATGAAAAAACAGAGGAAGTAACATTGACAGATCAGACGGAGTACTCCTTTTTGGATTGGACAAGAGAATTTGGGGGAACAGATGCCGATATTCGTGTAGTAACAAAAGATAAAATGATTTTTGAAAAATATATGGAAACTTATACGGATGCAAAACCGGGAATGCCGTTTTTCCTGAAAATGAAAGGAAATACGGTGATTCAGATTTTGGAAAAACCGATGGCGTGATGTGACTTGACCATAAGAGGAGCAAGGTGTAAACTGATAAAGTTGATGTTTATTTTATTCGCAAAAGAAAAAAAGAGAGAGACGGAAAACATAACATCCGCTTTCATCTGGAACAGGAGGAACCAATGCGAAACAATAAGACCGCGGAGCTGGTACTGACCGCTCTGTTTGCAGCAATCATTATCATTATGGCGTTTACACCGCTGGGCTACATCCCACTTGTGGTGATCAATGCGACCATCATCCACATCCCTGTTATTTTAGGATCGTTATTCTGTGGACCGAAGAAGGGCGGATTTTTGGGATTTATCTTTGGTCTGACCAGCTTTATCAAGAATACGGTTATGCCGACCTCACTTTCGGCATTTGTATTTTCCCCGGTGCTGGCGGCCAGCATGGTAGGCACCAGCGGAATCGTAAAGAGTGCGTTTATCTGTTTTGTACCGCGTATTCTTGTAGGAATCCTGCCATATTTTGTATATATCGGAGTAAAGAAAGCACTTTCTTCCCGGCACAAAATTCTCTGGGCAAGTGTGTTTAATATCCTGATCGGTGTGTTCCTGTTTCTTGGTGCGCGTGCGTTTCTGCTTCATGTGTTTGACAAGAAGCCATTGTCAGATATTGCATTGTATGCAGTAAGTGCACTGGTTGGATGGTTCGTTTTTATAGCACTGGAAGTGTATACGGTACTGAAATCCGGCGCAGTCTGTGCATTTGTCTATGCGGGTGTAACAGGCGCAATGGTCAATACGATACTGGTTATGGGCGGAATTTTTGTGTTATACAAAGATGCATATGCAAAAGCCCTGAGTGTTGATGCAGGAGCCGTGCTTGGAATCATCGGTGGTGTCATCAGCTTTAACGGAGTCATTGAAGCGATTGTGGCTGCAATCATTGTAGCAGCACTTGGCATGGTACTAAATAAATTAAAACCAATCCAGAAATAATATGTTTTAAAAAGGCAGCCGGAATGAAACACAGGCTGCCTTTTTTGTTGTCCTTTTGGTAAAAAGCGATAGTGTATGGAACAAGGATATGCTAAAATAGAAAAAGGTATAAATTTAAAAGGAAGTAGATGTATGCTTAATATTTATTACGGCGACATGCAGGAGTCTGTGTATAACACGGCAGCGTATTTTAAGTATGATTATGAGGACAGTTGGATTATAGATCCGTTTGTAAAAGAAATGATTCAGGATGTGGATCAATCAACGGTGCTGGATAGTGGCGTAATTGACAGTCCTGTTTTGGGAAAAATTCCACCGACAGGTTTATCCGGGGGAGTAAAGACATTAATCCTTGTAAAATTTGATAAGGATAAAATTTTTAATGCATCAACCTGTGGGGATAATTGTGCAAAATGGTTATTAAAAATAGCAGAATCCGAAGACCGTACAATTAATCTGCGGCATTTAATGAATTTTGGAAAAGATCCTTTTGTCATTCGTATTTTGAATACGGGTGAGATTGTTCATTCAATGGAAGAACTGGTGTCGATTGCAGGAGAATTTGTTTAATGAAGGGAAAACATAGAATTATTGTATCAACAAAGCGCTTAAAATATGATTTTGAAATTCGAAGAAATCTGACGGTCATCCGGGGAGACAGTGCGACAGGCAAAACCACATTGGTAGATATGATTCGGGAATACGTAAATAATCCATCCGGTACGCCCGTGGAACTGACGTGTGACAAAAAATGTTATGTGCTCGAAGGTTCACTGTGGAAAGAACAGTTATCAGCAATGCAGGATAGTATTGTATTTATTGATGAAGGAAACGAATTTATCAAGACAGTAGAATTCGCAGATACTATTCAGAAAACAGATAATTATTATGTCATTGTTTCCAGGGAATCCTTGCCTTCTTTGCCGTATAGTGTGGAGGAAATCTATGGAATTCGTACTTCAGGAAAATACGGAACATTAAAACCGTGTTATCATGAGTTTTACAGAATATATGGAGCACAGACTTTAAAGAAGGATATTAAACCAGAGGTTGTAATAACGGAAGACAGTAATTCCGGTTATCAGTTTTTTAATTCTGTATGTAGGCAACAGCAATTGAAATGTGAGACAATGAATGGAAAGTCAAATGTTTTCCATTATTTAAATATGCATAAAAATGAACGCATACTTGTAATTGCAGACGGTGCGGCATTTGGTTCTGAAATTGACAGAGTGATGCAGTTGATGGGTGGAAAAGATCAAGTGGTGCTTTATTTGCCGGAGTCATTTGAATGGCTGATATTAAAGGCAAAAGTAGTAAAAAGCAAATGGGCAGATCAGGTGCTGGAAAAGCCGTGGGAATATGTGGAAAGCAAAACATATTTTAGCTGGGAGCGGTTTTTTACGGCAGTTTTGATTGAAGAGACAAATGGTTCTTACCTTGCATATGCAAAAAGAAAATTAAATCCAGCATATCTGAACGATTCTGTCAAAGATTCCATACTGGAACAGATGACAAAAATTAAATTGTTTTAGGGAAAAAGTGTGATAAAATAGCAGAAGATATGATTTTTTCTGCAAAGGAGTAAGAGACAATGTTAAAAGGAAAATGTGTGGTACTCGGTGTGACCGGAAGTATCGCTGCCTATAAAATCGCCTATCTGGCAAGTGCGCTCGTCAAGCAGCATGCGGATGTGCATGTGATCATGACGGAAAATGCAACCAATTTTATTAATCCTATCACGTTTGAGACGCTCACAAGCAACAAGTGTCTGGTCGATACATTTGACCGGAATTTCCAGTTCAATGTCGAGCATGTGGCACTGGCAAAGCGTGCAGATATTTTTATGGTTGCACCGGCTTCTGCCAATGTGATCGGCAAGATGGCAAACGGAATCGCAGATGATATGCTGACAACAACGATTCTTGCGGCAAAATGCCCGAAGTATGTTTCCCCTGCCATGAATACAAATATGTTTGAAAATCTGATCGTGCAGGATAACATCAAAAAGCTCGGGGACTATGGGTTTCATATCATTGATCCGGCGAGCGGATATCTTGCCTGCGGCGATACCGGAGCCGGAAAGATGCCGGAGCCAGAAACACTGTTTTCTTATATTATGAAAGATCTTGCCTGCGAAAAGGACATGGTCGGAAAGAAAGTGATGGTCACAGCAGGACCGACACAGGAGAAGATTGATCCGGTGCGTTATATTACGAATCACTCTACCGGAAAAATGGGCTATGCAATTGCGGAAAACTGTATGCGCCGTGGCGCGGAAGTGACGCTGATCACGGGACCGGTGGCAATCACTCCGCCGCCGTTTGTAAAGGTCGTTCCGGTTGTATCTGCCGCGGATATGGCAGCAGCCGTAAAGGAGACAGCAGAGCAACAGGATATTATTATCAAAGCGGCAGCTGTGGCGGATTATCGTCCGGATCACCCGGTCGATGAAAAAGTCAAGAAAAAAGACGGGGATGCCACTCTTACGATGGAACGCACGGAAGATATCCTTTCGTATCTGGGCGCGCACAAAAAACCGGGACAGTTTCTGTGTGGATTTTCCATGGAGACGGAACATATGCTGGAGAATTCCCGTGCAAAACTTGCAAAAAAGAATGCAGATATGATTGTGGCGAATAACCTGAAGGTAGCCGGAGCCGGATTTGGTACAGATACCAATGTGGTGACGCTGATTACGGCAGATGACTGCAGGGAACTGGAAATAATGAGCAAAGCGGATGTCGCATCAGCGATTGTGAGTGAAATTTTAAAGAAAATGTGTTAGTATTAAAATATGACAGACTTAGAAGCCTATTATAATAAATTTAATGAAGAGAAGCGTCTGGACAGCCGGCACGGCAGGGTGGAATTTGTGACAAGTATGCATTATATCCATCAGTGTCTGGATGAAATTGTGAAAGAACGTGCAAAAGAGGAAATTCATATCCTTGATATCGGGGCGGGAACCGGACGATACAGCGTACCGCTGGCACAGGAAGGGTTCGATGTGACGGCCGTGGAACTGGTAAAGCATAATCTGGGACGCCTGAAACAGAAGGGTGCAGGCGTGCATGCATATCAGGGAAATGCAATGAATCTGAAAAAATTTTCCGATGATTCCTTTGACGTAACCCTGTTGTTTGGACCGATGTATCATCTGCATGAGGAAAAGGACAAGCTTGCTGCACTGCAGGAGGCAGTGAGGGTGACTAGACCCGGAGGCAGGATTCTCGTGGCGTATATTATGAATGAATTTTCCGTTATCACGTATGCATTTAAGGAAAAACATATTCTTGAAGCACTTCAGGAGGGAATGCTCACAGCGGATTATCATTGTACTTCAAAAGCCAATCCTTTGTATTCCATGGTTCGTCTGGAAGATATTGAGGCATTGGACCGGCAGGTAGAGGTCAGGCGCCGGAAGATCATAGCGGCAGACGGTGCGGCAAATTATATGCGTCCGTTTTTAAATGCACTGACGGAAGAGGAGTTTGATGCATTTTTACAGTATCATCTGGCAACCTGTGAACGGATGGATCTTATGGGTGCAAGCGGTCACACGGTGGATATTCTTGTGAAAAAGGGGTCTGAAAACGTATGAAAAAATGGATATTGCCAATCCTAATGGCAGGATTTTTGCTGACGGGATGTTCTTCTCCTGCAGCAACGTCATCGGCTTTGCCCTCTTCTACGGAAAAAATCACGGAGACACAGATGACGGAAGAACCGGGTACGCTGGAAGAAACGGAAACCGGGACTGCAACTGAAACGCAGCAGGAACCGGTGATACAGACGGTAAAAATTACGGCGACAGGTGACTGTACGCTTGGGGCAACACAGACGCATGGGTATGCAGGTTCCTTTCATGAATACTATGATAAATACGGGCAGGATTATTTTTTTAAAAATATCAGAAGTATTTTTGAGCAGGATGATTTTACACTGCTCAATCTGGAATGTGTGTTGTCAAATGCGACCGAGCGTGTGGAAAAAACGTGGAACTTAAAAGGAAAACCGGAGTATGTTGGTATTATGACAGACAGTTCTGTGGAGGGGGCAAGTCTGGGAAATAATCATACGTTTGATTATGGGCAGCAGGGACTTGATGATACCAGGGAAGTGTTAAATAAAGCAGGGATTATCTTCGGATTCAATGATCATGTGGATACCTATACCACGAAGGATGGTATCAAAATCGGAATTGTCTCCGCAAGCCAGTTGTCTGCAGATGAAAAACATGCCAATTATATCCGGGATGGGATTGCTAAACTTCGGGAAGAAGGAGCGGATCTGGTAATTGCCTGTTGCCACTGGGGGATAGAGGGGGATCATTATCCGAATGATTATCAGCAGAAGCTGGCACACCAGGTGATTGACTGGGGAGCAGATCTGCTGGTCGGTACACATCCTCATGTATTGCAGGGAATGGAATTATACAACGGAAAAATGATCTGCTACAGTCTTGGAAATTTCTGCTTTGGGGGGAACAGGAATCCAAAAGACAAAGATACGGCGATCTATGAACAGACCTTTACCTTTGTGGATGGGGTACTGCAGACAGATATATCAGCCGATATGATACCATGCAGCATTTCTTCCACATCAGAAAGAAATAATTTTCAGCCTGCCATAGCAAAAGGCGACAGAAAACAGACGATTATTGATCATATGAATGAGTATTCGGAAAAGTACAGTAAAATCGGATTTGACGCAAATGGCAGGGTAATCATCAGGGAAGAGTAGGGGGATAATATAATTTTATGTGGCAAGTAAATAATAATGATAAGAGGAATCAGCACATGAATGCAAGTTTTTGGAATTATCCGTCAAAACAGAAAAGCTGGCCGATAGACGAAGAAATGGAAAGTCTCGGGGAAGTCATTCATCCACTCGATAATATCGGTGGATTTGATGTACGTCCGGGATTTTATCAGATGAATGGTGCATATCAGACAGAGGAAGGGGTAAGTTTTACCGTAAGCTCCCATGGAGCTACGAGCTGTGTCCTGCTGTTATTCCGGCCGGCGGCACAGGAACCGTATGCAAGAATCCGCATTCCGGAAAGTTATAAAATTGGAAATACGTATTCTATCCTTGTTTTTGGCTTAAAAGCAGAGGATTTTGAGTATGCCTATCAGATGGACGGTCCTGCCGATCAGGCGAGAGGGTTACTGTTTAACAGAAAACATACGCTTCTTGATCCATATGCGAAAGCTGTTACCGGTCAGAGAAACTGGGGAGAAAAACCGGAAGGCGGAAAGGATTTTGTCTATAAAGCCCGTGTGGTGCAAAGTGATTTTGACTGGGGGCGGTATCGGAATCTGAATTACAAATTTGAAGATCTGGTGATCTATGAGATGCATGTCAGGGGATTTACCAAAGATGCGTCCTCCGGTGTAAAAGGTGGGGGAACATTTGAAGGTCTGCGACAGAAAATTCCGTATTTGAAAGATCTGGGAATCAATGCGGTAGAACTCATGCCGATTTTTGAATTTGATGAAATGGAAAGTGCCCGTGTGGTGGATGGCGTGCAGTTGTACAATTACTGGGGCTATAATACGGTTTCCTTTTTTGCCCCGAATACAAGTTATGCATTTCATCAGGAGCATAATCATGAGGGTGATGAATTAAAGCGTCTGATCCGCGAACTGAAAGAAAATGGAATTGAAGTCATTCTTGATGTGGTATTCAACCATACGGCAGAGGGAAATGAAAACGGTCCATGTTTTTGCTTTAAGGGGATTGATAACAATATTTATTATATGCTTACACCGGATGGATATTATTACAATTTCAGCGGCTGTGGCAATGTCTTAAACTGCAATCATCCGGTGGTACGGCGGTTTATCACAGACTGTCTGCGGCACTGGGCAGTAGAGTACCGGGTGGATGGATTCCGGTTTGATCTGGCATCGATTCTGGGAAGAGATCAGAATGGTGCACCGATGGAGAATCCGCCGATTCTGGAAGCCCTTGCATTTGACTCTATTCTGGGGGATATGAAGCTGATCGCAGAAGCCTGGGATGCGGGTGGCTTGTATCAGGTTGGAAGTTTTCCGTCCTGGAACCGCTGGGCCGAATGGAACGGAAGATACCGTGATGATATGAGAAGCTTTTTAAAGGGCGACAGTGGCGTCGCAGGGCGTGCAATTACACGTATCACCGGATCCTCCGACATGTATGATCCGGCAAGCCGCGGATATAGTGCATCCGTCAATTTTCTGACCTGTCATGATGGGTTCACGTTGTATGATCTGTATTCATATAATGAAAAGCATAATGAGAAAAACGGATGGAACAATACGGACGGGGATAACAACGGCCTGAGCTGGAACTGCGGGGTGGAAGGTGAGACGGATGATCCGGTGGTTATGGGCCTGCGGCGCAGACTCGTGAAGAATGCATTTGCCGCGTTGTTATGCAGCCGTGGACCGGCTATGTTTTTTGCAGGGGATGAATTTTGTAATACGCAGTATGGAAATAACAACGCATACTGCCAGGATAATATTATTTCCTGGCTGGACTGGAACAGACTGGAAGAATTTCAGGAGATTCATGATTTTGCCCGTTTTATGATCCATTTCCGTGCAAAGCATCCGATTCTGCGAAGGGATACAAAGCCGGCAGTCTGCGGGTTACCTTCCGTAAGTATCCATAACGGAGAGCCGAACCGGAATTATACGGACTATAATACACATTTAATTGGAATCATGTATGCGGGAAGAAATGCCGATGATACGGATGATGATATGATCTTTTACGGAATGAATGCGTATTGGGAGCCTTTGGAGATGCGCCTGCCTTCGTTGCCGGAGTCTTATCATTGGAAACTTGTAGTAAATACTTTCTGTGAATACCAGGATGGGGCAGATTTTGAAGCCCAGACACAGGGAGATCAGACACGTGTGCGTGTTCCGGAACGTTCTACGGTAATTTTACTGGCAGAACATGATTTATAAAAAAGAGTTGGGCACCGCTCTGGAAACAGGGCGTGCTCAACTATTTTTTTCGGTGGTATCGGGTCTGGTTGTAATTTCACTGGTTCCGATGAGGTAATCTGCAGAAACATTCAGAATCTGCACGATGGCTGCAAGATCCGCAACGGTCGGAGAACGACGACCGGTACGGTATCCGCTGATCGTGGACGGCGAAACAAACATTGCATTTGCCAGCTGGATATTGGAAATATTTTGTTTATACATAATCAGACTCAGACGGTCACCAAAATCTTTGTATTTATTTTTATCATTCGTTTTCATACAAATGATTTTATAGAAAGTTGATATAAAAAACAGAGAAAACGCGTATTGCGTTTTAATTCTTAAATAAATGGAAAAAGATTTCCAAAAAGATAAGAAATTAAATCCATCCGCCGTCTAAGGTGAGAATCTGTCCATTCAGGTAACTGCTTGCTGTGGCAAGAGAATATGCCAGTGAAGCAACTTCTTCCGGGGATCCCATACGACCGGCAGGAATTTCTTCGATGAGTGCAGAGCGTTCTTCCTCGGAGAAACAACGGTTCATATCCGTATCGATTACCCCACAGGCGATGGCATTTACCTGGATATTGCTAGGGGCAAGTTCTTTGCCCAAAGCGCGTGTAAAGGAATTAACTCCACCTTTGCATGCAGAATAGGCAACTTCGCAGGAAGCTCCGACATTTCCCCATACAGAAGAAATATTGATGATATGTCCGGATTTGGCATGAACCATGGAAGGGATGACCTGTCTGCAGGTGGAAAAGACGGATGTGAGGTTTGTCGCAACTATCCGGTTCCAGTCGGTAATATCCATGTCGGTGAGCAGACCGATATAAGAGATGCCGGCATTGTTGATTAACACATCAATCTGGCCGAAGGTATCCAGTGTTTTTTGCACCATGTCACAGATAAAAGTATAGTCTCCTACATCACCACGGAAGCAAAGCACCTGTATGGAGCAGGTTGTTTCAAGTTTTGTGGCAAGTGCCTGCAGCGTTTCATAAGAGTTATGGCAGCAAAGAGCCAGATGATAGCCTTCAGCGGCAAATCGACATGCCAAGGCTGCACCGATTCCACGGGATGCACCTGTAATCAAAGCAGTATGTTTCATTGTTCTTCTCCGTTCTTTTTTTATATTGTACCATAAATTAAAAAAATTCACTAGACAAACACCGGAGAATGTGTTACTATAATTGGGCAGTTGAAACGGCGCGTGGCTCAGCTTGGTAGAGCGCTGCGTTCGGGACGCAGAGGTCGCAGGTTCAAATCCTGTCGCGCCGACGATACAAGGATTCCGGTACATGGGTGAGAGAATCCTTGGCAGGGGCAACCTCAGAGGCTTTTAGTAAGCTTCTGGGGTTCTTTTTTTGCCTTCAAAAGTTTTAGAAAGGCTCTATGTCAAAAAAACTGTCGCACGAATTTTCGCGCGACAGTTTTTTCTTATTCTACCGTTACAGATTTTGCCAGGTTACGTGGCTGATCCGGATTTAAGCCTTTTCCAACGGATGTGTAATATGCAATCAGCTGGAAAATTACAACAGATTCAAAAATCGTAAATTCGTCGGATACATCCGGAAGATTGATGTGTACATCACAGATAGAAGGATCTGTGATTTCTTTGTCTTTGGACAAAAGAATGACATAAGCACCACGGGCTTTTACTTCCCGGATATTGGAAATAACTTTGCTGTATACATGTTTCTGGGTAGCAGCGGCAATGACAGGAACCCCTTCACTGACCAGAGCAATGGTTCCGTGTTTTAATTCACCGGCAGCATAGGCTTCGGCATGAATATAAGAAATTTCCTTTAATTTCAAAGCACCTTCCATGCAAAGGGTATAATCGAGTCCACGGCCGATAAAGAACGCGTTGTTGGCATTGATCATGCGTTTGGTCAGCTGTTCAATATAAGGAGCCTGTGCAAGAACTTCCTCGATGTAATTTGGAATTTCCTGCAGTGTTCCAATAAATGTACGTGCTTCTTCGACAGAAATCTTTTGCTGTTTCATGGCAAGTTTGCATGCAAGCAGGTAAAAAGAAGCAACCTGAACGGTGTATGCTTTTGTACTTGCAACAGCGATTTCCGGACCGGCATGTGTATATAATACATAGCTGCTTTCACGTGCAATGCTGGAGCCTTTTACATTTACAATAGACAGTGTTTTCTTTGTATATTTATTTGCAAGGCGAAGAGCTTCCAAAGTATCAATGGTTTCTCCGGACTGGGATACAACGATCACCATGGATTTTTCATTGATTACCGGTTCTTCATAGCGGAACTCCGATGCGATTGCCACGGTAACCGGAATATGCAGGCGGTTCTGGATCATGGTTTTTCCTACCATTCCCGCGTACATTGCAGTACCACAGGCAACGATTGTAATGTCGCTTACATTTTCAAAGAAGGAATCCGCAATGGCATCTTCCGAAAAATCCGGGAGCATATCTTTGATACGTGGGGTAATGGTTCTTGTGATGGCAGCCGGCTGTTCATGAATTTCTTTGATCATGAAATGCGGATAACCATCTTTCTGGGCTGCGGTAACATCCCAGTTTACTTCCATATATTCCGGTTCTACGGAATGACCGTCTAAATCTTCTAACGTAATGCCGTCCGCAGTCATAGTTAAAATATGATATTCCGGCACGATGAAATAACGCTTGTTGTATGCGATAAAAGCAGTCAGATCGGATGCAATAAAAGCACCGTCATTACAGTATGTTGCAACCATAGGGCTGACATTTCTTACCGCATAAATTTCACCTGGATGATCCTTGAACAGAACGCAGAAGGCAAAGGAACCTTCAATTTCGGCTACTGCTTTGCGCAGAGCTTCTTTTGGATCTCCTTCGTAGAGTTTATTGATCAATGCGGCGGCAACTTCGGTATCCGTCTCGGAAATCAGTTCATCCGTCAGATCGTATTTGGTGGCGAGATCATGATAGTTCTCGATGATACCATTGTGGATCAATGCAACCTGTCCGACCTTATGAGGGTGTGCATTGGCATTGGTAACGCCACCATGGGTTGCCCAGCGGGTGTGGCCGATTCCACACGTAGAATTGTTATCATCATCGCAGATTGCACGAAGATCTTTTACTTTTCCGACAGTTTTCCGAAGTGAAATTTTTCCGGTATCTTTAAAGTACGCAATTCCCGCACTGTCATATCCACGGTATTCAAGGCTTGCAAGTCCTGTCAATAAGACATCCTGGGCTTTTAATTTACCTGTAAATCCAATAATTCCACACATAATTGAAATCTCCTTTTTCTCATATAATTTTATGATCCCGATATTGTTTTCGTTCATCAGAATATTTTTCATTGTGCATTATGTGGTAACACGTAAGTGTTATCATCTATGCCAATTGCTTCGCGTAAGCAAATTCTCATGCAATTGGCTCCATCGGGGTACGAATCCTTTGTTCGGATGTTACCATCCTGTTTGTGATTCGTATGCGCAGCCCCATTCCTGCGTTCAGGCATCCGCCGAATCTTCGATCACCTGAATCCTCGTTAACCCTTGTGGTACAGCGAAAGCTGTATCACATTTGCACATTGCTTCCGCGAAAGCGGAATTTTCATGCAATGTGCTCCTTATTTCGGTACAGCGAAAGCTGTATCACAGGGTACATGGCGCTAAAGTTTTTAACTTTTCGAAATCTGGTTCTCCTTTCTATAACAGACACCCCCATCTTAACATAAACACCGGGGTTCTCACAACCGAAAATATCCACAGAGATTTACAGTAATTGCATAAATTTTTCACGTTACTTACAATCTTAAAAAAATTTATACATCTTTGCCTCTGGTATGATATGATTAATTCCAAATGAAAAACATACAGGGAGGAATCTATGGACGAACAGACAAAACAAAAACGAAAAGATATCGTGGGGTGGGTGATTTACATAGCAGTTCTTCTTGCCATTATTATCACATTCCGTTGTTTTTTGATGATCGGGCGGGTGCCATCTGAGAGTATGGAACCGACACTGATGGTTCATGACTGGCTCATCGGAGACCGTCATGCATATGAGGAAGAAAAACCACAACGCGGCGATATTGTCATGTTTTATCAGAAAGATGAAAATGAAACCATGGTCAAACGTGTGATCGGACTTCCTGGGGAGACGGTTTCTTTTGTCGGAGGAAAAGTATACATCAATGGGGAACCGCTGGATGAATCGGCTTATCTGGATGACACTGTCGAAACGGATTGTGGAGAAGAAGATAAAACCTTTACCGTTCCGGAGGGCTCTTATTTCATGTTGGGGGATAACCGGGAAATTTCCCTGGATGCGCGATATTGGAAACATACCTACATTACAACGGATGACATGAAGTCGAAGGAAATCTTTATCATCCCGTTTCACAGGCTTCCGTGGTTTTAACCCTTTTGTGTCTTGACACCTGACGGGCATGTGAGTATACTCTATGTAATATGTTGAATGTAACAAGAAATGTCTGTATAGAAGGGTATTTCGTGAAAAGGAGTATTTTATGTTAACGACAAGAGAACTGCAGGACGAGATCATCCGCCTGAAGAAAGAAAAGGATATCTGTATTCTGGCACATGCATATCAGAGTCATGATATCTGGGAGGTGGCTGATTATGTAGGGGATTCCTATGGGCTGAGCGTGCAGGCTGCCAAGGCAGCGCAGAGCACTGTGCTGATGTGCGGAGTCCGTTTTATGGCAGAGACGGTCAAGATTTTGTCCCCACAGAAAAGGGTATTGTTATCCAACAGCAATGCGGGATGTCCGATGGCAGAGCAGATGGATGTGGAACTGATTTCCGGGGTGAAAAAGATGTATCCGGATTATACCGTGGTAGCGTATATTAATACGACTTCCGAGTTAAAAACGATTTGTGATGTCTGTGTAACTTCCTCATCGGCAGTTCAGATTGTAAAGAATATAGAGAATAAAAATATTTTGTTTATCCCGGACTGCAATCTGGGAAAGTGGGTGGCTGATCAGGTGCCGGAGAAAAATATCAAACTGCTGCAGGGGGGATGTCCAACGCATGTCCGCATGTCGAAACGGGATGTGGAAAAAGCACGAAAGGCACATCCGGACGCACTTCTTCTGGTACATCCGGAATGTCTGCCGGAGGTTTCCGAACTGGCGGATTATCGGGGAAGTACAACCGGAATCATGGATTATGCAAAGAAAAGTGATGCAAAGGAATTCATTATCGGAACCGAGAACAGTATCGTGCAGCATCTGCAGTTTGCATGTCCGGACAAGCAGTTTTATCCATTATCAAGAGACTGTGTCTGCCACAATATGAAACTGACCACACTCGGAGATGTATACCAGTGTGTAAAGGGCACCGGCGGAGAGGAAATCAAGCTGGACGAAGAAGTGCGTATAAAAGCAAAACGCTGTATTGATACCATGCTGGAACTTGGCAATTAAAGCAGGTCAGCCTGCAAAGATGCGCGCCCTGCGGAGTCAAAGATGATGCTGTGTCTCCGTGTTCTGAAAACAATTTATAAAGAAAGAAAAGGAAATCTTAAGGGAATCTAAATTGACTTGCCACATAAATTTATATAAAATAAAAGGTGAAATTGGCAGAGATTATTTCAGATGAAGAGGAGGAATTTTATATGATATGTCCGAAGTGCGGCAGTGAAATGCCGGATGACAGTGCGTTCTGCACCAGATGTGGAGCCAGCTTACATACAGGAACACAGGAAAATCAGAATTCGCAGGGAGGACCACAGCAGGGAAATCCGCAGGGGACGCCATACGGCTACGGAAATCCACAGGGAAACAACGGAGCGTATTATGGCAATCCACAGATGAACAATGGTGTGCCGTACGGGCAGCCTTATGTAGATCCAAAGGATCATTCCGCAGAATTTGACGGAAAGGATATTGCAGATCACAAACTGTTTGCAATGCTTCCATATCTTCTGGGAATTTTGGGAACCATCGTGGCACTTCTTGTGGCGAAGGATTCTCCTTATGTCGGATTTCATGTGCGTGAGGGAATCAGGATCCTTGTGTCTGAAGTTCTGCTGGGACTGATTACCGTAGTGTTCTGCTGGACCGTTGTCGTTCCGATTGCAGCAGCCGTATGTTTTATCATTTTACTGGTTGTCCGTATCATCAGTTTTGTTAACGTCTGCAATGGAAAGGCAAAGGAAGCTGCTATAGTCAGCAATTTCGGATTTTTGAAATAACTTATAAAGATCCAATGAAAAAGAGAAGAAGATTCTGCATGCTATGTAAGAATCTTCTTCTCTTTTTTGTGGAAACATGGGATGTTTAATTGAGAAGAATGGAAAAAGTCAGGGAATTTCCATCTTCACTTTTGGCAGAAATTTTCCCTTTGTGTGCGGTTGCAATGACATGGACTACGGAAAGTCCGATACCGTGTCCACCGGTTTTGGTATTGCGTGAACTATCCGGGCGGTAAAAACGTTCAAATAACTCGTCGTGCCGGCCGACAGGAATTCAATAGAGGACAATTTTGTCCGCTATTTCTGTTTATACTCGGTACTTTTTATTTCGATTTATAGTCATATCAGCTAAATGAAACACAAGTAAAATAATAAATGCAACGGTGGCTATTGTTATGCCTGCCCCCGGTTTAACAAAATCAATAATACTGCCAAGTAAAAATATTACTGCCCATGTTTTAATCCTTTTTCCAACAACTCTGCATATTTTCTGTGTATTTAATCCAGAAAAATCTCCCGATAAAAACAATATACTTCTTTCCGTATCCTGTGTCTTACTAAAATATCTTCCGACAAGGAAAAGGAGAACTGCTATCAATAATTCAATGGACATAAATGCTATCTTCATCTTTTAATTTCCCCCTTATTGCTTTAATTTTTTTTGACTCCACAACCACCAATTCGTTTTACTCTGCAAATTTTTCTCTTACCCTCATTATACCTCTGACTCCTAATCTACACAAGAATGAAATAAACAGGAGATTACTTTATTCATTAACGAGTTCTTGTTTATTTTCAACCTGTACAAAAAAGTTGTACAAATCTTGTACAACTGTCAGCAGAGGTGGCACAAATCCCCTTTCTATGCAGTTCTTGAGTGTCCGCAGAAGTTCGATTCCACACGGTAAGTGCGAGCGCGCGTCCCTGTTTGTGGAAAGTCAGCCGGAGTTTTCCGTTTTCCGTGGAATACTTAATAGCATTGTCCAGAAGAAGGGAAACACACTGGCGGATACAGCCTTCATTTCCGTGATAAGTCAGGTCAGGGGCAATGTCAAGTTCTAAAGTTTTGCCTCGGGAAGCTGCATAGGAAACAAAAGGTTCCGCAGTATCAATTACGGCATCAGAAATTGCAAAATCCGTCATTTCCAGCTGCGTGGACTCTTCATCCATACGGGAGAGGAAAACCAGTTTTTCCGTCAGGGAGGTCAGGCGGGCAATCTGTTTGCGTGTGCTTTTCGTCTACTGGTTTTCTCCACCGGTCATCGCCAGCACTTCGGTGTTTGCATCAATGATCGTCAGTGGAGTTTTGATTTCGTGGCTGGCATCCGTAATAAAACGCTTTTGTTTTTCGTAGCTTTCTGCGACAGGCTTTACCAGCATGCCGGAAAACAGAACCACCAGAAGAAATACCAGCAGCAGTCCGGCAAGACTGATTCCGATGCTGGCAAGCAGGAAGGTATGGAAGGTGTTTAATTCCCGTTCACAGTTGACAAAAATATACATACGCGTGTTATCGCCTGTAGTGACAAGCTGATAGCGGTAACAGCTGATAAATCCAAGGGTATGCTGCTTTTTTTACAAAGAAGCCGCGTATTTTTTTGCTTCTTTGGTGGAAACAGCCGCAATTTTTCCGGAGTTTCTTGATCATTCGTAAAATATCCCTTCTTTATGGAAGCATGCACACAGGGTATCCCAGACCGCGGGTGGCCTTAATCTGTATATGGGCATGCAGGGAAGTCAGTTTTTTGCGCAGATAGGAAATGTATACCCATACAACATTAAATTCCGCTTCACTGTCGTATCCCCAGATTTTGTCCATAAACTATTCTACAGAGATCACTTGTCATGGATTGGTCATCAGCATCTCTAACATCTGATATTCCTTGTTCGCAAGCCGCAGTGTACCAGTATCTGTTGACAGCTGGTAGGTGCTTCGGTCCAGCCGGACATCGCCAAAGGAAAGGATGGCATCGGTGGTTTCGGCATCATGATATCAAGAATCGCACCGTCGTAGTTGTCTCCTTCTGTCAGATAGTCCAGGGCGTCCTGCCCATTGTATACGGCATCCACCGAATAATTATTATGTTTGAGCACTGTCACCAGCGCATCGGATAAGTCTTTTTCGTCTTCCGCAAGAAGTAATCGCATCGTATTTCCTCCTCATTCCGTTATATTGTAACATCTTTATACATAGAAGATAAGACGGGAACCTTAAATAAACTTAAAACATTCGTAAGTTTTGTCGTTTTACAGGACAACATATTTTTTACATTTAATTTACATTAGTCTGGTTATGCATTTTACACAGACCCGATAAGATAACAACTGTAATGAGGAACAACATGAAAGAAAGAGGAGAAAATCATGAAAAACAAACTTGTAAAAATGATGGCTTTACTGACAGCAACAACAATGGTCGCTGCAGGTGTGATGGGATGTGGTTCTGACAGCAGTGATGCAAGTGCTGATGCAAATACAGATACAACGGCATCTGATACAACTGCAAATGCAGATACAACAGATGGAGCGGATCTGAGTGGAACCGTTACACTGGCAGGAAGTACTTCCATGGAGAAACTTGCAAATGCCATGAACGAAGCATTCATGGAGAAATATCCGAATGTTTCCGCAACCGCAGAGTTTACAGGGTCCAGTGCAGGAATCGAGTCTCTTACAGCCGGCAGCGTTGATATCGGAGATGCTTCCCGTGCCCTTTCTGACGATGAGAAAAGCCAGGGTGTCGTAGAGAATATTGTGGCAATTGACGGTATCGCAGTTATTACAGATACAGCAAACACAGTCACAGATATTAAGTCTGAAGATCTTGCAAAAGTATATACCGGAGAGATTACAAACTGGAAAGATCTCGGCGGACCGGATGAGCAGATCGTAGTCATCGGCCGTGAGGCGGGATCTGGTACAAGAGATGCGTTTGAGGAACTGATGGATGTAAAGGATTCCTGCAAATATGCGCAGGAACTTGATTCTACAGGTGCTGTTTTGGCAAAGGTTGCAGCAACTCCGGGAGCAGTTGGATATGTATCCCTGGATGTGCTGGATGACACTGTAAATGGATTAAAGATCAACTCTGTAGAGCCGACAGAAGACAATATTCTTGCAGGCGACTATGTATTACAGAGACCGTTCGTAATGGCTACCAAGGGTGAGATTTCTGAGCAGAGCAAGCAGGTACAGGCATATTTCGACTTTATCAACTCTGCAGACGGACAGAATGTTATCAAGTCTGTAGGACTGATCATCCCAAACAGTAAATAATGTAAATTAAGAAACACGTAAACAGGCAAACGAGGATAAAGATATGACAGGCGGCAAAGCAACAAAGCACATCGTGGAAACGATTGCAAAAGTAATATTTCTTATATGCGCAGCCGTTGCCATCGTAGCAGTTCTTTCCATAACGGTTTATATGTTTGCAAAGGGCACCCCGGCACTGGCAAAAGTCGGGGTGATTGACCTGTTATTTGGAACTGTATGGCAGCCGACAGCAGCAACACCATCTTATGGTATTTTGTACATTATTCTGACTTCTATTGTAGGTACTGCAGTGGCAATTCTGATCGGTGTACCGATTGGAATTCTGACAGCGGTATTTATCACAGAGGTTTCCAATAAAAAGCTGGCAGCGATTGTACAGCCGGCGGTAGAGCTGCTGGCAGCAATTCCGTCTGTAATATATGGACTGCTTGGACTTATGGTTTTAAATCCACTGATGTACCGTCTGGAAAAGAGGGTGTTTGCAGGAAGTACAACCCATCAGTTTACCGGTGGTTCCAATCTGCTTTCTGCGATTATTGTACTGGCAATCATGATTCTGCCTACGGTAATCAATATCAGTGTTTCCTCCATCCGTGCGGTACCGGGACATTTAAAATCCGCTTCGCTTGCCCTCGGAGCAACACATATCCAGACGATATTTAAAGTTATGATTCCGGCAGCAAGATCCGGTATTATGACAGGTGTGGTTCTTGGTATCGGCCGTGCGCTCGGAGAAGCCATGGCAATCAATATGGTTGCCGGAGGTTCGGTAAATCTGCCGCTTCCATTCAACTCGGTACGTTTCCTGACCACACAGATTGTCAGCGAGATGAGTTATGCGGAAGGGCTTCACCGGGAAGTACTCTTTACCGTAGGTCTGGTACTGTTTATCTTTATTATGATCATCAATCTGGTGCTTGCGCAGGTCGAGAAGAAAGGAGCCGTTGAAAAATGACAGGAAGTAATACAAGTATTCGTACGAAAACCAGACATCCGGCGGATTTCTTTACTTATGTTGCCATCTATGTGTGTGCAATTGTTTCCGTTGCGCTGCTTCTCGGAATCATAGTGTATGTATTTGTCAAAGGTATCCGGAGTGTTAACTGGGAATTCCTTACCAGTGTCACTTCGGTGTTAAAAGGAACAACCGGTATTGCGGGAAATATTGTAAATACGCTTTATATCATAATTGTAACCATGCTGATTGCTACCCCCATCGGTGTTGGTGCAGCGGTTTATTTGAATGAATACGCAAAACCGGGAAAACTGGTCAGCATGATTGAGTTCGCAACCGAGACGCTGGCAGGTATTCCGTCCATTATTTTTGGTCTGTTTGGTATGATGTTTTTCGGACAGACACTTCATCTGAAATATTCTATCCTGACAGGTTCCTTTACTCTGACGCTGATGGTGCTTCCACTGATTACACGTAATACACAGGAAGCATTAAAAACAGTTCCGGACAGTTACCGCAGCGGTGCCATCGGTCTGGGAGCCGGAAAGTGGCATATGATAAGGACTATTTTACTGCCGTCAGCGATGCCGGGAATCATCACCGGTGTTATTCTTGCCATCGGACGAATTGTCGGTGAGTCAGCAGCCCTGTTGTTTACGGCGGGAAGCTCGGGTCTCCTCCCGAAGAGCTTTGCCGATCTGTTTACAAAGGCGAAAATGCCGGCCGGAACTCTTACCATTCAGCTTTACCTGAGCGCGACCAAGGGTGAATTCGGAGTGGCATTCGGTATTGCAGTGGTTCTGCTGATGATTGTTCTTGGCATTAACCTGCTTACCAAAGCGCTGGCAAAGAAATTTGATGTCAACCGCAGATAAATATATATATAAAGAAATCCTTCGGAAAACCGCTTCCGAAGGATTTTTGCGTATTTTTGAAAAGCTATGCGCTGGTAGGCATGGGAACATGCGTCAGGTTCTGCCGCACCTCCTGAAACTGTTCCGGAATATCTTCTATAGGCATGTTTTGCAGTATATCGGTGGTGCCGGCTTTTAATGCGGTTTCGTAATACCAGCATTTATAATCCAGGGTATTAAGTGTCTGTTGCAGGGAAACCATCTGCTCCAGCAGGACGGTGCGCTGGTGCTGAAATAACTCTAAACGTTCCTGAATTGTGGAATCTCCCTGTTGCAGAAGGACAATGTATTTTTTGATATCTTTGATTGACATTCCTGCTTTTTTCAGACATTCGATGATCTGCAGCCATTCGTAGTCTTTCTCCCGAAACATCCGGATACCGCCGGAAGAACGTTCCACAAAGGGAAGAAGGCCTTCTTTATCGTAATATCGTAGCGTGGAACCCGCAAGCCCAAGCATTTTTGCCATTTGTCCAACCGTATATGTCATATGCACATTCTCCTTTTTGTAATTGCTTTTTTCTTGGATTATAAATTTCTCTGTGAAATCAGTCAATGGCTGTTTTACGGGTTTCTTAGAAAACTGATTATCCCACAATAAAACGAAAGGCACTTGATTTCTCAAGCGCCTTCCGTTATAATCTAGTTAGAAGCTGATC
>ERZ834722.1252-NODE-1252-length-24861-cov-16.593727_pt1 | contig 24861 bp, 24 predicted proteins | sample MGYA00519576_ERZ834722 | MGnify/ENA primary metagenome ERZ834722 (study PRJEB31850, sample SAMEA3708759) | human gut metagenome | biome: human gut; feature: human-associated habitat; material: faeces | place: China | collected 2014 ...
GAGCCGAGGTTGATCTCGGCTCATTTTTTTGCCCGCTGGTCTGGTTGGCGGTTACTTCTTATCAAGAAAATTTTTGAACAGTCGGTTCTCGGTACTCTGAGCAAGGAACGCTTAGCAATTTTAGCCGCCGGATATGAAAGCGAGCAAGCAGAAATAAAAAATAAGCTGTCTGCAATATCGAAAGAAATCGAAATCACAGACAGCAAACAGCTTAATGCTGACAGATTCATTGCTATTGTAGATAAATACACAAACATTGATTCCATCACTCCTGAGATCATGTCGGAGTTCATCGACAAAGTGTTGGTGCATAAACCAATATACGATAGGAATAACAAAAGACATCAGACCATTGAAATTTATTTCAATGGAATAGGTGCATTCGACTACGATAGCTGCAATTCATAAACAGTGGCTTCGTAGAGTGACTTCAACACCCGCAAACAGCCTCGAAGCACTTCGCAAAAGCCTAAACTTTAATAATTAAAGTTTAAGTCCGTTAAAGTATTCGCTGAGAACTCCGCTGGATTTCTGGAACTTCTCCTTCTCCTCATCGGTAAGATTAAGCTCAACTATTTCCTTGACACCGTTTCTGCCGATTATGCAGGGAACACCGATAAATACATCTCGTGTATCGTATTCACCGCAGAGCTTTGCTGAAACTGTAAGCACGGAGTTTTCATCGCCAAGAATTGCCTTTACTATCCTTGTGATCGCCATGCCGATTCCATAGTAAGTTGCACGCTTTGCCTCTATGATCTTGTATGCCGCAGTACGAACCTGTTCCTCTATGTGCTGCATATCGTCAATACAATATTCATTGCGGTCGTCCTCAAGAATCGACTTGACCGGCTTTGTAGCAAGGAGAACCTGTGAAAACGGAACAAACTCGCTGTCACCATGCTCGCCAATTACATATCCGTGAATATTCTTGGGATCAACCGTAAAGTAGTCGCCAAGCAGATAACGAAGTCTTGCAGTATCGAGCGATGTGCCTGTTCCGATAACCCTCGATGCGCCAAAACGACTCAACTCAAAGGTAACTCTTGTCATTATGTCAACAGGATTTGTTGCAACAAGGAATATACCGTCAAATCCGGACTTTATTACAGGCCCGATGATAGAACGGAATACTTCAACATTCCTCTGAAGCAGATCAAGGCGTGTTTCGCCTTCCTTCTGAGCTACGCCTGCTGAAATTACAACAATGTCTGCGTCCTTGCAGTCCTTATACTCGCCTGCACATATCTTCATATTTGACTTTGCAAATGCCAAACCGTGATTAAGATCCATCGCTTCACCATTTGCACGCTTTTTGTCTATGTCGATGAGAACCAACTCGTTGCAGATACCACCCTGATTAACGAGCGAATAGGCAAAACTCATTCCGACCATTCCTGTTCCGATAAGGACAACTTTTCTTCTGTCTGCGTTCATAATTGACACTCCTTTATTTTGGGCATAATGCCATTGATATCATACCATAATAGTATATCTATTCTGCGAATTTGTCAATATGTTTATACACAAATTTATATAAAATTTATTTTTGAGAAAAGCCCAAACAGCAGCACTAAAAAATGACGTTGCTGTTTTTATTGCATTGCTGCAATTTGTTGCATAGGCTTAAAACGTTTCAAAATGCGTTTTAAGGCGTTTTATTTTAAGACGTATAGAAGCATTAACATCTCGTCGCAACGCCAATACAACTCATCCTCGCAGTTCTGAAAGGCAATATGAACGCAACCTGTTTTTGCTGCATAAAAATTAATCACTGTAAAGAGTATTTATTTCCTCTATCAGACCTTGAGGCATTCCTCTTGCTCCTCTTACAGCAAAAACTCCGTGCACTTTCATTCTTTCAATATTGATCGGGAATTTATCAAATTTTCTGATAATCTTCAGCCTCATTGCTCTGTTTATTTGCAGTTTTTCATCACTGTAACTATAAGGAATATCCACCTCTATTGCTTCACACTGATATCGAATAGCCGAAACAGGAGCACCTACATAAATGAAAACAGTATTTCCAACTGCTATTGAATTGCTTTGTTTCCAAAGAATAGTCCTATTCTTGCTTTCTGAAATTTCCTTTTCAATATCGTAGTATTTTGGATTTGCCGGAATGATCCACTTAGTATTGTGTATGGATCTGCTCTTTTTTGACGCTGTAAGTCCATAGCTCAGATCAAGCAGCCACTCTATTTTTTTCAAGCCAACAGTTCCGTCAAGCAAAACAGTGAGCCAGTTTCCCTTATGCATATGATAGCCGGGAAAAATTCCATTCTCCATAAGAAGGGAGCCTGACATAAGCGGATCGCACTTGATATCAAGTATATCAACTGTCTCATCTCCTGAAAGTCCCAGTTTGCTCCTTGATACCTTCATCAGAATTGCATACCATTTCTTGTTATCAGTATGTCTTAGAACTGCATTGTACGGAGAACTAAGCCACAAATACTCCGGCTCTGTTCCGTATTTTTTCTTTGCAATTGCAAAAATTTTCTCTCGTGTATTTTCTTTTTTCATTGTTATTTATAATCATTCAATAAAGTTCATCATAAAAACAGCTATTCCCTGCTTTTGCAGCACATTCTCTCAACTGCGGAACTATCCTTGAAAAGTGGATTGAACTGTTATGAGCCTTAATTGCATTAGTGTCCTGCCATTCCTCAATAAAAGTAAAATGCAACTGATCAGCTCTGTCAACGCAGAGATGATATGAAATATTACCCGTTTCTTTTCGGCTTTCATTAACAAGATCCCTCGCAAGCGCCATAAAGCTGTCTCTTGATTCTTCTTTCACAAAATGCTCTGCAACTATTTTAATCATCTTTTCCCCTTCTCTGAATTGTTTAGAATTTTACTGGTTTATTATATCATATCTTCATTGTACAAATCAAGCAATTATCTACTTTATAATGACAGTTAACCGAATTTTTTGAAAAATGCACTGAGTGCAAAACTAAAAAATAAGTTTTAAAGAATATCCTACTGACATTTTTTTCAATTTGCACTCAGTGCATTTTCTAAAATTTGCAGATCACAGCATTGAAAATCGCTCAGTATTATGCTATAATGAGAATTGATAAAAGCCGAAATTTCAATTATAAGTCTGTCTGTGCTCATTTTTTCGTACAAGCAGATTTCAGGAAAGGAACAGTAATAATGATCGTTATATCGTTGCTTAACAGAAAAGGCGGTGCGGGAAAAACTACTGCAAGCGTGAATTTAGCAGCTATTTTTGCTGAATTAAAGGGCAAAAGAGTGTTGCTCGCAGATATTGACCCACAGGCAAACGCAACTACTTACCTTGACAAATACATAAGCAAAGACGAAACCAGTGTTTACGATGTTATTTGCAATGATATTCCGACAAGATCTGCCATTATTGATACCAACATCAATGATCTGAAATTAATTCCCTCAAATGTAAATCTGGATAAGGCAGATACCTTTCTAACTACACTTCCAATGGCTAAAGAATTTGTTTTAAAGAAAAAGTTGAAAGAAATAGAATCGGAATTTGATTATGTAATCATAGATTGCCCTCCGGCAAGAAATAATCTTACCACAAACGCACTTACAGCAAGCGATTACACAATTCTTCCATGTGAAGCAACGGAGTATGGTATCGACAGTATTTTTGCAATGAACGAGTTTATTTCAAATATTCAGCAATGCGTTAACTCCAATTTGAAGGTCGCAGGAATTCTTTTTACCAAAAAAGAAAATACTTCCGTTCAGAAATTCTATGTTGAACAGTTTAAAGCTGCTCTTAAATCTTATCACTTCTTTGATACAGAAATAAGAAAAACAACTATAGTAGAAAAAAGTCTTACAGAACATCAGCCCCTTATAATTTACGGAAAAAGAGAAGAAGTAACAAAAGACTATATAAAAGTCGCAGATGAGCTTGAAAAAATTATAAAGGAGACCGGAAAGTAATGGCAAAAAAATTAAATACTGCGGGAGCTGCTGCACGATTCGCAAAGCTTGCTGATACCGTAGAGAAGGAACAAAAAGCGGTTGAACGCACTGAAATTATCCCCATAGATTCAATTGTCATAAATAAAGACAATATTTTCAGTTCAAATGATACAGAGGAAAGCATTGCTGAACTTGCAAAAAATATTGAAGAAAACGGAATGATTCACAATATTGTTGTAGCTGAAATAGAACCAGATAAATACCTGCTTATTTCAGGTGAAAGAAGAACAAAAGCGGTAAAGCTTCTTGGTAGAGATAAAATTAAAGCAACGATCAGGAGTGATCTTTCAGAATTAGACATTCTGAAAATGCTCTTTTTTGCAAACAGTGAAACAAGAGAATACACAAATGAAGAAAAAATTCAGATAATTGAGAAATACCTTGTAAAACTTAATCAGTTTGAGTCGACCTCTGAAAAAGAAGCTGCAAAAAAGTTCAGAGAATATGTATCTCAAGCATTTAACATAAACGAACGTCAGGCAAGTAAACTGATAACAATAACTTCAGAACTTTCACACTCGTTAAAAGAATTGCTTTATTCTGATATAATAGATATCAATACAGCGGCGTCATTAGCTCAATTACCGAGTAAGTATCAAAGTTATTCAGCCGATATCATAAATAAGGCTTTGAAAAGAAATGATTCAGATTCCGAAAATAAAAAATACGCCACAGTATTAGTTTTAAGTTTTGCCAAGCAAGTAAAAGCTGTTATCTCTCAAACTAATAATGCTGTATCTAAAGATAGAACATCTCAGATCTACCACAGAAGAAAACTTGTTCAGTCAGAGAAAGAACTTGCGCAGATCATTCAAAAACTCGAATCTGGTAGTATAAATTCAGGACAGATGATAGATCTTACTAAAGAAAAAGAAAAAACAGAGCAAGTAATTGAAAAGTACAATAGAACCCTTAAAGAACTTGAAACCAGAATTGAAGTTCAGTTACAATTACAGCATAGTAAAATTGATCAGATTTATGAAGATATAATTTCTTCGATGGATAGAGAAACAAATTATATGCAAAATGAATCGGAACAAGAAATACGAACAAAGAAAATTTCCAAAGAACTTAAAGCAGTTGATATAGCTGTTAAGCGATTGATTGAAATTTGTCCTTCAAAAGAACTTGAAGCAATACAGGAATTATTGGAGCAGTATAAACAGGAGATAGAACTTAGTAAAAAATAAATACAAAAATTATGCGTTTGTATGATAACATAAGATAAGAAAAATTCTGTTTTTATCTTGTTTATTATATTTTATATAATATTTATATCTTGTTTTACTTGTTTTAGAGAGCTCATTTATGGCTATAAATAGCCAAATTTTTTCTCTAAATAGGACAAATTTCTGCAGAAATGGGACATTTATCTGCAGAAGTAGGACAAATTTCTGCACGAAATAGGACATTTATCTGCAGAAATGGGACATTTATCTGCAAAATAGCTTGTTTTTATGATTTTTATCGGATTTTGTTTAAACTGTAGTGTTGAAAATCTTTTAATAGGACAAATTTCTGCAATCATTTCATTCTCTATTTCCCAATAAATAGTTGTTTATTAATTAGATTCCGACAAAATTTTGATAGTGAAAAATCTGTTTAATAATTGTTAGTTTTATGTTGAATATGATTGCGACGAGAATTATTTTCCACATTTATCAACAGCTCTTAACATTAAGGGCACTTTTGAAAATATTAATAAAATTGTGAAATGTTAAATTATTATATAAATATTTCGGCTTTAAATTTTTCAGCAGAAATTTGTCCCACTTTATTTCCAATCAATCTATACTATTTTCTATTCTTGAATTTAAATAGGACAAATTTCTGCAATGAAATAATCCATTAGCTTGACCATTATTTTTTATTTCTGACATAGTACAGATTTTTGCAATTGAAGATACTGTATATATAATTTTGGCTTTAGTTTTTGCATCAAATAGGATATTTTATTCGATAATAGGCGTACTTTTCATAAAGTACAATATATTTATTAGTTGACAGAAATTTTAAACTGGGACAAATTTCTGCGAGTCACTTTCCTGATAAAAAATAAAAGATATTGCTAATAATACGAGATCTATAGTTATCATTAAAATCTAAATAGGACAGATTTCTGCAAATGAAAATTAGAAATTTCTCAATAATCAATCGTTTCTGCGCTTGACACTTTCTTAAAATAATACTATAATTTTTAAAGTATCACATCATTAAATCGGGAGGGGATCAATAATGAGTATAACCATACTGCCGGCTGTTGAACCAACGGAAATGCAGCGTTTTATCGTAGCAAAATCAAATCAATTCATTCTTCACTCCAGATATGATCTTTCTCTGATGGAACAGCGGATACTTGCTTGTATGATTTCAATGGTAGATTCTCGCGGATCTGATCTTCAGGACTGTGAGCTTGATATTGATACATTCTGTACTCTGTGCAAAATAGAGAAAAGAGGTTCCGCCCGATATCTTAAGGAAGTAACAAAGGGACTTCGCGATCAATCATTTTGGATGGAAACAGAAGAAGGGGTTTACGAGACATTTTCATGGGTTGAAAAAATATCAATTAATGAAAAAAAAGGTAAGATCACGCTCAGATTCTCAAATGATATGAAACCCTTTCTTTTGAATTTACAGTCGGATTTTACGTCATATAAACTTCCTATGGTACTGAGGTTCAGTTCCAGATATACAAATATAGTATTTGACCTTATTTATTCAAAGTTCGGGCAGAATGGAAGAAAATCAGGCTCACTTGAAATACTGGTTGATGAAATGAAAGAGCGGGTTCAGATAAAAAAGGATAAAAGGACTAATAGAGTCGTAAATCAGAATATTAGTTTTAAGGATCTAAGAGTCAGGATCCTTGAGCCGACGCTTGAAGAAATAAATAAATTTACTGATATAATGGTTGATGCAGAGTATATAAAAAATGGCAGAAAAACCGAGCTTATAAGATTTAATTTCAGAAAGAAAACGAAGCATGAACTTGAAAATGTTCCGCCTTTTTCTGAAAACAGAATAGATTTATTGTAGTAAAAGATAATTCGGCAGCGCCTTTAAAGCAAGATTTATGAAAATGCACTGAGTGCAAATTCATAAATCTTTTCTTTTTCTGTATATAAGCGCCCATGTTTATGCATTAATTTCGTATAACCTAAGTTATACGAAGTTTTTTCTGGCAAAATATTGCATTAAGAAAACTTATGTGTTACAATGTATTAATACGGAATTTGCAGAAATTTGTCCTATTTCAGGCAATAAAAAGCTACTGAAAGGCGGTATTTAAGTGAAAATTGACCTTAATTTATGTTTTCCGCAGCTAAAGGAGTTTATTTTTCATGAAGAAACAATAAAAAACGCCTCAATTTGTACAGTTTATAATTACTATCGCGATCTTATTCTTTTCTTTAAATACATAAAATCCATTAAAAAAGAAACAAATACGAACGATAAAATCGAAAATACCGACATTACTGATATTGATACAAAGTTTCTTAGCAGTATTACTTATGAGGAGATCGAGCAATATTTTTTCTATCTTAAATCAGTTAAAAACAATAATGCCGCAACTCGTAAAAGGCGCGTGATCTCGCTAAGAAATTTTTTCAGATTTCTTAATCTTACTGTTGAAGTAATTGACAGCGATCCCACAAAAAAACTCGTGACACCAAAGCTAAACAGGTCTCTTCCTAAATTTATGCTTGAAGAAGAGTGTATTGCGCTTCTTAATTCCATAGGCGGCACAAATAAAGAACGGGATTATTGTATATTTGTCCTCTTTATTAATTCAGGAATTCGCCTTAGTGAGCTTGTAGGGCTTAACTATACCGATATCGACAGGCAGGGAGATGTTGTGATTCGCGGCAAGGGCAGCAAAGAACGCAGGATTATTTTTAATAAAGCCTGCCTTGAGGCATTGGCAGAATATGAGAAATTCAAAGAAATACATTATCAAAACAAGGAACGTGACCGAGATGCTGTTTTTGTAGGACGAACAGGAAAACGTCTGACGGCGCGGCGTATCGAGCAGATAGTAAAGCAGCGAATAACCGCAGCCGGCTTTGGTGGACGTGCGCTTAGTCCGCATAAACTGCGCCATACTGCCGCAACAGTCATGTATCGCAGAGGTGTGGATATTCGCGCCCTACAGCAGATATTAGGACACGAAAGCCTCGGAACAACACAAATTTACACTCATGTTTCAGATGCACAGATAACAGAAGCAATGACTCAGTCTCCTATTGGGCGTACAAACTAAGAAATCTGAATATTAGATGTAAGTAATATGAAATTAACCGCCTATATATTGTGTTTATTTATGTAATATGCTATAATTAAGGCAATAACGCAAAGCTGTAACAAGTGAACTTTGCATACGCTGCACAGGTGGGAGAATGTTTAAATAGAAATTATTTGCTGATTCAAAAGAATATGAAAGGAACTGCAGCATGATACAGGAAAGCATTTACGGAAATTATCATGATATCCTTGAAGATATCAAAGATAACATGATTAGCCGCATAAATGAATATACAAAAGAAGAATTTGATAAAACAGGCATCAAAATACATGAACATCTCATCGCAAGGGTAAAAGAAGAAGAAAGCATGAGGGAAAAATGCCGGCGTAAAAATGTTCCTGAAACACCTATGTCCGCACTGAAAAGAATGCATGACAGCATAGGAATACGAATTGTCTGCTCATTTATTGACGACATTTACGCTAATATCAGTTACATAAAGCAGTTGAGCGGCTGTACGGTCATTGAGGAAAAAGACTATATACGTCACTCGAAACCAAATGGATACCGAAGCTATCATATGATAGTTGAAGTTGAATCAGACTTCACCGATATAGAAGGAAACACTCCGGGCAGGTACTTTATTGAGATACAACTTAGGACCATTGCAATGGATTCCTGGGCAAGTCTTGAACACAAGCTTAAATACAAGAAAGATATTTCCAATCAGGAGCTTATAGTCGCCGAACTGAAACGCTGTGCCGATGAAATGGCTTCATGCGATGTTTCAATGCAGACTATACGCAACATGATTCACGATAAGCAATTCTGAGAAGATTGGAGGAATTAATATGAGGATTCTCCTTGCAGAAGATGAAAAGGAGCTTTCACGCGCTCTGACAGCCATTCTTGAGCATTCAAAATATGCGGTAGACGCTGTATACGATGGGCTTGCCGCCGTTGAAAGTGCGGAAAATAACGCTTATGACGCTATGATATTTGATATAATGATGCCAAAACTTGACGGCATTGAGGCTTTGAAGCAAATACGCTCTCACGGAAACTTTACACCCGTACTGCTGTTAACGGCAAAAGCTGAAATTTCGGACAGGATAGTGGGGCTTGACGCAGGTGCGGACGATTACCTTACCAAACCTTTTGCTATGGGTGAGCTTCTTGCAAGGATCCGCTCAATGACGCGCCGCGCCGGAGACTATACTCCAAAAAAGCTCAGAGTCGGTTCGGTTACGCTTGATATGGAGCAGCAGGAGCTTTTTCATGAAAACAGCATACGTCTTGCAGCGAAAGAGACCAAGCTTATGGAGTATCTTATGCTTAATGAAGGCAAAAAGCTTTCTACTTCCGAAATACTTACCCATGTCTGGAACGGCGAGTCCACCGATGAAAAAATTGTCTGGATGTATGTGAATTTTCTGCGCAGCAAGCTTGATTCGATTAATGCCGACATCACAATAGACGGTCAGCAGGGCGGAAGCTACGTTCTGTCAACGCTTGCAGGAGGAAATATTGCATGATAAGAAGGCTGAGGCGTAACTTCATACTCATAGCATCTTCGGCAATACTGCTGATCCTTTCGGTGATTCTGCTTGTTGTGAATACTATCAGCTACATATCAAACTACTATGAATCAATGTCAATTCTCGATATTATTTCCGATAACTGCGGCCGTATTCCCAGCGATGAGCAATTTGACGGATTCAGCTTTCAGGTAAGTCGGGAGCTTCCCTATGAAACAAGATACTTCACACTTGTTTACAACAGTGATGAGGAGCTCATGCTTGCAGATTATGAGCATATTTCTACTGTCGATAATATAAGCAAGTCATATATCAGCAAAATCATTTCCGGCAAAAGTACTAAAGGAATGTATAAGACGAGAAACCATCATACGGGCGGCTACTATTTCTATAAAAAATCGCAGATCAAAGGAGAAGATGTGATCTCCTTCATTTCGCAGAACAACTTTACTTATGCCGATACTCCGCAAATCAATGAGGACGGCACATACACGCTGATCGTCTTTATGGACGCTACAAACCGAATGTATCGCCTGCACCGTATACATCTTCTTTCACTTATGGCAGGAATAGGGTTCTATCTGGTGTTTGTGCTGCTGGTTTCAGCTCTTTCAAATCGTGCTATACAGCCTTTTATTGAAACCTATGAAAAGCAGCGTCAGTTCATAACGAATGCAGGGCACGAGCTGAAAACTCCGCTCGCTATTATCTCAGCTAATACTGAGGTCATGGAGGCTATGAACGGTAAGTCAGAGTGGACTCAGAGCAATATGAATCAGGTAAAACGACTGTCAGGGCTTATAAGCGACCTCATAACTCTTGCGAGAATGGAGGAAGCTTCGGAGATGAATGAAAGCGTCAATGAGGAGATCGACCTTTCAACGCAGCTCGGAGAGATCGCATCCTCGTTCCGTCCCGTTATTGAGCAGCAGGGAAAAAAGCTTGAAATAGACATTGATGACGGCATAAGAATAAAGGGCAGTCCTAAATCTATGCATGAACTTATTTCAATTTTGCTTGACAATGCCGCAAAATACTGTGACGACGGCGGAACTGTCCGCGTAGAGCTTCGTCAGCAGCGTAAACAGGCAAGTATTGTAATATCAAACAGCTACAAAGAGGGAGACAACGTTGATCACAGTCGCTTCTTTGAGCGCTTTTATCGCGAGGACAGCTCTCATAACAGCGAAAAATCAGGCTACGGAATAGGACTTTCCATGGCAGAGAGCATAGTAAATCTTCATAAAGGGAAAATCACAGCCGACCACAGCAACGGAATAACATATTTCCGCGTATTAATATAGACTAAGCAGCAGTTTAAAACTGCTGCTTAGTCTATATAAATTTTCTATTTAACTAATAATGGGATTCTAAAGGGTTTATAACCCTTTAGCGAATTCCAAAGGCAGAGCCCCGCAAACTTCTTTTTAGTTACTCTTCAAATAGAGGCGTTGAGAAATATCTTTCTGCCGTGTCGGGAAGAATTGTTACAACAGTTTTTCCCTCTCCGAGCTTTTCCGCAAGTTTTAGAGCGGCGGCAACATTTGTACCGCTTGAAATTCCGCACATTATGCCCTCTTTTACTGCAAGATCCTTGGCTGTCTGTAAAGCTTCCTCATCGGTAACAATGTAAATATCATCGTATATCTCACGATTGAGAATATCCGGTATAATACCGTCACCTATGCCCATTTGAAGGTGTGTCCCGATAGTTCCTCCTGCGAGAATTGCCGCGTGTTCGGGTTCGACTGCCCATATTTCAATGTCAGGATACTGAGACTTTAATGTCTCACCTATGCCTGTTATAGTGCCGCCTGTACCGATACCGGAGCAAAATCCGTCAATTTTACCGGCAGTTTGCTCAAGTATCTCAAGAGCGGTATGATACTTGTGAGCATTTGTATTATTTTCATTTGCAAACTGCTGAGGAACAAAAACATTCTCATCTTCTTCAGCCATTTTTAGAGCTGTTTGCAGACACTCATCTATGCACTTTCCGATATCTCCTGCATCATGGATGAGTATTACCTCTGCTCCGTAATGCTTGACGAGTTTTCTGCGTTCTTCACTTACTGAATCAGGCATTATAATAATAGTTTTATATCCTCTTACCGCTCCGACAAGCGCAAGACCTATGCCCTGATTTCCGCTTGTTGGTTCTACGATAATGGTATTTTCGTTGATTTTTCCCTCTTTTTCAGCCTGTTTTATCATATTGTAGGCAGTTCTTGTTTTTATCGAGCCTCCAACATTGAGTCCTTCAAATTTTACAAGTATCTCAGCGTTGCCCGGCTTGTTCATTCTGTTTAGTCTTATCATCGGTGTATGACCGATCGCATCAAGGATATTGTTGTAGATCATAGCTATCTCCCACCTAAATAAATTGCCGAAATATAGTATATCACAAAAGTCCGATTATTGCAATAGGAGATCAGAAGATCACACCTTGGTCAATGCGAGACTTCAAAATCAGAAAATCCCGATATTATGAGAAATGCCGCTGTTTTCAAGCGGCATTTTATATAATATTTAGTCAAATACCAGAAGCAGAGCCATTTTGAATCTGCTTTCTGCCTTTACAGAATGCTTTCCGAGTTTGTCAAACTTGAAAATCTCGCCTGCTTTCAGGAGGTAATCTTTGCCCTCATAGCCTATGACCGCCTCGCCGTCAAGTGCAAAAACGAGTGCTTCTCCGGGTGCAGCGTGTTCCGATAAGCCCGTTCCGGCATCAAAGCTCATAATAACGAACTTCATTTTATCATTGTTTACCAAGTCCATGTTTACGATTTTTCCCTCTTGGTACGGAAGAAGCTCTCCTAATCTGAAAACTTCTCCTGATTTGATGATCTCATTCATAATATCGTCCTTTCTAAGGCTGATTTCCGTGAAAACACAGCTATTTTTACTCTTTATTCCAACAGATATGTCAATATCTGTCACAATACTGTCGCCAACGCCTAAATGCCATATATTACCGTTTGAAGCAAAAACTTCGATATCGCCGTCATATACCGTTATTATCTTGTGATACTCATAGTTTTCAGCACTTATGCTTGTTCCCTCTGCCATTGAAAAAACAAAAACCGACATTCCGTCTTCGTTACAGAGCTGTTCCGAAATAGTGCAGCCTTTTACAGGTTCATTTTCTTTCGGAAAATTTATAATACTTCCCGATGATTTTCTGATGCCCATTATCAAAAAGCGCTCCTTTCCTGTAATTATTATGAACAATATCAGGAAAAGGTCTGTGATTTTCTTAGTATAGAATATTTTACCACAAAAACGCCTGATTGTATGTTGTAAAAACAACGTTTTTTAGATTTTGCCATGCCTGCAATAATTAATTCAGGTAAGTAACATAATCGGAGTTATAATATTCCCAACTGTCTGCCGCAGTAAGTCCGCTGCCATAGTCAACAAGGTTGTTTTTTACGGAAAAATCACTGTACCAGCCATCGACCACATACATTCTGCGGCTCGTATCCTCTGCGCCATACGGCTGATCCATATAAAGGGTATTACCTGTAAATGTGCAATGATATCCCCAGCCCTGAACTTGCTCGTGAAGCTCAAATGCGGCTGTAATTTTTTTGTTTCCATTTCGGTATCCTGTATTATCATGGACATTGACGTTATTTCCCGCGATATCAATGAAACTGCCGGCATAATTTTCTCCGCTCATTTCGTCACCATAAAAAGTACAGCCGCAGATCTCTGTTCCTGTGGTGTATTCTTTCACGTCAATATGTTCCGCTGCCACATTCCTGAAAATGCAATTTTTCACGAGAGTATTATCGCATTTGTAATCAAATCCGCTTGTTGACTTGGCGCTGCCGATATATACACCTTCACCATAGCCGGGGGTATTTATTCCCGTATCATGAATGAAGCAATCTTCAATTGTACAGTTGCAGCTTCCGTCGCGGACGGCTATTGCCTCTGAACCTGTATTGTATACCTCACAGCCGCGGACGACCGTATTATTTGAATTATCAAGAACAATACCCTTTTGTGATTTTGTAAAGTTAATATTTTCAATGACCCACCAATCTCCGGTAATGTGCATAACATAGCCATTTTCTGTAGATCGTCCTGTGAAAATGGGCGGTTTATCTGCAACTGCCGCTTTCAGTGTTATGGGCAAAGCTTCACTTCCGTCCGCAGAGGCGGTAATTGTCTGCGCTCCCTGATATGATGAGTAATCATAAGTTCCGGGGGCAACTTCAATTACATCTCCTGCGGCTGCATTTTCAATTGCCGCGAATAATTCCTCTATGCTTGAAACACTTATGGTATTGGAGGGGGAACTATTTATAAGAGCATTTTTCATAAGTGACAGATCCAACGAATTTATAATATTATCGCTGTTAAAGTCTGCCGCTGTCCACTTGTCAAGCTTTGAATCTGTTGCCGAGATCAACCATTTTTGCAACTGTACAATATCAGCGATATTGAAGTAACCGTCTGCATTTACATCGCCCTTCACGCTCTCCTCTGATAGTGCTATGCTGCTCATAGGAACAGAAAATATCAATACAGCGGCAACTGAAAGCATTGAAACAACTCTATTAATTATCTTCATGATCGTTCTCCTAAAACTTTGGTAATTCTCTTTGATTATATCACAGTAAGCCATATTATTCAAGAAATATTTCTGTTACAGAAAAAGCTTATCTACACGGAGCAGACAAGCTTTTTCTCAAAAAATGTAAGACTTTTAAATTTTTGTTTTCATCATTTCATCTATGCGTCTTTTTAGTGCAGCAAATCCCTCTTCTGCATCGCTGATTTGGAGAACTGTCTTTTCCATAGGACACATATCTGTTCCCTTGCGATTTTTGATGTAATCAGTAAGAGTATCATAAGTGAAGGTGATCCCCGATTTTTCAAGGAAATCCGCACCTGTCTCCGACATGAGTTTACCATGAACTGACACTACTCCAAGCTTTTTAAAGAGCATTGCCGCAGCTTTTCCTACTACAACATCGGCGGCGCTGTAACCGTGCAGGTCTTTGCCTTCGTTTATCATTCTCATAAGAGGAGACAGTCCCATTCCATCAAGTGTGAAGCTCTTGCCGTCCTTGCAGAAGCATACCGAATGACCGTCAATAGTTCCCTTTGCGATCTCTATATCAGTCATTCTTGCTCTCCTTGATGAGAAGCTGTTGCAAACCAATTATTATAACAGGTACGAGAATCACCTGAGCAAGCAGTCCCGTAACACCTGTTTGTATCTGTGACCAGATCAAGCTCACATTGAAAGGCGTGCGCGACTGGAAAACTGCAACAAGTCCAAGGAATGAAGCACGTCCGACAAGCTGAGCAGCAATTACCGCGGGAAATGCCCAGAGTCCGTTTTCAGATATCTTCTTTGTGAAGAGTCCTGAAATTACAGCAAATACTGCAAGTTCAGCCATCATAAATGGAAGCCTTGCCGCCATAGGCATGGGATTACCCATAATCAAAGTTATCATAAAGCTTACCATTGGCGAAAGTACTCCAACAGCAAATCCCCACTTAGTGCCGAGCAGACAGCCGCCGATAAGTACAGGCAGGTACATGGGAAGCCATTTAACTCCGCCGGGCTGACCAAGAGCTAAATGCATTATCTGAGGCAGCACTACAGCAAGAGCAATAAGTCCGGCAGATAAAAGAGTCTTACAGGCAATTTTTCTGCCTGATGATACATTTCTCAGAGTTAAAGCATTTTCAAACATAGTTTTTCTCCTTTATTTTTTCTCAAATTCTCCCGATACATCTTTCAGCAGACGTATGATTTCAAGATGCTGAGGACAGATACCCTCACACTGACCGCACTCAATACATTCTGAAGGCTTTCCGCCGTCTCGTGTGATCTGAGCATAATAGTAGTCCTGATTCCAATCATGAAAATTTACCTTGTGATTGTAACACGAGAACAGCTCAGGAATACTGATATTCATCGGACATCCGCTTGTACAGTAATGACAGGCTGTGCATGGAATGAGGTTTATCTCGCTGAATGCCTTGCGTACATCATTTACAGCCTGCATTTCCTTTTCGTCAAGCGGTTTGAAATCCTTCATATAGCTCATGTTATCATTTATCTGCGCAAGATCACTCATTCCCGAGAGCACCATGAACATATTCGGGAAACTTGCTGCAAAACGGATAGCATAGCTCGCATTGCTCATACCACTGTTGAGACTGTCAAGGATACCCTGTGCCTTTTCGGGAAGATTTACGAGGTTTCCGCCCTTTACAGGCTCCATTACGATTACAGCCTTACCGTATTTCTCACAGACCTCATATACTCTTTTGCTGTCAACAGCAGGATCGCCGTAATCAAGATAGTTGAACTGGATCTGCACCGCTTCTATCTGAGGATAATCTTTTAATATCTGTTCGAGGACCTCAGCCTTGTCATGAAATGAGATTCCAAAGTGTTTGAATTTACCCTCTTTCTGCATTTCGAGAGCAGTTTCATAAGCGTTGCACCTGCGGAATTTTTCATAAATTGCCGCATCCTGAGAGTGCATAAGGTAGAAGTCAAAGTAATCAACTCCGCTGTCCTTTAGCTGCTGCTTAAAAAGCGGGCGTATATCTTCCTGCTTGTTGAAGCAGTTGGTAGTGAGCTTGTCTGTGAGAATAAAGCTCTCACGAGGATAACGGCTGCTTACAGCCTCGCGAATTGCTTTTTCGCTCTCGCCGTCATGGTAAATATGGGCCGTATCAAAGTAGTTGAAGCCGTTCGCCATGAACACATCTACCATTTTCTTGAACTGCTCAATGTCGATCTTGTCACCATCCATGGGTAAACGCATACAGCCAAATCCCAGCATCTTCTTGACCTCAGGAAAAGTTTTTACGGACATAATATCCCCTCCTTGAAAAGAGCATATTTACTTAAAACGCTCCGATTTTTATAGAAATATTATACTATAATTCAATTTTAAAGTCAATAAAAATATCAAATTGCCCATAGGATACTCTGAGAGGCTGATTCACATAAAATTAATAAATATTCATAGGTGCGGATCATTGACATTGAAATGAATTAGTGCTATACTTTAGTTGTAGCAAGGAACATTACAACATCAGAAGTTTCTTGCTGTTATTAATACAAATTTGTCTTCGGGGCAGGGTGAGATTCCTGACCGGCAGTAAAGTCTGCGAGCGAGAGCTGAAGCGGTGAAATTCCGCTACCGACGGTATAGTCCGGATGAAAGAAGATATGCAGAAATGCTCCGCTGTGATACTCAACGGAGCATTTTTAATTCAAACATATCTCTAAAGGAGAATTATGACGACTGATATCAAATCCGCAAAAAGCGCAAGATTTAGCACAAGAACCATGACAATGACCGCTATTTTATCTGTTATTGCCTTTGTACTGGCATTTCTTGAAATTCCGGTGCCTGTTATCGCACCGTCCTTTGTAAAGCTTGATCTATCGGATTTTCCGGCTCTTATCGGAGCATTTGCATTCGGTCCTATGGTCGGAGTAGTGATAGAGCTTATCAAAAACGGCTTGCAGCTTTTCTCATCAAGCACGGGAGGCGTAGGAGAGTTGGCAAACTTCTTCATAGGCAGCTCTTTTGTATTCACGGCAGGACTTATCTACAAGCTCAACAAAACCAAGAAAACTGCATGGCTCTCTTGCATTGCAGGAAGCCTTGTAATGGCTTTGGCAGGAGTTTTTATGAATTATTTCGTGCTTGTCCCGCTTTTTGAAAAATTTATGCCGATCGACGCAATACTTGCTTCGTTCAAGTATATGCCGTTCATAAAGACAAAATTTGATATGTGCCTTTACAGTATTGCACCGTTCAATTTCCTCAAGGGTATGCTTATAGGCGTGTTTACTATGCTGATCTACAAAAAGCTGACTCCGATACTGAAAGGAAGAAACTAATGGCGGACTATCTTAAAATACTTACGGAAGATATTCACTCTGCTGCCATTGCAACTCTTGATGCAAGGCACTTGTTTTACGGAATTTCAATGCTTGACAAGTACAAGGGTACAGGCTGGAAAAAGATATATCTTATATTCGGGATGTGTGATGAGAGTTTCTCTATCAATTATACAGCAAAAATTCCCGAAAATATAGACAATGGCTGGTTTATGTTCTTTGCGCAAAAAAAGCTTGAGGGTGATATGGAATGACCATGTCACTGACTCAGCAAGCAATTACTATCCTTACGGTCGTTCTTGGGACGCTTATTACAAGATTTTTACCGTTTATAGTATTTCCCGCAGGAAAACCTACACCAAAATACATACAATATCTCGGAAAGGTTCTCCCTTAGGCAGTTTTCGGACTTCTTGTAGTATATTGTCTGAGAAATACCGATATTATCGGCAGAAGTCACGGTTTGCCGGAGTTTATTTCCATTGTATTTATCATCTTCCTCCATTTATGGAAAAGAAATATGCTGCTCTCAATTGCAGTCGGAACGATCTGCTATATGCTGCTTGTTCAGTTTGTATTTTAAAAAAGGCACCTTTATCGGATAATCCAGTCCGTTAAGGTGCCTTAAATATTGCATCTGCAAATACTTGCATTTTAAAAAACGTTGTGCTATAATAAATTGGTACTACCAATTTGGAGGATGAAATTTTATGAAGTATCTGAAACAATTTTTGATTATCGCCGCTGTTTCCTTTGCGGGAGAATTATTAAAATGGCTGATTCCTCTGCCTATTTCCGCAAGTGTTTACGGTGTATTCCTTATGTTTTTATGTCTGGCTCTTCACATAATAAAAGTGGAAGATGTACGCGAAACAGCCTTGTTTCTTATCGAGATAATGCCGGTAATGTTCATTCCGGCAGCAGTAGGGCTTATGGAGTCATGGAGCCTTATCCGTTCCTCATGGGCTTCATATCTGGTAATTACAGTCATTTCTACTGTAATTGTTATGGGCGTTTCGGCTATGGTTACGCAAACGGTAAGAAAATTTGAAAAAAAGGGAGCTGAAACCAATGAGTAATCTTTTCTCGGAATCCGTATTTTTCGGAGTATTTGTAAGCCTTACAGCCTATTTTATAGGGGCTTTGCTGAAAAAGAAGTTCCGCCTTGGAATTTTCAATCCGCTGCTTATTTCAATCATTGTGACTATTGCAGTACTGTTGATTTTTAAGGTCGATTATAAAACATACAACGAAGGCGCTAAGTACATAAGCTATCTTCTTACTCCTGCAACTGTTTGTCTTGCAGTCCCGCTTTACGAGCAGTTTGAGCAACTGAAAAAGAACTGGAAAGCTGTTTTCTCAGGAATAATTTCAGGAATGCTCACAAGTTTATGCTGTATCTTTTTATTTGCCGTTGTGTTTGACTTTGACCACCAAACCTATGTAACCTTCCTGCCAAAGTCAATTACTACAGCAATAGGCATGGGCGTTTCTGACGAGCTTGGCGGATACGTCTCTGTCACCGTCGCTGTAATTATAATAACGGGAGTCCTTGGAAACATTCTCGCGGATTTCGTATACAAACTATTCCGCATAAAAGACCCTATTGCCAAGGGCGTGGGTCTCGGCTCTGCATCGCACGCTATCGGCACTGCAAAGGCTATGGAGCTTGGCGAAGTTGAAGGCGCTATGAGCAGTCTCTCGATAGTTATTTCAGGCATTCTTACAGTTCTCGGTGCAAATTTATTTTCTTACCTGCGATAACGGAGATATAATATGCAGAATAAACGTGAATATCAAAAAGTCATAGATTATCTTTACAAACTCATTGAAAGCGGACAACTTACCGTTGGCGAAAGACTCCCCACGGAACGAACGCTTGCAGAAACACTCTCGATCAGCCGAAATTCCATAAGAGAAGCCATTCGCTCGCTTGAAAATATGGGTATCATTGAAAGCCGCGCAGGTTCGGGAAATTATATCGTCAACAAAATATCCGGAACTGTCAGCGAAATGCTGAACATGATGATGATGCTAAAGCAGATAGACCGCGAGGAGGTTTGCTCGTTCCGCAGAAACCTTGACAAGGCGGTTTGCTTTACGATCATTGAAAGCGGTCTTTCTGAAGAATATTCAGAAAAACTTTCAGAAGCTTTAGCCGCCGAGCAAAATGCCGATACTCTTGAAGAACAGAATAACTGCGATTATGATTTCCACTATACTCTGATTATGGCAACTCAAAACGGATTATGGATAAGCATTGCGGAAGCCGTTATCTCCATTTACCGTCGTTGGATAAATGAATGCCTGCATAATGCGTCCGAAGATATAAGGGACAGCCTGACAGAGGCTCACAGACATATCTTTGAAGCTTTAAAGAACGGCAATAAATTGGATTGTGAAATTTGGATCAACTGCTATTATGACATTGTAGAAAATGAAATAATAAAATAAACAAGCGCACCCATTTAGGTGCGCTTGTTCTGTAAAAAAAGATTTTTTATAATGGGATTCCAAAGGGTTTATAACCCTTTAGCTAATTCCAAAGGCAGAGCCTTTGGTAGGGTGTGGGGCAAAGTCCCATAGAAGTCACTCTGTGAAGCTTATAAACCAACAAAAAAAGACCAGTCAAGCAAAAAGAAAATTGTATATTATAAACAGAGAAACCAGTCAGATTGATTGGTTTCTTTTGTTTTGAAAGGACTTTCAGAAATGGAAGTCCTTTTTTTGTGAAATTTATAAAACTGAACGGAGGAAAATGAAATGACCAAGGCAAAAAGAGAAGCGGGTATCATCGCTCCTGTGAACAATACGCTTTCACTTGAAGCACGGGGATGCTTAACAATCTTCCCCCCGAAAAGCCTGTCAAACAGGAACGTGAAGATTCACACGAAGCACCTCTTTTATCCCGCAACAGGATAATGAGCGATGATTTCAAGCCAATATCCGAAAAATCAAATGAAGATATCGAAAAGAGTAATAACAAAAAGCACGATTTAAGCATTTGATATATTTTGTATAAAATGCCAAAAGGTAAAGTCAAGGTAAAAAAGCCTTGACTTTATTGCTTTAATGTGCTACAATAGAATAGAGGAATAGAAATGCCAAATGATAAGCTCAGCGAAGCGCAGGCAATATATGTTTCCGAAATACGAAAAGTGCAGGAATCAGCCGATACATGGAGAGATTTTCTTGACTTTTCGGCGAAAGTAATGGTTAATAAAAATCAAAACGAATTTGAGTTTTCGTCAAAACTGATTATACACGCCCGAAATTCAAAGGCTACAGATTGCAGACAATTCGGCGAGTGGAAAACAAATGACGGAAATCACGTTAATCGCTATGAAAAAGGAATACCTGTGCTTTCACGGGATAAAAATGGAAAGCAATCTGTAACATACCTCTTTGATACAAGTCAGACTGCTTTCCCCAAAGAACCTGAACGTGTTGCAATACCTGAAGCACATAAGGCCGATTTGAAATCCGCACTTAACTCCATGATTGACAGATTATCCAATGACGCTTCATTTTCCGATGAGCAGAAAAGGCTTTTCAGGGAAACTGCCGAATACAAGTTTTGCAAACAGTATCAACTTGACATTTCCGAGAATACAGAAAGATTTTCGGGCATAGAAAACCTTTCTGTAAGAGAAATCGCCAATATTGGAATCGTGCTTAACAGGTGCGGTCAGGAATTATCAGCTATAATTGAAAGGAATGATCTGAATGAACAGGAACAAAGTGATAACAGTAAATCAAGAGAAGATCGGGCAGAACTTTACGGACGAGAACGGCGTGGAGTGGATCTGGGTAGCGGATTATCGGGAACACGCAATGAAGTACGAGTACGACGAGGAACTGAACGAGTGGAGCAAACTCAACGAGGAGAATCTGACATACGAACCGCTGATAGAGATACACGAACCGAGACCGACAGCCGAGATGGGCAAGTACGGCATTCTGAGATTGAAGTTCATATGGCAGACACCGTGTCTGATAGAAGCGATAATGCTGAACGGGGATATAACGCAACACTGCGAGGAAATGAACGAGAAAGTCTTGGAGCTGATGGAGAATATCATAGAGAAGAAGAAACAGTCGGACGAGTACAAGGCGGCACTTCTCTCGGGCAAATATCTTCAGATACTCCAGTTGTCGGAGAGATACAGGAAAGAAGCGGAGGAAGAGATACTTCCGGTAACAGTTTACGCAATATAAAAGATGAAGCGGCAGAGCCTGAAAAGGTTTCTGCCGTTTCTGATTTATCGGCTGATATTCCCGATGAGCAGCCAAAGGAACATTCTGACGGCTTTGAAAATTCCAAACGCTCCAAAAACGGAGATATCATTCTCGGCAATACTACATTCAGATATATTCCCGAAAAGACCTACACCAAAATCAGCAAGGATATAGCTGCCGAAGTCGCAGATCAGCTTGAAAAGCAAGGTGTGAAGTTTTCGGGCGTTATAAAGGGAGATACGGCAACAATTACCGTAAGCAAGCCGCAGAAAGAAGCTCTTGACAGTATTATTGCAAGTGTTTCCTCTCCTGACAATGATGTTACACTCTCTCAAAGCGAATTTATAGAAATCGCTTCAAATATTTTATCTGAAGATAATAGGATTTTCAATGCTCACAGAAACTCCGATGAACAGAATTACCGCCTTGAAGTCAACAGCGGTATAGACAGGATTTGGACAGAGGCTATTTCAAATAGTCGTGACATGGGATATTCCGTCTCTGAAATGTCACAGCTTTGAGAAAACTTTCAGAATGACAACAGCATAAAGGAACATATTCAGGCTGTCGTAGCCGAAAATGTGGATATAACTCTCACAGAAAGAGAACAGCAGATTGAAAAAACACGTCAGTTTGCCAAGGAACAGGGACTTCCCTTTTCGGAGAACTACAGCAAGGGCGCAGATGAGGAATTTAATCCTCATGTCGCTGACGGCAGTATGTCTCCCGAAGATTATGAAAAAATGCACGATCTGATAAACACGGATAAAACAAGACCTACCGTTGATGATCTGTCTGTGGGAGATGTTATTCTTTATGCCGGCAAACGCAGAGAAATTGAGCAGATAGATGAAAAGCGTATCAGTTTAAAGGATTTGGACGCTCCCGATTACGGAGGAATTCTGCTCGGCACAAGTGATGTATATGCGTATGACGGTTGGCAGGAAGAAATGAATGAAAAAGGCTTTGAAATAATTTCAAAGGCTGAACCCGAAATTACGCTGAATGTCGGAGATGTTATAAAAATCGCTCCCGACAGGGAAAATCCCGAACTTTCAAAAAGATACGGCGTTGTTGAGCTAAGCTCAGAGTATCGGGTAGAAGTTGGCACATACGGCCCGAATGATACTGCTTTTTGCATGAAAAAAGGCGGAATTAGCTGTGATAAGAATATATTCGCCAAGGAATATGACTTTGAATATATAGGCAACGTTGAAGAACTGCGCAATGCTGACCATGAACAAAACAAAGCAATATATGAAGCTTTGGCAAATCATGATATTATTCACCTCACAGCTCCGGACGAAACATCGGAAGATTTCATAGTTCAGAATGCACGAAATAAGAAAATCAGTAATCTCCGTATCGAGTACAATGAATTTGATGATGAAGCAAATGAATATGACAAAGGCTTTGTACTGAAAGGTGATACTGAAAAAATCAAAGATTGCATTCTTGCTTCATACGGTGAGATCTCGCCTGAAAGTATGTATCTTTCCATTAAAAATGATAAGTTCAATGCCTCGGAAATTGAGACGAATGAACCCGAAAAGACGTTTGAGCATGAAAATAAGACCACTATCAGCACAGAGATTGTTGATGAAGAAAAAAATATGTCACGTCAGATGTCCTTATTCGATGATATTTCGGATATTGAGGATTTCCCCGATTTCATTGAGGAAGAAAGCATTGTATCAAGCATTCCCGAACCGTCTGCAATTACTGATTTCAGAGCAAAGACTGAGGAAAATTTCAAGTTCTACAACTTCAAACCTCTTGAAATTGAAAATATGGTCAAAGACTTTGTACAGAAAGTCTTTGAGGAGAATGGAGTAAATGCTGATATTCACGATGCAGCCGTTACAGGTTCACGCTCCCGTGGGCTTGAAAATGCGGATTCTGACATTGATGTGGCTATTGAGGTGGATTCCGATCTAAAGGAAGATGCGCTTTTCAATATCATTCATGATGAAGAATTCAAACTTTCGGGCTATACGATTGATATCAATCCGATAAAAGCTGACGAAACAGGCACACTTGAAACTTATTTGCCAACAGCGGAAGCCTATCTTACGGAAAAAGCACAGAACAATAAGCATACTGATAACTTTCATTTTTGCTTGAATAAATTTCAGTTCATCATCATCTACTCTAAAAGAAATCCTTTTCTTTTGGGTTCTCTGATTTTCCTTTTTATTATTTTTTTCGTTCATTATTTTTTCCTTTCCGTTCATCTCTGAGGGCTTGGGAAACTTCCCAAAAATATTTTCGATTTTATCGAAAATCGGCGAGTGGACACCCACTTGCGTTGCTTGCTATTTTAGAAACCAACTTCGTCCCCCTCTTGCAATGCTATAGCTTTACCCCACTGTATGCACCCCCATACTTTTACCCCCACACGCCCAATATAGGCAGGGGACGAATCCCTATATATATTATAGTGAAAAATGATGGTGTTTGTAAATAGGAAACATTTTGTTAAAACAAAAAATATATTTTGAAGTATTTACATAACATTTGCTTTAAGGTATAATGAATATAGAAAGATCTTCCATACTTTTTGCGGTTTGAACCGTAAATTTATTTTTGGAGGTCTTTCGCTATGAGCAAAAGCAAAAAAGAATTCCGTCTTGAAGATGGTACTCCCGTAACGAGTACCGAAACAGTTTACAAAGCGTATGCGAGTAAACGAAATAAGGAACGTTATCTCAAACGCAGGCAGGCTGAATATGAAAAAATATCGCTTGACGATAACAGTGCATATGATATAGCTGCTGAGGATAACACAGAGGAGACGGTCGAGAAAGAACATGAAATTGCAATGCTCCGTCACGCTATCAAAACTCTGACCGTAAGGGAACAGGGCTTGATAATGGATTACTTTTTCAATGATTATTCATGGTCGCACGCTCGCCGCAAGTTTGTGGACAGCATACCTGAAAATGATAAAAACA
>ERZ834722.1268-NODE-1268-length-24583-cov-9.208863_pt1 | contig 24583 bp, 18 predicted proteins | sample MGYA00519576_ERZ834722 | MGnify/ENA primary metagenome ERZ834722 (study PRJEB31850, sample SAMEA3708759) | human gut metagenome | biome: human gut; feature: human-associated habitat; material: faeces | place: China | collected 2014 ...
GGCCCCCTCTGACGAGGGGGCTGTCGAGCGCATGCGAGACTGGGGGAGAGACCGGTGTTTTGCCGAATCCCTTGTGTTTATCGTCTCTCCCTCCGGCGCTTTGTGCCACCTCCCTCGTCAGAGGGAGGCTTTGGTGCGGTGCATCACAAGGGTCCGCAGCACCGCCACGCGGGTATATGGCACCATTGGCTTATATCCCCTTGTATTTCCGGCGGGTGGCGAGGCCGCCCCGGATGTGCCGCTGCGCCTTGTTTTCGTCCAGCAGCGCCTTTACTTGCAGCCACAGCGGGCGGTTGTACAGCGGCAGCCGTTCACTGATGTCCTTGTGGACGGTGGACTTGCTGATACCGAATTTTTTGGCGGCGGCCCGCACCGTCGTTTGGTTCTCTATCAGGTAAAGAGCCAGTTCTTCGGCCCGTTGCTCCAGATTTTCTTTGATAGCGCACCACTCCTTCAAGCAGTACCACTATATGAGCGCAGCGGCGGGAAAAGAACGGAGAACGGGGCTTTTCAGGGGAGTTTTTAATAATTAAACGATCGTTTTGCAAGCGAAAACAGACTTATTTTGCCGCGGCGATCTGGGCGCGTACCCCGCTGATGAGCAGCATGGTATCCAGACTCATGGCCACGCCGTCATAGCCCTGGACAAAGCGGGCGGCGGAGGCGGCTCCGTCGCCGGTGAAGATCAGGCAGGGCTTTCCTGCGGCGTGACAGGCGGCAAGGATGCGCTCCAGCGCCGCCTTGAACTGGGGGTTCTCGAAATCGCCGGGCATGCCCATGGAGATGGACAGGTCAAAGGGGCCGATGAAGATGCCGTCCACCCCCTCCGTGGCGGCGATGGCTTCGATATCCGCCAGCGCTTCCGCTGTTTCGCACTGAGGGATCACCAGCGTTTCGGCGTTGAAGTGGGCCATGGTGTCCAGCACGCTGCCCTGGGGGTCGGTGCCCCAGCCGTCCTTGCGGGAGGGACAGAAGCCCCGCTGGCCTACCGGGGCGTATTTGGCGAAGCGGACGATGCGGCGCACGTCCTCAACGCTGCGGACGTCGGGGATGATAAGACCCTGCACGCCCACATCCAGCAGCTTCAGGATGGCGGGACGGCTGATCTCCCGCACCCGTGCCAGCGGCGTGACGCCCCGCAGCTCGGCGGCCCGTACCATGTCGGCGGTGGTCTCGGCCTCTACGGGACTGTGCTCGTTGTCCAGAATCACGAAATCCAGCCCCGCGCAGCCCAGACATTCCACCACGGCGACGCTGCCGGTGCCTACGAAGGTGCCCAGCGGGCGCTTGCCCTGTGCCAGCTTTTCTTTTAATGTATTGTGCATTGCATGTTCCTCCTTGTGTCAAATGGTATTTGGCTGTATTGTACGTCAAACAGGCCACCGCCGCAAGAGGGGAATGCGGGGAATGCGGAAAAGCCGGATCACTTGGCGATCCGGCTTTTCTGTTTGTGAGAGAAGTAATTATTGCGCGGCCAGCTCGTTGGCCTGTTCGGCGATGTGCAGCAGGTCGCTCCGCAGCGTTTGCAGCTGCTCGGCGCTGATGCCCCGCGTTACCAGACGGTTGGTTTCTTCGATCAGCGCCTCGATGGGCTTTTGCAGAGCGCGGCCCGCGTCCGTCAGGCAGACGATGATGCGGCGGCGATCCGTTTTGCAGTATTCCCGGACGATCAGAGATTTTTCCTCCAGACGGCCCATAATGCCGGTAACGGTGGAGGAGTCCAGACACAGGTGCTGGGCCAGCTGGGAGGGAGCCTGCTCGTCCTCGTCCCACAGGCATTTCAGCAGCGCGTACTGGATGGGCGTGACATTGAACTGCTGAAGCTGCTTTTTGAAGCACAGAAACACCGCGTTCTGCACGTTGGTCAACATGAAGTTGATACATTCATTCAATTGCATAAAAAAATCCCCCAATATAAACGATACCACTATCATAACGGAAAATTGCGCAATTTGTCAATGCAAAAAATAATTTGTACACAAAGAATGCGTTGACAAACAATTGGAAAACAAGTAAAATAAAAACGCGAACCTGCAACCAATTCTACTTACGGAGGTAAGCTATGGACTTTCAACTGAGCAAAATGCACCTGCTGCAGCAGGAATTGTTCCGTAAATTTGCCGAGACGGAGATCCGTCCTCTGGCAAAGGAGATGGACGAAAAGGAAGCCTATGATCTTGACCTGCTGGCCAAGATGCAGCGCTGCGGCTTCTTCGGTATCCCCTACAGCCGCCAGTACGGCGGCGCCGGCGCCGACACGCTGGCCTATACCCTGTGCATGGAGGAGGTCTCCAAGGTGGATGCCTCTACCGGTATCACTATTTCCGTGCACACCTCCCTGTGCTGCTCCTGCATCAACAACTACGGCACCGAGGAGCAGAAGCAGAAGTTCCTGCGTCCTCTGGTGGACGGCAGCCAGATCGGCTCCTTCGGCCTGACGGAGACCAACGCCGGCTCCGACGTACAGGGCGCCCAGACCGTGGCCGTGAAGGACGGCGAGGACTGGATCCTGAACGGCTCCAAGATCTTCACCACCAACTCCGGCTTTGCCGATGTGTGCATCGTCTTTGCTTTGACTGACCGCACGGTGCCTGCCGCCAAGGGTCTGACCGCCTTTATCGTGGATCTGAAGCACACCCCCGGCGTCACCGTCAGCGAGAATATCGAGCGTATGGGTATCCGCGCCGCCAGCAACTGCATCGTCACCTATGATAACGTCCGCGTGACCCCGGATCGTGTGCTGGGGCCTGTGGGCAAGGGATTTAAGATCGCCATGGGCGCGCTGGACTGCGGCCGTATCGGCATCGCCGCTCAGGCGGTGGGTATCGCCCAGGGCGCGCTGAACGAGGCTATCAAGTACGGCAAGGAGCGCAAGCAGTTCGGCAAGCCCATCAACTCCTTCCAGAACACCCAGTTCAAGATGGCGGAGATGCAGACCAAGATCGACGCTGCCCGTCTGATGACATGGCGGGCCGCCATCGCCGAGGATCAGCACCAGAACTTCGGCCCGCTGGCCGCTATGGCGAAGCTGTTCGCCTCCGACGTGGCCAACGAGGTATGCCGCTTCGCCGTGCAGGCCATGGGCGGCTACGGCTACTGCCGCGAGTACCCGGTGGAGCGCATGCTGCGCGACGCCAAGATCACCGAGATCTACGAGGGAACCTCCGAGGTGATGAAGATGGTCATTTCCGGTTCCATGAAGCTGAAATAAGGAGGGGGAGAAGCATATGAAGATCGTTGTTTGCATCAAGCAGGTTCCCGATACCGCCGAGGTAAAGCTGGATCCCAAGACCAACACCCTGATCCGCGAGGGCGTGCCCAGCATCATCAACCATGACGACAAGGCCGGTCTGGAGGCCGCGCTGCGGCTGCGCGAGCAGGTGGGCGGCACCGTTACCGTGGTGTGCATGGGCCCGCCCCAGGCGGATGTGGCTTTGCGGGAAGCGCTGGCCATGGGCGCGGATGAGGCCTATCTGCTGTCCGCCCGTGAGTTCGGCGGCTCCGACACCTATGCCACCGCCACCATCATCGCCGCGGCGCTGAAGAAGATCGGGTTCGATCTGGTCATCACCGGCCGTCAGGCCATCGACGGCGACACCGCACAGGTAGGCCCTCAGATCGCCGAGCAGCTGGGCGTGCCCCAGGTCAGCTATGCCGAGGAGCTGACGCTGGAGGACGGCAGCGTAGTGGTCAAGCGCCAGTTTGAGGATCAGGCCCACATGCTAAAGGTGCAGCTGCCCTGTCTGGTGACGGCGCTGTCCGAGCTGGACGAGCCCCGGTATATGTCCACCTGGGGTATCGTGGACGCCTATGAGAAGGATGTTACGGTGTGGGGCTTCGACGACCTGAAGGATGCGCTGAATCCGGAGTGGATCGGCCTGAAGGGTTCTCCCACCAACGTGTTCATGTCCTTCGGCAAGCAGGCCAAGGCGGCGGGCACGGTGCTGAAGGGTCTCAGCGCCGACGAGGCCGTGGCGGCCATTATGGACAAGCTGATCCAGCGCCACATCATCTGACAGGAGGGACAAGAGATGAGCAAGAATATTTTCGTATTTGTTGAGCAGCGGGGCGGCAGCATCCAGAAGGTCAGCCTTGAGCTGATCGGCGAGGCCACCAGGCTGGCCGCCGATCTGGGCGAGGCGGTGGTGGCCGTTCTCATGGGCCACAACATCGCCGACAAGGCCGACATGCTGTGCCAGTATGGCGCGGACGAGGTGCTGGTGCTGGATCATCCCGTGCTGGCGGAGTACACCACCGAGCCCTACGTCAAGGGCATGGAGTATGTGATCCGCAACTATGCGCCCAACATTGTGCTGTTCGGCGCCAGCTCCATCGGCCGCGATATGGCACCCCGCATTGCCGGACGCATCCACACCGGCCTGACCGCCGACTGCACCCGTCTGGATGTGGATGTGGAGAAGTACAAGGGCTATCTGCGTGCGGCTACCTCTCTGCCGGAGGAACGCATCGAGAAGCTGGACACCGCCGACCGCAACCTGAAGATGACCCGTCCCGCCTTCGGCGGCAATGTGATGGCTACCATCATCTGCCCCAACTACCGGCCTCAGATGGCCACGGTGCGCCCCGGCGTCATGGAGATGCCCCAGCGGGATATGAGCCGTCAGGGGAAGGTCACCGTGGTGGACGCGGGACTTTCGATGGACGACCGCAATGTGGAAATTTTGCAGGTGGTGCACGACGATAAGAAGCCCGTGGATATCACCGAGGCCAAGGTGCTGGTGTCCGGCGGCCGGGGCGTGGGCGGCGCCGAGGGCTACGCGCCTCTGCGTGAGCTGGCCGAAGTGCTGGGCGGCGAGGTGTCCTCCTCCCGTATCGGCGTGGACAGCGGCTGGATCGAGAAGGATCGTCAGGTGGGCCAGACCGGCAAGACGGTACACCCTGACCTGTACGTGGCCTGCGGCATCTCCGGCGCCATCCAGCATCTGGCGGGCATGGAGGGCAGCGAGTTCGTCATCGCCATCAACAAGGACGAGACCTGCCCCATGATGAAGCTGGCGGATCTGGGCGTCGTGGGCGACCTGCACGTGATCGTGCCCAAGCTGACCGAGGCCATCAAGGCCTATAAGGCCGCGCAGAAGGTGGACTGAGGTGCCGGCCATGTATGAACATCTGCTGTTTGAGATCAAGGATTCCATCGCGTACATCACCATCAACAATCCCAAGTCCCTGAATGCCCTGAACACCGCCACGCTGACGGAGCTGAACAAGTGCCTTGCCCAGCTGGAAAAGCGCAAGGACGCCCGTGTGGTCATCGTCACCGGCAGCGGGGCCAAGGCGTTTGTGGCGGGCGCGGATATCTCCGAGATGGTCAATGCCACCTCGGAGGAGGGGCGCACCATGGCGCTGCTGGCGGACGAAGCCTTCTGCCGGTTGGAGCGGATGCCTCAGGTGAGCATCGCCGCCGTGAACGGCTATGCACTGGGCGGCGGCTGCGAGCTGGCCATGGCCTGTGATATTCGTATCGCCGCCGACAGCGCTGTGTTCGGCCAGCCGGAGTGCGGTCTGGGCATCCTGCCGGGCTTCGGCGGCACCCAGCGGCTGCCCCGACTCATCGGCAAAGGGCGGGCTAAGGAGCTGATCTTCACCTGTGACCGCATCGACGCCCAGGAGGCCTATCGCATTGGCCTTGCCAACAAGGTGGTGCCCAAGGAGAAGCTGATGGCGGCCTGCGAGACCATGGCCCGGAAGATCCTGTCCAAGGGCAGCTATGCCGTGACGCTGGCGAAAGCCTGTGTGGAGAGCGGCATGGATACCGATCTGGAGAACGGTCTGCGGATGGAGGCTACCACCTTTGGCATGTCCTTCGCCACTCACGATAAGGCAGAGGGGATGCAGGCATTCTTGGAAAAGCGCCCTGCGCAGTTTACGGACTGAGCTTGGCGGCGGAATAAATAAAATAAAATTCCTCCGGGCGTATGCCCGGAGGAATTTTATTTTCAGGAAGCAGGGAGGTGAAAGAAAACAACGGGCTGCATGAAAAAGAGAGAGGAGGGGTAGTTCAACGTTTTTTCGGCAGATGGATACAGCGTCCCATCGCGTCTCCGCATGCTTCCATAAAAGCTTCTGAAAAGCTGGGGTGTGCGTGGATCATATCGGCGGTCTCCTCCACGGTCATCTCGGCGCACATCAGCGCCGTGGGCTCCGCGATCATCTCGGCAGCCTGTGCGCCGAAGATGTGAACGCCGCAGAACTCGGAGTACTTCTCCAGCATAATGACCTTGACGTAGCCCTCCGGCTCGCCGCAGGACAGGGCCCGGCCATTGGCGGCAAAGGGGAACTTGCCGATGCGCAGGGCGTCGCGGCCATATTTGGCCACCGCTTCATCCTCCGTCATACCCACGGAGGCCACCTGAGGAATGGCGTACACGCAGGAGGGGACAAAGGAAAGATCCACCGTCTTGTGGCCGCCCATGGCGTTTTCCGCTGCCGTCTCGCCCATCTTGAAGGCGGTGTGGGCCAGCATCAGGCGGCCGTTGATATCGCCTGCGGCGTAGATGTGGGGCACGCTGGTGCGCATGCCGTCGTCTACCACCACCTTGCCCTTTTCGGTGCGGATGGTATCCTTCAGCGCACCGAGGCAGCTCAGGTCGGTGCCGCGGCCTACAGACAGCAGGATCTTGTCGGCCTCCAGCTTACTGCCGTCGGCACAGTGCAGGAAGGTCTCGCCGTTCTCACTGCGGATCTCCGTGATCTTGACGGAGGTGCGCACGTCGATGCCGCTCTTGATGAGGGAGTCCTTCAGGGAGTCCGCCAGCTCGCGATCCATCAGGGGGATCAGCCGGTCGGTGGCCTCCACGATGGTCACGTGGCTGCCGAAGGGCGCGAAAGCGCAGGCCAGCTCGCAGCCGATGACGCCGCCGCCGATGATGACCAGCTTGTCCGGCATCTCCTTGAGATCCAGAATCTCCGTGCTGGTCAGCACGCTGGGATTGTCGATGCCGGGGATGGGGATGCGGGTGGCCACAGAGCCGCCGCACAGAATGATGGAGTCCGCCGTGTAGGTCTTGCCGCCGCAGGCGATCTCATGCTCACCGGACAGGGCGGCTTCGCCCTTTACCACTGTGACGCCGTTGGAGCGCAGCAGCGCGCCTACGCCGCCGGTCAGCTGGCGAACCACGTGATCCTTGTTGGCCACCACCTTCTCCATGTCCACGGAGGTGGCGGGATCGTTGATGACGCCGTGCTGGACGGCCTTGTGGATATCGCGGATCATGTCCGCCGTTTTCAGAAAGGTCTTGGTGGGGATACAGCCCCGGTTCAGGCAGGTGCCGCCCAGCTCGTCCTTTTCAAACAGCACCACCTTTCCGCCCAACTGGGCGGCGCGGATAGCCGCCACATAACCGGCGGGGCCGCCGCCGATGACGGCTACCTGATAGGTCATTTCCGCCATGGCGCGCCCTCACTGTACCAGAAAGAGCTCCGGCGTTTCCAGATACTCTTTCATGGCCTTCATGATGGAGCCCACCTCGCCGCCGTCGAATACGCGGTGGTCGTAGGTAACGGACAGCACCATCATGGTGCGGATGCAGATCTGACCCTGATACACGGCGGGCTTTTCCACGCAGCGGCCAAAGCCGATGATGCAGGACTGGGGCGCCGGCAGGATGGGGTTGAAGTTATCCACCGGGAAAATGCCCATATTGGTCAGGGTGAAGGTGCCGCCCTGCTGGTCGTCGGCGGTCAACTTGCGGTCACGGGCCCGTACCACCAGGTCGCGCATGGCGAGACTCAGCTCCACCAGGCTCATTCGATCCGCGCCGTGGACAACAGGGGAGGTCAGGCCGTAATCGGTGGCTACCGCCATGCTGAGATTCACGTCGGGATAGCAGAGGATCTCGGTATCGGAGAAGCTGGCGTTGGCCAGCGGATGGGTCTTGAGCATCTTGACCGCTGCGTAGCTGAGCAGGTCGTTGATGGTGATCTTGGTGCCCAGCTCATCCTTGTGGGCCAGCAGACGCTGACGCAGTGCCATCAGCTCGGTAACGTCGATCTCCACGGAATCGGAGGTCTGAGCCATGGAGTGCAGGCTGTTGAACATATTGCGGGCAATGGCCTTGCGGATGGGCGTCAGGGGGATGCGGGTAATCTCCCGCTGAACAGCGGTAGGCATAGCAGCGGCCAGTACATCACTCTTGCGGATTTTGCCGTCGTAACCAGTGCCGGACACGGCGGAGAGGTCTACGCCGTTTACCTCGGCGTACTTCTTCGCCAGCGCCGTGGCGTTGACTGCGCCGCTCTGGGCGGCGGCCAGCACGTCGCTGGCACGCACCTCTCCGGCAGGGCCGCTGGCGATCACTGCCGCCAGCTCCACACCTTTTTCCGCCGCCAGCTTTTTGGCGTAGGGAGTGGCGGCCACGGAGCCGTTCAGCACAGGCAGCTTCGAGGCGGGCGCGGCGGTCTCCGCTGCCGTCTCAACAGGAGCGGCAGCGGGCGTATCGGCAACGGCGACCGGCGCGTCGGGGATCTTCTCACCGGGCTGGCCGATGTAGCCGATGGTTTGCAGCACGGGAACGGTGGTCTCGTCGTCAATGAGCTTGGCCAGCAGAATGCCGGTGGCAGGTGCTTCCGCCTCCATGGTGATCTTGTCGGTCTCGATCTCCATGATGGGCTCGTCCTTCTCCACATGGTCGCCGATCTCCTTCAGCCAGCGGATCAGGCGGCCCTCCTTCATGTCCATGCCGGCTTTCGGCATAAATATCTCAGTCATATAACGTCTCCTTGTGTCACATCAGGCTCTTGACCTGCGCGATGATCTTGTCCACGGTGGGGAAGGTCTCCCGCTCCAGATTGGGGTTAAAGGGGATGGGGCAGCTGAGCGCACCCAGACGGCGGATTGGCGCGTCCAGATAGTAGAACGCCTCGCTGTCGGCGATCTGACCGGCGATCTCGCCGCCGAAGCCGCCGAACTGCACCGCCTCGTGAACGATCAGGGCGCGGTGGGTCTTCTTGACGGACTCCACGATGGTCTTGGTGTCCAGGGGCACTAGGGAGCGGATGTCCACCACTTCCACGTGGATGCCTTCCTCGGCCAGCTTTTCGGCAGCCTGAAGGCTCATCTGCACCATGCGGCCATAAGTAATGATGGAGCAGTCGGTGCCCTCCCGCTTCACGTCGGCCACGCCCAGCGGAATGGTGTACTCCTCCTCGGGCACCATGCCCTTGGTGCGGTACAGGGTCTTCTGCTCCAGGAACATGACGGGGTTGTCGTCCCGGATGGCAGTTTTCAGCAGACCCTTGGCGTCATAGGGGGTAGAGGGGATCACCACCTTCAGGCCGGGGAAGTGAGCCAGACATGCCTCGAGGCTCTGGGAGTGCTGGGCGGCGGCTCCGGTGCCAGCACCGGCAGCGGTGCGCATGACCATCGGCACCTTCACCTTGCCGCCGAACATGAAGCGCATCTTGGGCGCTTCGTTGACCAGCTCGTCAAAGCAGACGCACATGAAGTCGGAGAACATCAGCTCCACGATGGGGCGCATGCCCGCCATGGCGGCGCCGATGCCGGCGCCGACGTAGGCCTGCTCGGAGATGGGGGTGTTCATGATCCGATCCTTGCCGAACTTTTCCAGCATGCCGCGGGAGACGCCGAAGGCACCGCAGTACTCCGCGATATCCTCGCCCATCATAAAGACGTTTTCGTCACGCTGCATTTCCTCGCACATGGCGTCGTTGATGGCCTGTGCGTATGTGATCTCTTTCATAGTAGCCATGGTGTGTCTCCTCCTTTTTACGCGTAGACGTCGTTGAGCAGATCGTCCACAGACGGCTCAGGACTTCCCTTGGCATATTCCTCCGCCGCGTCGATGGCGGCGGCAGCCGCCTGCGCGATATCGTCCAGCTCCTGCTCGGTGGCGATGCCGTTTTCCACCAGATACTTGCGGAAGGCCTTGATGGGGCACTTCTGCTTCCAGGACTCGATCTCCTCCTTGGTGCGGTACAGGTTGCCGTCGCTCTTGGAGTGACCGGAAATACGGTAGGTGTTCTCGACCACCAGCATGGGGCCCTTGCCGGAAGCCACGTACTCGCGGGCCTCCTTGATGGTCTGGTAGACCTCCAGCACGTTGTTGCCGTCGATGGAGCGGGCGGGCATGTCAAAGGGGTAGGCGCGCTTGGAGATGTCGGTGTCCTTCATGGCCTGCGCGATGGGGGTGGACATGCCATAGGTATTGTTGACGCAGACGAACAGCGTGGGCAGCTGCCACACGGCGGCCAGGTTCATGGCCTCCCATGTGGCACCCTCGTTGCTGGTGCCGTCGCCGAAGAAAACAAGGGAGATGCGATCCTTCTCGCCCCGCTTCTTGATGGCCAGCGCGGTGCCGTTGCACATGACGGCGCTGGCGCCCAGAATGCCGTCGGCGCCGAAGTAGTGGATATCCGGGTCGGCAATGTGCATGGAGCCGCCCTTACCCTTACACACGCCGGTCTCGCGGGCCAGGATCTCGGCCATCATATTATTGACGCTGATGCCTTTGCAAATGGCCTGACTGTGACCACGGTGTGTGCCGAACACATAGTCCTGCGGCTTCAGGGCGGCGATAGTGCCAGCTGCGGTAGCCTCCTCACCAATGCCCAAATGGGTAGTGCCGTGAACAAGTCCTTTGGAGAATAACCACTGGACATGCTCTTCAAAATTGCGGGCTAAATTCATGTTTTCCCACATCTTCAGTAGCAGCTCTCTGCTGATCCCGGCCTCATCACCGGACGTAACGGTTTTGCTGTCAAGTGTACTCAATGGAACCGCTCCTTTCATTTTCGCTGCACGGGGCGTGCGGCTGTTAGCTGTGTGATATGCCCGACAAAGCGGCGTCAGCGCGGGCGGCCAGCTCTGCCTGACGGGCGAAATCCTGCCGCAGGGACTGGTACAGCCCCCGGTAGGTCTGATAATACTCGTTATAAACTGCGGTATGGGCGGCGATGGGCTCGGTGGTGGAGACCAGCTGCACCATGGCCTGACACGCCTGATCGGCGGAGGGGAACAGTCCCGCCGCCACACCGGCCAGAATGGCCGCTCCCGCGGCGGGCGCTTCGTCCACGTTGGTCATGCAGACGCTCTGGCCGAAAATGTCGGCCTGCATCTGCCGCCACAGGGCGCTTTTTGCGCCGCCGCCCGCCACGCGGATCTGGGAGATCTCCACACCGGCGGCGCGGATGATCTCCACCGTGTCCCGCAGAGAGAAGGTGACGCCCTCCATTACGGCGCGGCACAGCGCCCCCAGATCGCTCTGATAGCTGAGTCCGAAGAATACGCCGCGGGCGTTGGGGTCTACATAAGGGGTGCCTTCGCCACCCAGATAGGGCAGAAAGACCAGACCGCCGCAGCCGGGCTGCTGCTCGGCGGCCAGGCCGGTCATGTAGTCGTAGATGCTTTCGCCGCGTGCCGCCAGCGCTTCCTTCTGCGGGGCGAAAAACGTGTCCCGCATCCATTTGAAGGAGCCGCCTGCGCCCAGCGTGCAGCCCAGAAAGCTGTACTGGCCGGGAACGGCGTGGCACTGGCTGTACATTCCGTGGGGCTCCGGGTCGATAAAGGGCGCGGCGCTGCATCCGAATACCACGCCGGAAGTGCCGATGGTGCTGCAGATGGTGCCGGGCCGGGTCACACCCATGCCCACGCCGCCTGCCTCCTGATCGCCTGCCCCGGCGGCCACGGGGATACCGGGTCGAAGGCCCCAACGCTCCGCCACGTCAGGCAGCAGGTATCCCGCCACGTCCTGACTTTCCAGCAGCCGCTTCGGCACCAGCTCACGGGACAGGCCTGCCGTCTGGAACAGCCGGTCCGACCATTGCCGGGAGGGCAGGTCAAGCAGCCATGTGCAGGAGGCGTCGGATACCTCGCTGGCGATCTCACCGGTCATTTTCCAGCGCAGATAGTCCTTGGGAAACAGCACCTTGCGGATGCTGTCAAAGACCTCCGGCTGATGCCTGCGCAGCCACAGCAGCTTGGCCGCCCAGAAGCTGGGCAGGCAGTAGTTGGCGGCATAGCGCATGGTCTCCTCCGGCGTGAGCCGAGCGTTCAGCTCCTCCGCCTCGCCGCAGGAGCGCTGATCCATCCAGATCATGCAGGTGTCCGCCACGGTGTTGTCACGCCGCAGCAGTACGCTGCCCTGCATCTGGCCGGACAGGCCGATGCCGGCGATGCGCCGCCCCACACCGGAGACGGCCACCGCCTGACGGACAGCCCCGTCACAGGCGGCCCACCAGTCGGCGGGACGCTGCTCTGCCCAGCTGGGCCGGGGCGTTATCACGTCGCATTCCTGATAGCCGCTGCCGCAGATAACGCCGGCGGTATCCATAACGATGGCCTTGACGCCGCTGGTTCCGGCGTCGATGCCCAGTAAATACTCTTGCATGTGTTATCCTCCGATGGAAACGATGAACCCCCGCTGCCGCAGCAGTGCCGCCAGCGCGTCGATATGCTCCTGCGGCACGGTGGCGTCCGGCATGGTGTAGGGCTGCTGGATCACGGCATATTTGCTCTCGCCCAGCCGGTGGAAGGGGAGAAGGTCGATCTCGCGGATGCCATGGGCCGCCGCCAGCTCCGCCGTGCGGGTGATGTTCTCCGCGCTGTCATTGACGTTGTGGATCAGGGGCACGCGGACGATCACCTCCGCGCCGCTGTCGGCCAGACGGCACAGGTTGTCCAGGATCTGCCGGTTGGACACGCCAATGTACGAACGGTGCACCGCGTCGTCCATGGATTTTACGTCATAGAGCACGCGGTCGCACTGGTCGGCCACCGCTTTCAGGTGCTCGTAGGGGGCGAAGCCGGCGGTTTCGATGGCGGTGTGGATGCATTGCTCCCGCAGGGCTGCCAGCACCGCGGCGGCAAACTGCCATTGCAGCAGCACCTCGCCGCCGGAGAGCGTCACGCCGCCGCCGGAATTGTGGTAGTACACCTCGTCCCGGAGAAGCTTCTGCACCAGCTCCTTTACCGTCATCTCCTGCGCCGCCAGCGTCAGCGCGCCGGTGCAGCAGTTCTCCACGCAGGCCAGACACATGCGGCAGTCGGGACTGTGCAGGTCGCGGCAGCCGATGTGCCGGGGACAGACCTCCACGCAGCGGCCGCAGCCGATGCACTTGTTCCGCCAGTAGAGCCGTGGGTTGGCGAGAGGCTGGGTCTCCGGATTGGAGCACCAGCGGCAGCGCAGGGGACAGCCCTGAAAGAACACCGCCGTGCGGATGCCGCCGCCGTCATGGACGCTGTATTTCTGGATGTTGTTGACTAGGCCGGTCATGCCGGTATCCTCCTTTGCAGCGCCGCCCCGGCGACGGCAGTGCCTCCAGGATGGGTCATACGTTGTGTTCCGTGCGGCGGATGATATCGTTCTGCAGATCCTTGTCGATGGACACGAAATAGGCGGAGTAGCCCGCCACGCGCACCATCAGGTCGCGGTAGTTCTCCGGCGTGTGCTGGGCCTCCAGCAGCGTGGCCTTGTCCACTACGTTGATCTGCATCTGGAAGCCCTTCTTGTCGAAGTAGCCCTTCAGCAGCGCTAGGAAGTTCTGGATGCCCTGCTCCGAGGTGAAGGAGGCGGGGTTGAACTTGATGTTCAGCAGCTGGCCGCCGATCATCAGCTCGTTGGGCAGCTGCGCCACGGAGTTGGCCAGCGCAGTGGGGCCCTCGATGTCGCTGCCGCCAAAGGCGGAGATGCCCTCGGACAGCGGCGTGCCGGCCTTGCGGCCGTCAGGCGTGGCGCCCACATATTCGCCCATGGGAACGTTGGCCGCCACGGTGGCGGTGGACGGTACGAACCGGCCGCCAATGGGGCCCCGGCCATACAGGGTGTTGTGGAAGGACATTTTGTTCTTCGCCCAGAAGCCCACGAAATCGGAGCCGATCTCGTTGGACACGTCGTCGTCGTTGCCGAACTTGGGCGCGCGGGTCAGCAGCAGCTGACGGATCTCCTCGCCGGTGGGGCTGGTGGTGCTGTCCTCAAAGTTGGTGGCCAGCGCGTGCTCCAGCTGTACAGGAGTCAGCAGCTTGTCGGTAAACACCAGCTGCTTCAGGGCGCACAGACAGTTGATGGCGCAGGAGGTGCCGCACATCTGGCCGCCGGTAAAGGCGTATACGCCGCCGCCCTGCTTCAGCTCCTTGCCCCGGCCGATGCAGTCCTGCACGTAGGAGGACAGCAGGGGGGTCTGGAGGTATTGCTCGTATACCTTGTCGATGCAGTTGTCCTGGATCACGTGGTGCTTCAGGTAGTGGAGCTCCTGTGCCTTGAACTCGTTGTAGAACTCCTCCCAGCTGCTCATCTCGCTCAGGCGCTTACAGGGCAGTGGAGTGAGACCCGTGCGGGGATCGGTGCCGCCGTTGATGGTGCATTCCAGCACCTTCACGGGGTTGGGGAAGGCGGCGCCGTAGCGGCCGCTGCACTTGCCGGGGATGGAGGGCTCCACGCAGCCCACGATGCCGTAGCCCCGGGCGTCATCCAGCGAGTAGCCCACCGCCATCATGGCGGGGATGATGGCCTCGTCATTGTAGAAGGCGGGATAGCCGATGCCGGTGCCTACGCACTTGGCGCACTCCTGCATGAAGCGGTGAGAGGTGCCGTTGAACACGCGGACGGCCAGCAGAGGCTGGATCATCCGGGACTTCTTGGTGGCGGCCACGCAGATGTAGGACAGGTCGTTGACGCCGTCGCGCCCGGCGTCGTCCTGACCGGCGATGGTCAGGTTGGGGTATGTCATGTAGCCCACAAAGGGCTTGGTGTCGTAGATATCACGGAGCTTGGACTGCTCGTTCAGCTTGATATACAGGGCGCAGACCAGCTCCATGGCGCTCTCCTGCGTCAGCGTGCCGGCCTCCAGCTCCTGCTTGTAGTAGGGGTACAGCAGCTGATCCAGACGGCCCACGCAGACGCCGTGGCCGTTGGATTCCAGCTGAATGGCCGAGATCACCGTGGTGATGGCCTGTAATCCCTCGTGGAAGGTGCGGGCCGGCTGGGCGGGCACGCAGCGGTTGATCTCCACCAGCTGGAGCAGGTGCTTCTTCACGGCGGGGTCAGTGGTCGCGGCGGCCCGCTCCTCCGCCATGCGGCTGAGCCGCTGGGCATAGGCCACCACGGCCTTGTTGACGATCAGGGCGCTTTGGTAGAAGATGTAGCGGTCATAGTCGTTGGGATCGGCCAGATCCAGCGCGGCCATGTGCTCCTCGATCTGCCGGATCACGCCGTTGACACCGATGCGCAGCAGCTTTTCCCAGTCGGGGATGATGTGGCCGTCGCCGCCGCGGGTGATCCACGTGCCGTCGTAGCCGCCCACGCCCTTTTCGTTGGCCATCATGGTCTCGGCGGGGAGCTGGCTGTACACCAGCGCCTCCTCGCAGCGATCCTTCCAGTAGGGCAGGATGTCCTCCAGCAACTCGCGGCGCACCTCCGGCTCCACGATATAGGGGTCGTAGGGGCGGGTGGAGAAGTCTACGGGATTGCCGGTGAGCTCGTTTTCAATAAACTGTACGCCAAACTCCGGGAACACGGAGGAGCCACGGCGCTTTTCCGCGATGGCGCCCAGCAGCATATCGTCGTCGCACATGAAGATGCCGATATGGTTCAGGATATTCTCCAGCGACAGCGCACGGCGCAGGGCGTGGGGCTTGCTCTCGGTCTGGCGGTAGGTCTCGGTCAGCAGGCGGGCCCGCTCCACGCACAGGGGCGGCACGATGCTGTGATATTGCTCGATCAGGCGCGTAATGCGGTCGGACAGCTTGACGCTGTCGTCGCAGAGGTGAATGGCCTCAGGGGTTACTTGGTGGTTCATAGACGGACCTTCCTTCTTTATCACTTGTTATTGTTGCCGCGCAGGCTCACCAGGGCGCTGAGGGCAACGGAGAGGATGATGATGGCGCCCTTGGCCACCGTCTGCTGGGCGGTGGACAGGCCGAAGAACATCAGGCCGTTGTTGATGGTGCCGATCAGCAGGGAGCCGATGATGGCGCCAACGATGGAGCCGTTGCCGCCGGCCATGCTGGTGCCGCCCAGAATGACGGACGCGATGGCATCCAGCTCAAGGCCGTCGCCGAAGGTGTAGCGGCCGGAACTCATACGTCCGGCGTACAGCATGCCGCCCAGTGCGGCCATCAGACTGCTGTAGACGAAGACGTAGACCACGATCTTCTTGACGTTGATGCCGGAATAGCGGGCAGAGGTGGCGTTGCCGCCCACCGCCAGCACCTTCTTGCCGTAGGGGGTGCGGTTCAGGACGATGTAGCCCACCGCGCCGGTGATGAGCACCCACAGCAGGAGCAGGGGGAGCTTGCCGATGCTGCCGCCGCCGAAGATGAAGGTGAACGTGGTGTTGCCGATGGGGATAGCGGTGGTGTTGGTGATCCACATGGAGGTGCCCACCAGAACCATCTGCATGCCCAGCGTTACCAGAAAGCTGGGCAGGTTCAGCGCCACGATCAGCAGGCCGTTGATCAGGCCCACCACCAGACCTACAGCCAACGCCGCCAGAATGGCCAGCGGGATGTTGTCGGTGCTTTGCAGAACCAGCGCCGCCATCAGGCCAGACAGGCCGATGGTGGAGCCGACGGACAGGTCGATCTCGCCGATGGCGATCACGAACGTCATGGTGACGGCGATCATGGAGACCACGGCGGTCTGGCGGATGATGTTCAGAATGTTGTTGAGAGAGAAGAACGATCCGCCGATGAAGATGGCGAACAGGGAAAGAACCACAAGGAAAATGATGTAGACCATGCATTTGCTGATGTTGATGTTCTTTTTCAGCTTCAGTAGGGTGTCAGCACTCGTTTTGGATTGCATACTGGAGAACCTCCTCTGTAATTTCACTGCGATCATATGTCGCGGTCACTTTTCCGTCATAAAAAACGATGAATCTGTCGCACGCGGAGATCAGCTCCAGAATATCCGAGGAGATGAAGATCGCGGCGCGGTTTTCGCCGACGAAGTCACGCACCTTGCCGATTATCTCGCGCTTGGAGCCCACGTCCACACCGGCGGTAGGCTCGTCCAGCAGCAGGACGCTGGGCGCGCTGTTGAGCCATTTGCCCACCACGATCTTCTGCTGGTTGCCGCCGGACAGGTTGAAGGCGGGGGTTTTCCGGCTATGGGTCTTGATGGCCATGTCCGAAATGGAGCGCTCGGCGATATCGGCCACCTTTTTGCTCTCCAGCAGCAGACCCCGCTTGAGCTTGTCGAAGATGGGGACGATCAGGTTTTCCTCTACCGAGTGCATCAGCACCAGACCCTCGCGGCGGCGATCCTCCGGGATCAGGGCAAGGCCGCTGTCGATGGCGTGGCGCACGCCCTTGATCTCGTAGGGCTGGCCGTTGATGGTGACCTGACCTGAGGCGTCCTTGTTCAGACCGAACAGCGATTCCACCACCTCGGTGCGGCCGGAGCCCATCAGGCCCGCAAGGCCCAGCACCTCGCCCTCCCGCAGCTCAAAGCTGACGTCCTTCAGGCGGCTGCCGCAGTTCAGGTGCTCCACCGTCATCAGCGGGCGGCCGGTGCACTTGGAGGCCAGCTCCTCGTCCGCCGTGGTCAGCGCGGCGGTCTTGCGGCCGATCATGTCCTCGATCAGCCCGGTCAGGGAGTAGTCCCGTGTGGGCTTGGTGGTCACGATGGAGCCGTTGCGCAGAACGGTGATGGTGTCGCAGATCTTGAAGATCTCCGCCATGCGGTGGGAGATGTAGATCATGGAAACGCCCCGCTGCTTCAGACTGTTGATGAGGGTGAACAGATGGGCGGTCTCCTTTTCGGAAAGGGACGCCGTGGGCTCGTCCAGAATCAGGACTTTGGCGTTGACGGAAAGCGCCTTGGCGATCTCGATCATCTGGCAGACGCCAACATCCAGATCTTCGACACGGCTGTGGACGTCCACATCTATATCAAGGCTTTGGAGCAGCTCGTGAGCCTTGCGCTCCATGCTTTTTTTGTCTAAGAATGGGCCTTCCAGTATTTCGCGGTTCAGGAAAATGTTTTCTGCCACGGTCAGCGTGGGGATTAGGCTCAGCTCCTGGAAGATCAGGCTGATGCCGTGAGACACAGCGTCGGAATAGCTGTTCATCTTCACCTTGCTGCCGTCAATGTAAATGGCACCGGAGTCACAGGTGTATACGCCGGTAAGGATCTTCATCATGGTGGATTTTCCGGCGCCGTTCTGCCCCACCAGAGCGTGAACGGAGCCCTTCTGCAAATCGAAATCAACGCCGTTCAGAACGGATACGCCGCCGAAGGATTTATGCACGTTTTTCAAACTGATGATCGGGTTTTGCTGCATATTTACCATCTCACTTTATACTCAGAATCACGGTTCGGCAGTAGTACCGAAACCCCGAAAGGATCGAGGGGGATCCTTTCGGGCGTCTCGGAACATACTATGCGGCACTCATATGCCGGGAGAGAGTGGCATATGTAGGAGAGTTTGCCGGTTTACTTGACCAGCTCAGTCAGCCATTCGGGAGCCTGATCCAGACCGTAGCTGGCGCAGTAGCCTTCCAGCAGGTTGTGGGCGTCAACAGGCAGCGCCACGGGGCAGACGAAGGTGGAGGGCAGCTCCTTGCCCAGCAGGGCGTAGGCGGCGCAGTAGGCCTCGCAGGTGCCCTGATCCCAGGAGCGGGAGGTGGCGGAGCAGGTGATCATACCGCCGGTGGCGATGGAGCGGGCAGAGGTGTCGCCCAGGTCGATGGTGACGATCTGCAGATCCTCACGGCCGGCAGCCTTGGCGGAAGCCATCACGTACTCGGCGGGAGCTTCCCAGGAAACGTACACACCGGCCAGATCGGGATACTGAGCCAGCAGGGAGTCGGCGTTGGAGCCGGTGTTGGCCTCCTTGGTGAAGGGGCTCTCAGCCAGAGTGATCTCGGGGAAGTTGGCGATACCATCGCGGAAGCCCTGGTCACGCTGGTTGCACACCAGATGGAAGCCATCATAGGTCAGAGCGCCCACAACACCCTTGTAGCCGATCTTCTCGGCCAGCATGGTGGCGGCATAGTAGCCGTTGGCGTAACCGTCGGAGGAGACCAGAGCCGCGCAGTTCTCACCGGGGGTGAAGTCGGTAGCGATGCTCTCCATGAACACGATCTTGGTGCCGGCGTCAGCCATCTTCTTCAGCACGGGGGAGCAGACGTCGGGGTTGTAGGGCATGACCAGCAGAGCGTCGGGGTTCATGGCTGCGATGGTCTCCAGCTGATCGTACTGGGTGTTGTCGTTCATCTGGGCTTCGGTAACGGTCAGCACTTCAATGCCCAGCTCCTCGAAGGTAGCCTTGGCAGCTTCGCACTTGACCACGTTGCACTGGTCGCCCAGCTGGTGATAGGCGATGGCGACCTTGAAGTTGCCGTCCTTCAGCTGCTGCAGCTCTTCATCGGTGAAGCTGAAGTCCGCTAGGCTGGCGGGATCCTCGCCGTTGATGCCCTTGGTCATGGGCTTGGTGGGGTTGTAGTCGGTCTTGACGTAATTGCTGGTGTCGACGGGGGTGCTGTCCGCATCCTGGTTGTCGTCGGCTGCCGGCTGACTGCCGCAGGCGACCAGAGACAGCGCCATCAGCAGGGCCAAAGTCAGTGCCAAAAACTTCTTCATGTTCGATCTCCTTATTTGTTATGATTTTTTGAGGTTTACACGCGGTGAACGTTTCTTATACCTATTCATAAATACCGGAAAATGAAGGACTTGAAAAAATGTTTAACACGTGGTAAACTTCATATTAAAAGCATACGCCTGCGTTATAAAAATGTCAAGTAATTTTGCGTGCAAAATAAAAAATCGACAAAACGCACGGATTATACGGATGAAATATGACACTTTGCACAAAGAAAATGGTAATTTCTTGAAAAAAGCACGATTATCCCGAAAAAGCGCGTGTTATTTCAGCCTCATATACGGACGAATTTTGTCGAAATTTAACACGTATTAATTTGTCGAATTTTGCGATAAGCAAAATCACCGGGCGCCAGCTGGCGTCCGGTGACGAAAAGTGTGTCGTATTCTGTTATCCCTCAAAGTAATCCATGTTGCTGGACACGATCACGTCCAGACGGGAATTGTAGTCCTTGTTGACCAGCGGCACGCCGTAGCAAAGGTGGTAAAACATCATTTTTACCGCGTCGTATGCCTGATTCGGCAGGGATTGGCCGATGATAACGTCAATGGCGGATGAGCGGATAAAGGGCTTTACGGCGTCGTAGTAGTCGAAGCCGATCAGCTTAATGTCCTGATCTCGCCGCATCCGCACCAGACGCCGGGCAATGGCCTCGGATTTATAGGAGATATCATAGATGCCGCTGATATCCGGATGCTTTTCCATCAGATCCTGACAGATCAGCTCGGCGCTTTTCTCGTCGGAAATGGTGTCCCACAGGCCGAGAATACGGTAGCTGCTGCGGCCCTTGAGATAGTCCACAAAGCCGTCGTACCGCTGCTTGACCCACAGGTCGTCCTCCAGAAAGTTACTGGTGGTGATGGCGATGTTGCCGCCCTGCGGCAGCATCTTGGACATCATCTCCGCCGCCAGACGGCCGCTCTGGGGATAGTCGATGCCCACGAACACCCGGTCTTTTTTCTCCACATAGCGGCTGAGATAGATGATATCGCAGTGAAGCTCCCGCAGCTTTTTGATCTCCGGCTCCAGCACCTTGGGGTCGCAGGGTACGATGATGAAGGCCCGGATGCCGCTTTGCAGCATCCGCTCGATATCCGTAATCTGCTGCTGCGGCTCCAGAATGTAGGAGATGGCGGACACGATCTGTAAGCCGTTGTCCTCCAGCTCCGCCAGCGCCTTGCGGATGCCGTCCTGCATCAGCTTGGAGAAGAAGGTGGAGCCATAGTGGGCCATGCCGATATAGCCGATGCGGTAGGTCTTGTGATAGGCCAGATCCCGGGCGTTGAAGTTGGGAACGTAGTTGTATTCCAGCAGGGCCTTTTCCACCAGCGCGCGGGTGCTCTCCGACACGCGGCCCTTGCCGTTGATGACCTTGTAAATGGTGGTGCGGGAGATGTTGATGAGCTGGGACAGTTGCTCCAGCGTGATCTTTTTGTTATAATTGTCCCGCTTTTCCACCGCTAGACAGTAGCAGCCGCAGGCGCTGTCCAGCCACAGCAGAGGCTGCGCCGAAAAGCTGATGATCCGCGTCAATATCTGCTCCACATATTGCTCTACGGTGATGGCGTGCTGGATGACGGCGGTATCTCCGGCGGGGAACAGGTCGTCCCGGATCTGCTCCGGCGTCATTCCGGTGGCTGCGGGATTCCGGAACAGCAGCTGCCGCAGCAGCAGTGCGTTTACCACCTGCGTCACCAGCGCGTTTTCCTGCGCCGGCAGTGCCAGCGCGGCGATGCGCTGCTCCAGCTCCGAGGCCCGTACCGCCGCCGCGTGAAGCGCCGGGTCGGCGCTGTCGGCTGCCATGGGCAGTACACAGCTGCGCCAGAGATCCTCGTAGGTCAGGATGGAGGGCCTGTTCTGCGCCAATTCGTGCTCCAGACGGCTTTCCACCAGAGATGACAACGTTTCCAGCAACGGTAGCTCCCGCAGAACCGGATAGTCATTCAGCAGTGTGATCAGACCGGGGTGGAAGGGATACGCCGCCACATAGTCGGCCAGATGCAGCCGAAGCTCCGGAAACTGCATGGCAAACTGCTGCAGATAGGCGGCGATCTCCTGCTGCTGGGTTTTGCTCTTTCGGATGCAGCAGTGCTGCAAGACCTCCATCACCACCGCGCTGTCAAGGGTGATGCGGGCGGTGTTGGCGCTGTCCTGCTGCAAGGTCTTCCGGGCACGGCAGCCGTTGTCCTCGTCAAACAGGCGGGCGTCGACTCCGGCGATGATCCGCAGGGGACTCTTTTCCGTAATGTTGCACAGCGCCGTATAGAACAGCAGATCGTCCTGGATGTCGTCCTCACTGCGGCTTTCAAAGAATTCGGCCAGGCCGTCCAGCACCAGCAGACGGCAGGCACCGGGGTGAGCCGAAGCAAAGGCGTCCATTCTGGTGGACAGCTGGCGCTGATACAGGCTTCTGGTGCGCTTGATATCCGGCCCCACCTGAAACGCCGTGGTGCAGTCCAGCGCCTGTCCGATAATGTCGCATAGAGACTCTCCGGCGGCGGACAGATCGGCGGTTACGACGTGGTACTCCGCCGCCTTTCCCGCCAACGCGGCGGCCAGCCGTTTGGGCGGCTTTGCGTCCTCCTCCGGCAGCGTCAGCAGTCCCAGCAAATAGCCGATCGTGCAGGTCTTGCCGGTGCCGGAACAGCCCTGTATGTACAATACCCCTCCGGAGGGAGAGCAGAACTGCTCCAGTGCTGTACACATCTGCTCCTGCACGGCGGCCCCCAGATAATAGCTGCCGTATGCTTCTGAAATCTGCTCCTTGCCGCAGGGCAGCTCCGCCGCCGCCCCGACAGGTTTATATCGTATGACTCCCCTCAGCTTCACACTGTTTGCCCTCTCTCTTATTTTTCCCGCATATCCGTTGCTTCTGCTTGCTATATTCGCACATAATAATTTGAGTATACCCTTGAAAAACATAAAAGTCAACTGAACATTTCGCGCTATTTCGCGCGGTGTGACCCCATTGAAAGGAGAACGCTTATGACGCACGCCACACTGATCGCCAACGCGGGTATTCTGCTGGAAATTGACGGCATTCGATTTCTGATCGACGGCCTGCACCACAGTAGCCAATACCCCTTCAGCCCCGTTCCGCAGGCGATGCTGGATCAAATGCTGCGGGGAGAGGGGCCGTTTCGTGACGCGGATTTTCTGCTGTTCACCCATGACCATCCGGATCACTGGTCGCCTGCTCTGACGCAGGCGTATCTTCAGGCCAACCGCGTTCGCCGTGTGCTGCTGCCGCCCCGCAGCAAGGATGGCCCGGCGCAGGACGCCTTGACGGCGGACATGACGGCCCGGCATATCCCGTGGTGGCAGGCAGACCTGCACCGTGGACAGCGCCACACGTATCTGCTGGCGCCGGAGGTCTATCTCACGGCGCTGTCTACCCCCCACGAGGGGGAGATGTTCGCCCATCTGGACTGCCTCTGCCTGCTGCTGACGGTACACGGCCAGCACTATCTTATCACCGGGGACTGCGGCTGGAACGATCCCTCTTATTATGACGCCATAGCGGATATCCGGCCCCGTGCGGTGTTCGTTAACCCGCTGTTTTTCTACGACCCGGCGGGCCGTGCGCTGTTGAGCCGGTGGACGCCGCCGCAGGTTGTGCTGTACCATATCCCCTTTGCCGGGGAGGACGCCATTTCCCTGCGGCCATTGGCCCGCCAGTGCCTGACGAAGTACGGCCGGGATTTTGAAAACGTGCAGGCCCTGTGGGAACCGGAGCAGAGGATCGAGCTGTAAAGCCGCTCGATTCAGAGCCCTCTTGATCATAGGTCTCGCATCGCTGTGTAAAATAGTAAAGCTCCCTGTCATGGACAGAGAGCTTTACATTTGGCGCACCGGGTGGGATTCGAACCGTAAGCGCACAATAATCACCCGGACCGAACAAAGTTACGGCAGAGTCCCGTCACGGAACTCTGCCGTTTGTTCATTTCCGTATATGTTCCCGGTGCCGGGCTGCCGGGTGCCAGGGCATCAGCTTTTCCAGCTCCTCATGGGTCGGAGATTTGCCCAGATAGGGCAGCATACTCAGCACCAGCAATAGATACCCATAAGGCTCAATGCCGTTGGCCTTGGCCGTTTCCACCAGCGAATACACAATGGCACTGGATTCCGCTCCCTTGACACTGTCGCAGAACAGCCAATTCTTTCTTCCCACCACAAAGGGCCGGATCGCGTTCTCAGCCAGATTATTGGAGATAGGGACATCTCCATAGTCCAGAAATGCCATAAGCTGCTGTTTCTGGTTCAGGGAATACCGTACCGCATCCTCCAGCTTGCTGCCCTTTTCCGGGTGGATCGATTTCAGCCATGCAAAATACTCCTCCAGAAGGGGCAAAACCACATTCTGGCGGTACTCTTTCCGAGCCTTGACATCGGCATATATGTATTTCTTCTCCAGAGAGAACAGCTTCGTGCAATACCGAAATCCTACGGCGGCTTTGCTGGTTTTCACAGTTGCGCCGTCTGGCATGGCCTCCCGCCATTTTCGCCTGGCATGGGCCCAGCAGCCGCAGTGGGTCACCTTCTGCACCTGATTGTATCCTGCGTAGCCATCCGTTATCAGGCATCCGCTAAAGCCTTTCAGAAAGCTCTCCGGGCGTTTGCCGCTCCGGTCAGGCTGGTACTCAAAGATGCGAATATGCTGGCTGCTGTATTCTCCGCTGGCATAGAGCCACATTCTGGATTCTGAGGCGGCAGGCTTGTTGTCCTCTTTCAGCACCTGCACCACTGTTTCATCCGCGTGGATCACGGATTGTTCCAGAAGCTGCCGCTTCATATGCTTGTACAGCGGCTTCAGCCAGCTCTGGGCACACCGGATCACCCAGTTGGCCATGGTGGCCCGGCTCAGCTCCACACCCTGTCTCGCCCAGATCTTCTCCTGCCGGGCCAGAGGAACTCCGTCCACATACTTCTTCGTCATAACATCTGCCACAGTAGAGGGAGATGCCAGAGAGTGCTTCATAAGAGGAGGCGGCGTTCTGGTGGTAAT
>ERZ834722.1269-NODE-1269-length-24582-cov-3.713214_pt1 | contig 24582 bp, 45 predicted proteins | sample MGYA00519576_ERZ834722 | MGnify/ENA primary metagenome ERZ834722 (study PRJEB31850, sample SAMEA3708759) | human gut metagenome | biome: human gut; feature: human-associated habitat; material: faeces | place: China | collected 2014 ...
TATGCTTGGCTTAATTTCATTTATTGCATTTTCCGTATTATCTTGTAGTAAGTTCAAATTATTTGCATTAATAGGAACTGCTCCAGTTTCTCCTTTGTTTTTAAAATTGATTTTTTCCATTTAAAATGGTTATTTAGTTTTTTATGCTGTTCTTTTCCAATTAGCAAAATTATTATTTTGATCTAACTAAATGGTTTCCATTCTTCGTACGTGCCATTGGCGATACTACTTCTCCATTTTGCCGTTGCATTTGTAATACCAATTTGGATTGCAAATGATGAATTTTGCGATAATGGAATACAAATTAATACTCCATAGCCACCAATCCAGTTTGAACAACTTGAGTCTACTCCACATAAGCAATGATATTTTATTGTAGATATATCAACATTAACGAGTCGGTCAATACAAATTAAATTTCTTAATTGTTTGCCCATTGAAGCGCTTAGAACTTTTTGATTATCATCAGTAGTTAAATTATTAACAATATCAGCAATATTAATTTTTTCATTTGAAATTTCATTAAAATTATAATTTAAGTTTTCGGCACTTAATGGAATAGCCCCACTTTCACCTTTATTTTTAAAAATTTTTAAAGCCATATAATCGGCTTTTCATTGCCCTTATTTCCACTTACCTATTGCAAAAATTGTAGCCTTACATTTTGATGCATCAGAAGCAGTCCCTCTTCCAATCCCAATATTTTTAATACTAGAATTAGTTATAACAGGAAAATCCCAGTCAATTCGCCAACCAGCACCTTGAGTAAACTTTAAATCAATTAGCACTTCTGGTGGTTCTTTAAAAGTTTGAGAAAAATTAATTGGCGTTGCATAATTTCCTACAAATATTCCACCCCATGCTTCATTAACTGATAATGTAATATCCACATTTTGATATGTAATCATAGTGCCATCGTTGAATTTAATCCATCTTCCTGCGTCATTACTACCACTTTCGCTTATGCTTCTATTGTCTAAATCGGTAAAGTTGAAATTTATATTTTCTGCATTTAAAGGTATTGCATTTGCTTCGCCTTTATTTGAAAAAGTTTTTAGCATAATGCACCTCCAGAAAGTAAGCAATGAATTAAGCCATTGCCCCCTTTCTTCTTAGAGATGCGATTAAAACTAAATAACCGCACCTCCTTTCGCAAGGTAGAGTGTACCTTTGTTTGTTTGTTTGTTTGTTTGTTTGTTTGTAAGATTATCGCATTCTTACGAATGCTTGTCAATACTTTTGAACAAACATTTTCAATCTGTTTACTCACTTTTCTTCATTCCTTTCTTCTGAGTTTTCTTGATTATTTTCATTCAATAAACTTTCATTATATTTTTTTATTTCTTCTTCATCAATTCTATTTAATTCAGCATATATTTTTTCAATTTCAGTTTTCAAAACATATACCGGTAATTTTGAAGAATTGATTTCCTCTATCAATTTTTCACTAAATTCTTTTATTCTAATTGTGAATGGTTTTTCCATATATTTTTCCTCCTTATGAAAATGCTACTAAAATTCCATTATAAAAAGTCATATAATGCCCACCAGCAGTTAATGTTTTTTTGCCTTCAACTGCGGTATAACTAGACGTACTTGTATCTCCGCCAAGATATATTCTAATACGATTACTATTAAAAATATTAAGATATCCATTGAAATTAGTGTTGGCTTTGAAAAATGCTGTTGAATTACAAACTAAGCCTTGTTTTCCAATTGTTAATCCAGAACATGATGGATTGTTTGTATAACCATTTCCACTAGCCTGCATTCTTAAATAATATGTGTTGTTACCAATATTTAAAGATCCCCCACTAATTCTATTTGCAGACATTGTGCCAGAAGTTATTTTATCTGCACTCAAATTTGGTATTTGATTTACATTTAATGTTCCTGCAGTAATATTATCAGCATTTAGATTTTTAACTGTTATTTTACTTGCATCAATTGTGCCAGAAGTTATTTTATCTGCATTAATATTTTGTGCCGAAAAATTGCTTGTTGTAATAATATCAGATGATACTTTGTCGGCTGTGATAGTCCCAGTTTTTATTTGACTAGCAGTTATAGAACCTGTTGTTATTTTATTACCATTTATCGTTGTTGATGTATTATTATTTATCGCACTTATAACACCACTTATATTAACTTTGCTTGCTTGTATTGTTGCTGTCTCACTAGTCAAATTAATGCTTGAAATAACTTCATTTTTGCCAACTTTTTTGCTAACTTCCAAATTGATTTCTTCTTTTGTTTGAGATATAGAACTACTCAATTCAACTTTTGTTGCAAATTGTGTAGTATAAATATTACTAGCCATAAGTTGAACATATAAATAACCACTAGAATATCCAGGCAAAGAGATTGTATAATCCCCTTCCGTCAACGGAATTGTTGGATATTTATAATTTATAATTTTTTCTTTTGGCAACAATGTATTTTTATTTGTCGTCTTATCATAACCAACTCTTTTTACAACTTGGCAAGTTTGACTATCATAATTTAAAATAAATTCATCATAATTATTAGCATCATAATATAATAAATCATCTGGCAATTCATAATCAACCACTTCATTTGTATCTGTGTTAGTAAACCTTATTATCCTATTATTTAAGTATAAATCATCAGATGGATACAAATAATCGCTCGGGTAAAGATAGGAAATATCCTCTGTTGTTGGATGAACTTTGATTGCGATTGGTTCACTTTCGTTTACTTTCACTAAATTTACTGAAGCTTGTTGACTTTCACCACTCGTAGTAATATCTGCTATATCACTAATTTTTGAATTTATTTCATCTGTTGTTTGAGTTATTTTAGATATTTTTTCATTTTGCCCATCTACAACAGATATCATATCTTCAATTTTTCCGGCGTTTTTATCTGTCTTTCTTGAGATTTCTATTATTTCTTGTTTTAAATCTTTATTATATGAAATCTTTGTAGAACTTTCTTTTATTTCACTAGCCGACAATGTTATTTCATAATTATCTGATTTCTTTAAATCTCCACTTAGCCATTTTATTTTTTTTGTCATTACATAAGACGTAAGTTCATTTCCCCATATATCTTTATACTTTATTTTATTTCCTAAATTTATGGATAACTTATTACTAATAAATTGCGTCCTCATTGTATAAGGTATAAACGACAAACCATTAATTTGTCCGTATATAGGTATTATTGTGGACTCTCTCAGGTCAATATTAGAAGTTGTATCTTGTGGATCGAGAATATAATTATTGTCTATTCTAAATTCAATGGAATTAGTCGGTTTAACTAATGGATAATAATAATTATCTTCGACATCTCCCCTACCAAGAACAATATAATTTATTGGTTTTGTAGCTTCTTTCTCTGTTGTTAACTCTATCCAATCATTTGCCTCATATATTGTGTTGTCAAACCATTTAAAATAAAATTTATCGTTACTATCTGTAACAACAAAACTTGCTCCAGCTTGCGCAACCAAAGCAATTACATTTCGGTTACTAATTCCATTATCTAATGGTGGTTCTTTTTCCAAAATCAAATTACTATTAGGAAAATCTGAATCATCATATGTTACTCCACATTCGTTAAAAATTGAATTTCTCCATTCTTTTAAAGTGCATGGAAATATATGTTTAGAGCTATCATATAATGTATCAAGCTTATATTTAATATCATAGCATCCTAGTTTAATATTTATTCTTTCTTGTACAGGTTCTACGTTATAGATATAAAAAGACCCTTGTGGAGTTTTAATCCAAGAGTCTTTAAATGAACTATAATTATTTTTATCATTCAACATTTCTATTGTTGCCTTGCCTAATTCACAAATACCTAGTATATTTCCATCACTATTTATTGTTGTCTCATATTCAAATGATTGCAACATTTTTTCATCATATTCTACATAATTCATTCGTTTACATCTCCATATCCAGCAAATTCTATAGTGAATTTATCATACACAATTTTATCTGTATTATTATCCTCTGGTATTTCCCACATTTTAGGATTGGCCTTTTGAGCATAAAAATCACGAGTAATAAATTTATTTAAATACTTTTCAAAATAATAGATTTTAATTTTTACTAATTTCAACAATTTCAAAAGAGGATATAATTCCCCTTGTGTAAGCCTTTTATCTATATCTAGTGTAGCAGCTGGTATTTCTGCGCATCTAACACGGTTTAAATACCCATTAAGTTTTCCTCTTTCAGCAGAAGATTCCAAATCGTTAAGTGTTGGTCCTTGCGTACCTCGGGGTAACCATTCCCATGGTATTTCAAAAAAATCTGTTGTATCGTCTGGATTTATTATTTTTATTTTATTCATAACTACCTCCTATGCTAGCAGCAATTGTTTTCCAAGTTCTTTTTCGGACAATCTTATGCTATCTAAAACTACTTTCTTAACACTGCTCGTTCCCAATTGAGTAATAATAGTTAGATTTTTGAAAACAATTTCCCTTTCTTTATTATCAAGATTTGATAAAACCCCAATAAATTCTTCCATTACTTCTCTATTTGCTTGTTTAATAGTTTCTAATGGAGCTTCAATATTAGTTCCATGTTTTTGATCCCCTAGTATTGCCGCAAATTCGTGCCTTGCTGGAATAACAGCACCTTTTGCAAGTCTTGGTAAATTAAATGTCGGTAATGTCCCAATATTAATACCAGGGACTTTATTAATAACATCTATTAGTTTATTGATTGATTTAACTGGAAAATTAAGTATATCTTCTATAGATTTCAAGACTCCATTAATTACAATCTTAAATGCACTTCCTATAACATTCCCAACTTTAGTGCCTAAAGTTTTGAATAACCCAACTATTTTTGAAATCAAATTTTTGAAAAAAGAAATCATTGATTGGAATTTATCTTTTATTGGCTTTATTACATGATCATAAATCCAATCCCCTACTTTTTCCAAAATGGCTTTTGTATCATCCCAATGTTTAATAATTAAAGCACCTAACGTAGTTAGTGCTGCTATTGCTAGTAAAATCCAAGCTACTGGATTTGCGGCATTTACTGCTAGCATTGCAATAGCAACGCCGGCAAGTATTAGAGATAAACCTTGTAATATTACAGCAAAATTATCCCATGATGGGTCTTGTATAAATTGCATTATTCCTTGAATCAAAGTTACAACACCTGCAAGCATTGTACCAAAAGCTAAAGCTTTTATTCCGTCCATTCCTAGTTTAACAGCAATAATGCCAGCCGCTAAACCATACAAAAAGCCTATTATCAGTTCTTTATTTTGAATAACAAAATTTTTGACTGCGTTTAATATATCCAATATTTTTTGACTATATGTTATTTCATTGTCATAATTTATATCATCTGAATTTCCACTTGCGTTATCATTTCCAATAACTTCAAGTTTATCAAAACTTGCTAATGATCCGCTTGCTTCTTTACCACTATTTTTTACTTTCTTCAATGCTTTTGATAATCCGGAAGCTTCATTTTTTGCATCTTCCAAACTTTTTCCAAATAAACTAGAGACAAATTTAGCAATAGTTCCTGTTAATTTTGATAGAGCATTCATTAATGAATTTATTGCGGGTAAACAAGCATTATAAATTGGAGCAAATGCCGTCATTAAGTTAGCTCTTATTTGATTCAAATTATTACTAAAAGATGAATTAGTTTTCAATAAAGAAATCATATTATTTCTTAAATTCGTTAATTGATTTCGCATTAAGTTAAATATCATTGCAGTGCCAATTAACCTCGACATTTTTAATTTAAATTTATCAATTTTTTTGCCTAATTCTTTAAAACCTTCGCCATATTTCAATATTGACTTTTGATTTAATGAATCATTAATTTCATCTTTTAAATCGTTGGCTTTTTCTTTAGTATCATTTAATTTATTAGTCATTAGCTCAACTTGACTAGACAACTGATTTATTTTTACATCTTCGCCCTCTTTTAAAAGTCCAGTTTGAGCATATAATTGCAAATTTTCAAGTTTTCCTTGAACTTTATCTAGAGCTAATTCTTGACTTTTAATACTATCAACTGTTTTGTTATAGCTATCTATTAACTTTTCTGTGTGTTTTGTTAAATTATCAAAATCTTTATCAATTCTTTCATGTACTAACGTAGTATCAACTACTATCGCTGCTTTTTTAATTGCCAGACATAAAGCACCTCCTTATTTTTAATTTTTATAAAATTCTTCAAAAAACTTTTTTCTTTCTTCTGATTCTTGATGTACTTTTACATCTTCTAGATCAATAATGTCCTTAATTTTTTTGTATTGTTCTTTTTCTTCTTTGGTAAGTTTACCTTCATTTTTTCTAGTTCTATAATAGGTTATTTCTCCAAACATGCAATCTGGATTCATATCCATAAATAAAGACATAAATTTCCACCAATGGAGATTTTTTTCTTTTTCTAAATCAATGTGATGCGTAGAATTAATTCCACTAAAAATATACCCCCCATCTTTTTTGAAAGAGTAAACTCGTTGTGATGAGTTATTCTTACTCTTAAAACTGCCATTACAGTCTATGAATAATATAGCTTTATCGCAAGCAACCGAAAATTCATCATCTTGTATATCTTCTTTATAAAGTTTTTTAACCATTATATACGCCTTTTCATAATTTGTAAGTTCATTGTCTTCCAAAGCTATTAAAATATCAATTACTGTTCTGAAATCGTAATTAATGTCGTATATTTTTTCATTAATTCTAATTTTAGTTGGTAATTTATCTGTCAATATATTCATTATAATACTTCCGGATCTTCATTTTGAATGTAGCGATTTACTTTTTGATTCCTTGCATCTCTTACATGTGGAGCAATAAATTCTAAAAGCGGAATTAATAAATCTATATCTTCAGTACCTCCTGTAAAAATATCAATAGTATCTTTTCCAAATACTTCATATAAATTTTTAAATACACTACTAATAGTATCGCTTTCTATTCCTATTACATCACAAACCTTTTGAATATCTGCTTTTGCATTTTCAAAATCTTCCATTGTTTCTAATCTGGTATTTTGTAAATCTGGAATTTCCCCTTTATTTTCAAGTCTTTTTAGGGCATTTGTGCAAGTGTTAAAAATGTTTGTTATTTTTGCCATTATTCTGTTATCGCTTGGATTAAATTTTATTTCTCCTAATTTATTTCCATTTTCATCTAAAATATCTTCTTTAATAAATTTTTTATTTACTATTATATTCATATTTAATTCCTTTCATAAAATTTAAAAATAAAAAGGGGCAAAATTGCCCCGCTATTATGCTGATGTAGTTGCAGTAAATGCTTTAGATGTGGCATTAAATGTGCCATGTGTTTTATTACCTTTCCAATTTAAAGTAATTGGCGCATTTATCTTAGTTGTATCTCCACCCCAAGATTTTAAATCAACTACAGCGTCTTCAGTAAATGCTCCGTAAGAACCATCAGTTTGTTTATCTGCAAGTGTTACTTCCATACATTGTAGAGTTGCTTTATCTCCAGTTAGATTATATTTAAACATTAAATATAATATTTTAGACAATACATCGTTTCCACGGATTGCTACTGGATCAATTTCAGAAGTTTGTGCTCCAGCAGTATGATCTATATTAGTTTTACCTAATACATTCTTTTTTGACTCAATTTCATTATTTAATTCGCGAGTTAATTCATCATTATCTTCTCCGAATGGCACCCATGAAGGAGTTTCCCCATAGGTTATTCCAGATTCATCACATGCAGTGATATTCGAATTAAAAAAAGTTATGTGATCTTCACGATTAAATTTATTATTTCCATCTAATAACGTTAATGCCATATATTTTTCTCCTCCTTATCATACAGCAATTTACAACTCATTTCATATCTAGCAATTGTGTTTGTTTTATCCGTTCCATAAAGATATCCCCCACTTGTAATTTCGAGCGAGGTTGATACTTCTCCTTGGTTTAGCTCAGGATATTTACCTTTAAAATTATTTTGGCATACCCAATCAGCTATTTTTTCAAATAAGTGTAAATTTTCAATATTTTGAGTATCTTTTAGCGGATTAAAAAAAGCTCGACTTGCAATTACAAATTGACATTGTCTATGCGTTTTTGTTTTCAACACGTTAGTCCCCAAAATTAAAGGGGCTTCTACTTGCTCTATAGACCAATACTCACAGTCATTAGAGTTTACATTTAGATAATCAACATTTATTTTTGTTAAATCACCCAAGTAAGGGCATTCTTTAAAATAATCCTTTATACATTCAATAATTGCTTTATTTTCCATTATTACCTCCGATTAATTTAACTATTCCATCTAATAAATCATCCATTTCATTTTCTATCATTCGATCAAACCAATGAGAACCTCGTAATCCACCACCATGATATACTAAATCTCGACCGGTCGGGTCCATTATTTTTTGTGTATTTGGTCTACTCCAAAAACCATAGTCGGGAGCAAAAAAGGCTCCCTTTAAAGTGATTGGGTCCACCATCAATTTACCTTCGTAAAGGTAATTTGCGTCTGGAGTATCCCAAATTACTTTACCACTTCCTATTTTAGTAGCTACTACGCCAGAGTCGTGTATATGTTTACCTGGAACATAAGGTTCACTATGATATAAAACAAAACTATCAATATATTTTTGAACTTTTCCGCCTTCGTCTAAACCTACTGATTTAACTAAATCTTTTGGTAACTCTAGACTTGCCTTAATTTTCAATCTGTTACCTCTATATTGTTTAAATTATTAATAGCATAAGTGTTATCTGATATAGACTTTATCAAAAAATAATCAACATGAGACTTTTGCACCTCGGATAAATCTGTGATTTCTTTAAATTCTCCAAAGACAATTAAGTCATTTTCTTTAAGTGTAAAATTATTACTCTTATCGTTTAAAGCTATGTAATTTTCATATGATAAATATTTTTCTAAAGCTTTATTAGAAAATATCACTCTATGCGCTGTAGAATACTTTTCACCATTGCCTTCTTTAGATATTATTTTTTCCGTATGAGCAAATACATTATCAACAACACATAGATTAAATTTATCACCGACAGCATTAAACACAGTTACTTTATCTGGAAACATTTTGTCCTCTAAACATTAATCCTGTATTTGCTAACTTTTCATAACAAATACTATAAATTTTTCTCTCTAATTCTTCAGTAGATAAAATTCTTTGTATTTGAATACCTGATTTATTAACATAACTCACAGAATGAGGTCCAACAGTTTCACTAGCTATTTCTTTCGTATCGTTTTCAGTCTTTTCTATTAACACATCTTGTTTATACAATATTTCAGCTATTTCACATATTGTATTTTTGATATTATTATCAAGATTAGTTTCATCAATTCTATTTGAAGTATAAAAATTTACTTTACTACTTGCACTTATTGAATATTTATTAAATGAAGATTCAGGTATGCTAGAACCTTCATATGTATCAGAATAATAATCATAATCAACTATTTTAGTTAGCATACCTTTAACCTCCTATTCTTCTGAATTATCAGAATTTTTTTGATTTTTTTTATTCGACTTTTCAGTTAATTCTTTAACTTGACTTTCTAAATCGGCTTTTTCATCAGTTAAAACAGTTACTTGTTCAGTTAATTCTTTAACTTGACTTTCTAAATCGGCTTTTTCATTTTTTAATGTGTTTAATAAGATAGTAGTTTCATCTACTATCTTATTAGCACCTATACCTATAAATGTACTCATAAAAACACCTATCCTTTGTAAGAGCAGTAAACTCCTGCTAATTTATTTTCATACACATGACCATAAAGGTTATTATTTCTATATTTGAATACATTATCATCACCATCTTGGTCTTGATCTGGTGTAAAGTATTTAATAAATTGTTCCATATGTACTACTGCTGCACTTCTTTCAACACATAAGAAGTTAATATCTTTACCAGCTTCACTTACTAATTCATAATAAGTTGTGCCGCTTGCTAATGTATCACCAGTAAATTTTGTATAAGTTTCTCCAGATTTTGTATAATAAGTTTTTCCAGTTTGTTTAGTAGTATCTTTTGTAACTTCATATACATCTTTTGCTTTTGAATATCCAAATTCTGTTTTACCGTTTTTTAGTTCAATCTTTGTATACATTCTTGATTGTGGAACTTCAATAATAATAGAAAACTTACTTAATACTTCTTTAGATTTAGTAGTATCCAAATCACTAATTAATCCGCGTTTTGTTGGAGTAATAAATAAAATTCTGTTTTCTGGATCTACTTCATCTTCATCCATTTTATTACTACAATCACGAAGTGCTGCAATAACACTTGCTCCATCGTTTAAAGTTTCTTCTTTTAAACTAATACCATCTGTACCAGCTATTTTTGCAATACGAGCTGCATCAGTTTCAGGAACAACTTTTGTTCTTACAAATTCACTTGAAAGTTTAGCAAATGGCAATTTTAGTGCTTCCGCATTATCAAGTCTATCGATACGTAAGTCTTGTGAACGTTCCTTATCATATTTAATAGTTTCCCATCTAAATGTAGTTGAACCTTTAGTGTATCCTGATTTTCTATCAAAATCTCCTAAAGCATCCATATCTAATTTTGCGACTTTTATTTCTCCGTTGTCACCACGTTTAATAACAGCTTCATCTCCTTCTAAAACAGCAGTTTTTGAAGCTTGTTTATAAACCTTATCTAATAAAGGTAAATAAACTGTACTTAATTCAATATTGTTCATTTAATCTTTCCTCCTTATTTTTCTTTCTCTGTGGATAGCCCCATTACTTTTAAGACTTCATCCATTGAACTTGAATTATTAGGAACACTTGTGCTTGTTGTAAATTTAGGATTTGCAACTTCGCTTAGGAATGCCCCACTATCCTTTTCTTGTAAATCCTTAAGCCATTCAGAAGCTCCTAAAAATTTTTTAGATTCTTCATCATACTTAAAGTCTTTTGCATTAAATTGTGCTATTACTCCTGCTTTTGCACTTTCACTTGCAAATTTAATGTCATTAAAAAAAGCATTAGTTCTTTCATCTCTAATACTTTTCTCTTTTTCAGCCTTTTGGTTTGCTTCCATTTCTTCAAATTTTGTTTTCCAATCTTCAGCTGATTTTTTAATGCTATCAATATCCATATCTTTATAAGATTGAATTTCAGTATTAGCATCATTCAATTGTTTTTGAAGATTTTCTTTGTCAGTAGTCAATTTAGCGATTTTGCTGTTTAATGTATCCATTTCACTCATTGCAGTGCTTTTGAGTTTCATAATACCATTAACTTGCTCCTCACTTAATCCTAATTTTTCTAAATCTTCTCTTTTCATATTTCCTCCTCCGTTTTTTTCCGTGGTCTCGCCCACGTGTGATTTAAAATGATTCCTAGTCCTACCGTTGCTATGGCACACGAAAAAAGCCGATATTTCTATCGACCTAGTGCATTTATAAGCACCATATTAAGTAAATACAGACAACCTGTTTTATAACCATCGTTGTTAATATATGTCTTATAACAAGTAATCTCTTTAGTTATAAACTCAATATATTTACTCAATATGCTACCTATAAAGATAGCATAATAAAAACACTCTATTCTTTTTGAGCGTTACTTTTATTTTTATGATATTCTTTCATCTCTTTATTAAATTGCTCTGTTTCTTCATCTGTTGGAATGTAATCGTCTTTTAAATTCCATATTTTATCAACTAATTTTGTTAGTGGGCTATCAGGGTCCACCTTTACTTCATCGCTCCAAAATTGCGTTTCCAAAGAATTACCGTTTTTTAGTTTATTGTCCATATTATTCTACTTCCTCCAACCTAATATATATTTTACCATTTTTTCTACTTAAATCAATATATCTGAACTTAGTTTGTCTTCCGAACAATATTTCTCCACCGCCTTCGTCATTCAAAGTAGATAAATCCCTTCCATTTTTCGATTTGATAATGAATTGCAACAGCATATCTTCATCATATATTTTTTTAGAAGAAGAAATATAAGCCCCCCAACTACCAATTCTTTCATTGTTATTAAATATACTTAAAATACTATTTAATTGTTCTTGACTTTCTATATTTACACTTCTATTAACTTCTCCTTGATATTTAGGAACTTTAGATAATGCATTGTCTAAACTATCTCTAAAACTAATTTGCTCTTCTGTTAACTTTCTTCTATTATATAATGATTCGTTGATTTTATATGAACCAGATGATATATATTCTTTTAAATCTCTTTGTTCTTGAAATGTTAAATGATTAAACCAATTATCTTTTTTAAACGGTTTTATTAATTCGTTACTGATATATTCTCTATTGTAATCCCTTGTTAATTTATTATTTTTTAGCCATTTATCAAAATCTTCATTAATTGATTTTATTTTTTTATTTACTTTAGAAAAATACTCTTTGTCATCAGTTTCTTTTGCTACTATCTTTTCCCTTTTTAAACTTCGTATATTTCGTTCGTATGCTCTTTGTTTTTGAAGTAGCTCATATTTTTCTTTATTTTCTATTTCATCAATTCTATCAGGTATTTTTTCCCACTCCCATGTGGGTCTCATGTGATGATAACAATTTATTCCTTTTAGCCCTAACATTTCTCCATAACCTGTTTTCTCATATAAGTTTGGATACTCTTCGTTAGATCCAACTATCATATATTTTTTTCCTTGCCACTCGTCGTGAGCTTCATAATCATGTTTCATATATTTTGTTCTGATTCTAGCACCTAAATGTTGATCAACATAAACTAGATTAGTATCTAACTCCTTTGCATGTTCGATTTCACAATCTCCGACTAGTTTATTTACTCTAGTAACAACATCTCTTCTAATAGCAGATTCAATTGTCAAACTAACACCACTTACGTAGTTAACTGTTTTTATACCTTCTTTAGCAAAATTTCTTAATGCCTTTCTAATACTTTCTGAATATGTATAAATACCACTCCCTGTTTCTATGTATGCTTTGTTAATTATATTCTTATAAACTTTGTTAGCACCTTCTATAGCAGTTGTATTAATCAGATCCATAATGCTTTTGCTATCTTTAAATGCTTCAGATATTAAATTATTAATTGAAGCACTATTATATAAACTATTTGGATTCTTTTTTATTAATCCTTTATTAAAGTATTCTTCTAGCCTATCAAAATTATCAACTTTTGTGCCAGCATTTTCAACTATACTTTTTAATACTTTTTCAATGTTTTTTTTATTGTTGTGGATAAGTTTTTGATTACTCTTTTTGAATGACTTCAAATCGTTTAACTTTTCTAAATACCATTTCAAAGTTCCTTGAACATCATCATAAGACAATAATCTCGTAAGCATGTCTTTTATAATATCAAGTTCAATCTCATCATAAATATTAACTAAAGGTTTAAGTAAATTATCAAACTCATACTTTGTCATTATTCTTCAATTAGATCTTTCTCTTCTTTTACTTCTGTTAACTTTCGATATTCCACTTGTTTTTTGACATACTCTATAGCTTCTTTTTCTTTCATTCCTTTAGTATCCATAATGTATTGAACATCACTAGTAATGTCTGCGTTTCTTTCAATTAAAGCTTGATTACGAGTACTATCTTTATCAACTAAAATGCTATCATCCCAATCGTGTTCAACAACATAATCATTTTTAACTGGAATGCCATATAATTTACACAAAACATAAATTCCATATATTAAATCATCAAATGCGTGTTGTAAAGAATCTTGAATATCAGCAACAGTTACATAATAATCTTGTTTAGCCGATTTTATTTCTGTTGCTGTTTTTGCTATAGAATCCATTTTAGATATGACACCAAAGGCTAGACCACATTCGCTTTCTGCTTGTCTTAAATACTCGTTTAAACCGTTGAATAATGATGTATCTCGTATTTGAGGGCTAAAAATATTATAAGATTTATCTTTGGTTTCATCAAAGTTTAATTTTCTGAAAAGTCTTTTTTTTCTAGCAGGCATTTTGTATTTTTTATCTTCTATACCTTCTAGCAAGGTAATATCTGCATCTATTGCAAGCTCTGTACCTTCAAATTCCCATAGAGTCCTAGAATATTGTTTGTCTATTTCCTTTAAAGTATCAATTGCGGGATACCATATTGGAACACCACCTGGATAAGAATTGTCAATTGTATTTGCAGTTTTTGTGCTTGCAAAACCACCAAGTAATCTATCTACACCTTCTATTGAAGTTTCTTTTTCGATATCTTCCCATTTCGTCACATCAGATAAGTTAATTTTTCTCTCAAGTATTATTCCATCTTTTCTTCCTTTGTAGGCAATATTTTTAATTGTTAAAGTATTATTATTTAATTCTTGATATTCTAGTCTTGTAAAAACATCATTTCCTTTTGTCAATTGATCGATTATGATAATACCAAGAAGATTACCATCATCATCAAATTTAACCGGAATAAATTTATCAGCTTGGATGACATTTATATTAATATTTCCTTTTGAATAATATGGTTTAAAGAAAATACACGATTTTCCAATCATATATTCTGTATTAACTCTTTTTCTAGTCAAAAACTTTTGGTACACCTCATTAACATAAGGCTCGCTACACACACTTTTATATTCAATTGTTACTGCTTTTGCAACTTTTTCACTTATCGTTTTTGCTACGTGCAGTGAAGTTGTTGTATCATCTATCCATGGTTCATTTCCGTTGAAAATTTGTGTCCATTTTTGAAAAGCATCTAACATATCTTGTGATGTTTGTAAATCAAGATCAAAATCATTTACTATTTTATTATAATCGAACATTTTGTTCCACCATCCTTTAAACTTATTTATTAAATCACGTATCATCTTTTTCATCACCTCCAACTGTTGGTAACATTATTTTTATAAATTTCCAAATTCCCATTATTAAATATCTCTTTGCATCTTCACAATGGTCATTTTGTTTTATAGGAACTTCTTTTCCTTTTTCTAATTGATCCTTATCATATTCATATTTATATTCTTCTTCTATTAAATGCTTTTGTCTAGGAGATATAAATAATCTTTGATAAGAAAATAATTTTTGAACTCTTGATATCCCTAACGCAACATCGTTTTTGGCATCTCTTACTATTACATCGCTGCATACTTTTTTTATTTCTTCTGCAAGACCTTTTGCAGATGGGTCTATAAAAACAAACAAGACTTTTAGTCCTGTTTCTTTTTCCAATTTTTCTTTAAAACTTTTAAAATCCTGTGCATAATCACTTGGACTTCTTTGTTTTCCAGTATCGCGTCCACTGTAATAATATTCATCAATACCCCTAACACACTTATCAGTATAATCTATCCCGAATGCCTGATAAGTCGTTGCGTTCATTTGACCATAGTCTACTCCAATATAAATATTTTTCATATTTTTGTAGTTTTCTTGTGTACACTCTTTAACATGAATTTCTTCATTAAACATATAATAGATTAATTCATCAATACCAGTACATAATCCTAACCATAGCCAATTGTACATTTTTTCATCTAATTTTCTTAATATTTCAGCAGTTTGAATCAATTTCTTTCCAAGCCAACTTTCCGGAACATCTCTATAATCTGTATGAATATGAACACAATCTTCTCTTAAAATCATTTTATTAAGCCAATCCATTATTGGAGCTTTCGGATTCTTTGGAGGATTAAAATAATATTCCATCACAAATTCTTCTTCATTTCCTCTAATAAAAGTTGCTTCGATATTTTGAATTTCGTCTTCTCCATCGCCTTTATCAAAGAACTCCGTTAATTCATCCAATTCAACTAACACTATTGGTCTATCTTCATCTATCATACCTTTTGTATCATCTATCGAGTCATTACCAGTAAAATAAATTGTATTACCAGTAGGCAAATATTTTATTTGCATTGGACTAACGGTTATTTTGAAGTTGTTTTTTGGAATTTTCAGTCTTGTAATAGCTCTTTTGCACTCATTAAATACCGTTTTTTTCAATTTGTTATGAAACTTTCTCAATATGACTACTGAACCGGGCTTTGTATTAATAATTCTTCGAACTGCTCTTAATGCACCTCGACTTGATTTTGTGCCAGCACGTCCACTTGTATATATTTGGTGGGTATGTACAATATCGTTGAAATTATTGTAATATTTAGGAATAATTAAATCACTCATTTTTATTATTGTTTTATTTTGGTAAGTCATCAACTATCACAACTCCATTTTCAGAATTTGATGTCTGATTTTTTATTTCTCTTAATTTGAGTTCTTTATCGATTATTATTCCGTAAGCACTTGCAACATCTTTTATATTTGTAAAATTATCTAAATTATCTGCTTTATCTTCTATTGCTCTCAACAATTTATCAACAATAGTTTTTTTTCTGTCTTTAAGAGAATCCATATAAGCTAAAACATCTTGTGTATTTTCTTCTTTTTTTTGTTCAATTTTTTCCGAACTGGTTTTATCGGACTTAACAAGTTTTCTAACAGTAGTGTCTGATACATTATGTTTTCTAGCCACTTCAGAATAATTACCACATTCTATATAATCAGCTATTATCAGTTTCTTTTTCTTATCTGTTAACTTTTTTCTTACTTTAGACATAATAACCAACTTACTAATTCTCTTTTGCTTTTAAAAATTTCTTTTTTGGGATATATTTCATCTGAATTTAATTCTTCATAAGAAACTGAATAATTTTTATTTACTTTGCCATCTTTAGCAACTGTTATTTCAATTAAAGTGATTTTATACTTATTGGATAAATTTGTTAGTGCTATTCTTATATACTTATCCAAATTCATATTTAATCACCTTCTTCTACATTTTTATCTTTTTTTGTTTTAGAAATTATTTCTACAATACCTCTATCAGATAAATACTTTGCTCTTTCTTTTGTAATTTCGTATTTATAACCTGGTTGTAATAACCCTAAATCTCTGTTTTCTTCATCTTCAAAATTATGTATTTTAACTACTACTTCAACCATAATTTTCCTCCTTTCTAATAATTGGTTGTGGGAAAAGGAATTGAACCTTTTTCTTTAGCCTCTGAAACTAATATGTTACCATTACACTATCCCACTATTTATTTTTTATAGTTTTCATCAAATTCGATACATTCCCAAATTTCTTTTTTGGGAGCAACTAGTATAGATGTAATAATTGCAAATAATAGCATAACTATTACAAGTACTATAGCTAATATATATTTCATTGTTACATCTTTCCTTTCTTTTTTAGATACTGTACTAATGATATAGATATTTATTTTATTAAATTAATTTTTCTATTGTTTTTCCTTCGTTATTCATTAAATAAACATTTAATATCTTATAATGTTCTATTTCATTTGATATAGGATTTGACATATCGTAATCAGTAAGTGGAATACCTACAATATCTCCTATTTCTGCTATTCCTCCTATTTCCTTATATTTATCACCACTATAAATTTCAGTTATTAGTTTGCCTTCCGTACTATTTTCATTTTGCTTTTGTCTACATATCTTTAATATCATAATATCTCCCTACTTTCTATCTACCTATATCATCAGTACACTACCTGTTAAAGGTAGTACTACTTTGCACTCTCCTAAATCTCAACGAAAAAATTTAAGTTCCGTACATTTTGTAGACTGCTTTGTTCGTTGCCAGGGTTTACCAGCAGTTTTCCCTTGTGCCATAACCTATACAGACGCATCCACTAGGAACTCATTATCCAAAGATTTTTGAGTACATATTTATAAGCACCATATTGAATAAATAAAATTTCGTTTCCATTCCTATTGCCCTATATCGCTACTCAGGTACCGTAGATATAGCAGCAATAGGTTCGACCAGTTAGACACGTCCTCTCTAACATTCTCTCTTTATTTACTCAATATGCTGCCTATAAAATTGGTAGGCGAAGTAGGGCTTGAACCTACACTAGCTCGGATATAAGCCGAGTGCTTTAACCAATTAAACTATTCGCCTAAAAAAACGACTAGAAAATAATCTAATCGTGTACGAGGTATTATATGGAATATGTATAATTATTCCATGATACCATTTTATCACATTCCACCGGACATTGAACGGACATCTTTTAAATTTTACCATTTATTATTTCTTTATATATTCTTCTTACTTGTTTTTCACTATAATTAAGAGTTTCTGCTATTTCTATCCAGTATCTTTTTCGATTGTATTTTCTTATAAAATCCATATCTTCTCTTAATTCGTAAACTTTTAACTTGTAAGGTTCTATATTTGAAATTCTTTGCATTTCTTTAAGAATGTATTCTTGATAACTCAATATACTTTCTTGTAAAGAATATATTTTAGTATCTAATTCTTCATCTTTTATAATATAATGACTAAACTTATCAAATATTGCATTTGTCCTACTCGTGACCACATCTTTAAATTTTGAAGAGCCAGGCTGAGTTTTAACGTAATTTATTTTTTTCTTAGTTAAATACACATCCAGTTCATTTTCTAATTTTTCAATTTCATTTCTAGCTTCTTTAATAGTTAAATGTTTTTCTAGTATCATTTAAGCCTCCATCTTTTCTCGCAATTCATCTTCATTATAAACTCTATATCTATATTGAGTATTTAATCTCTTTTCTGTTTTACCAATTTCCCCCAAAAGTAATTTTCTATTCTCATAACCGATTAATCTTTGCTGATAAGTTCTAAGTGTATGAGCCAATTCTTGTTCTTGTTTTATTTTTCTTCTATCAACTAGCCTAGTCTTAAGTTCTTTTATCATTCTGTAACTTGATTTGCTATTCAATTGATTATTTTCTATGTAATGATATAAATCGCTTATACCTTGATCATTTTTTGAACAAGAATCAGATAAACTATCTATATATCTATCTAATTCATCTAATGACTCTACGACCTCTTTTACTTTTGTTGATATATCCATTATTCCTCCATTAAATAACAGTTATTTGCACTAATTAAATAAACTTTTCCATTTGATTGTATTTGGATTTGTTCGCCATCATAATCTTTCCATTTATCTATTTTTAATTCAAATTCATTGCCATTGTAATTACAATATGCTTTATCAAACGTGTATTTAAAATCAAATACTTGCTTGTTACAGCCTGTTAATAATAGTAGTGGAACCATTAATAATAATATCTTTTTCATTTTATTCTCCTCTATCAAAATGTTCTTGTAATTTACCATTTTTCATTCTTACATATTTTGTAATAATGTTTTTATAATTGATTACAAAACCCTCAACATTTCTATTAACTTTAGCACAGTACTTTTCATAAATGCTATCTAAATGTTCTTTGGTAGGTAATACATTTAATTCAACCACTTCCGGGACAACACCTATAAATTTTGGTATCTCTTGACTAACAAACGGATACACGAATAAACTATGTTCATAATTCAAATTATATAAATTAAATTCATCATCAATATTTGCTTTAGCAAACATATACCATTTTTTATCAAATTCATCAATAGTATATTTTATTTTACCCATTCCCAGCCATTCTCCGCAAATAGCACTATCATTATGTATTTCTTCAATTAAAACATCTTTATTATCATTTAACCATTGATATAATCCTTTATATAGAACATCTTTAACGTCTTCTAATTCAGTTATTTTAAAAATGTTTTTTCTTTGAGCTATATATAACTCATCATCTTTTTTAAAAAATACTAAGTTACTCCCATCTAGCTTTTCAGTGAGATATACTCTATCTTCACTACAACTAACTCTTTTCGTTTTTGGATATATTTCTTTTTTTATCATTTTTTCCTCCTATTGCTTTATCATTTTTATCATAAATTAATTTACCAAAGTTCTCAAATAACCATTTTGCACCTGAATTATCATTGTAAAATAAACTCCGCATGCTTCTTGGTAACTTTCTTTCATTATTAAATTCTCTATTTCTATATACTTCTTCTGGGGTTTTATCACACTTATACACTCTACAAATTTCAGGCCTAATCTCGTAAATCTTACATTTTTTATCTTTATTACCTCTAAAAGGACAAGTATTGTCATAAGCTATCAAAATGTTTCTTGATGTAGCTTCAATTTTATTTTGTTTAATATATTTTGCTATCCTTTTTATTTCTTTTCTGGATAGATGCAAAATATCTCCACAACATTCTCCACATCCAGAACATTTTCCATTGCAGGTATAATTTGTAGTTTTTATGCTTTTATTAATGTCAGTCATTTTGTCACCTTTTCTTTCAATTCAGACAGATTTATCATTTTTTGTCTTTTATCTTCCGTTCATTTCTGTTCAGTTCCGTTCACTATTTCTATGTATTTTTGTAAAACATCTTTAACTCTAACTACTGAAAACATATCGTTTTCATCATCTAACATATCTTCTAAATATTTTATAAACTCTTTTTGTTGAGTTTCTTGAACTTGAACTAAACTATCATATTTTTTGCTATCTTTTATTCTTCCTGCACAGTCTGTTCTATTGCAATAACAATTTTCAAGTTGTTTCTTTAATTCTTGATTTTCTTCTATCAAATTCATTGTATTATCGAACTCTGTTTGACATAATCCTGCTTTATAACTCTCTTGTATTAAACTTAATATGATAGGTACTAGTTCATCATCTTTGTTTAATAATGTTTTCTCACATATATACTCTATATTTAAATCTTTTTCGCTCATTTACTCATCACTCCCTCTATTTTCTTTGCTTTATATCTTCCACATAGTTCACATACAAACTCTCCGTTGTCATCAGTTATTGTCAATGTTTTAGCATTACAATAAAAGCAATTAGTTGCATCTTTATCATGTTTATGTTCTTTTATATATTTTCTTCGTTCTTCTCTATTATAACTTGGCAACATTGGTTTTCCATTCCATGTGCCATACATACTATAATCCAAATCTTCATTTATCATTTACTCACCAACCTTATATGCCATTTGTTCAAATTGTTCTTTTGTTAATATTTGTAAAACATGATAATTTTTATCTTTTTTTATGCTTTCTAGCATTTCTTCATCTGTTATATCAGTAACACCAGTTAAATAGCCTTTTGTTTCTAAAGGAACATTGTCAATTCTATATCTAATGATATCTCCAACTTCTAATTTCATTTTTTACCTCCTAAATAATTTCAATTCATCTATTCCAAAACAATATTCTTTTTTAGTTTTAGGAAAATGAACTATTAAAGGTTTTTCAAAATTTTCAAATTCAAAATTACAAACATAGCCAATTTCTCCAATTAATTTAGTATATTGCGGTAACCCGTCATTTTTAATTATTTCAACTTGTTCTCCAACTAATTTCTTGTACTTACTATAATGTAATAATACATTTAAACAAATTTTTATTTTTCTAATAAATGTAGCATTTTTATTTATCATTATTTATCACCTCCTATTATTTCTTTATCCCAATTATCTATTTCTATATCAAAACCATGTTCTTGTAATTGTTTTGTAGAAAATTCATAATTTTTACCATAAAATGTGTGTGTTGACAAATACACGTGTTCTTTCAAGTACTCGATAGTTGTCATGTTCTTTCTACAATTGCAAATAAAATCATCTTTCTTATCTGGTTCATCACAAATAGGAACTATCCAACCAGAATAATCATTTACTATAATCTTGTATTTATTATTTGCGGGAACTTTTGATAATTCTTCCCAATTTTTAATTAGTTTTTTCATCTGATACTCCTATTGTTTCTTTGTATTTTTGTAAAATTTCTTCTAATATATCTATTTGACTTTCTTCAATTAAATCAGGTTTATTATTTAATAATTCAATATAAGATGTTAGATATTTTATAAACTCTTGTTGTTGCTCTAATAATTCAGTATTTCTATGAGTGCAATCTATATAATCGTAAACTTCGCTTGGAACACCATTCGTATCAACAACTTGCTGTAGCATATCTCTTTCAAATCTTAATTGATTGTAGTATTCCCCAGTTCTTATGTATTCAAGTTGTTTCTTTAATTTTTGATTTTCTTCTTTAAGTTTATTATGTTCTTCTTCATCAAAGCAATGAGTTGTACCTCTTAATATAGATTTTAGTTCTTCATTTTCTTCTTGTAATTTTACTATTTCTATTTCTCTAGCCAAATCGTGGCTATTTAGTTCTTTATCAGTCATTATTTAATCTCCTCTACACTCAATATTTTAAGTACATAATATAGTTTATTAGGTTCTGCTCCCAATTCAGGTTTGCCTATACCCATTGATAATTCTATAAGACACTTAATAGTTGGTTTATCATTCCCATACCCATTTCTAAATAATACATACTTTGGCTTTGGCTCATACCCTATTTTTTCATCTTTTTCAAAAGAAGGATAAAAAGTATTCTTTTCTGGATTATATATTCCAACTCCCATTAATTTAATAAATCTTTTATTCCAATAAGGTTTAATCTCTCGATATTCTTCTTTCTTTTCACCTGATTTAATCATATCAAACCATTTTTTCTTAATCGGTAATGTTAGCATTTACTCATCACTCTCTACTTTCTCTCGATATATTACTATCGACCTTATTGTTACAATTCCAGCTATATATCCACCTTTTTTCTCTAACTCTTTTCTAAATTGTTTTAAATTTTCTTCATACACAGCACCACAATAGCCATTTATAGTAGTAACTTTTGGTTTGTATTTATTTGCATTTTTATCTTTAGTCTTTAACATCACTACCACTTCCTTGTTTTAAACTTTTTCTTAATTCATAATTAGTTCTTAATTCGTCAATTATCATACATACAAAAGAAATGCCTATTATAATTAACAATATACAACCAATTATTTCTATCATTTGTTATCACTCTCTTTTTCTATTTCTTGCATTTTATTTAATAAATCTGTCCCATATAATTCATTATCAGTTGAAATTATCTCTTTAGCATATTCTTTTAACTTATTCCGATTATCTTTTAGTTGTTTATTTTCTTTTTGAATATCAATACTTTCATTGTGCGTTTTACTAAATTGATTAATCCATTGTTTTCTGTCAAATTGTAAAAACTCTATTATATCTAATAAATCAAGTTCAGTTAATTGTGCTAGGTTTTTTCTATCTTTAAATGCTAATTCTTCTATATTCATTCTGACACCTCTTCTAAATAACTATTCACAAGATAAATTGCCATTTTATTAATATTTTCTTGTGAAGCACCTTGACTTTTCCTATTTTTAATAAAATTTAATTTACTAATAACTTCTTTTTGCTTTTTACTTTCTTCTTTCCAATTAATCATTTCATTAAATAATTCAATAAATACATCTTTAGGTATTAAATAATGGTCTGAGCCTTGTATATAATATTTGTTATAATCTTCTATTTCCATTCTGACACCTCTTTTAATATATCTTTTATTTGTTTATTAAATCTTTCAAACATATCCCAATATTGATGATGTATATAATCACTACCACTTTCTAATTTTTCAGCTTTACAACAGTCAATAAAATTATTTAATTTTTTATTTACTTCATTAATCACTTCTTTTTGTTTTTTACATTGTTGTTCTAAAAACATATATTTTGTTATTAAATCTACTTGATTTTCATTAAGTAATTCTTTTGCTCTGTTTCTTGTTTCTTCTTTAGACATCATTAATCTTTCATTTTTAAAATCCATTATTCTTATTTCTCCTATTTCTCATCAGTAGCTAATCCCTAGGCAAAAAGTTGTAGAAAGGAGATACGAGACAGTGGATGATCGTATTTCTTGCCCAGGAATTAGCTACCAATGAACTTTTTTTATTCTCTTTTATATTTACTTATTTGTTCTAATAATACTTTTTTTATGTTCACATCTTTATATTTTTTTAAGATATAAATTTCTTCTTCTAATTCTTTAATTTTTCTTTTATATTTTCTGTTTTCATAAAGTAAATTATAATATTCTTGCTCATAATCGATTATTTCTTTTTCTTTCATTCGTTTTATCAATCACTTTCGCTATCAGATGACCCGTTTTAGTTAAATTAGAATCATTGTATCTCAATTTATTTCTATTCATAATTAATTCCTCGGAATCAGTCACTAAAATCAAATTATTTAAATCTAAGTTCAATTTATTTCCATCTGCGAAAACTACTTTATGTCCTTTTGGAATTTTTCCATAATTTTGCTCATATATGATTCTATGCTTTAACTTAAATACGTTAGGTTCTTCAACTTTTATTTCTATATAACCATCTACATTAATTCTTTCATAACCTACATTTTTATGATTTGATGGTATATTACCTTTTTTAAATGAAGTTTTATTTGCTTTCATTAATCCTTTTGTTCCTTTGTTAAATGGAACATTGCCTTTTTCAAATCTGCCAGTTAAACCACTATTTAGCTTATAATTACCTCTAAAGTTTTTTATATTTTGTGGAGTTAGGTTCATTTTAAATTTTTTATTAAACATTTCAGCCAATTCTTTAGCTGTTTTCATATAATTATTGTTTATTAAAAATTCTTTTTGCTCTTTAGTATATTTATTCATTGTTTTTTTCTTTCAACTTTAAAACTTCATTTTCATTTGTTATTCCTAACTCATCAGCATATTTTTTTACATCTAATACTAATTTTGCATTATTAACTATTGCTGTACTAATACCAGTAATAGCTTTTGCTCTTTTTAATTCTTTTTCCAA
>ERZ834722.1276-NODE-1276-length-24531-cov-6.097810_pt1 | contig 24531 bp, 15 predicted proteins | sample MGYA00519576_ERZ834722 | MGnify/ENA primary metagenome ERZ834722 (study PRJEB31850, sample SAMEA3708759) | human gut metagenome | biome: human gut; feature: human-associated habitat; material: faeces | place: China | collected 2014 ...
TGCAGGTTTGTCTGTTTCTTTCAATGAATCCATGGTGCAACGTTTTTGAGATTGAATGTTCGGTTTGCAGTCGTAAAGCATGTGTGTTCGGTTTTATGTTTTAAACCATTCAAAATATCGTTTTCCGTTTAATGTGGTTTATATCGGGATAATGAACAGAATAAGAAAACCGACCTTTCATGCTGCAATATACAACCGGGTGAAATGCTTCGGTTCCGATGTCCGCTCCAGACCGCTCCAGTCCGCACCGAGGGTTTGTTTTGGCGCCCGCAGGGTTGTAATATTGCACCGGGAAAGACCCGTCCTCGGAGGCCGTAGCGGAGGCTTTTCAAAACTTCAGTCAGAGATTCTCCGACGCGGATTTTTGTTGTCGCCAGACAACAGCGAGCTGTACCTTTGTCCGACAAATTGGCATTTGTCCGACAAAGGTCCTTGCTCTGCGAGGCCGGGCGTTCTCCCCAGTCGAACGCCTTTTGAACCGATATTATGGATACTAACAGAAAACTGACAGACAAGACCGGAAAGAAGCCCCGAACGCTGAGCTATAAATACTCTTTCCGCCTCAATGAAGAGCAGAACATCCGCTTCAACGAACTGCTCTGCAAAGCCGGATCGGAGCATAACCGCAGCCGTTTTATCGTCAAAAGAATCTTCGCCGAGGAGTTCGTTGTCGTCAGACGCGATCCTTCGAAGGTGCAGTTCGTCGCCCGTTTGAATGACTTTTATTCCCAATTTCAGAAACTCGCAAATAACTATAATCAGATTGTAAAAGCTGTCAATTCGCACTTTTCCAACGTCACGATTCCGCATCAGATCGCCGCACTGGAACAACGGACTCGCGAGTTGAAGACCCTTAGTATCGAGATTCTGAACCTCGCAAAACAAGCTAAGGAATGGTTGCGAATATAAGGTCGGGGGCAACACCCGGCGGGACTCTGTACTACAACAAGGAGAAAGTAGACCGGGATGAAGCTGAAATCCTCTATTGGCAAAAGATGCTGGAGCCGTTCGACAAACACAGGCGAATGGATGTCGACGCCTGCATGGAGAGTTTCCTGCCGTACCTCGAAGCCAACCGACGGATGACCAATACGGTCTTCCATGTTTTGCCGAACCCCTCACCGGAGGACAAACTGACAGACGGACAGCTCCGGGAAATCGCCTGCGAGTACATGGAGCGCATGAGTGCCCTGACCGATGACGGCTATGGTGTCGGAACGCCGTTCAAGTCGAGTCGTATCGGAAAGGATATCGGCTATAAGGCCTTCAAAGTATTACGGGATGTCGAAAGACAAACTGAAAGAACCGGGAGCGCTCGACCAACGGCGACAAACAGTCAAAGATGCCATGAGCCCGCATAACACGCGGGAAGAGTTCCGGCGGCTGCTCAAAACGGAAAACATCGACGCAATCTTCCGCATCAATCCGATTGGCAGAATCTACGGCGTGACGTTTATCGACCACAATGCAGGTATCGTCGCCAACGGATCGGTACTGGGAAAGGAGTTTTCAGCCAATGTCTTCAACGACTTGTATCCGGCACCGAAAGAGGAATGTCAGGTTGCAGAACAGCGATATCCGGAACGAAAACTCGACCCGCAAAGTCATACGACCAATCCCCTGACCGAAGCTGCCGACACCCTATTGGATTTGGCTGATACGAAGGCGTATGAGGAACAGCAAAGGATAATACAGAGGCGAAAAAACGAAAACCGCATCAATAACATATTGTTTATCGTATAAATCCTTGAAATTAAAACAGGTATGTCAGTTTGAAACATATTCGACCGAAGATGTCTGACTTACGCGTTATCCGGTTCATGCCGTATTCTTTTTTTGGGGGGGGGAAGACGAAGGGTGTCGACGCCCGAACAAGTAATGTAATACTATAGAAAGAAGCAATACCAAGAGCATGCCGAGGAACATGTCGTCATATCCCCGGTATTTCACGAGTAATCCTGCTAAAAATCCTCCCAATGCAATCCCGAAATCGAAAGCCACGAAAAACGTAGAGCTTGCGGCACCTCGTCTTTCGACAAGCATGGCCATGGTCTGCAGGGCAGACTGCACAGCTCCGAAACTGTATCCCAGCAGTGCTGCCACAACAACAGATAGCACGATATGTTGTACGCGAATACCAGCAGAAGTATCTCGGTGATAATAGCTGCATTTCCTGTGTACACCAGTCGCGCCTCACCGGACTTACCACCACACGTCCCAGCTACGGCAATGCCGATGAAATAAATACCTTCGCTGGGCAGACAGTGGAGTACGGCATAGATCGCGACATATACCTCGACTACTCCGTATGTCATCATGAAGAAGAGTTGTGTAACAGCGGCCCGGACCTCGGTTCGAACAATTCGCCGAGCTTTAACGACGTGTCGACTGTGGCGATGCCTGCCGAGATGAAATACCCCATCGGGACGAACGCCACTCCTGCCAGTCCGCATATAAGGACGAGGCGACGGCCTTGAGTGTCGACGAGCCATCCTACGAAGGGTCTCGACAGGATGGGCGCGATGCTGAACAACGCTGTTGCCAAATCTATGGTACGGCATCTCCGCCCAGAGAGGAGATAAAAAAGGGGAACGTGGGCAGCAGCGCATGAAAGTTAACGAAAATGAGGAAATTAACCAGGCATGTCTTGATGAAAGAGCCGATCCATAGTTTGGGAAAGTCTTCCGTTCTGTTCATATTGCTATTAACAAAAAAGGGTCAAATCAGGTCTCTAAAAATACAGCTCTGATTAATTAAGATTTCGATCTTTTGCACAGAGACGAAATATTCAGAGTGGATTATTTTACGGAGTTTTTCCGTATTAAGGACTATGAAACAGAGCAATCAGGATGCAGCCAAGGTGCCTTCTATAGTCTGGCAACTAAAATTGGCCTTATTATGTACGATTTTCGCCCTGTGAGGAATGAGGTCTGCGTATATTTGAAATATCATTTGGAACTTGCCGTATCTGGTATTTTTGAACGTCGAGAGGGTTCCAATGACACCAACCTTAAATTTCAACCTCAAATTATGGAGAAACTGCGACTCTTAACACTTCTATTTTTGACGGTGGTTATCGCTGCCTGTCAAAAAGATCCCACGCAGAATGGATCGTCTGATCCGGATGTGGTCTCATTCCAGGGATCGGCTTCATTCAAGACTGTGGACCCGGCTGAAAAAGGGCTTGATCTGATCTGGAATGCCGATGTAGACCGGATCGGGCTGTTTGCAGCCGACGGCGAGACCGTCGAGCATGCCAATATTTATTATGCGGCCTTTTCATCGGCGGCAAATACGCAGTTCGTCTGTCCTTCGCAGGACCGGCGAATCGTGTGGAGCGCCGGTGCTGCCTCACGCGATTTCTACGCCTATTATCCTTATCGTACGACATACGATGATTTGACGGCTGTTCCGGTGGCGATTGCCGCGAAACAGAAAGGAGCGGCGGGCGCTACGAAGCATCTGAAACAACTGGTCAATTTATATGCCGTGAGCAAGGGTGTGAAAGGTCCTGTCGAAACCGTATCCTTGCCATTCGAAAGCGTTGCCGCGGTCATCGAACTCCGACTTGCCGCCGACCGGACATTATCGGATGTCAGGAACATAACGTTGCGCAGTACCGACGGCGGGATGTTGGCTTTCGAAACGGGGTCGCTGAATCTGCGGAACGGGGCGGTAACACCCGGAGAGCAGACGGCGGCCGAGATAAACTATGAAATCGAAGGACAAGCGACAATTTCACGCACACCGACGAGCTTTTTCCTGGCTGTGAATCCCGTAGAAGCGGGAAAAACGCTGGAAGTGCTGGTCGATTACGGAAAAAAGCATTTATCGCTGGGCTCGGTGGTTGTCCCCGAAAGCGGAATTCCTGGCGGAAAGTTGACCGTATTCTCACTGGGTTACGAATTCCCGCAGCGCATCGCGGAGGACTTGAGCGCCAACGGTACGGCGAATACTTATCTGGTAACCAAGCCTGGGACGACCTATAAATTCCGTGCAATGGTCAAAGGCAACGGCACGCCGCGCACCTATTCGTACTCGGTAAACGGCCGTCCGGTAACCAAATCCTATTCCGAGGCCGATCTGGCGATCAAGCCTGCGGTGGCAAAACTCGTGTGGTACAATTCGCCGAAAACGGCCGACGGTTGGGTACGCGAAAGTCCCGTGATTATCGAATCCGTAGAGTACGACGATTGGGAGGGCAACGTCTACTTCACCACTCCGGCCGAGTTCGTTCCCGGCAATGCCCTGATTGCGGTTTACGATGCTGGCGGCGAGGTCCTCTGGAGCTGGAATATCTGGGCTGTCGAAAATTACGATTGCAACGCCGAAGCGCGTCAGGTCGGCCGTTATATGATGATGGACCGTAATCTGGGCGCCATGGCGGGACGCGAGGCGATGAACTCCTCGGATAAACGCGCTGCGGCCTGGGCTTTGGGCAACTATTATCAGTGGGGGCGCAAGGACCCGTTCCCGGCAGCTGCGGAGTACGACGACACGGGATTCGGCAGCGAGATGTACTGGGGACTTCCAACTTATACGCCTATTGAAGAATTGCAGCAGGATTATTCCTCCGAGAGTTGGGGCGCCCGGAACATGATGTTCGGCAAGATCGGGGCAAATAACGCCTATGCCGTGGGTGACAAGGCTGTTGACGACGCCGTTGCCCTGTCTGTGAAATATCCCTACCGTTGGATGGCCAAAGAGGTCAGCGGCGTTCAGGCCGACAACTGGCACACCCCCTCCTATTCGTGGTTCAATAATACAGGTTCGGCTGAGAATCAGACCGGATGGTTCTGGTTGTGGGGAAGCGAATACGTCGGCGACAATCTGAAGAGCATTTACGACCCGTGTCCCGCGGGCTGGAAAGTGGCGCCGCCCGAAGCCCTCGATTTCGCCCTCGGCAGCGTTGCGGAACTCGATGAAAAACCGTTCGGGCGTTACTCCCGTGCATACGATCTCTATTTCCCCTATACCGGACAGCGGCAGTCGGCCTTCAACGGCAGCCATATCCGTTCGCTCACCAACAAGATGCTCGTGCTGACCAGTTCCAGTGCCAGCGGCAACTATTACCCGGTCCAGGGTAGTCTGGGCGGATATTCGTCCTACAACTCATATACGGGAGCCGGCTACCAGCTGCGCTGCGTTCGCGAGCAGACGACGGCAATGCCCAAAGGGCGTCTGGAGGGTCCGCGAGCCGTACTGATCGGCAACTCCATTACGGAAGTATGGCAGGGACGTACCGACAACAAGACCTTCTTTTCCGACAACGACTACCTGCCCAAGGGCATCAGCGGTCAGACCTCGCTCCAGATCAGCGCGCGTTTTTATAACGACGTAATTGTCAACGATCCGGCGTGCGTGGTCATCGCCTGCGGGGTCAACGACCTGGCTGAGAACGACGGCCAGCCCTGCTCGATCGAACGAGTTTTCGCAGACATCCGGCTGATGGCCGAAACAGGCGCTGCAAGAGGTTTCAAGGTAGTCATTGGCTCGACGCCCCCGGCCAACCGGATCTGGTGGCAGAGCGAGGAGTGGAATGCCGCTCATGCCGATCTTGGACAGCGTGTTGTCGAGTTAAACAGGCTGCTGAAACAGTATGCCGAAGAGAGGGGCTTCGTTTATGCCGACTACCATTCTGCGCTCAAAGACGATCAGAACGGACTGAAACTCGAATACTCCTGGACACCGGACGACCGTGTGCATCCCAGTGCGGCAGGTTATGCCGTAATGGAGAAAATCCTTAAGAAAGCCGTCGACAAAGCACTCTTCGATCCAAATGCAACTGACGGCGACGGACAGATTGATGACCTTGACAAATGGGAAGGCTGGGAGTAACCTTAAAATATTTAGAACACGATGAAACGAAACTATATAATTCTGTTGGCCGCCTTGCTGACGGTCGCATGCGCCGGAAACGGCGACATCATGTCGCCGACACCGCAGGAGGGCGAGATCCTTTTCTCGGGATCAACTGTCGGTCCCAAAGTCCGGACCTCCTATGAGGATACGGAAACAGCGCTCCGGGTGAACTGGGTCAAAAACGATCTGATCGGCCTTTTCGCCGAGTCCGGCGGCAAGAACCTGGGAGCCAATTTCGCCTACAAGGCGGCTGTGTCGGGAGCGACGAGCGATTTTACAGCTGCTTCCCGGCTCAATGTGATTCGCTGGGCTGATGAAACGTCCGATCACGATTTCTATGCCTACTATCCCTATACGGACAGAGCCGCAGTCGATGTAACGGCCATCCCGGTGTCGGTGCCCGCTGTGCAGACTCGTTCGGAAAGCGATCCGTTGGCGACTTTGGCAGCCCATGATTTTCTCTATGCCGTTACGTGCGGGATCAAAAAGGGTGACAACGCCGTCAACCTGCAATTCAAGCATCTTTTTTCAGCACTCGAAATCCGGCTGACGACCGACCTGCGGGCGAAACTCGAGGGCGTGATTTTCCGTTGCGTCTCGAACGAAAATGCCGCCGTGTCGATGGAAAACGCCACGGTCGATCTGCGCACAGGTGAAGTGAACGTCTCCGAAGCTGTGGTTTCCAATGCCGTGCGACTCGACTGTTCAGGCAATACGTCCGACACCGAGGCACTGGTGCTGCATTTGGTCGTAACACCCGGACATGCCGGTGAAACATTCGAAGCCGTCGCTCTCGTCAATGGCAAAGAGTACATCTTCGCCACCGTGAAGGCTCCGGCCGACGGCGGTATTCCGACGGGCAAAACGGTGGTCGTCGAAGGAGAGGCTACGCTCGACCCCGAGGATGCGCTTCCCGTCATTGATCTGAGTGCCGAGGGCACGGCCAATACCTATTATGCCGATGCGGCCAATACATTCTACCGCTTCCGTGCCGACGTGAAGGGCAACGGCAAGGCGCTGACCTGCGGCGGCCTCTCCTACACGGAGGAGGACCTCCGGATCGAGCCGAAAGCAGCCCTCGTACTGTGGTACAGTTGTTTGCAGACGAGCTATTTGCCATGGATACAGGCGTCGCCCGTGGTGCTCAGCAGCGTGAAATTCAAGAAAGATGGCTATATTTATTTCGATACGCCCGAAACTTTCGTCAACGGCAATGTGGTGATCGTGGCGATCGACAAGGAGCTCGGCTATGATCAGATCGAAGCCGATGCGGACAAGCGCATTACGAACGCCGAGGTGCTCTGGAGCTGGAATATCGTTTTCTCGGAGGGGTATGACCCCGACGCTGCGGAGAACTGGATCGTGAAAGGCGGCTATACATGGATGAATCGAGATCTGGGAGCTTTGATTGATCCCGAACAAGCGTATATCGGCGGTCAGCTGAACAATGTCGCTTTGGCCTCGACCACGGGCAATTGTTACCAATGGGGACGCAAAGACCCGTTCCCTGGCTTGCCGGACTATACGAGTGTACAAGTCAGTTATATGACCGGATTATGGTTCGCTCCTGCCTATACGCCAATTCCCGCGCTGGACAGAGGTACTTTTGAAGCATGGGGCCGAGAGGCGCATCACCAGATTATCGGCAATACGAAGGCGACGGTCGCCATCGACATCAACACGGCGCTCGGAACGGGTTATGTGTCGCAGGATGCATTCGACCTGGGCCGGGCCAACCCCCACCTCTGGCTTTACAAGAATGAAAATTACCTGACCGATAAGGCCGGATTGGCTGCATGGGGCAATCCATCGAAGGACGCGCACGGTGTGAAGACGATTTACGACCCGTGTCCCCCGGGATGGAAAGTGATGAGCAGCCAGGCCTGGATAGCGCTGACAGACAATGAAACACCCGATGCCGTAGTGGCTACGACGATGCGCGGAATCCTGCTGGACAATAAGTGGTATTTTCCGCTGACCGGAGGTGCGCAGCATGTGCGCAACTCGGATGGGGGATCCAATGGCTATACCGGAAGTTGCGGTGTGGAAGTTTGTACGGCTTATTACATGGATGGCCCTGATTATTCCCCCTGGGGGCGGGTCGGAGCTTTCAAGGCTGCTCCGAACTACAAAGAAGGAGACAGTGTCACCTGTCAGTCTCAGAATACCTATTCCGACCGAGGGGCGTCGGTTCGCTGCATCCGGATTGACGAGTAGCAGACCTGCAACGGAAAAAGCAGCGGCATCGGAAGATGCCGCTGCTTTCGTATGGATGCCGACCGCCGTTTACAACAGAAATCCGACCGAAAAGAGAAACGTGTCGTTGAGCGGGTTGAATTTGTTACCGCCGAAACGCCATGCGGCGTCGCACCGCACGGGGCCTGCAATGAATCCGCAACCCAGCGAGGCGTAGTTGCCGGCGCCTTTGTTCTTCTGACCGAGGTGGTATCCGCCGCGCACGACACCGTGCCGGAAAAAGGTGTATTCGGCTCCTGCGGCCAAACCGGTGATTCCTCCCCGGAACTGGTGGCCCAGATCGAGGGCGATGCCGAGCACATGGTTCGGGCGGAAAGGCAGGTGAAGCGAGCCTCCGAGCGAGCCGCGTGTCGGCAGGCCGTAGCGCTCTCCGTCGGAGGCTTTCACATTGGGGCCGATGTCGGCCAGCCGCAGTCCGACGATCCAACGGGCGCCCTTCACGGCACGGAGCGTTCCGCGGTAGGCCGCACCGATGTCGAACGAGACGCCCTGCATCGGTTTCTCCCCGAATCCCTGATCGGAACGGACGTAACGGACCGTCAGCGAAAACGCTAGATTCCGGCCGATCCGACGGCCGTAGCCGACCTCCGCCGAAAGGTCTTGCGGACGGGCTGTTCCGGCGGGAAATCCCTGTTCGTCGGTCAACCCGACCGAAGGTCCGCGGAAATAACGCACTCCGGCCAACAGGGCGTTCCGCGAGTCGGGAGTATAAAATCCCCCCACGCCGTAAAGCACATTGGCGCTGTCGAAAGCCGTATTCCAAGGTCCGGAGAACAGGGCGCCTCCGGCATGTCGTTCGCCGATGAGGCTTAACGCGGCATTGGCGTAAACGGCCAGCGGATTGTCCGCAACTGCTGTCGCGGCCCCTGCCATACCGGCTGTGCGGGCATTGGTTTCCAGACCGAGAAACGGCATGATCCCGGCATCAATGGTCTGGGCTTGCGCCGCATAACCGCCTGTCGCGAAAAGAAATGCCGCGGTAAAGTGTTTGATCGATTGGTAGATATACATGGTTTTGCGGTTATCGTTTGATGATATGGCTGTTGAGTTTGCGGCCGCGGCACTCGACCGTGCAGCTGTAAGTCCCGGGAGAAAGCCCGGATACGTCGATGCGCCCCGTGTTACCGTTGTCGCTGGCGCGGATCGAAACCTGCGTAGCGAGCACCTGCTGCCCCGCCGCATTGTGGAACCGGATGGGAAAATCGCCCTCGGCGTCCGGAATGCGTACGTTGAGTACATCACGGCATGGGTTGGGGAAAAGCTCCATCGCAACGCCCGTACCGTCGACGATCACCTGGAATTCCGAAGTCGCCGCGGCGCCGTCGAGGTCTCTTGCCGTTACGGTCAGCGTCGTGCAGCCCGCGGCGCAGGGCCGTACGAGCAGTTCCGAATTCTGTACGCGGCACTCCACGACCTTTTCCGCGGAAGGCGAAACGAAGTAGGAGAGCCGATCGCCCGGAGCATCGGCATCGGCAAAATAAAGTTGAAGATCGATGCTCCTGCCCGCTTTGTCGTCACTTTGCAGAAAGAGGTTCGGAATGGAAGCGGTTGCCTCGGGCGGGGTATTTTCTCCGGTCCGAACGGAGATGACGGCCGGGCGGGACGGAACGCCCGACGGACTTCGGCCGACGATTGCCAAACAATAAATTTGCCGCGGTTCCAGCCCCTCGATTCGGCAGGCAAAAGTTTCACCGAGACTCGCATCGGAAGCAAAAGTGTGTCTGACGGCCGTAGCAGGAATGTCGTCGACCGTAGCGGCCGAAAATGTCCGGGTGTCGATGTAAACGTCGAATGATGAGACCGGACGCTCCAGATAGCATCGCGGAACACGCCACGACAGTTCCGCATGGGTGCGGTATCCCGAAACCGCAATCGTACGTTCGTCGACCGGATCCGGCCGGGTATCATAGAAAAGAACGTATTCGGCATCGACCAGTCCGTTACCGAGCATTCCGGCATACTCGGGATTGATCGTTTCCGTAAACTGCTTTCGCCCCGAACCCACAAGCATTTCCCGCAATTTATCGCTGGTGAACCCCGGTCCTTGCACGCCGAATGCGGCGACAGCCAGGGCCGCAATGCCCGAAACCTGTGGCGCGGCCATCGAGGTTCCTGCAGAATAACCGTAACCGCCGTTCGTCGTGGTGCTGAAAACGCGAAATCGTTCGTCGCCGGTAGCATGGCCGCCCAAAGCCGCGAGATCGATCCACGAACCGTAGTTGGACCCGGCGACCTTACGGCCGTCGATGCCCAGCGACGCTACGGCCACCACTTTCTCGTAGGCTCCCGGGAACACCGGGTCGGAAATGCCGTCGTTGCCCGCGGCAAAAATGACGATGCCGCCTTTCATGGGACCTGTCTGATTGCCGTTCTCATCGCACCCGGCATACTTGATAAAATAGTCAATGGCTGCTTTGCCCGACTGCGACAAGTCCGGAAGACCGGGGACATAAGTCCAGCTGTTCTGGCTGATGACGGCCCCATGGTCGGCCGTCCAGACCATGATCTCCTCGATCGTCGCGGCATCGCGTCCCGGTTCGTCGAAAATCTGGCAACTCATCAGCCGCACACCGCTTCCGGGCGTTCCGTCGCCCCCCGCGATGCCGCAGACGCCGATGCCGTTGTTGTTGACGGCGCCGATCGTACCTGCGACATGCGTGCCGTGGCTGCTGGGAGTGATCTCCGTATTATGGCGGCAGAAGTTGTAGCCGCAGGCGCCCTGTCCGTCGCGCCAGATATTCGCTGCCAGATCGGGATGCGTATAGTCGATGCCGCCGTCCACCACGGCGACGACGACGTCTTTATGTCCGGTGCTGACGCTCCATGCCGGAAAAATGTTGAGGTCGGCCACGGCCGTCGATCCGACCGCAGCGCCCACCCGGTGGTAAATCCACTGATTGACCAGCAGCGGATCATCGAATCCGGGGATTGCGACATTGTCCGAACCTGAGGTGCGGCTGAAATCAGCTTGCGAGACCGTCGCCCCGGCGGGAACCATACGCGGAACAGGTTCGATGCACTCGACTTCGTCCACCCGGCCGAAGCGTTCCATGGCCTCGGCGACAGAAATCGCCCCGGAGAAATGAACGTCGTACCACAGATGAAGTCCGGCCCTGCGGCGGCGTTCGCGGAAACGGTCGCCATTGGAAAAGACACGCTGTACGGCAGTTGCCCCGGCACGGGTGGCGGCGGCATCGAATGCAGCGATTCCCGAGCCGGAACCGCTGCGGGTAAAGGCACGGGTGTCGAGTTCGGCTGCTGTTTCGCGCAGCTTAATACGGAATACGCCGGGTATGTAAAACTCCTGCATCGGGGTTTGTCCGACGCCGGGAGCCGGGCCGGATTCCGGGTCTCTGGTACAGGCCGTCAGCAGGAGGAGCGTCAGAAAGAAAGAGAAGTGTTTCATCGGTTTTAAAGGAAAAAGGTCCGGAGCCGGCAGACGGCATCCGGACCGAATAAACATTTCTTAAGGATCACGGAACCAATTTGATGTCGAGAAACGAGTCGGTGCAAACGTAACAATCCGATGCCGAGGTAGGTCCCAATTGCCATTTGAAGGTTTGCACCGTCTGGTTCGGGAGTCCGAACAATTCACCCCGGAACGTGTAGGGGGCGTAAAACTGCATGATGCCGTCCGGCAGATAGATGACGCTGACGGGATCATTGGCTTCGACCGTTTCGTAGACCGGTTTCCCATGTTCGTCCACCTTCGGCCGTCCATAATCGTCGAAGGCCTGTTGGCGATAACTGTAGCGGAACGACCAAACTTTGCTGGCGGCATATTGCCGGAAATTGGTCGTCAGCGTCGCGTTGGGCCGCGTGAGTGTCCCGATTTGTTCGCCATTGGCCATTACCTTGAATTCGGTCTCGGTGATCGCCAATTGGCTGCTGCGGATGGTTTCGAGGTAACTCTCCGGCGTGTATTGTCCCGAAAGCGGCGTCATGCGAATCCGGTTGCCGGTTTTAATGCCCCGCAGAATGATTTCGTCGAAAGCCGGAGAGAGCGACATGAACGTGAATTCGTAATCTCCTTTCCATCCTTGGTAGCCGGCGCCGTTGTCTCCGGGAAACGAGAAGAAATGCAGGTAATCGTTATGGGTCGCAAATTTCAGCATGGGACCGGTCGAGAATTCGACCCGATATTCCGATTCCGTCCGCAGCGGGTCGGCTTCGACGAAAGTGCTCCCCTCGAACCAGGCCTTAACCATACGGTCATCCTGGAATTCGACGATATAAATCCAACCGCCATAACCGAGATTCTCGTCAGGGAAATACTCCATCACCCATGTCTTCCCGGCCTGCAATGCGAATTTGTAGCGTTCAAGCGTCTGCTCGATCCGGGTCGAGGTCGACTCGCTGAAGTTATTTTCCGAATCGTCGCATGCAACGGCTGAGAATAACAGCCCAGCCAGCAGTAATATATTGATTCTCTTTTTCATACATTCAGTTTAATCTTCAAGATTTGTCCAGTCGATGTCTCCGAGTTCGGAAAGACGGCGCAGGTAGATGTCGCTCCACTTCGCAACGTCCACGCCAAAATCGTCGCGGAGCCATGCGATGAGAATCGAGCGCTTCTTCTCGATTTTGGCGCGGCCGTCCGCGCTTTCGATCGAGGAGAGCATCGCCTCCCACTCCTCCTCGCTCATGCTGATCAGGCGTCCGCCCGTTTCGGCGATGTCCTCTGCGGGACTCGAACGTGCATACTTCGAAACGAAGCCCAGCTCCATGTAGTCATTACCGCTTTGGGCATACTTGTCACCCACGTAATCGCTTTGCGTAATGGTATCGTAGTCGCTCGGTACGGGATATGTACCATCGAGGATATGCATGAACTCGTGAAGCATCGTTCCGGCGATTCGTTCGCTGTCCTTTTCCCGGTCGAAAAATTTTACGCCGAGAACATTGATTTGAAGGCCATTTTCAGCCGATGCCAGCACGGTGTTCCCGGTGCTGCTGATCTCAAAACTGCCCACCAAATAGAGTACCCGCGGGAAATAACTCTTTGCGAAGAGCAATGGATCTTTCTGATCGGACATCAGTTCCGCCATGGCGTCAAGCGTCGAGTATTTGATCAGTTTGGCCACCTCGATCGATTTGTCCACGGGCGGCGGCGAGACCCAGTAGTTGAAGTGGGTTTCGCGGTCAGGCATGCGGTATTCGAAACGAATGTTGTAAGGTTCCGTATAGTGCCGGTCGAGCCAGAAATCGAACTCGGTCTTTTCCTCGGCGGGATCGACAAAGATGCTTTTGCCGTCCGGTTCGTCCTTGTCGCATGAGGTCGTAGCGCCTGAGACAAGCAGAAGCAAGAACAGGGATATGATTGTCGGTTTCATAATTCAATATAAATATTTAGTGAATTGGTTATTGGCAGAACGGATGGTCAGGACGATTCTCATTGCGGGGATTCGCCTCCAATCCGGCTGTGATAACCTCTTGAGGCAGTTGGAGCGCACGTCGAAGATCTTTCTCGCCGAGCGTGGCCGCAACAGTGAATCCGGTTGTATTGTCATCGTTGTAGGCCGAGTCGTCGAAACGATCAATCACGATGCCGTAGCGTTTGATGTCCCCCCAACGCAGTCCGTCGGCGATGGTCTCAATGCGGCGGCAAAAGAGCGTGGTCTGAATAAGGTGCTCCTGTTCGCCAGCCTCGACTGTAAAGCCGTGGGGATGGAGCGGCTTGCGCGATGTCGGCTCCAAAGCGGTGTATTCGGCGATGTAGCGGTCCGATGACGGATCACCGTAGACCTCGGCGATGCGTTCGCGGGTCAGAGATTCGATGCCGTTCTGTCCGACCAGATAGAAAGAGCCGATCCAGGCATTGAGGTCGGCAACTGCCTTGTCGTACTCCTTGAGATGGACATAGGCCTCTGCACGGCTCAACACCGTTTCATTGGTTGTGAACGCCACCATCGTCGAACGACCGATTCCTACGCCGGTTACCGGGTCGGTTACCTCCCACTGGTTGGGCCATTTGGGCATGTAGATCTTGTTGACATCGTTGTCCTGCCAAATGAAAGGAGGATGCTGGTAGACCTTTTCGATGCAGTTGTCCTTCCACCGGTCCCACGGACCGCCCATCGGCCGCTTCGCGCGGTAGGTCTCCCTCTTGGCGACGCGGTAGTTGTGAGTGAAGCGCGCGCCGGAGTTGCTCCAGGCGTTAAAAAGCGATCCGTTACCGGTCACCATGGGAATCATCAGCAGGTTGAACGAGTGTCCGACGCTGATGTAGTCGAGGGTGCGGACCGAGCCGTCCCAGGCCAGCTGCTTGACTGCCGCCCAGTCGCGCATGACGGTCGAAGGGGCACTGCCGAGGACCTCGGAGGCGTATTCGACCACCTTTTCCCACTTCAGATAATAGAGGTTGAAGCGCGTGGCAAAGGCATAGGCGGCGCTGCGGTTGAAGTGGTACTTCGGAACCGCATAGTTGACATCGCTGACCAGAGGAAGCGCCTCCTCGATATCCCGGTCGATTTTCTCATATACCTCCTTGAGATTGTCCCGGTGATAAACCGGATTGAGCGTCGTTTCGGGAGCTTCCATGTAAGGGACTCCCAGGTATTCGCCACTTTTTTCAGGATGATAAGGGAGACAATAGAGCATCGTGAGGCAAAAATGCGAATAGGCCCGGCAAAGCAGGGCCTCGGCTTTGGCCGGAAGCAATTCTTTGGGCGTACCCTGTTTTTCGATCGCTTCCAGAGCGGTGTTGGCTGCGGCAATCGCGGAGTAGTAGGCCTGCCAGGTATTTTTGTTGCTATCGTTCTCGGCCTCGTTCATGTCCATCCAGTAGCTGTTGTGCTCCAGCAGCAGGCTGGTGTTAGGATTGTTCGCTCCCATGTCGTCGCAGTTGTCCGATGCAATTTCGCACATGCGGGTGAAACTGCGTGAAGGATAGGCCGACACGAGCAGCCGGTTGATTTTGTCCGGCGTATCGAGCTCAGTACGGTTGTCGGGCAGTTCGTCGAGGAAATCGTTGCAGGCAGCGAGTGTGAGCGAACCGGCGCCGAGAAGCATTATGCGTGATATCAGTTGTTTGATTTTCATGGCGGAGCGGGTTTAGAAGCTGACACGAAGCGTCAGCGTGAATTGTTTGGGCATCGGTACTGCAACACCTCCCGTATTGAAAAACTCGGGATCCTGGCCTTGCAGCTTTTTGTCCGAATAGATCAAAAACGGGTTGGTTGCCTGGAATTTGAGCGACAATCCGCTCATGCGCAATTTCGAAGAGACCGATTGCGGAAAATCGTACGAGAGCGAAATCTCTTTCATGCGGATGAAATCGCCTTTGGCGACCCGTACATCAGAGTAATTGTAGGCGCTGTACGCGACATAGAGATTGGAAATATCGTTATTCTGTCGCGTGCTGGCGATAACCGGGACATTGGTCCGTCGTTCATCGCCGGGATTGAGGTAGCGATTGGCGAATTCCCGGGGCATGGCCGTCAGATCGGAATAACCGTTCGAGAAAATCGGATCGAGACGGACGACGTTTCCAAAGGAGTAGGTCATGAAGACGTTGAGCGTGAATCCCTTCCACTTAAAGATATTACCCAGGCTGCCCGTGATGGTAGGATCGACAGGACCTTCATAGACGAGGTTGCTCATATTCACAGTCTCCTGGAACTGGATGTTCGTCGAGGTAATGCTGCCGTCAGCGGCGAGGAACGTCGGGATGCCCATCTCGTTAAGTCCCTTGAATTTCAGGGAAAAGAGCGAACCGCGCGGCGTACCTTCCATCGAGTAACCTGTGCCGGTGATATAATCGATCATGCGCGTCATGGTTTTGAGTTTGGTTACCTCGTTGTCCATCCAGGCAAAGATGAAATTGGTCTGCCATTTGAAGTCTTTACGTTCGATATTGCGGGTGAAAAGCGAAAGTTCCACACCCTGCGATTTCATCTCCGCGACGTTACCCTGCTTATCCACGGCACCGCCCAAACCCATTGTTACAACGTTGCCGATCAGGTCGAAATTATTGCGCCGGTAGGCGTCCATCGAAAGAGTGATGCGGTCGTCGAGGAATCCCATGTCGAGGCCGACATTCAACTCATGCTTTTTTTCATAGGTCAGTTCCGAATTCTCAGGAGCTGAAATACTCAATGCAGGTTCCCGGATTTCAGTCGCACCACGCCACGGGTTCAGCGGATAGATCGTAGCCGTGGAGTTATTGACCCATGTGGGGCCCCGGTCGGCAGTGAGGCTGTAAGAGAGTCGCAGCGCAAGGCTGGAGAAGGCCGGACGCAATGGTTCGAAGAACGACTCCTGGTCGATGCTCCACTTGCCGGCGATATTCCAGGTCGGCAACCAGCGCGCCTTACGCGATCGGCCCAACCGGTTGGAACCCTCGTAACGGAGCGTACCGTTGATCGTATAGCGGTAGTCGTAGGAATAGGAGAATGTGCCGGCGAAGGCGGCGTTGCGTTCCCGTGTATTGGACAGGCTGTAATACTGGGTGTTTTCCTCCAGTTGTTTTTTGAACAGGTCCAGGATGTAGAACGGCGTTTCGCCCATGTCGTATTGCAGGCCCCAGCCCTGGAACGAGGTGGCGCGGCGGTCGATGGCATTGACTTCCACAATGCCGAACAGATTCAGAATGTGCTTGTCGTTGAACGTGTCGTTGTAGCTGATCGAAGCCCGGAAATCGCGGCTCTTGGCGCGGAAGTCGCTCCGTTTGTAGATACCACCCTGGGGAAGGATCGAGTATTTGTCACGGTTCGGCTCATCGGGATTGTCGTAGAGGTAGGGATTGTTGCTCTGAATGATCGAGGTGGCCATCGAACGGTAGGCCTGCGCCTGGTTCGAACTGTCCTCGATGTGATGCTCGGTGCTCGAAGCCTGATATTTGATTGCCCCAAGGGCCGAAACTTCGACTTTCGGAGTGATCTTCCATTTGAGTTCAGCCTGGAATTTCACGTCGCTCACGTTCAAGTCCATATAGTTCTTGGACAACTCGTCCTTGATGTTGAACGGAGTGTAATTGCGTGTGTAGAATTCATCAGGGTCGAGCGTGCGCGACGAACGCAATGCATAGGAGTAGGGGTTGATGTCGAAATCGCGTTTGACGGTTCCGAACACAGGGTCTACCTCCGACGAGAGCGATCCCGGTGCACGCTGTTCGCGGTACGAAGCGTTGCCGATGAGGTTCAGCGTCAGCTTGTCCTTGAGAATGTGCTGCGTGGTATTGACCAGAAGCGTGTAGCGGTTCACCTTGCTTTGGATGCTCCATCCCGGATCGACCATCGCACCGACGGAAGCGTAATACGAGCCTTTTTCACTGCCCGAGGAGATGCTGGCCGAGTGGCTGTGCTGAATGCTGTTGCGGAAGAGTTCCTTGAACCAGTCGGTATTGCGAAACTCCGCCTGTCGCAGGTAGGCGTTGCGCCCTTCGGGGGTGTTCAGCACGGCGAACTGCCCTGTGGCAGGGTCGTAGGTGTTGATCAGTTGCGACAACTTGCCGTAGACGCCGCTTTCCGAGCGGTAAACGGTATTGGCATAGTTGAGCCATCCCTTGTCGTACATCTCCTGGTAGACGGCCATCTGCTCTTGCGAATTCATGATGTTGAAGTTCGAGTAGCTGGGAACCATACGCATCGTGAATTCGCCGGTGTAACTGACTTTCGTAATACCGGGCGTGCCTTTCTTCGTGGTGATGACGATGACACCGGCCATGGCGCGGGCGCCGTAGATCGAGGTTGCCGAACCATCCTTGAGAATCTGGAAACTCTCGATGTCATCGGCGTTGAGTCCGGCGATGGCCGAACTGATGAGCGTCGTGGCGTCGCCCGACGACAAGGAATTGGCATCGACGTTGATCACATCCTCCATGATCACACCGTCCACCACCCACAACGGCTTGGAGTCGCCGAAGATCGACGTGGCGCCGCGAATGCGGATTTTCGGGGCGGCGCCGAAAGTTCCGGAAACGTTTTGCACGGACACGCCGGCAGAACGGCCTTCAAGACCGCGGCTGATTTCACTGATGCCGTCCAGTTTGACATCCGAGGCTAATAGTTGGTCCGTGGCTCCGGTGAAGATTCGCTTGTCCATCTTTTGCATACCGGTCACTACGACCGATGCGATTTCTTGTGCGCTCGCTTTGAGTATGAAATCCATGCGGTCGGCATCGACCTTCTTCTCGACCGGATCGTATCCCAGAAAGGAGACACGCAGTACGGCTCCGGAGGGGACATTTTTGAGTGTATAAAGCCCGTCGATCGCTGCCGTGGCGGCATTGTTCGTGCCGACGACCTGGACGACGGCGCCCGTCAGCGGCGTACCGTCCTCTTCGGATACCGTGCCTGTTACCACGCGGTTCTGTGCCGAAGCCCGGCACACCACTGCCATGGCGAGCAGAATGAGTATGGTCAGTTTTTTCATTGGTCAGTCATTGAAATTCTTGGTTCCGGGGCGCAGGCAGGGCCGCGGTCGGCAAAAGTCGCGGCCCGCCCGCTGCATTCGGAGTCGGTTAGTAGTTTTTGGAAAGTTCCAGTGCGTTGGTTAAACAGAGCTGCCCGGTAAACGACCAATACCGGTCGTTGTTCTCCCAGAAACAGAGCGTCTTGGCCTCCCGGCCATTGCCCTGGCCGTTATCGCTGAACACGAGCTGGATCGTGCCTGCATTTTCATCGAAGACAGGTTCCGCCGCCCAGGCGACCACGCCCGCCTGTGACCAGATATAGTTGCCTTGCCCGTTATTCGGGCCATTGAAATGGAGGGTGTAGAACTTTGTTCCCGAAAAACCCAGTTCCTGACCGGTCTGAATGACCACTTTGCCATCGGCGAACTCCGCCGTAAAGGGATAATCCTTGAGTGCGGGATCGTTGATGGTGACCTTGTACGAATATTGATTTTCCTTGGCGGAGAATGTGACCGACGAGAGATTCTGGATGCTCCCGGCAAAAATATCGGTTTTGGTTACGTTCCACGTGCCGAGCAGGAAATCATAGGTGCTCTTTTTAGGTTGTATAAGCGTAACGATCACCGGATCGCCTTCTTCAGGTGTAAACTCCGCGCGCCCCTTCACCTCGACACGGCTCGACGCCTTGTTCGATGTGAAACTGACGCTCGCGCCGTCTTCGCTCTTCGAGAACGAGAATGCGTTATTCGGGTTCTCCGTGAGTTTTACATCGTAGACTCCGGAGCAGGTTACCGCAACGGAGAGCGTGCGGTCCGTATCGGAGAAGATGAGCGTCGAGGGTACAACGACAAGCCCCCTGAATTTATCCTGAACAACGTTGATCAGCAACGGTTTGAGTCCTTCCGCCTTCACGGTGACCGTGGCTGAACGCTCCTCTGAGCCCGTATACGCAAGAACGTTGAAATTGACGATCGAGCCGATGACTGCAGTACGACACCACGATTCGCTCGACTCCGCCGTTACATCCCGGCCACCGGCATCTACAATAGCACTGGCAAGACCGCCCTTGTAGTCGAATTTTTCACGCGTAATACTTCGGAGTGAAACAGATGTAGGATCGTCATCCTTCTCGCATCCGGTCAACATGGCCAAGGAAGCCAGCAAGAAAAGTAAGTAATGTTTCATATGGGTAATTTTGGGTTGGTTGATTCCGCATTGTCAATCCTGGCCGGCTGATACTGCGACCTGCCGAATTCAATGTAAAATTACTGAATCCGGGATTCCGTGTTGAAAAATATCGTTCACTTTTACGATAAAATCGGCTCGGAGGCCCCGGGAGTTGAGAAATGGCTCATTCTGCCCCTGGCTACTGCGTTCCGGGGTCCTGCTTTTCGAGGAATTCCGTCGGAAGAACCCCGAACTGCTTGGCAAAACATTTGGCGAAATAGGACGACGAACTGAAACCGGTAAGAAATCCGATTTCGGTAATGCGGTATCGGCCTTCGATGATCATCCGTTTCGCCTCGTTCAAACGAATGAGTTTCATAAAATCGTTTGGCGTCAAGCCCGTAACGGCTTTCAGTTTTCGGAAAATCAGCGTGCGGCCCATCGCCAACTCGCGGGCAAGAAGTCCCACGGACAAATCCGGATTCCGCATATGGGCGATGATCACGTCGCGGCATTTAAGGATGAACTCTTCGTCCAACCGGTTCTGTTGAGAACCCGTATCGAATTCGGTCATGAATTTGCCTGCATAGAGGCGCCGGATTTCATCACGCGTACGAAGCAGGCTGGAAATCTGCGCTTTGAGCTGGTCAGGCGAGAAAGGTTTCTCGATATAGGCGTCAGCGCCGCATTCGAGGCCCTCGATTTTAGAGCTTACGCCAGTCCGAGCCGTGAGTAAGATCACAGGGATATGGCTTGTGGAAATGTCGTTTTTGATACGCCGACAGAGCTCTATTCCATCGATATCGGCCATCATGATGTCGCTTACGACCAAATCGGGATCGTTGTTTCGAAGCAGGTTGAGCGCCTGGCTCCCGCTATCCGTTGAGATAACAAAATAATCGTTTCCGAGCACCTTGACCAAAAAATCGAGGATATTGCTGTCATCATCTACAACCATGACTGTATGGCGGACCGTCATATCGGAGGGCCGTTGTATCGCCAGGTCCGTTCCGGGTTCTTTCTGAAGCTGCGATTGCCCGACGGTTTCCGTATTGAGACGTGTCTCCACACGAATATCCATCTTTTCGCTCGCAGGTTCAGGGATGAATGCCGTCAGCAGCGCTCCGGATTTGCCGTCCGGACGTTCTGTCGCCGTAATTGTTCCGCCCATCAGGCGGATGAAGATTCGGCACAGATGCAAGCCAATTCCGACTCCGGACGCGAATCCGTTGTTCCGAGTTTGGTAAAAAGCTTCGAAAACCTTTTCCCGCTCTTCAGCCGGGATACCGGGACCGTCGTCCCACACTTTCATCACAAGACCGTCGTCTCTGCGATCGATGCAAATGTGGATTTCTTCTGCGGCGAAACGCAGAGCGTTAGACAACAGGTTGCTTATGATTTTGGTCAGCGCCTCTCGGTCGGTGATTTGCATCAGGCGATCAGGGATCTCTTCGATCAAACGGATGCGCCGCTGTTGTGCCGTGGGACCAAACATAGCCAATTGTTCTCGGACGAGTCGGCCGACATCGCAGATATCGTAGCGGAGTTTGTATTTGTTCGAATCGATCTTTCGGAAATCGAGCAGTTGGTTGACCAGCGAATGAAGCCGGTGGTAATTTTGCTTGATAACAGCCAGATACTCTCCGTCCTCCTCGGAAATCCGATGCGATTTCATGACTTGTTCCAGCGGCCCAATAATCAGGCTCAAAGGAGTTCGGATCTCATGGGTAATATTGGTAAAGAAACTGATGCGTTGCTCGTAGAGATTCCGTTCGTTCTCGCGTTTGACCGATTCGATCTTCTCTCGCTGCTGTTGCTCGGTACGCCGCATCCAGTAATACAGACCGACAGCGATTACGATAAGCGTCAGTACCACGTAACCTGCCAAAGCACCTTTTGACCGGAAAAACGACGGCTGGATACGAATCCAGAGTTTCGTCTCATCAGAATTCCATTGCATGTCGCCGTTGCCAACCTGCACCCGAAAACAATATTCTCCGGGACGCAGGTTATTGTAGTTGACCGAAGCGTTCCGGCTATCGGTCATGGACCAATGATCGTCGAGTCCGTCGAGTCGGTAACGGTAGCGGCAATCTCCCGGAAAGAGGTAGGTTGGCGAAACGAAACGGAATCCCACCGAGGTCTGGCGGTGCGACAGCGTGATCTTCCGGGTGTATTCGACAGGAACCGAAAGCGGCGAGCTTCCGTCTTCCGCATGGGATACAGGCAGTCCGTTAAGCGAAAATCGGGTGATTATGACCGGATAGAGGTTCAAGTTGCCCATGATGTCATGGGGGGGGGTGAACGTACATATACCATCGGTCGTACCCAGCACGATGCGCCCGTCGGAAGTGAGGATACCCGAATTGGACATAAATTGTTCGGTGTGAAGCCCGTCGGCGCGCGAATAACGTTTCAATTGTCCAGTTGCGGGATAAAAGACGATCAGCCCCCTGTCCGTCGTGATCCAGAGTCTGTCGTTTTCAGGGATGATCCGCTGAATGATCTTACTGGGCAGAGGCAAGGTTTCATGGCGAACGAAACCGTCCTTTTCGTTATAACTGCAAAGTCCGTAACCGTTGGTTCCGATCCACAACCGGTTCGTGCGGTCGACGGCAAGCGTGTTGACCGCATTGCGGCTGATCGTCGCAGGGTCGTCGGGATCGTACCGGTAGTGCTGCAGGAGGTCGGTACGGGCATCGTAGGAGTAGAGGCCGTCTTCGTTCGTCGCGATCCAAAGACGGCCAGCATGATCCTCCGTAATGTCTGAAATACGCACCTTGGGGTCGCGTGTCACAAAACGATCTTCAAACCGGTCGTAATAAAAAAGCCCCACGGAAGTTCCGGCCCAAATGCGGCCGCTGCTGCTCCGGAATAGGACGAAGACACGAGAACTGGGATCCGACGGATCTGCAAGATAGGATTTCACGGTTCGGCTTTTCAAGTCCACGGCTTCGATACCCCGTTGGAAAGCGGCGATCCAGAGCGTTTGGTCATCGACAAGCATTGAAAAGACGTTGTAAATGGCAGTCCCAACGTTTTGAGCCGTGCGGTACGGAACGACCATGCCGGCATGTCTGTCGAAGAGCAGGATGCCGTCATTTTCGTTTCCCAATAGATACTGCCCGTCTTTCAGTTCACAGACCGCGCTGACGACCTTACCCCGGTCGGAACTATCGTTCTTTCGTGTGGCATAGCAAGTGAAGCTGTTACGGGCCGGGTGAAATTCTACACCCTCATAACAAGATCCGAACCAGAAATTTCCTTCGCGGTCGTATAGAAAAGAGAAGATGTTGCAACACTTGGTACGCATGAAGGGAACTTCAGTGTCCTCTATGGGACGAAGTTCCGATTCAGAAATACGGTAGAGTGTCGCACCACTGTTCGCACAGACAAGCAATTCGCCCGGCGCCCGCTCTGCCAGGCAGTGGATACGTTGCAATCGGCCCTCCCCATTCCTATCGTCATAATTGGTGAAACGGCCTGTGCTCCGGTCGAAGCGATCAAGACCGGAACTTACCGTCCCGAGCCACAACGTGCCGTATGAATCTTCTGTGATGGCATCGATCGAATTATCCGAAATGCAATTCCGTCCGTCTGTTTCCTTCCGGTAATGAGTGAAGCATCCTGTCTGCTTGGAAAAAGCGCACAACCCTTCGCTGTAAGTTCCAATCCATATGGTTCCATCCTTGCTTTCGTAAATGGTAGAGATATAATCCTGCGCGATGGAGGTGTCATCACCGGGAACATGGCGGTAAACCGTAAGGCATTCCGTTACAGGATTCCAGCGAAAAAGCCCCGAATTGACAGTCGCAATCCAAATTTCACCTTCCCTGTCCTCAATGACTTCGGTCGTCTGTCCCGTAACGCATGCTCCGTCGGAAGTTCTGACATCGAAATGTCGGAAACGGTCGGTCGCGGGTGTGTAAATGTCCACGCCGTTATCAAGTGCGAGCCAGATCTGCCCGTGGCTGTCGAGCATCAGCCGGCGGATATTGTTGCTCGAAATGCTCGACCGGTCGCCATCGGTATGGGTGTAACTGCGGAACTCACAGCCGTCGAAACGGCACAATCCGTTGTCGGTTCCGAACCAGATGAATCCTATCGAGTCCTGAACGATGCCATAGACGTGATTGGATGACAGGCCGTCATCCACAGTATAGTTACGCAGATTATGATAAACAGAGGCGTTCGCCGATTCGGCACGCCCCGGCAGAAACAAGATATAGAGTAGAAACAAAAATGCAGCAATACAGCGGAAAATTCGTTTCATGGAAATTTGGATTATTGACAAATGTAATAAATGCAGGACTTTCTACAAAGATAATATGATACAGAAAAAGGCCAATTTCGTACATCTCGGTGTTGCAAGACGACGTTTCATGACGCGACAATTCGATTTTTCCTTTCCATTCAGATTATTGGCCTCGATATGTACTATTTTATCGTACAGCGGAAAACTTTTCATCTATTTTTACTTCGCGAGACGAGATAAAGAATTACTACTTAAATTTCTATCTTAATGAAATCGAACCCAAGCCGCACCCTGTTCCGCACGCTGTTCGCGACAGGCCTCCTCGCAGCCAGCCTCTGCTCCTGCTGCCCCAAACACAACACCCTCACCCAGGCCGAAATCGCCGACGGCTGGCAGCTGCTCTTCGACGGCAAAAGCCTCGACCAGTGGAAAGACTTCAACGGAGACTCGCTCACGATGCCCTGGCACGTGGTGGACGGCTGCATCCAGGCCGCCGGCGACGGCAGCGACCTGTCGGGATACATCGTCACCAAAAAGCAGTATGAGAACTTCATCCTCGACTGGGACTGGAAGCTCTCCTACGGCGGCAACAGCGGCATGCTCTACCACGTGGTCGAGAACCCCTATTTCAAGGTTC
>ERZ834722.1281-NODE-1281-length-24504-cov-5.214487_pt1 | contig 24504 bp, 15 predicted proteins | sample MGYA00519576_ERZ834722 | MGnify/ENA primary metagenome ERZ834722 (study PRJEB31850, sample SAMEA3708759) | human gut metagenome | biome: human gut; feature: human-associated habitat; material: faeces | place: China | collected 2014 ...
TCCGGAATATCGCTTCCGACATAGAGGAAGCGGTTCGATGTACGGTCCTTGTTGTAACCCCGCAGGTATTTCTGATAGGCCAGCTTTTTGGTCGGGAGGACGATAATCGTATCGCGCGGTTGATTCAGTGCCAGGGTAGTAGCTCCGATGCCCGGAACGCTTTTCTTGACGATGCCATAGGGCAGGTTGGTGAAAATTCCGCCTAACTTGGCTCTCGGATAAAGCAGCGTCAGACGCATGCACTCTATGCGCTTATGCGTATCGTCTTGATAGATGATTTCATACCGAACCGGATTCTTCTCGTCGTCAAATGTGTTTATGAAAGCTCCGTTGTACATGTAGCTCCGGTAATAGCCTATACCATCGCAGTAACCGCTGATATTCGGATAAAAGATTTCATAGCGAGGGTCCTCTATCTTTACGGTATTGGCTGGGAGTTTCTCCCGTGAAGAAAGTTTGGGTTTGACCTTATCGTCATTCATACATGGAACGCCTTTTGGAAAAGACCGCCTATGCTCTCACCATAGGCAGTCATGTAAAGATACAAGATGTTATTGAGATTATCAAGTCCCTATTCACTAATCATTTATTCCCCTAACACCTTTTCCAGCCGTCCGATATGATTGCTGATGTTCTTGTTCAGAACTTGCGCATAGGACTGCTGGGTAACTGAAATATTAGAGTGTCCGAACAGTTTGCTCACCACCTCGATAGGCACATCGTTGTAGAGCAGAATAGTCGTGGCAAAGGTTTTCCGGGCCGTGTGGTGCGTCAATTTCTTGTCGATACCTACGACATCCGCAATTTCCCGCAGATAGGAATTGACCTTTTGATTGGAGATGCGCGGCTGGATATAATCGTCCGTACTACCGAATTCCCGGAACCATGCTATCAGTTTCTCAGCCTGCGGGAGCAACGGAACGGAAACCTCCCGGTCCGTCTTTTGACGAACAAGCGTGATCCAATTCCTGCCGTCAAATCCTTTCGTGATATGCTTCGGTTGCAACGCCTGCGCTTCATGATAGGCAAGCCCCGTATAGACTGAGAAGAGGTAGATGTTCTTCACCGTTTCCAGCCGTTTCTGAGCAAAATGGTGATGCTCCAGCTTATGCAGTTCTTCCTGCGTGAGAAATACCAGCCGTTTACGCTCTTTTAAGGGCCTGTATTCGACGAACGGGTCCTGCTGGATATAGTTGCACTTGAAAGCGTAAGTGACCATCTGACGCACCCGCTGCATGATTTTATTGATGGTGATGGCTTTCAGACCTTGCACTATGAGTGCTTCTTCGAACTGCTTCACAAAGCGATAGTCCACGTTTCGGATGGGAATGTCCTGCGTGTTGTACGAGGTACGGATATACTGCTCCACATGGGCGAAAACCTCGCGGAATTTCTGCAATGTCGCAGGTGAATACTCCTTGTCTACGAGTTGTTCCATCTTATTCAGACGGTCCCGGAAAATCCCGCACAACGTATGTTCCTCCACCGTCTTGTGCTTGTAGATCGAGTAGATTTCAGCCAGCGATACATTCCCGTCAGCTTCGTACAATTTACGCTCGATGCCTTTGAGTTCGATAGTGATATCCTGCAAGCGACGGTTAATCAGCACGGCATCTTCCGAGGTTCCACGGACACATTGAGCGTCTTTGTCCCACAAGTCAGGTGTTACATAAAGTCCCGTCGAGAATTGCTGGCGTTCTGCACCGTCAGTCGTTAACTTGCAGTAAATCGGGGCTGTACCCCGTCGGTTTCTCTTAAATTCGTAGAGATAATAAGTGATTCTCAGTATTTCAACCATAGTCAGCAGATCGTTTTCATAACCCACTGGAATACTTTTCATTACAAGTCTGGAATACAACTTTTGCCCGAAAGCGAATTGTATTCCAACGAACCCCTAAAATGCCCCGATTTTGACTGATTATTAAAATATCTTAAAATATGATAATTTTGTTTAATTGCTGATTATAAGATATTTAACCATTTTGTAGGGCATAAAAATAGGGGTCAGATTTTGCAATCTAACCCCTTCCGTAGCGGGTCCGAGACTTGAACTCGGGACCTCATGATTATGAATCATGCGCTCTAACCAGCTGAGCTAACCCGCCATTGCTGAAAGCGAGTGCAAAGGTAATAGAAATTTTCAATCGTGCAAAATCTTTCGGCAAAAAAACGCCGTAAAATTTATGATTCCGGGTTGTGGCATTGATTTTGAGCGCGCTACGGAAAAACCGCAATCTATGTCTCTTACCCAATCGGCGCGTGCCGGAATCCGTGATGCGCTCGGTGTTGTCAAACTCATCGCCGGACTGGTGCTCCTCGTGGCCCTCTCGTGGGAGATCATTGCCGGCGACCATGTCCACATGTCCCGCACCTACCTTGCGATCCAGTTCGTCGTCTGCCTCGTTTTCCTGTGCGATTTTTTCGTCCGCTGGGCCGCTGCCGAACGTCCGGGCCGTTTTTTCTGGCGCAACCTGCCGTTCCTGCTGCTTTCCGTACCCTACCTGAACATCCTGGCGTGGAGCGGCGTCGACATGACCCACGACTGGGGCGTGCTCGTCGGGCTTATCCCGCTGCTCCGGGCCTTCCTGGCCATGGTGATCATCGTGCGGTGGCTGGTCTCCGAAAACAGGATGCGGAGGCTCTTTTTCGCCTATATCTTCACCGTCGTCATCTTTACCTATATCTCCGGGCTGGTGTTCTACGACTACGAGGTGCTCGTCAATCCCAAGCTCCACGGCTTCGGCAATGCGCTCTGGTGGGCGTGGATGAACGTCACGACCGTCGGTGCGGAGATTTTCCCCGTCACGGCCGTCGGCAAGGTCTTCTGCGTGCTGCTTCCGTCATTGGGCATGATGTTCTTTCCGATCTTCACGACCTATGTCCTGCAGGAGTACACCCATAAGAAGGGGGAGTAGCCTTCTGTAAACCTCCCGGCCGTTGTTACGGCCGGGAGGTTAAAATTGCCGGAACAGCGTTATTTTACGCTTTTCGGCACACGCGGCTCCGTCAGGACCGGGCGGCGATCCCGTTCAACCCGATCAGCTGCACACGCTGTTCCAGGTCGCCGACGTCGGGCCGCGAGTGCCGCTGGGTGAACGAGCGGTAGTTGTAGACGGTGCGGATCGAACAGTGCAGCAGCGCGGCGATGGTCGCCGTGTCGGTGATGCCCAGGCGGATCAGCGCGTAGATGCGCAGCACGGTGGTCAGCTCGCCGTCGTGACGCCCCTCGGTGCGGGCCTCGTCGGCAAGCAGGCCGTTCATCTCGTCGATGAACGAGGGAAAAAGCCCGAGGAAGGTCTTGTCGAAAAGCGCATAGAACTCCTTCAGCTCGTCGTTGCGGACGTTGCTGCGGGCGTATTCGCGGCGGAGTTCGGCGATCCGGTCGTCGCGCAGCATCTTGTTGACATACTGATACGTACCCGAGAGTTTGTTGATATATTCCGAAATCGTCTGGAGAAAGCCCCCGATATAGACCTCCTTGATCCGGTTGGCATCGGCGATCCGGAGGTTCTGCGCGCTCAGGCGGTCGTTCGTCTCGCGCAGGCTCCGGGCCAGACCGTTGAGTTTGTCGTTCGACTCGCGGAGGGTTTGCTGCACGGCGCAGAGCTTCCGGTTGCGGGACAGCACGTAAAGCCCCGCGGCGACGGCCGAGACGAAAAAGAGCAGGATGACGACGATCAGCACGATGTACATCGTGTGCAGGCGGGCGTTGCGCTCGCTGTAAGCCGCCTCGATCTGCGGCAGGATGGCCATGTCGCGCCACGAGCGGCTCGGGGAGTTGAAGAAACGCGTGTCGCGGATCGCCACGCGGATATAATCCATCGCCCGATCGACGTCGCCCCGGTTGAAAAGCTCCTCGGAGACGGTGCACAGCGACCCGTGGTCACGCACGGCGGACTGGATGTCGGCCATGGCCGAACGTATGAACCAGGCGAGTTCCTCGTCGGGACGCCCCGCCTTCCCCTCGAGCTGCGCCTTGTGGTTGGCGGCCTTGGCGTAGGAGTGGGAATCGGAAGGGACCGAGACCAGCAGGCTGTCGCAGAGGGTCGAAGCCTCGGACCAGTCCTTGCGGACGATGGCATCCATATACCCGTAGTACAGGCTCGTGAAGGTGTCCTCGCTGATTTCCGCCGCGCTGACCGCATAATAGTGCTCGCGCCGGCGGAAAAGGTCGCGGCGTTCGCCCGGCTCGGTCAGGGCGTAGAGTTCGCGGTTCATGCGATGCCGGGCGACATAATAGGATTGCAGCGCCCGGCGGCTGACGTGCACCGTGTCGCGGATGCCGCTCAAGATCTCCTCGGCCTCGTAGAAACGTCCGCCCAGGCTGTAACAGAGCGCAATCCCGGAGCGGGCACGCATGATCAGGTCGTTGTCGCCGGTCTCCTCGGCCAGCGCAAGAGTTCGCCGGAGGTAGAGAAGCGCGAAGTCGCTCTGGTAGGAGTTGTAATTTTCGGCGAGCCGCTCGGTCAGGTCGAAACGCTCGCGCAGCGAAAGCCCGTCGCGGGTCAGAGCGCGCTTGAGCGAATCAATGCGGGATTCGCGCCGCGCCGTGTACTCGCCGCTGCGGGCGATCACCCGATCGAGACTGCGGAACAGCTCCTGCAGGTCGGTCTTTTCACCCGGGGAAGCCGGAGCCGCGGACAGCGCGGAGAACAACGCTGCGGCAAGAAGGAGGATTTTCATTTCAGGTTTCGGTTTAATGCAAACATAGCGTTTTAATAACACAAAAGCAAATCAGAAGAAAGGGTCTGCGTATTACAAATGTATTAAAAAGTAAAATATCAAAGTTTCAGCATTTACATAACGCACGGGGGTGTAAAAATCGAACATGCTGACAATAAACAAGATAAGATTTACATTCATTTACATTTTCGGGCAAGGCCCTTTCCGCATATTTATTAAGGGCTATCTTTGTAATGAAAATATTTTCAATATTCACCCGAAATTTAGCTAAAATTTTCCAAACTTTTTCAGACCAATTAACCTAAATGCTATGAGAACAACTCTATCTCTGAAAATCCCGAAGAGGAGCGTCACCCCGCTGATCGCGGTACTGCTGCTGACCGGCACGGTATCTCTGGGCACAGCCTGCGACGACGACAAGGACTACTCCCGCAGGGAACACATCGAGTGGTCGAACTCGCCCGAGTTCGAAGAAGCGCTGACGGGAACCCTGCACATCCCCGTCAGAGCGTCGAAAGAGCAGGACGCCACTCCGTTCAAAAGATCCATCTATATCAGAAGCAATGTGGCTTATCAGGTCGGATTCGAAGGCGAAAAGGAAGAGTCCGGAGAACTGCCGGCCGAGGAGTGGCTCAACGTCGACGAAATCAAACGCGGCGTCAGGCCCGGAATCGACGAACTGGTCCTGCTGATCACCCCGCACACGGAGTCCTACGTAGAACGGAAAGGGTGCATCTCGCTGCACACCGACGTCGAATTCCTCAATGAATTCATCGCCGTGGTGCAGGGATTCCCGAAATACACCAAAGATTACGAGGGCAACTTCGACTGGCTGAAGTACGGTTCGGCGGAACCTCTGGAGACCCGGGGCGAAACGCCGATCGACAGCTGGACCGCCGACCAGAAGAAAATGGGGCTGGAATCGACGCCCGCACAGAAGGGAGGCACGGCCTACTGCTACGGCAAAAACGGCTACGTCAAGCTCGGCGACGACGCCGGACACGGAGCCAACCTGCTGACCCCGTACGATCCGGGCATCCGGAACGACACGGCCGCCATGGTCCGTTTCAACGCCATCGCCTATGCGGCGGCCGACGGCACGAAAGACAACGACGAACTGACTGTGCGGATCACGGGAGGCGGGCAGTTCGCCGACGGAACCACCGAGAAAACCGTCCGTGTGGGACACCTCGACCCCACGGCCGCGGAGCTTCCGACGGCCATGTGGAAAAACTCCCAGCAGGAGTTCATCATCTTCTCCCACCCCAAAAATCCCTTTACGAGCAACACGCGCATGGAACTGATGGCCGGCAAATACGAGATGGAGAGCGGCAACACACGCATCTTCATCGACAACCTCTACGTGCTGCGCCTGAAATGGTACGATTTCGAAGACCTGTTCGGCAAACTCCCCTGGGAACAGAATGCCCCGCGACACTAAAAACCCAAACTACGACATACGATGAAAAAATTCTACACCAAGCGCTTCAGCCTGATCTGCGCCTTCGCCGCCTCGGCCCTATTGCTCGGGGGGGGGATGCAGCGAGGATGAAACGGAGCCGGCTATCGGCTCGAAAGGCGTCAGCAGCGAAGTCTTCGTCTCCAGCGACGCAGGCTCCCGCACCATCAAGGTAGAGACCTCCGGACCGTGGCAGGCGCGGCTCACGCCCGAGACCAGACTCTGGGTCTCGGTCGACGGCGCCGACAGCGGCGAAACGGGCGGCTCGCTCAACCTCAATTACCGGACCAACAACTCGCTTCCCCGCAAGGGAACCATCCTCGTCTCATCGGCCCGCCAGCAGGTCGTCGACACGATTTACCTGATGCAGTACGGCACGACGCCGCTCCTGGAGTTCAAGTACATCGGAAAACAATATTCGTCCGTTAGCACGATCGACTCTGTCGCAATAGACACCAACATCCCGTTGTCCAAGAAAATCTACTGGACGGTCGTTTACGACGAGAATTCCGCTGCCGAACCGTGGGCCGACAGCGTCAGCTACGCCCAGGATTTCAAATATTTCCGGTTCCGGATCGCCGACAACAAGAAATTCGAGCCTCGCACGGCGCGGTTCCGGCTCCGATTTCAGGACGACTGGGGCGAAGATCACACAACCTATTTCACAGCCTATCAGGGTATCCCGGGCGGTACGGCGGAGACCCGCGAGATGACCTTCGAGGAGCTGCGCGGGCTGATCGCGGAGGCGGAAGGCGAGATCACCCTCGATCAGGACATCGCCGTAAGCGGCACGGTCATCAGCGACTGGGCCTCGCCCAACATGGCCGGAAGCCCCATGCCCAAGGCCGCGGAGAAACCCGACCTGGGCATCAACGACTGCACGGCCTACATGCAGAACGCCGACGCCTCGCTGGGTCTCGCCCTCGTCACGACCGACGCCCAGCAGAACAACCTGCAACGATATGACAAACTCAAACTCTGGTGCAAGGGCCTCACGCTGACCAAGCGGAGCAACCCCGAGCGCTACACGCTCAGCGGCGTGACGCAGGACCACATCGTCACCAAAGAGGCCGGGACGGCCGAAGAACTGCCCGCGAAGCGACGCTTCATCGACCAGCTGACCGACGCCGACATCTACACCCAGGTGACGCTCAAACGCTGCCAGATGGCCGTGCGCACCGGACGTTTCATCCCCGTGCACATCAACTACACCAACAGTTTCAACAACTACTACCCCGCGGCCGTACTCGACCGTCACGGCGACATGATCTACCTGATGACCAACCACGGCTGCGACTGGCGTTTCAAGGAGATGCCCGACGGCGAGGGAACGATCACAGGCATCATCGTACACGAGCCTTACACCTTCTTCGAGCGGGGCGGCGACATCGGCCGTTACCAGATCCGCAACGTGACACGCGAGGACATCGCGCTGGACGAGTCGGCCGACAACGTCTTCTCGGCCGTGGCCGTGGAGTGGAGTCCCGACGGCAGCAAGGACCCCCGCGCCTACGCATTCCCGCAATATCCGCATCCGGCAACCGACAGCGGTCAGGCGCATTGCGTGGCCGCAACGACGGGTTCGGGACTCTCGTTTATGAGCACCTACGCCTGGCTGGCCGTCGGCAGCGCCTACCGGGCCGCCGAAAACGGGCTGACCATCAACAACGCCTCGTGGGGCCACAAACAGCTGTGGGACACGGCGAAGAACACGGGAAACTCCCTGATCTTCGAGTTCTCGACGCAGGGCGTCAGCTCCACGCAATGCTCCTTCGTCTTCACCTGCCGCTACCACTCGGCACAGGGCGGACTGCGCTACTGGACGGCGGAATATTCGCTCGACGGCGACAACTGGAAGAAGCTCACCGATTTCACGGTTCCCGACAACGGCAACTGGGGCAACATGCAGCCCGAGCAGCTTTCGGGCGACAAGAACGTGTGGATGCAGGTTCCCACCGAGATTCTGGGACAGAGCGTGGCATGGATCCGCCTGCGCCCCGTGCAGAACAAGATCGGCACGGCGACGACCTACGACACCGCGACCATCGCATCCAACGGACAGGTAGCCAACGCATTCACCGTCTCCTACGCAGCCCTGCGTTACAACAAATAAACCAGCGAACGACATGAAAACATACGACACGATACAGATGCTGCGCCGGCTGGCTTTCGGGGCGACGCTGCTCACGGCCACGGCCCTGCTGCCCGCCTGCGACGACGATCCCGCCGCACCGGACGAGGAACTGACGACCGATCCGGGAACGAGCGTCCAGCCCGAAACCCTGCGTTTCATCAGTTACAATATTCTCGAGGGCATGAAGCTCGACAAAGCCCAGAACTTCGACAACTTCGTCGACTGGGTGAAGGAGAAGGACCCCGACTTCATGGCCCTCTGCGAGTGCAACGCATTCACCGAGGAGTCGCTCACGGCCCTTGCCGGCCGCTACGGGCACCCCTACGCCATACTCTGCAAGGAGAGCGGATTTCCGGTGGGGCTGACGTCGAAATACCCCATCGAACTGCGCAACCGCCTGCTCGAAGACGTTCCCCTCTGGCACGGAGCCATCCACACCCGCATCAAGGACATCAACGTCGTGGTGCTGCACCTCTATCCCTTCGGAACCTATCCCAACGGGCAGGGCGCAGCCGGGACGGGCAACACCTACCGCGACCGGGAGATCAACTGCATCCTCGACAGCACCATCCGCCGCTATCCGGTGGAACCGCTGTGGCTGATGGCGGGCGACTTCAACTCCTATTCGCCCAAGGATGCCGACGCGATGCCCGCGAACACCTATTTCGAGACGCATTCGATCGTACTCAAGAGCGGCTACTGCGACGCCCTGCGCGACCGCCACAGCCAGTTCTTCCACACCGTTCCCACCCCCTACAACGGCGAATCGACGGCGGATCAACGGCGGATCGACTTCATCTACGCCTCGCAGGCCGTGATGCGTGAAATAACCGACTCGCGCATCATCTACGACGAATTTACCGCCACGCATTCGGACCACTACCCGGTGATGATCGAATTCCGCCACTACCCCTCCGGGAAGCAAGCATCAGGAGTTGCACTTAAATAAAAATTCGCATGAAACAATATATCATATTACTGATCCTGCTGGTTTCGGGAGCGCTGACGGCAGCGCCTGCCTTCGCGCAGAAAAGCGGAACCAAACATACCGTAACGGGCAAGGTTACGGACCAGAGCGGCGAGCCGCTGATCGGCGCGACCGTACTGGTGACGGGCACGACGAACGGCGCCAGCACCAACGCCACGGGCGATTATTCGATCCAGGTTCCCGAAGGCGCTTCGCTGACCTTCCAGTACATCGGCTATGAAGCCAAAACCGAAAAGGTCGGCGCGCGCACGAAGGTCGACGTGAAACTCGAACAGAGCAAGCAGACCATCGACGAAGTGGTCGTGATCGGCTACGGCACGGTGAAGAAAACCGACCTGACGGGTTCGGTGGCCAACGTCAAGATGAGCGACATCAAGGACGTGCCGGTGGTTTCGGTCGACCAGGCCCTCCAGGGCCGCATCGCCGGCGCCGACATCATGGCCACGACCGGAGAGCCGGGCGCCACGACCTCGATCCGTATCCGCGGCACACGCTCGATCTCGGCATCGAACGAACCGCTGATCATCGTCGACGGCGTCATCGACGGCATTCACGACCTGAACGACATCAACTCCGCGGACATCGAGTCGATCTCGGTGCTGAAGGACGCCTCGTCGACGGCCATCTACGGCGCGCGCGGCTCGAACGGCGTGATCGTGATCACGACCAAGAAGGGCCGCGGCATGGACGGACGACCCAACATCACCTTCAAGACCGACCTGGGATTTTCGCAGCTCCCGCGTCAGCTCGACATCATGGATGCCACGGAGTTCGCCCGCTACCGCAACGACTACGCCTATTTCTTCTCAAGCGCCGACGGCAACGATAAAATCGAACCCGACTCGCCGATGTCGAAATACCCCTTCCCCAACCCCGAGGCCAAAGGCGTCGGCACGAACTGGATCGACACCATCACGCGCACGGCGCTCTATCAGAATTACGACCTTTCGATTTCGGGAGCCTCCGCGAAAAGCTCCTACTACGCCTCGGCCGGATTCAACGAAACGCAGGGAATCATCGACAACAGCGGGCTGAAACGTTACTCGGCGCGCCTGAAGGTCGACCACGAGTTCGCCAAATGGCTCAAGGCCGGACTGAACCTGAGCTACACCTACCGCGATCAGGACGAAAACCTGGCCACCATCGGCGGAACCAACTGGTGGAACGCCGCCGTGTTCCTCAGCCCGTTCCTCTCCCCCACATCCGACATGAACGACCTGTGGTACTCGGGACAGAAATTCAACAACCCGCGCATCATGCTCGACCACTGCCTCAAGAACGCCCGGCGCATTTCGCTCAACAACAGCGCATTCGTCGAAGTGACCCCCGTCAAGGGGCTGAAGTTGCGCAGCCAGTTCACCTACTACTCCTACCAGCGCCACGGACGCTACTACGAGCCGGGATACCTGCCGGCCAAGAAGGAGAACGAAGGCGGTTACGCCAGCCGCGACGAGTACGACGACACGAGTTTCTCAAGCGAAAATACGGTCTACTACGAATTGCGCCCCAAGAGCGGCCACAATTTCGACGTGCTGGGCGGATACACCGCGCAGATCAAGTACGACAACAACCTGAGCATCACCGGGCGCGGCTACACGCTCGACGAACTCACCTGGAACAACATGGCCGCGGTTCCCGACAAGCAGAACACCTCGATCAGCACCAACCACACGGACTGGACCAAGATGTCGGTGTTCGGACGTCTGAACTACAACTACAAGGAGCGTTACTACGTTACGTTCACGGCCCGTTACGACGGCGCCTCGAACTTCGCCGCCAACAAGAAATGGGGATTCTTCCCCTCGGCGGCCCTCCGCTGGAACATCGCCAACGAGAAGTTCCTGCAAAAAGCCAAGTGGATCGACGAACTGGCCCTGCGCGCCAGCCTCGGACGCACCGGTAACGACGCCATCTCGGCCTACCGTTCGCTGGCGGCCGTCGGCAACTCGACGAGCGGCTACCTGATGGGAGGCACGCAGCAGCTGGCGGTCTACCCGTCGCGTCTGGCATCACCCGACCTGACGTGGGAAACCTCCGACCAGTATACTCTCGGAGCCGACATCTCGCTGTTCGACGGACGGCTCAACGTCACGGCCGACGCCTATCTGATCAAGACCCGCGACCTGCTGCTGACCGTACAGGTAGCCTCGCAGACGGGTTACACCAACTACTTCGCCAACGCCGGACGCACCACCAACAAGGGGTGGGAACTCACCGTCGAAAGCCGCAACATCGTCCGTCCGAAATTCCAGTGGTCGACGACCCTCACCCTGTCGCGCAACAGGCAGATGGTGGACGACATCGCCTCGGAAGACTTCGTGACAGCCTACTCGTCGCCGTCGTCGTCGGGAACCACCTACATGATGTACGGCTACAAGAAGGGCTACACGCTCAACGCCCTCTGGGGATTCCGCTACGGCGGCGTATGGCACAACCAGGAAGAGGTCGAGCGCAACAAGATCACCAAGGCCTACGCCTCGGCCAGCGGCAACACCTTCAAGCCCGGATACGCCCGCTATCAGGACATCAACCACGACGGAGCGCTGAACAGCGACGACCTGGTCTACCTCGGATCGGCCGACCCGGACCTCTACGGCGGTATCCAGAACACGTTCAACATCCATAACTTCACATTCAGCTTCTTCTTCAACTACTCGATCGGCGGCAAGATCTACAACGTCGCCGAACTCTGGATGGGCAACGGTTCGCCTTATACCAACCAATACAAGTACATGCAGAACTCCTGGCATCCGGTCCGCAACCCGAATTCGAACCTGCCGATGGCCGGCAGCTACGACGCCCTGCCCAGCGACCGGCTGGTGCACGACGCAAGCTACCTGCGGCTGAAGAACATCTCCGCGAGCTACACGTTCGACATGCGCAAGGCCACCAAAAACCGCCTGCGCGACATCCGCGTAAGCGTCAGCGGCGAGAACCTCTACCTGTGGAAGAAATACAACGGATTCGACCCGGACGTTTCGACATCGAGTTCCAACTCGGCCCTGCGGCGCGTCGACATCGGCGCCTATCCCAAGCCCCGGACCATTATTTTCAGCCTCCAGATCAGATACTAACAGCCAAGACCATGAAATCATACAGTTTCCTGAAAAAATACCTGCTGGCAGCCACGGCAACCGCCGCCCTGCTGTTCAGCGCGTGCGACCTGGACGAACACCCCACGTCGTTCGTAGGACCCAAGGAGTACTACAAGACCCGGGCGCAATGCCTGGCGGGCCTGAACGCCTGCTACATACCGATCAACAGCATCTACGACTACTGTTTCCTGATTATGACCGAAGGCGTCACCGACCTGATGTACATCGCTTCGGGAACCAAGGACGCCCAGCTCGACATATCCCCCGCGAAGCCGCTCAACGGCCAGAAGATATGGACCCAGTGCTACAAGGGCGTCATGTACTGCAACTCGACCATCGCCGCCATCGAACGTTCGCCCCTGAACGACATCAAGGAGTCTTCGGAAGCCGACAAGCTGCCGCTGCTGGCCGAAGGCGTGGTCATCCGCTCGTTCTACTACTGGCTGCTGACCTGCATCTTCGGCGACGTGCCCTTCTACACCAAGGAGGTCGCCGACCAACAGGTGATGCAGGAGATCGCCCACATGGGCCGCATGTCGGCAAAGGAGACCCGCGACTACCTGATCGACGAATTGCAGCGTTACGTGCCCTCGATGGACCAGGTGCGTTCGTCGGAGGTCGCGGACAACCGCATGGGCGCCGCGATGGGCTGGATGATGATTGCCAAGCTCGCGCAGTGGAACCACCGCTGGGACGACGCCCTCGAGGCGCTCGGCGAACTGGAGAAAATCTACGGCGACCTGCAACAGTATCCGCTCGAAGACATCATGTTCCGCAACAAGAACACCCCGGAGTCGATCTTCGAGGTGCAGCGCACCTACACGCCCGGCGGACTGTCCGTCACGACCAACGTGGCAGCCATCACCACTCCGTACCACAACGGCAAGGGCATCTACGACGGCGTGGAGATTCCCGAAATGGGCACGGGCATGACCACCTGGACCTCCATGCGCCCCAACAGCTATTTCTGCGACGGTCTCCAGACCAAAAAAAGCAACGACAAGCGCAAAACGCTGAACATGGCGTGGGAATACGACGGCAAGCCCTTCTCGGGCGTGGGAACCCGTCCGTGGCTCGGCCCGAAATTCTGGTGCCCGGGGATGCAGAACACCGCCGACTTCTCCAACCAGAAGGTATTCCGCTATGCCGACGCCATCCTGATGATGGCGGAGTGCTACGCCGAGACGGAGGACTCCGACGAGGCCGTCCGCTACCTGAACATGGTCCGGGAACGCGCCGGAACCACCGCCTACGTCTTCAAGAACAAAGATGCGCTTCTGGAGGAGATCCAGAAGGAGCGCGGACGCGAACTGCTGGGCGAATTCCAGCGCAAGTTCGACCTGGTACGCTGGGGAATCTGGTATCAGATGACCTACGAATACACCAACTACCCGACGCTCAAGGACAACATGCTCCCCTGCCACGAATACTACCCGATCCCCGACAAGGAGGTCGTCTATTCGGGCGGCGCACTCGACAACAAGGCCTATAACGAATACGGCATGTAAGGCCGACGGAACGAACAAAAAAACACAACGATGAAAAACAACCTTACAGACAGCATCTACAAAGCGTGGCGCACGGGCATCCTGCCCCTCGTCACGGCGCTGCTCCTGCTGACCGGATGCGAAATGGATTCGGACATGGACCTGCCGCTGAATGTGGATTCCAACAAATACACGCTGACTTCGGACGCCGGCTCCACCCAGGTGCGGATCTATTCCACTGGCGAATGGTCGGTCCGTCTGTCGGAAGACGTGGAATGGGCCTCCATCAACCGCCTGAACGGCTCGGGGAACACCCCCGTACTGTTCAAATACGGCGCCAACTACGGCGTGCCGCGCACCGTGGACATCATCTTCACCCGCGGCGGACTCGAACAGGCGGTACGCATGACGCAGGAGGGCGAAGACCCCATCCTGTCGTTGGAGGAGAGCCGCATCGAGATTTTCAGCAACCCCTGGGACCTCCGCATCGGGCTTGACAACAACCTCCGGGAGGATTACAAACAGATCCGGGACACCATCGTCTATTCGGTGATTCCCGACGAGGACGACGACGAAACGCCCGAGCCGGACGAGGAGTGGATCGAAAACCTGGCCGTCGGAACCGACGCCGTCACGTTCAGCACCCTGAAGAACAACTCGCCGCGCAAACGGCAGGCCGCGATCACGCTGACCTATATCGACGCCAAGGAGAAGAAACACGCCGTCACGCTGACCGTCACGCAGGCGACCGAAGAGGCCTGCATGACCTTCACGCCCTACCGCGCCAAGACCACGCGCAAGGCCACGACCATCAAGGCCGAGCTGAAGCACAACCTGGGCAGCCTGCTCGGCAAGGTGGTCTGCACGCCGACCTACGAAGGCGCGTCGGCCGACTGGATCGAGAACATCACGCTCGAAGACAAAGTGCTGTCGTTCGACGTGAAGGAGAACGACTCGGAAGGCCCGCGCAGCGCGTCGATCGCCTTCTCGCTGCCGGGAACGGCCGGAGAGCTTACGCCCGCGGCGCCGTTCGTCGTCGAACAGACCTACGAAGCCGACTACCGCACGCTGATCAAGGGCGAGAGCGGACAGGTCGTAATCAACAATCCCGAAGCCAGCTTCGAGGGCATCGTGATCAGCGACAAGGACAACGCCAACGTGGAGACGACGCCCAACACGGCACGCAACGCCACCGACTACACGGTGAACGCCAAGACGGCCTACGTGCAGATGCTCGACGGCAGCTACGGATACCGCCTGCAATTCGACGCGGCGGACGACAACACGCTGAAACGCTACTCGCAGGTGAAAATCTCGCTCAACGGCGTGACCCTCACCAAGGAGGCCGATCCCGAACGCTACACGCTCAGCGGACTGACGGCGGCCAACATCGTCAGCCAGACGCCCGGAACGGCCAGCGACCTCATCCGCAAGGAGAAGTCGATCGGCCAGCTCACCGACGAGGACATTTACACCTACGTCTCGCTCCGGGAGGTGGAATTCGCCCTGCCCGACGGCAGCTACACCAACGTCAACGAAGGCTATTTCGGAACGGCCAACCACACCAGCTGCGTGCCCCGAACGCTCTGTGACAAGGACGGCGGCGCGATCTCGATGCTGGTCAACAACAAGACTCCCTGGCGGCGCGACGGCAGCGGCATGCCTAAAGGCAAGGGCACGTTGAGCGGCGTCATCGTCCACGACCTCCAGCCCCGCTACGGCTACACCAACGAGGGGTACATCGGCCGTTACTCGGTCCGCGTGCTCGAAAAGGAGGAGATCGACCTCGCCGCTTCGGAATCGAGCTCCAACCGCCAGACGCTCGTCGAGTGGAACTGGAACAACGCCGAGGTCAGGACCAACGCCGACGGAACGATCGCCCCGGATAGGGGCAACGGCTCGCTCTGGTGCACCGACCCCGCAGCCAAATACCTCCTGGACAACGAGTACAACGGACTCACGACCAGCGCCGGGCTGAACAGCAAGAACGCCCTGAAATTCGAGAACACCTACTGGTGGGACTTCGCCGAAAACACGGGCTACGCCGTGGCGCTGAAATTCTCGACCGAGGGCGCCGGCGCGAACCTCTCGCTCAACTTCACCAACTCGCAGGGCAACGCCGGCGGCACGAGCATCTACGGCCCCGTCTACTGGCAGGTGGAGTACTCGACCGACGGGGTGAACTTCACCGTGCTGCCCGAATCGGGCTTCTGCTGCCGGCCGTTCGTCTATTGGCAGGGAGCAGGCGGCAAAGACCTCTCCTACTGCGCCGTCCCGGGCTACGCCGACCGCGTGTTCATCCTGCCGGACGCCCTGCGCAACCGCCCGGAGGTCACGCTGCTGATCAAGGCCCGGAGCACGCAGTGCATCGCCTCGAACACCGCCACGGTGGACCAGGGAGACACGGGCACGATCACATCCGACATGGCAGCCAACAAGCGTTCGCCGATGCGTTTCGGAACCATAGCCGTAAAGAGTAACAAATAAACCGCTCAGGCGGGGAGGGCGCGTCCCTCCCCCGCCGATGCGCGAAACCAAATTCAGACCACGATGAAACAGATAAAATCATTGTACCGAAGGCTGCTGCTCCCGCTGCTGGGCGGGCTGGCGCTCACGGCCTGCGAAAAAGACAACGGCGAAGAGACCCGCGTCTCCGAGTTCGGCCCCTACAAGAAAGAGATCATAGCCCCCTGGAAAGGCGGCACGGGGAGCATTCCGGTCCTCGCCAACCAACCCTACGACATCGAACTGATCAATCCCGACAACGGATGGCTCACGCTCGACACCGAGGGTCGCGGAACGCATTTCACGGGCGACGACTATTTCAAATTCCAGGCCACGACCAACGACGGCTTCCCCCGCATGGAGGGCATCCGCCTCTGGACCCACAACCGCGCGGATACCATATACATCAAACAGGAGGGCTTCATCACCCCGAAACTGGACTTCTCGACCCGCAGCATCATGGTGCTCGGCGACGGCGGACAGGCGACGGCGCAGCTCTCCACCAACCTCGAACTGGAGGACCTCCGGCAGTCGATCGTCTACACGAGTGCCGACGAGGGCGGATGGATTTCGGACCTCGACATCAGCAACGGGTTCCTGATTCTCCAGACCGACCCCAACGCCGACCCCGAAGCCCTGCGCAACGCCCGCATCACCCTCAGCTACCGCGACGGGTGGAACCGGACCATCTCCTCGACGGTCTACCTCACGCAGGCCAACGCCAAGAACGAGTTCGGGCACGAAATCTCGTTCAGCGAGGTGCGCGACCTGGTGGGCATCGTCAACAAGGACGTCTACATCGAGGGACGCATCATCAGCGACATCGGCAACGGCAACAACGGCGAGAACATGATGACGGGACAGACCTCGATCGACTACACCGAGACCTACCGCACGGCCTACATCCAGAGCCTCGACGGTTCGCAGGGCTTCATGATCAAGACCGTGACCGAAGACGACAACATCTTCGAACGTTACAGCAAGGTCCGCATCCTGCTCAAGGGCGTCACGGTCGAAGCGGAGTCGAACCCCGAACGCTACATTCTCAAGAAAGTCACCTCGGCGATGGTCATGTCCTCGGTGTCAGGCTCGGCGGCCGACATTCCGCAGAAGGTGAAGCGCTACAACGAACTGACCGACATGGACGTATACACCTGGGTAACGCTGGCCGACTGCGAACTTCCCGTGCGCAAAGGCAGCCTGACGCCGATCAACGAAGGCTATGCACGCAGCACCAATGCCAACCGCGAAACGAAATACCCGATGCTGGTGCGCGACAAGAACGGCGACAGTTTCTACATGCTGACCAACACCACCTGCAAATACCGCCGCGACGGCAGCATGCTGCCCTACGGTTCGGGGAACATCTCGGGCGTACTGGTTCACGAGACCCACGACCGCTTCGTCTGGATGGGATCGAAGGACATGGGCGACATCGGCCGCTACCAGATCCGCCACCTCACCCGCAAGGACATCGCGCTGGAGAAGGATTTCGAGAACAGCTTCTCGGCCCTCCTGACCGAATACCGCTACGGCAAGCTCGAAAGCCACATCTTCCGCCCCACGACCGGCGACAACGGCTACCTGACCTTCACCCATCCCGACGAGAAATCGGGCGACGCAGGCTGGGGCGTGAGCGACCCGAGCTACCTCGGCCCCATCGGCAACGAATCCAACCCCGACAAAGAGAAACCCTGGGGCGGCACCAATAAAGGCAACATCAACGGAAACGGCGTCGTCGAAAACGGCAAACAAATGTGTTCTGACCCCGGAACCAACCACGACGGCAAGGGAAACCTGACGAGCACGGAATTCTCGGCCTGGACCAACAAGTGCCAGTGGTGGAACACCGAAACCGACCGCAGCGAAGCATGGCTGCTCCACTTCTCGACGCAGGGCATCTCGACCGATGTGCTCTCGATGCAGGTAGCCATGCAGAACCGCAGCATCGGAGGCCCCCGCTACATCAGGGTCGACTGGTCGGAACACGGCGACAACAACCGCGACGACTGGAACCCGATCACCGAATTCCAGGTCCCCGACATCGTGAACTGGAACTACACCCTCTACTGGCAGTGCGCCGGCTACAAGTACATCAACGTACCTCTGCCGCTCGAACTGCTCGGCAAGGACGACGTATGCATCCGCTTCTCGGCCGCGAACAAGAAAGCCGGCGGCAAGGAAGACGGCGAGTTCGACGACCAGATCATCACCACCGGAGAGATCGCCTTCTCCTACATCGGCGTACGTTACAACAAATAACCCTATCCGGAAGCACCCCGCCTGCAAACGTTTTGCAGGCGGGGCTTCCCTAACCGCTCAACCAGAATCCAAACCGTGAAACACCTTCTATTCCTGATTTTCGCCGTCCAGGCCTGTCTGCCGGGATTCGCAGCCTGCGACGGACGCGTCCGCATCGTACCCCGCCCCGCCGAGGTCGAAGAACTGCCGGGATCGTTCCGGCTGACGCCCCGAACGCCCGTCGTCATCACGGACGAACAGCTGCGCACGCCCGCGGAGATTTTCGCCCGCGCCGTCGGCAAGCTCACCGGAACCGAACCCGCCGTCACCGCCGCACCCGAAAAACACGCCGTGACGCTGCAACTGCAACCGGGCTACGAAGCCGAAGAGTACCTTCTGGAAGTCGGCAGACAGCGCATAACGGTCACGGCATCGACGCCCCAGGCGGTGCTGCACGGGCTTCGAAGCCTCCAGCAGCTGGTCGCCGGAGGAGAGATTCCCGCCTGCGTCGTCCGCGACAAGCCCACGTTCGCCTACCGCGGGGCGATGCTCGACGTCTGCCGCCATTTCTTCCCGGTCGAGGACGTGAAGACCTACATTGACATCCTCTCGCTGCACAAGATCAACAAATTCCACTGGCATCTGACCGACGATCAGGGCTGGCGGATCGAGATCAAAAAATATCCGCTGCTCACCCAGATCGGGTCCCGGCGTGCGGAAACGCTCGTCGGACGCTACGACAAGAACAAAGAGGGCGTTTACGACGGCAAACCCTACGGCGAGTTCTACACGCAGGAGGAGATCCGCGAGATCGTCAGCTACGCCGCAGAGCGGCATATCGAGGTGATTCCCGAAATCGAGATGCCCGGACACGGGCTGGCGGCGCTGACCGCCTATCCGTGGCTCGGCTGCACGGGAGGTCCCTATGCCGTATGGACCCATTGGGGCATCAGCGACGACGTTTACTGCGCGGGCAAGGAGACGACGTTCGAATTCATCGAGAAAGTGCTCACGGAGGTGCTCGCGCTGTTCCCCTCGAAGCTCATCCACATCGGCGGCGACGAGTGTCCCAAAGGACGCTGGAAGGCGTGCCCCCTCTGCCAGCAGCGCATCCGCGAGGAGGGGCTCAAGGACGAATACCAGTTGCAGAGCTACTTCATCCACCGCATCGAACGCTGGATGCACACCCACGGCCGGGAGATCATCGGTTGGGACGAAATCCTCCAGGGCGGCATTTCGAAAACCGCGAACATCATGTCGTGGAACGGAAGCGACCCCGGAATCAAGGCCGCACAGCGGGGAAACCCGGTGATTATGACGCCGAAATGGTACTGCTACTTCGATTACAGCCAGACCTCCGACCCGGAGCGTTACGAACCGCTGGGCAACACCCGCTACGTCTCGGTGCGGCAGGCTTACCGCCTCGACCCCTGCGACCGGCTCACGCTGCCCGACCAGAAACGGATCAGGGGCGTGCAGTGCAACCTCTGGACGGAGTACATCGCGGACATCCGCCACGCACTGCACATGGTCCTGCCGCGCATGGCGGCTCTCGCCGAGACGGGCTGGGCCAACGACCGCAAGGATTACAACGATTTCGTGCGCCGGATTCCGGCACTGGTCGCCGTCTACAAGGCCGAAGGCTACAACTACGCCCCCTATCTGTTCGAGGGCATCGAATGACGCGCCGGCAGCGCTTCCGAAGCCGAACACCCCGCAGGTCCTGTGACCTGCGGGGTGTTTTTCCATGCGCCATCCGCCGCAAAGCCCCGGCCACGCCCCGGACGCAGCCATGGGAACGTCGGCACGTGAAAGCGGCTATTTCTCCGACACGTAAAACCACCGGCCCGTATCGAACTCGGCCCGGACCTTCCGGTTCTCCCAGTGGACGGAAAACACGAACAGGTAGTCCCGACGCCCTCCGGCGGTTTCGATCGGCAACAGTATTTTTATCTGCGTAAGCTTATCCGCATCCCGCAGGAGATTCTCGAATACCCACCGTTTGAGGTCGCGACTGTAAAAAACCCGGTTCTTGACGGCAAGCGACTCCGAAACACAGCTTCCCTTCACGACCACGGAAGGAACCTGCGCGTCGTGTCTGTCGAGCAGCTTCACACCCCGGTGAAACACCCCCTCTGCGGCATTCGAGACTCCATCCACGAAGACGGCCTCGTCCCAGATGATTCCGAAGTCGGAATCGCTCTCGTTGGTCAGGGAAAAATCGACATGCGTCGGCTCGAAGGTGAAAACGACGCGGATCGTGGAATCCCGGTAGCCGGGCGTGGTGAATCCCTGCTCATTCTCGGGATTGCCGATAACGCCGCCCCGGGCGCCATCGGTCTCGACAGATTCCAGACGAACCCGATAATAGTCCAACTCATATCCCTTCGGCCTTGCCTGCGGGGATAAGGGAAGCGACAGCAACAATGCGACAAACACCAGGACAAGTCTCATAGCACCCTATTTGAAGTTTATCCGAATTTACGGTTTTATTTCCGATCCGCCAAATTCCGAGGCTCCGAAAGTTCCATTCGCGCCCTCATTCGCCGTAGACCATCCCGCCTCCGTCATCGCCGATTTTCGCCCCGCCGCCCGTGACTTCGGCCGCGTTCGGCAATGAACCGACAATCCCTGCGGGATCAATAAAAGAGGAAGGACGAAAGTTTCGAATCAATTCGATCTTCCGTCCTTCCTCTTTTATTCGCCTACGGCGTTTTGGTGGTCATTGCACTCACTAACTGCCGAAGTTATCGTACAAGATATTCTCCGGCGGCACGCCGAGGTTGTCGAGCATCTTGACGACCGAAGCGATCATCATCGGAGGTCCGCACATGAGGTAGATGCAGTCCTCGGGAGCCTGGTGGTTCTTGAGGTAGTTTTCGTAGAGCACGTTGTGCACGAAGCCCGGCGTGTACTTCACTCCGGCGGCGTCCGCCTCGGGATCGGGACGGTCGAGGGCCAGATTGAACGAGAAGTTGGGGAAATCCTTCTCGATCTGGTGGAACTCGTCGAGATAGGGAACCTCCTTCAGCGCACGCGCGCCGTACCAGAACGACACCGGACGGTCGGTCTTTTCGGTCTTGAACAGATGCATCAGGTGGCTGCGCATCGGGGCCATACCGGCACCGCCGCCGATGAAGATCAGCTCCTGCGCCGTCATGTAGAAAAGAAGGCAGACCTGCGGCAGCCGCGCCTCGTTCTTGTTCGGGATGCGCAGCGTACCCCAGATGTGGTCGCGATAGGCTTCCGCCTTGCAGTAACGGACGGAGCCGAGGCTGCGGAGCATCTCCTTGTGATGCGGGAAGCTCTCCTTCATGGCGCGGAATTCATCCGCCGTGATGAGCTTAAAAAGCGTGCGTCCCTCGCCGTGCTTCACGGAAGCGAGAGTTCCGTTTGCGTCATTGTATACATATTCGGTCATCTTCGGTTCTCCATATTGAAATGCTTTTGTCATATTATAAGACCTGTTTGTCGTTTTTGCAAGAAGAGTGGGCTGAAAACGCCTGAAAGCCTTGAAAATTAAGAATTCCTAAGTAATGCAGCACTTGTTTTTATTTGGGTTTTACGATATAGTATAGATGCAATGTGAATAGACAAATAGTTACATAATGTAAAATATCGAAAAGGAGGAATTTTTGCATGAAGAAATTTTGGGCGCTGCTGCTTGCCGCTTTGCTGGTGGTGAGCATCCTGCCGGTCTCGGCGCTGGCAGCCGACGTTCCGGAGCCGACGCCGGCGTTTGAGAAGGGGACGTTGACCATCAACGTCGCCTTTAATGGGCTGCCGGAGGATAAGATACCGGAATCCGTCAAATGGGGGCTTAAAAAGGACGGCGCGCACGTTCAGGACGTCGTCATCACGGCAGCGGAAAAGTGGACAAAGAGCCTTACGCTCGACCCTGGCGAGTACGAGCTGCACGCGGATGTTGACAGCACCGATGTCGGCGGATATTACCACTTTTATTATTCGATAATCATAGCAACGGTCAAGGCCGGAGAGAACACAAAGCTTGACATCACCGAGACCTACGAGGTTCAGCCGGTGATGAGCTTTGACATACCGGTAGAGAAAAAGGTTGAACTTCTCGGCAAATCCGCACCGCTTACGGATACGGATTTCGATTTCGCATTCACGCTTGCCAATGACGCGGGCAAAACCGATATGCTCAAGCTGTATTTTGATGGCAAGCCTGTCACCGACAGCTTCGCCATGACTGTGAAGGCGGGAGAGACCTCCGCGGCCGGTGTGCTGACTGTCAGCGGCCCTGTCAGTCAGATGTACGGTCTGCACGGTACACTCAGTGAAAAGGCACCTGCGGAGACCGGGAACTGGCTCTATGACAGCAGCGAATACCGCTTCGGCGTAAACATGGCCTCTCCGCTGAGCGTTCTTGAAGAGGAGCCGAGCGGCGAGAAGCTGCCCGCGTACATCACGCTTGACGATGAAAATGTCGACGCCGCAGTGTTCACCAATAAATACTCCGTCACCACCGGAACTCTCACCGTCACGAAATCCTTTGAGGGACTGCCCAAGGAGCTGATACCCGCGTCCGTCACCTTTGAGCTTTGGCAGGATAAGCAGCACCTTGAGGGACAGGACATAACCCTGACCGCGGCGGACGGCTGGACAAAGAGCGTTGAGCTTGAAGCGGGCGAGTACATTCTGAAGGAGCGTACCGACGGCCTTAGCGTCGACGGTTATATCATGGGCGCCGTTGAGGATATCAAGGCTGTTGTCACAGCTGAAGAGGCATCGGCAGTCAAGGTCGTCAACACCTACAAGCCCGAACCGATATACAGCATCAGCATCCCCGTTGAGAAGCAGGTCAAGCAGGCAGGAAAGCACATGCCGGTTGCCGACAAGACCTTTGATTTCGCGCTTGAGCTGTCCGTCAAGACAGGTAAGCTGGATAAGATCGAAGCCAGCTTCAACGGCGCGCCCGTTACTGATGGCTTCGCCCTGACGGTCAAGGCAGGGGAGACCACCGCATCCGGCGTGCTCACTATCATCGGCCCCGCCAGCCAGATGAAGAATCTTGAAGGCAAGCTGACCGAGATCGGCTCCGAGAAGGAGACCAAGTGGACCTTCGACGGCAGCGTGTATACCTTCGCTATGGCGTCCGCTGCCGCGCAGAGCGGCGCCGAGGCTGCCGAGGCGATACCCATGCCTGCGGCTATAATGCGCGGCGATGAGCAGGCCGACAAGGCGCTTTTTGTCAACGAGTATAAATCCACCGAGATGAAGGTCAGTGTCGTGAAGAAGTGGAACGATAAGGGCAGCGAGGATAAGCGCCCCGAATCCGTCACCGTGCAGCTCTTCTACTACCAGAAGGATGCAAACGGCAAGGATACGGATACTCTCGTTCCTTATGAGCTTGACGGCAAGAAGGTGACTGCGGTTCTCAATGAAAAGAACGGCTGGAAGTGCAGCTTTGACGGCCTTGACACCGAGCTTACATGGACGGTCAAGGAGACCAACGTTCCCAGCGGGTACTACTTCTATGTCAACCGCAGCAGCGACGGCAAGACCATCACCGTCACCAATGTCTATGCCGCGACTCAGAAGCCCAAGACCGGCGATTCTATGATGCTCTGGAGCGTACTTGCACTCGTCTCCGGTTCGGCAGCCGCCGCGGCGTTCATCTTCGGCAAGAAGCGCAGCCACGGATAAGCGAACGCAATATCGTATGAATAAATTACACGCAGGAATTACCTGCGTGTAGTTTATTTTACCAGCAAAAAGCTCTTTCCATGGCTATACGGCGAGCCGCCGGCACCGGATCGGACTCGCTCACGTATACCGTACCGATCGGTTATCACGAGTCCAGAGAGGCGATCAATGCCGAACCCGAATAATTCCGGGCACATCGGAACCGACGGGCCGACGAGGATCGTGTACGCGCTGCGGCATAG
>ERZ834722.1289-NODE-1289-length-24411-cov-5.041961_pt1 | contig 24411 bp, 26 predicted proteins | sample MGYA00519576_ERZ834722 | MGnify/ENA primary metagenome ERZ834722 (study PRJEB31850, sample SAMEA3708759) | human gut metagenome | biome: human gut; feature: human-associated habitat; material: faeces | place: China | collected 2014 ...
CCCCGTGGATTGCCAAAAAAGTAATTGAGGACAGCAGGATCCCAATTCTGCCCTAAGGGTGCAGGTTACCGCCGCCTGACCGCGGCCGATATCATCGTGCCGCGCGGCGGCCCAGAGGGCAAAATACTGGGAGATGTATTTTTCCGTGTCGGTGGTATTTTCATAGGGATAGGTGTGTTCCGCCGTTATGACGTCCCCGTCCGGCTGAAGGCCCTGCGCCAGCGCTGTGCCTGTGCTCAGGCCGCCGGTGATTTCCTCACTTTCCGCGTCGCGGATGAAAGGCGAAAGTGTTGCGCCGGAGAGCCGACAGGACGTGCCGAGCGATACCAGCTGGAAGCTGGCGGCGTCACAGCTGCCGCTGACGGTGAAGCTGTGCTTGACGGTGTATTTCGTGTGGGCGGGCACCCAGAGCTTCGTGGAAAACACCGCAAGGCGCAGCTGGGCTTTTTGGCTGCTGTTCATTGTGAGCGTGACCATCGTGCCGGTCTGCACGCCGCCCTCCATCACGGCCTCCTGTCCGATCCCGGCGGAGGACAGGCTGTCGGGTGCTGCCATGGCGCTGTACGAGAGCGTGCCGATGTCGGCGCTTTGCTCGCATACGCGGCAGTCGTCCCCGGTGATATCCACGAACGTTGGCCGCAGGGCTATGATTGCCGCCGCGCTGACCTGCACCGTGCCCAGCAGCGTCAGCAGGCACAGCGCCAGACACACCCATCGTTTGCCTCGCATCATATGGTACACATCCTTTCCCCAGCGTGCCGCCCTCTTGACAGCGACGCGGTTTCCTCTATAATAGTAGTATAACCCGTTCATCGATGAACGAAGCAAGGGGCTTTGGAAAGAAAAATGGAGAAAATTGATACAAAAAAGCTGTTTCAGATCACCGAGGCCGCGCATGCCTGCGGTCTTTCCCGCAGTACCCTGATGCGGCTGGAGAAAAAGGGGCTGCTGAAGCCTGCCTACATCGCGCCGGACAGCGGGCGGCGCTACTATGACAACCACAATGTGGCGCGTATTTTGCAGATCGAGAAGTTCAAAGCCATGGGCTTTGGCACGGAGGAGATCGCAGGCTATTTTGTGCGGGGCGGCGAGGCGGAAGGCCTTCTGGCGGTGCTGGAGGAGCGGCTGCACAGCCTGCAGCGCAGCGTGGAGGAAATGCGGCTGAGAGCCACGGAGAGCGACCAGTTCTCCGTGCAGATAGTGACACTGCCCGCCGTGACCTGCTGCATACAGTGGCATGTGGGTCACACATTCGCGGAGCGGTACGACGCCATGTACGATTTTTACAGCCAGTGCATCCGGGAGGGCTGCGTGCTGTCCGACGAGCCGCTGTTTACCATGTCGGACCGGCAGGACTATCTGGCGGGATACATCGGCGACACGCCCTATCCCTTCGCGGTCTGCGTTCCGGTGCGGCCGGAGAAAGCGCCTGCCGGGGCGGTGACGCTGCCGGAGTGCCGGGCGCTGTCGGTGCTGTACTGCGGCGATTACAGCAATGTGGACGAGGCGTGGCTGCGGCTGGGGCGTGAGGCGAACGCGCGGGGACTGACGCCTGCGGCTCCGCCCCGTGTGCTGGGCATCGTGGCGCCCTATACCGGCCGGGAGATCGAAACGCGGCGGTATTGCTCCCGGCTTGTCCTGCCGGTGGCTCCGGAGGAATAGAGGAAACAGAAAGAGAGCGCAGAATAGCAAAAAAGAGACGGCCGGGGCCGTCTCTTTTTTGCAGAGGGAATGCTGTGGCACAATTAGCGCTTCCGTGAGTTGGATCATGCCTGCGGGGGCGAAGCTGTCTCCGTCGGGAACTGCCGTCCTGTGTGGTCGATGGTATAGTCCCCCGTCAGGATCAGCTGACTGATGGGCAGCACGGTGTAGCCGTCGTTGATGAGATATTCCAGAATACGCGGCAGCGCCTCCGGTGTGTGGAGTGCCGCGTTGTGGAACAGCACAATGCTGCCGGCCTGCACCTTGGAGGTGACTCGCTGGTAGATGGTGTCGGCGTCGTAGTCCTTCCAGTCGAGGGAATCCCTATCGGCAATGACTTGAAGCCGTTGCGGCGCAAGGGTTTGCGGGTTTGACGGTGACGCGCATCAGGCAAAATTTTGACCTGTAAATGGGGTGCTTGGCGGGTGGTTCAGGCACGGGAGAGGTCAAAATGGAGGGGGTGTGCGCAAGGGTGGATGAGGTTGAAAGATGGGGTGGATGCGGTATACTAAAAATAGGATATGGCGACGCCCTCTTGCTGGATATTGCACTTACATGGTCGAAGATGCCTTTGTTGCCTTGAACTACCAATGCCGCGGCCTACTTCAAATAAGTCAAGGCGATTTGACACAGACGGCACGGAAACCCCGTGCCGTTTTCTCATATTACTGCCTATTCAGATGCTCTATCTGCATATATCTTAAAGAAGTATATGCAGATAATCGGGATAGCAGCTTGTTTTTCTGCACATAATCTGCTATAATTATGTGCAGAAAGGCTGGTGCAGTATGAGAAGATTCGATTACTCCTTTTTGAATAACGGTATGCTGCCGGCAAGCCTTGTGACCCTCACTTCCAATATTGCGGTGCTGAAAACCATGGCAGGCGTGCGCAAGGAGGAATACACGCAGATATTCACGGAGCTGGAGGCTGTCGCAAAGGTACAGTCCATCAAAAGCTCCAACGCCATCGAGGGCATTGTGACCAGCGACGAGCGTATCGCCGCCATTGTCAATCAGAACAGCGCCCCGCTGAACCACAACGAGGCTGAGATTGCAGGGTACAGAGATGCGCTGAATGAGATCCACTTAGGCTATGAACACATCGACTTTCGGCAGAGCGACATTCTGCGTCTGCACGAAATAATGATGAGTTTTGCAGGCTATGAGTACGGTGGGCAGTACAAGACGGACGACAATGTGATTCTAGAGATCGACGCTGACGGAAACCGCCGTGTCCGCTTCCGTCCTACGCCTGCAAGCGAAACGCCGAAAGCAATGGAGCAGTTGGAACTTGCCTATCTGGATGCCCGAAGCGATGCGAATATCAATCAGCTTCTTTTGATCCCCTGCGTGATTCTGGACTTCCTCTGCATCCACCCGTTCCGGGACGGCAACGGCAGAATGTCCCGCCTGCTCTCGTTGCTGCTGCTATACAAAAACGGATTTGACGCCGGAAAATATGTGTCCTTTGAGGAGCAGATCAACAACTACAAGGCGTATTATTACGAAGCCCTGCGGCAGTCCTCGGCAGGCTGGGAAACGAACGAGAACTCTTATTTTCCCTTTATCGAGAATTTCCTCTCCACACTCTATATGTGCTATAAGGAACTGGACAAGCGGTTTGCGGTGGTACACGGCAAGAAGATCACGAAGAAGGCTCGTGTGGAGGCAACTGTCCTAAACAGCCTGATCCCGCTTTCCAAGGCGGAGATTTGCAAAATTCTCCCCGATGTCAGCCCCACGACCGTCGAAGCTGTCCTCGGCGCAATGGTCAAAACCGGTTCGGTGAAGCGAATTGGCGCGGGACGGGCAACGAGATATATAACGAGATATATTAAGAAGATATAAGGGTGGGTATGACGCAAAAAGCTTTCAAGACTTTCTTGCGGTTGCATTGGCGGCAGTGGCTATCAGTTAAAACATGTAGGACAGACTGCATACCATAAAGGCAGAAAAGTGTGCAATCATTGCACACTTTTCCTCGCAAACAGCTTTTGAGATAAAGCAAAGCACGGAGTCTTTCGGCTCCGTGCTTTGCGCTTATTTCAGCTTTTTGCCGTCCTCGAAGGCGTTGCCGACTTTCTCGCCCAGGACGAGGTAGTCGTTGTGCACCGGGTCAAAGGTGATCGGGCGCAGCTTCTGCGGGTCGATCTTCCCTTCCTTGTCCAGAATGCGTTCGTCTGCGGAGACATTCACAATCTCGCCCAGCAGAAGCTCAGACTCCTCGTCGAAGCTGATCAGCTTGCACTCCAGCGTCATGGGCAGTTCGTCGATGATCGGTGCGTCCACGATCTCGCTCTTGGTCACATGGAATCCGGCGCGCACCATCTTATCCGACGTTGTATTGCCGGAGACAATGCCCACATAGTCGCAGGCGTCCACATGGGCCGCGTCCGCCATGCTGACGGTAAATGCCTTGCGGCTCAGGATGTTCTTCACTGTTTTGTGGCTGCCGCTGAGATACATGGCGATGCGATTCATGTCCGCGATACCGCCCCACGCGGCGTTCATGGCGTCCGGAGTACCGTCTTCACCATAGGTTGCGATGATCAAAACGGGCTGAGGGTACAGCCAGGGCTTTGCTCCAAAATTCTTACGCATAGTTCCGTCCTCCTGCTTCAAGATTGATCGTATTATACCACATTGAACAGCAAACATAAAACCTGTTTGCCTAATGCGATTACCGCACCGTGTTTCGCAGGGTGCCGATGCCTTCGATGGCGCACTCTACCACATCGCCGGGCTTCAGGAATTTCGGTGGGTCGAAGCCCATGCCGACGCCGGAGGGAGTGCCGGTGGAGATGATGGTGCCGGGCAGCAGCGTCATGCCGGAGGACAGCTCCTCGATGATGTCCGCGATGGAGGTGATCAGCAGGTCTGTGGTGGAGTCCTGCCGCAGCTCGCCGTTGACGCGGGCGGTAATATGCAGGGCAGGTGGAAAGACGATCTCGTCAGCAGTGACAATGCAGGGGCCCATGGGGGTAAAGCTGTCCAGACTCTTGCCGAAATACCACTGCTTATGGGCGGTCTGCAAGACGCGGGCCGACACATCATTGAGGACAGTATAGCCGAAGATATAGTCCGCCGCGTCTTTCGCCTTCACGTTTCTTGCCGTCTTACCGATGATGACCGCCAGCTCGGCTTCGTAGTCCAGTCGCTCCACGAGGCCGGGGTGGCTCTCGATATCGCCCTCAGGCGCCACAGCCTCGGTCACGCGCTTGGAGAAATAGATGGGGATGGGACGCTCCTTGGTAAAGGCCTCGGAGCTGTACCGCGCCGCCTCCTCTGCGTGGGCCTTGTAGTTGATGCCCAGACAGATCACGTCCTGCCGAGGCCTGGGGATGGGCGCCAGCAGCGTGACGGCAGACAGCGGCAGCGCTGCCGCGGCGTCTTTGACAGCGGTCAACAGCGCTTCTCTGGGCGCCTGGATCAGCGCATTCATATCATCAAAGGGCAACGGACGAACGGCGGCACCGTCTTCCGTAAGGACGCCTACCATTTCCTTGTTGTCGTGCAGGAAGGTAACGAGTTTCATAAAGATTTTCTCCTTGTAATAAAAGTTCTGCTGTGGAGTTGTTATTCGTCAAATTGTAAATACTCCGCGTACTGTTCAAGCTTCTTCTCTGCGATTGCCGCGTTCTTCCGGATCACCTCCGCTTGACGGAGCAGTGTGACCAGCTCGTCGTACTCGGCAGCATTCTCAGCCGTTTTGAAGGAAAGCAATCCTGCCTTGACGCAGTCGCGCCATACGAGCGTTGAGGGGTGATCAAGTCCAAAGAATTGTGCTTCAATGACTTTGCCGGACAGGCTGGTGATCGTACCGATACCGAACCTCTTGTGGGTGACCGCGCTGCCGACGGAGAGCTTTTCCGCGAAAAAGGCCTCCGCATAGTCCAGCCTCGCCATCCGATCCAATGCCTCCGCGTGATTTGCTCTCGCGTTTCTTGCCTCATTCATTTTTTCCAGGTGGATCCTTTTCTCTTCCGCGTTCCTCACACTGTAATGAATACCTTCAAAGAGGTTATACACCGTGCTGCAGAAGATCACGTCAAACGCCAGAATGTGCATTTCCGTGTCGGGGTGCAAGGGCTTCTTTGCATATTTTGCCCTGCTGTCTTTTATATCTAAGAGGTCATCACGTGTTTTGATTGCCGCTACCAGTTGGTCGCACATCCGATGATAGATCCGCAGATCCATCTTTGCGCCAGAGCCCCAGTCGTCGTAGAATTCGACGCAGTCGGCATAGGCCTGCGCCTGAGAGGCCTTGTACATGTAGTAGTGGTCGGGATCGTAAAAACCCGTGATCATCATCGGCAGGCGTATGCTGGCTCGATATCGCCAGCTGTCCGGATAGTATTTGGATCGCATGGACTCGCAGAAGTCGAGAAACTCCGCAAACCGCTGCGTTCTGGCTTCCAGGTCTCCGCCATCTGGGGTAAGCAGTCGGTGAAGAGCGTCGCGTACTTCGCGTGCTGCCTGAAGCTCCCTCCGTGCATAATCAGCCAACGCATGAAAAGCGAGCTCCGCTCCGTTGTCGATAGTCTGCTTCGTCAGCAATACGACGGCGGCCAGCTTCGCGGGAAAGTCCGTATCATCCGCCGCAAGAGCGGCGTCCATCATCGGGCGGAATTCCGCCGCGATCTCCCACTTGTATACTTCGTTATTGTCGCCGGTGTTCAGCTCGACAAACTGAGCGGCATAGTTGTCAATGATCTGATCAAAATGGGTTCTGTTCATTGAGCCTCCTCCTATTTACGTGTTGGAAATGTGCCAAGGATATTTCCAGCATCGTAGTCACTGGATGGCAAAAATGCCCCGCCTCTCGGCGGGGCATTGATCCTTGCAAGTCCGCTGCCAAGATGCACAACACTGGACAGCGTTGTGTTTTATTATAGCATGGCGGGGCGAAAAACACAAGAAAGTAGGCGGGGCTTAGGGTGCAGTACTGCAAGGTTTTTCGGCATCATTTAAAGATTCTATGTTCCATGTACGCTCTGTTGATATTGATGAACCTGTTGTTGTATAATAATAGCACAAAGCACCATGAGTAAGGATTTATGCACACTTTTGCAGGCGCATAGAGCCGGTGCTGTGATCTACAGCCTGATTGAAACGGCGAAGGAAAACGGCTTGAGCCATACCGCTATCTCCTTTGGGTGCTGCAGACTGCGCCATAACTGAGCGAAGCAGAAACTGCGTGGGCAACGCAGTTCACCTCTTCCATGCGCCGATATTTGCAAAATGCCACGGGAATAAATAAGCCGAGGGTGGCAGGTCATTGACCTGCCACCCTCGGGGTTATATACACTTAGATTTGACGATAATGCCTATTGGAGTGTCATCGGTATGGCAGTTAACTCATTTTTTGAATCAATGACCGACTTGTAGATATTCTTGATCCCAGCTTCTCTTGCCATGCTGATAACAAGGTTCTCTTCCTTTACACCCATTCTTAAGCCTAGAATAATCCCACTTGGAATCCATTCCATCATAACCGGAGCTTTCATTTGACAACCGGTTATCATACGCCATTCCTCATCATATTCGTGACATTTTTTCTTGATCAGCGTTGTCTTTTCACGCTCCCACATTCCATTACCTATACTGTCGTACAGATATTGCGGAATCTGCACGCCAGAAAGCTCCCCCATTTTTTTGAGCATTACAATTTTTGCAAAGTTAGTAGCGTCATACGGATTGTCTGAATAATAGATGGGATATAGCGGCGTTCCAAAGTTTTTAATTCCACAATTCTGGCATTTTTCCTGCTTTCCACATAGGTAGTTTTCATTGTTTTCGAGGTCGTAAATTTGAACAAACCCTTTATGTTGGTCCGCATATTTCAGCCAGAGCACCTCATTGAATCCATTTTCAGAAAAACAGACCGACCAAGTGTCTTTTTTAACTTCATCGCGTAAGGCGAGTGCAGAATTGAGAAAATCTTCTAAAAGGCCTTTTGATATCATCTGTTGTATATTATCGGTTGTAAAAAACTTTTCTTGTTCTTCAGTTATTATCCCTTTAAATCTATGCTTAGCCATTTCTACCGCTGCCGCTGCTCGCTCATCTGTCTGAAGTCCTGATAGGATTTCATTTCTGATATGCTCAATATCAATATGCAAAAATGTATCGAAAGGATCGTCGTAGTAATTTGCTGAAGAAAAATAGAGCCTATTTGTGCGCAACGCTTCCAAGCTACTTAAAGTAACTGAACGATATCGGAAAAGGAACTTTGGAAATTTTATAGTGTTCATCAGCTTTTCAGAGTCCTGCTTTGGATCAATCCCAGATAATGAATAAAGCGTCTTCCAGAACACTTCTCGTTCTTGAGCATTCATACTTTCACCTCAAACAACGCTGTATCGCAGGTAATTAAGTTTCCTTGCAATCCACTACACCAAATGGTGCGGCACTCCGGACGCCGAATTTGTAATCTTTGCTTTTTCTGTATCTCGGATTCGATCCGCTATTTTCTGAATTCTGCTGGTAATCCACATATACGCAGTAGTTCCCTCGGAATAATCCGCTTCTGCATACATATCAACACGGCCATCTTCACGCATTTGCTCTACCTGCTGCATGGCTTTGGAATCACCTTTGGGGTAAATGGCAAACGTTGCTCCGCCGCCCTTCTTTACAACAGAAAATGCCGGGATATCGCTGGGGCCATCTGCAATGTAAATCATATTTTCAAAATGAACTCTACGATTTTCCTCCGGAATCTTAGAATTGACTTCAATTCCATCAATTTTATCGATTCCTTTGTTGATTTCAAATATTGCCCTGGTTTTCGTTGTATTATCAATTGTGTATACCGTTTCTCCGATAACCATGTTACCTTCGCTGTCTGGGGTTTCCAAAAGCTCGCAGCCCCATATTCCATCAACAAACGGCATCAGAGCTGAACCACGGATAATTTCAGCAAACCCCGTACTGACAATATAGTGTTCCACTTGAATCCCATATTCCGAATAGCGCTTGTCATCCTTGAACATCTTTTTGGTTTTCTCAAAGATTTCAGGAATGCCTTTATAAAACTTTTGTTTCCGTCCGTATTCCCTCAGTTTGGCATTGTTAAGCCCCTTTAGGGTGCCGTTATGCGCACACTGAATAAAGTAATTCAGATAATATGTATCTCGATTTACTCGAACTCCCTGCTTTGCAAGCTCTGCTGGCTGTGCATTTACTTTTGTCCAGAACTCAGATGGGTTAATCTGATATTCTTCGAATATTGGATCCTGCATATAGCCATCAACCAAAGTTTTATCGCAGTCCCAAATGATTGCAATAATATTTGCCATTGCCTAAAGCTCCTTTCCTTAGATACCGATTTTACCGCTGCGCACATTCACTGGATGACAAAATGCCCCGCCTCTCGGCGGGGCATTGATCCTTACAGAGCCGCTGCCAAGATGCACAACACTGGACAGCGTTGTGCTCTATTATAGCATGGCGGGGCGAAAAACACAAGAAAGCAGGATCTGGTGGCCATGTTTCTTTGCGAAGCTCAAAGGGAGCTGTACTGTGTTATTCACGTCACTGTACAAAGCTGTGACAATTCGGTTTCCTCCAGCTCCTACAGGATTAGGATATTTATAACTACGCCATCGTCCTCGGAGATTCATGTAGATTGTCAATCAAATCCAACACATGCCGGACTGCCATTCGCTTTGCGATGCGTTTCTCACGCTTTTGCTGCTTTTTGTATCGTTTTGTTCCTTTTCTCGGCGAACCCTGATCGGCCTTTCTTGGCTGATACTTGAGTGGATGCGACATACGATAGACTTCATGGGTAACTATGTATTTCAAGTAGGCAGACAGGCTCAATTCTTTTGCTCTCTGACGATGATAGCCCGGCACTTCTTCACTTCCGTCGTCACGATTGAGTGTATTTTTGTGGTACAGCGCAAAGCACTCTTCTCCATCAATCGGCATGAGCTTCCACTTGCTTCCAGGTGTACTGACAACTATAAATTTATCAGTCAGGAATGTGTAAATTGCCTGGCCTTTGCAATAATCTTCAATAGTGGCACGTTCAGCTCGATACTTCTTAACAATCGGGCTGCAGCACCGGCAGAATCTATATCCTTGTTGATAAGCATCAGAAATCGTTTCAAAAGAATTGACATCCTCAATTGCAACATTCTGAATATGGTGGCAATCTGCAGAATGAATGACTTTTTTCCTGCTGTTTCTACTGAAGTAATACATCGATGAATCCCCCTCTCTTTGTCTGTGGTTCTAGTATAAAGGGAAGGGTGTACCATAAAACGGACTATTCTTTTACCAACTTTCTTGCTTTCCCTGTGACATATTTGTATATCTTAAAATTAGAAGAGCACATGACTTGCGATGGAAATTGTCGTAAAGGGAAAAATCGAACGATTGGGAAACTGGCCAGCAAGGCTACACAAAAGAAAAGCAACCTTCATTCGAGAATGAGTTTTTATATTGCATGTCTCCATTGATATTAAAGAACCTGTTGTGTATAATAATAGCGTAAAGTAATGTGAATGAGAGCTTACATACGCTTTTACAGGAAAAGACGTCCGTTGTCGGTGGTGCATGGGAGGGAAATGTATGATTGTCTATCACGGAAGCAATGTGGTCGTTTCTGAACCGAAACTGATCCAGCAAAACCGATACCTGGACTTTGGCTTTGGGTTCTATACAACGACAAATAAGCTACAGGCAATCGGCTTTGCTGAAAAGGTAACGCGCCGCCGCAAGGAAGGCGCAAAAAGCGTTAGTGTATATGAACTCGATGAAACGCGCGCTTTCACTGAATGTTCCGTGTTGCGCTTTGACGAGCCGGATGAGGCATGGCTCAATTATGTATCCGACAATCGTTCTGGAAGCTATACAGGCGAAACTTACGATTTTATTTTTGGCCCGGTGGCAAACGATGATGTCTATACGACGTTTGCTCTGTATGCAGCCGGAATTCTTTCCAAAGAACAGACACTGGAAGCGTTGAAAGTTAAAAAACTGTACAATCAGTTGGTTCTCGCATCAGAAAAAGCACTCTCATACTTGAGATATATTGGTACTGTTCTTGGGGAGGAAATGTGATGAATAATGAGAAGTTCAGCACGATAATGGGCTTGATTGTTCCTGAAGTCATCCGCTTGATTACAGAGAATTATCCATATGATGAGGTAACCGCAAGTAGGAAATTCTATCGCTCGCAGGTCTATGCAAGTCTGGAACAAGAGGAGACCAAGCTATGGCATTTCAGTCCACTGACCCTGTACAATATGTTTGATGAGGAACAGAAAAATGGCAGCTTTACTTTCCCAGAGGAGGGATAACAATGACAAGCCAAGGAAAATTCATGATCTTCTGCGCCGAACAATACAAACGTGCAAAGCAACTGAGCGGCAGGCAGTTAAGTGACTTGTTTGATAAATACAACATTTGGAATTATCTCTATGACTGCTATGAAGCTCTGCATACCACGGGTACAAGCTATATCATCGAAGACATTGATCTTTATATTGACGCGAGAAAACCTGCAACGGTATGATATAGAGGGTTTTCAACTACTTGATCTTCAAAAACAAAGGACCTGAATAGCATTACTACGTTCAGTGTGCCTAGATACTGAAAGGCCTAGATTGCCTAAACATAAAGACAAATATGGTTTCACCATAACCCACAGATCACAGCTTTGCTGTGATCTGTGGGTTATTTGCAAATATTCTCACAAAAGAGTTGGAAATATCCGAAATTTGCGAAAGTGTATTGAGAAAAAGCTGCTTTTATGGTATAATATTTTATAAAACAAGCGGCACATAATGCGAGGTGGAAACAATGAAAGCAAGCTACAAAAAACTCTGGAAATTGTTGGTAGACAAAGAAATGAGTAAAGGTGATTTGCACAGGGCATCCGGCTTGTCCTCAGGTACGATGACAAAGTTGCGGCGAGGCGAAGATGTTTCTATGGAAGCTCTACGGAAAATCTGCATAGCCCTTGGATGCAACATCGGAGACATCGTTGAGTTTATTAACGACGACCAGTAAGTGTCCGTTTTTTAGGACAGCGTATGTGAGATAATGAGAATGACCCCATGAATGATCAACTCCGAATCTTGCTACAATACGCGCAAATATTGCAAAATAGGCGGAGAAAACATGAGTATATATAGTGCCGGGCTAATGTCACAGTCCTTTTGGTTTATCGAATTCAAAAAAGTTGTCAAGCTCATTTCTGAAGGAAAAAGCTTGAGTCAGGTTAAAGACATAAGCATCGAAGAAAACTTATTCGGGGCAGCCAATGCTTATCGCGCAAGGAGAATTGCTGCTTATCTCGTGAATAGAGCCTCGACGCTTGACCAAACAGAGGTGCGGCTGTTTGCGGAGTCAGATGTTGCAACACAGAAATTGCTGAATATAATTGCGATTCTGAGAACGGATCGTTTGTTCTTTGAGTTCTTGTTTGAAGTGTATCGCGAAAAAGTCATTCTTGGAATTCCTACTATCGATGACAGTGATGCCAGCATTTTTTTCAAAAATAAAGAAGTGCAGAGTGCCGAAATCGAGGCTTGGAAAGATACAACAAAGAAAAAGCTTCAGAGATGCTATTTCAATTACATGATCGATGCAAATTTGCTTGTGATAGATGAAAAAGTGCGTAGAATTACGCCACCTATTCTGGATGCTGCTCTGGAGCGGCATCTGGAAGCAAAAGGGGAAGAATATATGATTAAAGCCATTACGGGGGTGAACTGATGCTTTCACTGGAACAGCGCTTGGATAAGGTCGAAGCGGCCATTAAGAAGCCCTCTTTCCGCCAGAACAAGGGCTTGGGAAATGAAGTGGGCTACTACATTTTTGATTACCCTGCAGAGCAGGAACTTGTCGTTCGTGAACGTGTGGAATACATACGGCAGAAAAATGAAGAAGCGATTGATGGATTCCGCGTCGTTGTGTTTGACCTATACGAAATCATCATTTCCATACTCAAGGAGAAGGGGTATCTTGAAAAATGCTTTGCGTTTGAGAAGGCTAAGGGCTTTGACAGGATTACAAAGGCAATCGGCAACACGCTTCGAATTACTTCGGCTGACAGCCTGATTGTGAATTATATTAGGGAACATACCCCTGAAAACTCGGTTGTGTTTATTACCGGAATTGGGAAATGCTATCCAATTCTTCGGTCACATACGGTGCTGAACAATTTGCATCAAGTAATAGATAATATGCCGGTTGTCATGTTCTACCCGGGGAAATACGACGGTCAGGAATTGGTTCTGTTCGGGGAAATCAAGGATGACAATTATTATCGTGCTTTTAAACTTGTTGATTAAGGAGAAGTAGACATGATTATTAAAGACATGTTCGCAAAACCGATTGACCGAGACATAAAAGGCGTTATCAAGGTGGGGCAAGATGATAGCTCCAATGTTAAGCAGGAATTAGAGGAATACGTTGTTACTCGTGAGTTGCAGAAGCACTTTGCGGAGTTCTTTTCCAACTACAAGCAGGGAATTTTAGGAACAACGGACAAAATGGGAGTCTGGATTTCTGGCTTCTTCGGAAGCGGTAAATCTCACTTTCTGAAAATTCTCTCCTACCTCCTTAAAAACGATGAGGTTGATGGAAAGGCTCCCATCGACTATTTCATTGATGACAAAAAAATTGTTGATAGCACTGTTCTGGCGGATATGCGCCTTGCCACAAGTGTTTCGACTGATGTTGTTCTGTTTAACATTGACTCCAAGGGTGAAACAAGCGGCAAGCAATCTAAGGATGCAATCGTATCTGTATTTTTGAAAGTTTTTAATGAAATGCAGGGATTTTGCGGCTCTATTCCGTTCCTTGCGGATCTTGAACGTAAGCTTGCTGATGATGGTAAGTATGACGAGTTCAAGTAGCGATTCGAGGATTCCTTTGGTTCCCCCTGGACGGAAGCGCGCAACGATTTTGATTTCATTCAGGACGACGTGGTTGAAGTCCTGGTGGACATGGACTTCATGAGTGAGGAAGCAGCTCGTAATTGGTGTGAAAAAGCGGCCGAGCCTTATTCTATTAGTGGTGGAGAGCATCCATATCTGCGATCTTCAAAACTTAAAACGTCGTTGCACAAGTTTGTGTTAGCATTCCTTTATGAGGCAGATAATCTTGAAAAAATGTTGCTGCCCGATAACATTATCGAGCATTTGGACAACAACGGATTAAACTGCGCCTATGATAATCTGCACATACTGTCATCGGATCGTAATAAAGCAAAAGCATTTTCGATAGATAAGGAGTCTGACAAGTTCCACGGCATTCCGCTTTTCATTACAGATGTCTTCTATTCGCATAACCGGCAGTACTATCAAATGCAGATCACTTTCAACTACGACCTATATTTTGATGTACGCAGTTTGCGTCCCATTCCCATTGAAGCCTTCTTTTTTCAATATAGTTCTTTCAATAACCTATTTATTGATTGGCTGTATGTTTTTGAATGCCGAGAAAGTGGCATTGTAGATATTCGCAAGTTCCATGCTGATAGAGTTTTTGCAAAGAATCGACCTCAAATTGTGATTAAGCCAGAGGAAAAGGATCATGTCATAATCCAAAGAGATGGACAATGTTATATCCGGCTTTGCACGAATCCTGAAAAGGGACTGTCAATTATTTCAAAGACGGGATATGAGAATCTGGAAAACATTGAGTTGCCTCCCAAGGAACTGATTTAGGAGCGCACAAAAACGAAAGAGAACCACTATGCCATATTTAGAAACTGAGCAAGAACGGCGAAATATGGCACACCACTGGGTACGAACATAGAATCAACTTGCGACTAACTTAAAACTAACTTGCGACCTGACACGCAAGTTTGGCATTCAAGTTGTTAGGAGGAACACGAATATGGGAAGACTGACTTCCGAGAAATATGCTGCTTCGCAGCACAAAAGCAATCTCCGCAACATCCGCGGAACGTTTGCTGCCGAGGGCATGAGCATCAGCGAATCCACCCGCAGCAACCTTGACCGCATCGCCAGCGGCCAGACCAGCTACCAGCAGGTCTTGACCGAGCTGCGGTCAAAGTACAAAAAGAGAGGATAACACCATGTTCTCCAAATATGACGTCTACACCACGGTGCAGTCCATGTACTGCTATCCGGACAGCGATGTTCTGAAAAACAAGCTGAATATCCGCGATAAGGCGGAGCTGAAACAGGCGGAGGAAGAGTTCACCGCCGTTAAGCAGCTTGTTTTGCTGCAAGAGCCGATGAAGGGACGCTTTACCAAAACGCATCTCCTGCGGATTCACCGTTTTCTCTTTGAAGACGTCTATCCCTTCGCCGGTCATATCCGCAGAGAGCAGATCAGCAAGGGCGATACGCTGTTCTATCCGCCGGAGATGATCGACCGGCAGTTGAGGCGCGTCTTTGATGAGATCCACACAAAGAAGCTGCTGTCAGAACAGGATTCGGAAAAGCAAATTCAGAACCTCTCTCATGTGATGACAGAGCTGAACATCATTCATCCCTTCCGCGAGGGCAACGGGCGCAGCATCCGTGAGCTGATCCGCTGCATGGGACTGGAATGCGGTCTGCGCCTGAACTGGGGCAACACCGACCGAGACACGCTGATCGACGCCGCGATTGCCTCGGTGGATGATGATATGGCGTTCTGTGATGTCCTGACGCAATGTTTGGAAACGGAGGAATAAACAATGGGAAGACTGATTTCCGATAAATACGCTGCTTGGCAAGCCGAGTGCGAAGAGCGCTTCCAGCAGCTCAAAAAGAACGAAGAAGAACTCAACCGCATTTTCATTGACATTTACGGCTTGCAGGACGAGTTGACGCCGGATGTGGCGGATAAAGACGTGACCGTGCATCGCGTGTTTGACAGCAAAGACGATGTACCGGAGTCCATGAAGGGCAGCAACTATGTCCGCACCATGCGCGACGAGATTGTCTCCCTCATCTCCTACGCCGTGGGCTGTATGCTGGGGCGCTATTCGCTGGATCGTGAAGGTCTCGTTTTCGCAGGCGGTAATTTTGAAGATGTGTTTAGAAAAGACCGGCTGACTGATGAAAATGGAGATACGATTACATTTGGTGGATTTTCATTAGCTGTCAGCAAGGAATATTCCTATATCAAAGTCGGTGATGATTGGATTCCTACGACATTTTCTCCGGATGCCGACAACTGCATTCCCGTCACCGATGAGGAGTACTTCCAGGATGACATCGTGGGACGCCTGGTGGAGTTTGTCCGCACCGTCTACGGCAGCGACACGCTGGAGGAAAATCTGGACTTCATTGCCAGCGCCCTCGGCAACAAGGGCGGCACCAGCCGCGAGGTCATCCGCAATTACTTTCTGAACGACTTCATCAAGGATCACATCAAGACCTATCAGAAGCGCCCCATCTACTGGATGTTCGACAGCGGCAAGCAGAACGGTTTCAAGGCGCTGGTCTATATGCACCGCTGGAATGCCGACACCACCGGCAACGTCCGCGTGGAGTACCTGCACCGCGTCCAGCGCGTTTACGAGAGCGAGATTGCACGGATGCAGGACACCATCGACAACAGCAGCAATGCCCGCGAGATCTCCGCCGCCCAGAAGCGCAAGGACAAGCTGACCAAGCAGCTCAAGGAGTCCAAGGACTACGACGCCAAGATCGCCCACCTTGCCCTCTCCCGCATCGACATCGACCTCGACGACGGCGTAAAGGTGAACTACGAAAAGGTGCAGACCGGACCGGAGGGGAAGAAGATTGAGATTCTGACGGGGATTAAGTGAGAATGGAAAACACGATAAGGGGAAAACACAGATGGCAGAGCTGAACTTAAAACAAATAGCGGACAAGCTTAACACAGAGTTTGCCGGAGATGTGCGGAAGCTGGTCTTCTGGTATGACGACAATGCGGAGTTTGCCGATGATATTGACACGCTGGAACTGGAAAACGCTAAGGTGCTGCACCTTGCGCCGGATAACCAGTTCTATACGAAATACTTTCTGGAGTGCGTAGACAGGGATACCAACTATCTTGTCTATGCACCCTTTGCGAAGCCTGCCATTCGGGATAACCACCTTGCAGATACCATCCGGTATTCCAAGGAGTTCTTCGCAGACCGTGCCTCGCTGCTCTCCCTCGATCTCGGCATCGATGAGCGGTATAAGCCGGTGATCCAGCACTACATAAAATTCTTTGCAAACAAAGACCGGACGCAGAAGTTCTATGATCTGGAGTTGGAAACTTTCAACCGCAGCACAATTGAGGTTGCACTTATGAGCGTCCTCTGCAAGAGCAAAACTGCATCGTTTGAGGAGGTCGTCCGCTGTATCCTGACGGATGATGGGCTGGAGGACAACAAGTATCTGGCGGAGTTTGAAAAGTACGATCTGCTCTCTGCATTCTGGCAGCATATCGAGTCGGTATTTGGCTACACCGATCCGAAGCCGACGCTTCAGAAGTTTGTGATGACGTGCTTTGTGACTTATTCTTCCCGCAGTATTACCGCAGACATGCCGCAGGCATGGAAGCCGTTTATCTCTTATAAGTCCGGCAGCATCATCGCGTTTTTGGACAATCTGATGAACAGCTACCTCTATGCAGATCGGTTCGACGAGATATCTGAGCTTGCTTATGATACCCTTGGCGCTGCCGGACAACTCAGTAAGCTGCCGACAGAATCCCTTGTGGATTGCTGTGTTTTTGCCGGCATTGACAAGCTGTTGCTTGCTTGGCTCAAAGGGCGGCTAGAAGGCGAAGATATTGATGCCAAACTCGGCGGAAAATCTATTCCAGAGGTTTGTGCCTTACGGCGTAAGATGCACTTTGGTAAGCAGTTCCGTAGTGAGTATTTCGTTCTTGAAAACGCATTCTACATCATGGCTTCCGGACTCTATACCCCTGTTACGGGCATTGCAAACAATGTCAAGCAATATACGGAGCAGGATTACCGCATTGACCGCCGCTACCGGTATTTTTACCTCTATTTCGACCGCCTGGAGAACAGTGCGGACTATGAACGGCTACGCGATTTGGTGGAAAATATCTACACCAATGACTACCTGAATAATCAAATCGTCAATTGGAATCAGAATTTTACAGAAGCGGACGGAAAAACCGGCTTGCCGCAGCAGCTTGATTTCTATTCCCGTTATCTCCGCAACGCAAAAGAGCGCACAGTGGTTATTATTTCTGACGCTATGCGCTATGAAGTTGGACGGACACTCTTCGAAAAGATTCAGGCGGACGAAAAATGCACTGCGACGATCTCTGCAATGCAGTCAGTCCTGCCCTCCTATACACGGTTCGGCATGGCAGCACTGCTGCCGCACAAAACGATTGCGGTATGCCAGGATCTTAGGGTAACTGTAGACGGCAAGCCAACCGACGATCTAAGACAACGTGAGGCGATCCTGCAGGCAGCACAGCCCAACAGCCGCTGCGTTCAGTTCGACGACATTAAGTCCATGAAGGTCGCAGAACTACGGGAGATATTCACCGGTCAAGATGTGGTCTATGTCTACCACAATCAGATTGATGCCCGCGGCGATAAAGCAAATACAGAAAATGAAGTCTTTGCTGCCTGCGAGGAAGCGGTTGACGAGATTTTCACCTTGATCAAGCGCCTTACGGTTAGCGCAAATACGATCCATTATATTATCACGGCAGACCATGGTTTTATCTACAAGCGAGATAACCTGCATGAAAGCGACAAAATCGGCGGTATTCCCAATGCGGGACATAGGTTTGCGCTTACCGCAGAGAATATTAAGGCGGATGGAATAATGCGCTTACCGCTTGCTTCGATCACAGGCGACGAAGATGCCCGAGTGGTGTATTTCCCTCTCGGCAGTGACATATTCAAGGCTGCCGGCTCAGGGCTCAACTATGTCCATGGAGGCAGCTCTCCGCAGGAATTGATTATCCCGTTGATTGATGTAAAAACAGAAAAGGGGCGTCGGGACACGACGACTGCACAGATTGCCCTTGTCAGCCTGACCTCAAAGATCACAAATCTGATTACAACACTTGACTTTGTGCAGACAGAACCGATCAGCGATGTGGTAAAAGAAACGACCTATCGATTGTATTTCATTTCGAGCGATAATGAGAAAATCTCTAATGAGAATATCTACGTTGCCGACAAGAAGGATAAAGACACCACGAAGCGTGTTTTCCGGATGCGTTTTTCTTTCAAGAACAAAAAATATGACAAGAACCGGAAGTACTACCTTGTCGCATTCGACGACAAAAACAATCTTGAGGTCTTGCGGCACGAAATCATTATTGACATCGCGTTTGCGGACGATTTTGGCTTTGACCTGTAAAGGAGATTCGGTATATGAGCGATTATAATGAAATGCCCGTCATGGAAGATGCCAATGCATTGATCAACAGCAAGCTGCGGCAGGTATTCGATGGCCGGATCGTCCGTAAGGACTTGACGAAAAAAATCAAGGAGGGTGCAAATGTGCCTGTGTATGTTCTTGAGTTTCTTCTCGGTCAGTATTGCAGTTCTGATGATCCTGAGATCATTAAGACCGGCGTTGAGAATGTGAAGCGCATTCTGGCGGATAACTATGTTCGTCCAGACGAAGCACAGAAGATTCTCTCCATACTGCGGCAGCGAGGTACTTATACAGTCATCGACAAGATTACCGTGAACCTCAATATGAAAAAGGACACCTATGAAGCCGAGTTTTCCAATCTCGGTATCAAAGGTATCCCTATCACGGAGGACTATCCGGCAAAGTATGATCGTCTGCTGTGCGGTGGCATTTGGTGCATCGTGCAGTTGGACTACGAGTTCATCGAAGAAGAAAAGAATATGTCCCCTATCCACATCCGAAAGCTGACGCCCATTCAGATGCCTCACGTAGACATTGAAGAGCTCAAGCAGGGACGCAAAGCCTTCACCCAGGAAGAATGGATCAAGATTATGCTGCGCTCTATCGGTATGGAGCCGGACAAACTCAATGACCGCGAGAGATGGCTTCTGCTGGCGCGTATGCTGCCGCTGGTGGAGAACAATTTCAACCTCTGTGAGTTGGGGCCGCGAAGCACCGGCAAATCCCATATCTACAAAGAAATATCCCCGAACAGTATCCTTGTTTCTGGCGGTCAGACTACCGTTGCGAACCTGTTTTACAATATGGGCCGGAAAACAGTGGGCTTGGTGGGGCTCTGGGACTGCGTGGCGTTCGATGAGGTTGCCGGTATCAACTTCAAGGACAAAGACGGTATCCAGATCATGAAGGACTACATGGCATCCGGCTCCTTTGCCCGCGGCAAAGAGGAGAAGGCGGCAACGGCATCTATGGTGTTCGTAGGAAACATCAACCAGAGTGTGGATGTTCTGCTGAAGACCTCCAGCCTGTTTGATCCCTTCCCGCCTGAGATGGGAACCGATACAGCGTTCCTTGACCGTATGCACTGCTATATTCCCGGCTGGGAGATTCCCAAGTTCCGCCCTGAGCATTTCACCAACGACTATGGCTTCATCACTGATTATCTAGCAGAGTTTGTCCGCGAACTTCGTAAAGAGCAGTATGGCGATGCACTGGACAAGTATTTCCGCCTTGGAAAGAACCTCAACCAGCGTGATACCATCGCTGTCCGTAAGATAGTAGGTGGTATGCTGAAGCTGCTCTATCCCGACGGTGAATTTTCCAAGGAGGAACTGGAAGAGATTCTTAAGTTTGCCCTTGAGATGCGCCGCCGGGTCAAAGAACAGCTCAAGAAGCTGGGAGGTATGGAGTTCTACGACGTCAACTTCTCCTACATTGACAATGAGACCTTCGAGGAACACTTTGTTTCCGTACCGGAGCAAGGCGGCGGCAAGCTGATTCCGGAGGGAATGTGCAACCCCGGTCAGGTCTATACCGTTTCACAGGGTAAAAGCGGGATGATTGGTGTGTTCCGTTTGGAGTCGCAGATGCTTCCCGGCAACGGAAAGTTTGAGCGCACTGGCCTAAACTCCGATGGCAAATGCAAGGAAGCAGCCAACACGGCCTTCAGCTATCTGAAAGCGAACAGCAACCGCATTAGCGGTGCCATCAGCACCACGACAAAGGACTATATCATCAACTATCAGGATTTACAGGGTATCGGCATGACGGAGAGGTTGGCTTTACCGACCTTGATCGCCCTGAGCTCCATCGCGCTGGGCAAACCTACCCTCAGCAGTCTGGCAGTGCTGGGTGAAATTAGCATTGCGGGAACAATGCTCAAGGTTGATGAGTTGGCCAATGCACTTCAGGTGTGCCTCGACAGTGGCGCAAAGAAGGTGCTGCTGCCCATCACCTCTGCGGCAGACCTTGGCGCAGTGCCTGCCGATCTGATCGGTTGCTTTAACCTGATTTTCTACCAAAGTGCGGAGGATGCCGTGTTCAAAGCACTGGGTGCAGAGTAAGCTTATTCTTTAGGGGGATTCGGCATGGCAAGACGCGGGAAGAAAAACAGCAAATGTCCTGAGCCTTTCAATACGCTTATTGATTTGGCTGGAGGTCTGACCATGGGCGCAATTGCCAAACATATGGAGAAAAAGTACCACTATACGAAAAAGGGAAAAATCAACCCTTATGCTGCGTCAGCTTTCGGAATTGCCTCCGGACGGATGAAGACGGCAGAAGATATTCTGAAGGTCGGTGGATTTCTCGGCGCGATGGGATCTTTTGATGTGGAGGCGGATGAACCGTATACACCCAATCCCTACATTTTGGATGACCCCATTTTCGACGAGATCTCCGAAGTAAAGGTGAATGACAACCGCTACGCATGGCGACTCAACTAGTGCGGATGGTACCCCCTTTGGAGTCGATCCCCAAGACTATGAAACAAGAGACGAGTATAATGCCGCCATTCAGAGAGTGAAGGAGCGTGGAGGTATCGGTGGCGATAACACCCGAAATGTTCCGATGAAAAATAAACTTAAGAAACAATAAACTTGAAAGCATCGATCCTGGGTGGTAGAACGGTAATTTGGTAGTACAAATCAGTAAATGACAGAAGATAAAGAATTATGAAGATATTAAAGAGTAAACTATTCAGCTTTTTGGCACTGTATGTCCTTGCTTTTTTCCTCTCTTTTTCTATCCTGCACGCACTTTCCAGCCTAAAGTTGTTTAACCAAGACTACCTACTCGGTGCTTCGGCGATTGTTGCGTTGTTGATATCTTTAGTCGTGAATTATATTATATTTCGGCAACGCACTCAAGTGCATTCGACAAGAAGCAAAAGATGGTTTCATAACAACTTGTCTATCATAATTCTTGGATACGCATTGTTTTTGCTTTTTTGTATGTCAGTTCGAAAAGATGTTTTTTTCGATTATGAACGGGCGGCATCATTTATATCAATACAATGGACGATATTTGCAATTTCAATAGCAATAATACTGGTTTATTGCAGTTCGATTGCCCATGATTTAAAATCACGGAACAAAACCGAGAATATAGGTAAGGGAATAGCTGCAGTAAAAGCGTTATACAGAAAAGACGATTTTTATACGGAATTGTGCGACCTTTTAACGCCATTTTACTTTCTGGCGCTCAATTTGTTCTTCCTAACATCGGCTACATCGTGGATATTTGTTGAGTCAGATATATCGACACTCTCTCAAACGGTACTGCTTTTGAGCTTTTATCTATCTACTAATTCTCTGGGAATAGTTTTTTTGAGAGTGGCTTTCCCAACTGTAAAAAGAATCAAAAGTTTGAAAGATGACTACAAGATAACCGCAGAGGAGATAAATCGGGCAATAGATAACGCCTTGTTAGAAGAGTTCTTCTTACGAATGGGTGATAAGTATAAGGACCTTCCTATAGACAAGCAAGATGAGGTGAAGCTAAAAATCAGGGAAATGCTTGACTTACCTGCAGAGTGTGATGTTGAAAAGAGAATTGATGATTCGACAGGAAAAGGCGAGAGTACCGTATAGAAGGGTACATTTATTGCGCAACGGAAGACAGGGAATCTTTGTTTTATCTGTGCCAATCAAAAAGTTTAGATTCAATCGTAACATACCAAAAGTCTTTACGGGATGTATTGACATGCAACGGTAGTGTTCAAAGAGATATTGAGCGACCATGTCATTAACGCGTACTTTTTGTACAAACTGACACAAATTGCAATTTTGAATCACCAACGCGGCCTTCATTCTCCCAACTTCTCTTCCAGTTCCTCGATTTCTTCCTCCAATACCTGCCGTTTTTCATCCCACTCATCATACTCTTCGCTTGAGATGTCATCCGGTTCTTCCCATTCCAGGTCAGAAAGTTCGTCTCGAAGCTCATCCAAGCGCTCATACAGCGCTTCCTCTGCATCCAGCGCATTTTCTTCCTCTATCTCGATGTCTATGGCAAGCTCACGCTGGCGGCGGTCTTCTTCCTCCAGCAGACCCAGCAATCCCGCTGCAAGGCCCAATCCCACCATTTGTTCGGCAAAGCTGGTCTTGCCATCCCTGTTGAAATCAAATAAATTCCCAAACAGTCCCATGATCAGCACTCCTTTTCAAAATCGCTCTTTTCCTTTGTATGAATCAATTATAGCAAGCGCTTTGTCCGTTTTTTAGGACACACTCTCGAGTATTCTGTTTACAGTATCGCCCACACACGCTATAATGGAATTGGCGATACAGAGCTTAATTGCAGGGAGGAAAAGCAAAATGGCGCGAGATTCATCCCAAAAGCTGAAGCTTTTATATGTCATGCAGTACCTGCTCCGGAGCTCCGACGAGGCACATCCGGTGACGGTCAACCAGATCATCGGCTACCTGAACGACTTGGGGATCCCCGCAGAACGCAAAAGCATCTACGACGACGTGGAGGCTTTGAAGAAATTTGGCCTGGACATTATCCAGATCAAGGAAGGCAACTTCTACGGCTACTATGTGGGCAGCCGCGATTTCGAGCTGCCGGAGTTGAAGCTGCTGGTGGATAGCGTTCAGTCCTCCAAGTTCATCACCCACAAGAAGACCATGGCGCTCATCAAGAAAATCGAGAGTCTGGCCAGTGCCTACGAAGCGCAGCTCCTTTCCCGACAGGTCTATGTCAAAAACCGTATCAAGACCATGAATGAGTCCATCTACTACAATGTGGATGAAATCCACACCGGTATCGCGCAAAACAAGAAGATTCGCTTCCGCTACTTTGACTATACAGTCAGTAAGGAGCGCCACTTCCGGAGGGATAACGGTTTTTATGTAGTGAGTCCCTTTGCTCTTACGTGGGATGACGAGAATTACTACATGGTGGCATTTGACTCGGAAGCCGGCATCATCAAGCACTTCCGTGTGGATAAGATGATCGACATTGAGGCCATCGACGAGCCGCGTGATGGTAAGGATGCCTATGACGCGTTGGATATGGCCGTCTACGCCCGCAAGGTGTTCGGCATGTTCAGCGGTGAGGAGCAGCGTGTTCGCATGCGCTTCGACAACCAACTGGTAGGCGCTGTTTTGGATCGCCTTGGCCGTGATGTGATGCTGATCCCAGATGGCGATTTTCATTTTACCGTGACCGCCGACGTGGTGGTCAGTCCCCAATTTTTTGCCTGGGTCTGCGGCTTTCGCAGCCTTGCCCAGATCATCGGCCCGGAGGATGTGGTGCAGAAAATGCGGGAACATGTGGCCGATGTGATGGCTATGTACAACTGAATATTTTGCACCCCCTGTCCGCACTATCGGACGGTCCCGTCAAGATTTATGCGCAAATTTATTTGCAGGCTCCGGCAGACCTGAAGT
>ERZ834722.1297-NODE-1297-length-24295-cov-5.136015_pt1 | contig 24295 bp, 22 predicted proteins | sample MGYA00519576_ERZ834722 | MGnify/ENA primary metagenome ERZ834722 (study PRJEB31850, sample SAMEA3708759) | human gut metagenome | biome: human gut; feature: human-associated habitat; material: faeces | place: China | collected 2014 ...
CTTCTGTCTACTTTATTGACTATGGTCCACTTCGCCGACATCTGAGAAATCGTCCGGGATCAGCACATTATCGCCGTATTGGTCAGGAGGCACATAACCTTCCTGCGAGGTGACCATTTTGCCGAACTTGCAGGCGCTCTGCCAGATGCCTTCCAGCTCCTCATCGTCAAGGGGCGGATCACACTCCGCAGCCTTTTCGAGGAACTTCGCATGGGCATCATCCGTCACACCGAAGCGCTTGACCAGCTTGCCCGCCATACGGGACATGGTACTGTTACGCTGCCCCTGCGGAATGCTGCGGTTCGACTTCATGAGCGTGAGCCAGTCCTCAATGGTCAGGCTGCCCTCGTGCCAGATCACATCACCCTTCGAGCCATATAGGAAGCGGGAAGCGTCCAGTGCATTGCCGTCAAAGAACGGCAGCTCCTTGTAGATGCGGGATTTGATGTTCTTGTGGAATGCGGCATCCTTGCAGGGCGTAGTCGGGAAAAACACATGGAAACGAGGACGGGCTGTTACAGAGCCTTTCGCCAGCATATGATGACGGCTGTATGTGATTGCATAGGCAACATCGCCGAGCATCTCACTGAGCTTCTCCGGGGTGATCCAGTCTTCCGGATCGTCGCTGTGGTCGTTGTCACAGTCCATCGGCACAACATCGGAGAGCTGAAAATTGGCATCGCTGCGGGCATTATTCGCATACAGCGCGCACACATGGTCGAACGTGACCGCCTTGCGGAGATCTGCTTCCGATATAATGACCTTCTGATTCGGGTAGACCGTGTTTTTCGCATTGCCGGTACAGTCGGCAGTATACAGTGTGAACTTCATGTGGTTTCCTCCAATTCCTCGCTGAAATAGCGAATTTTCATGTGCTTGTGCTTTGCCCGATCGATCTCTGCCTTCATGCCGGAGCTGACCGTGTCGCCGAACACCCACAGCTCCACGCACTTACTCATCAGCACCCAGTTCATGAAAATGGCTGTATCCCGTTCCTTCGGAATACTGTCGTCCATAAATTGCGTGAAGTAGATATGGGGCGTGATCGGCAGATAGTGCTGATCGACTGCAAAGCGGCTATATCGCTTGGCGTTTTCGACGTTTCTCTCCGTATCACCGGAGTACGGCGAACAGATATACACGACGGGACGGAAGGCGGCAGCTTTTGCCGCAGCCTTCTCCTCACGCTCGATGCGGGTGAACGCCTCATGTTCCGTCGGGCTTGCATAGCCTTCGCTGTTATAATAATCAGCCATGCTTCACCTCGTTCCTGCCGCAGGGCTTCCTGTCGCAGCCCTTATTGCAGAACTTCCCGCAGCGGGGGCATTTCACGTAGACGTTCTCCGGCTTGACCAGCTTGCCGCTGACCAGCGCATAAAACCATTCAATACTGTATTTCATCTCATCCCTCTTTTCTTTTCAGCTTCACGTGCAGTCTCTTCCAAGCGCACTCGTTGCAGAGGACTGCCGTGCCGTACATATCGCCCAGACCATCGGTGAACACGCACGACAGGTCAACAGCGACCTCCTTGCCGCAATCCGGGCAGGTGCAGAACACGTTCTCGCTGTTCAGTTCCACCTTAACCTCGATCTCACCGGTCTTTTCCTTCACATAAAACATAACCATTCTCCCTTTATTCTTTACTGCCCCCAGAAGTGGGGTGAGCATCTCTGCTCTACAACCCACTACAGAATCAGGAGCGTTTTGGACGAAACAATCAGTCCTTTTTATAAAACTCGCACTCATACCCGTCAGCCCGCAGGAGCAGACCTGCTGCCCATGCAGGTGTTCGTGCCATCTGTCGGCAGACCTCATCAAGCGACATCCTGCGGTCAGCCTCAATAATCATTTCGTCGTGTATGTGACCGACGATAAAACAGCAGCGCAGAGTTTGCATAGAGAACATAAGCAGATCACGGGCGACCGCCTGAACAATATTCTCTACAAACTTCGAACCGTAGCTCTCGATGCGCTCCCACTTCTTCGATGCACCCACGCCCATATAGGTGATAGACTCTCCGCCGAACTGGTTCTCGCCAATCTGCGGATGCGCGTAGCACAGCTTCCGACCGGACGGCAACGTGATAAACAGCATCTTGCTCTGGTAGCTGAACTGCAATCCGTGTGTTTCTGTGGTGGTTTTCTGCTTGATTGCTTTCTTGACGGCATCATCAACAGCCCACCAGAGCTTGACGATATTGGGTGAGGCATCCCGCCAGTCGGTCACGATCTGCTTCAGCTCTGCATCGGAAAGGTTTAAAGCATCGCCGCCCATTGCCTTCATTGCGCACACACTGCCGCCGTAACCGCAGGCAAGCTCCGCAACCTTGCCTTTCTGCCGCAGTTCACCGTTGATGCCGTGTTTCACAACGGGAACGCCGAACATCTTTGATGCCGATGCACAGTAAATATCCGCGCCGTTCGCAAAGGCGTCCATGCGCCACTGCTCTCCGGCAATCCATGCTATAACTCGCGCTTCGATTGCAGAGAAGTCCGCCACTATGAACTTGTATCCCGGTCTGGGTACGAAAGCGGTGCGGATAAGCTGCGACAGCGTATCAGGCACATCCTCGTAGAACATCTCGACCTCATCGTAATAACCGTACTTGACGGTATTTCTCGCTTCCGTCAGATCCGGAATATGGTTCTGCGGCAGGTTCTGCAACTGTATGATGCGTCCTGCCCAGCGTCCGGTACGGGATGCCCCATAAAAACTGAACATTCCTCTTGCCCTGTGGTCTGAGCAGGCTGCCGTCTGCATTGCCTGATACTTCCTGACGCTGGACTTTGACAGCTTGAGCCGTAGCTCCAGCACCGACTTGACGGGATCTTTCGCTGTTTTCAGTAGTTCCCGCACTGCTGACTTATTCAGACAGTCTGATTGATATCCCTGTTCACCGAGCCACTCCAAAAGCTGATACACGGAATTCGGATTCTTGATACCGGTAAGCCTGCGCATTTCCGACGACAGCGTTGCCTTCGCCTGTGCATCCAGCGTCAGTGCTGCCTCAACCAGCTCCATGTCAACACGGATGCCGCGATCGTTGATCTCCTGATCCAGATAAAACTGTTCCCAGATAAAATCCGGTACGGGAAAACAGGAAAGCCGCTGGTCGATTGCCAGCTCCGTCTCCACATCCTGCTTGTTGTAAGCCTTGAAGGTTTCCCACTTGTCCGGTGCATCGGCAGGTGTATGAAACTGCGGTATGCCGTCAACGGTATCATAGGGAACGCAAAAATACTTGATGAGTGCCTTACCCTCCGGCATCTTCTGCTGTTCCAGTTTCAGCGCCGCACCCGCAGATGCCAGAGTAGAAGGCAGACCGAGCGTCCTGCAATGGATCATGGTACACTGCCAGCCGACCGGACTGAGATAATCGCCGACAGTGTCTTCATTGATGCTGTAGCTGCGGAAGAGCTGCGGATACTCCTCACGCAGATATCTGGAGAGACATACACGCTCAAATTGCACGTTGAATGCCCGCTTGATGACCGATTCATCGGTGAGAGCAGTCAGGATATCTTCGGGTACACGGTCACCGTTCGCCAGATCGTAGAGCTGCACTGCACCGTCATCTATCGCAACGCTCATCAGCGTGATAGCAAAATACGGAGAATCGGCGTAAGCGTACACACCACACTTGGTGATGTCACGGTCACTCCGAGTCTCCAGATCAATTTCTATGGTTTTCATGGTAGCACTTCCTTAAACCCACCCGGACGGAATCCCGTCAGTCGCCCACCCGACATTGCGTTGTTATTTCTTACGGTTCTTGAAGGTGTCAATCAGAATAGTGATCGAGATGGTTGTCCAGCAGAGCATCATAATGCAGCCGGACACACCCATAATCATCGTGAATACTGTATTCATACCGTCACCTCACGAAAGAAAATCGTCGTCGTCATCGTCCATGTCTGCGAAATCATCCTCAGCACGGGACTTGCCGCCGAGAGGCTCACCGTCGCGGAGCTTCTGGAGGTTATTCAGACCGCAGGCGATGCCCTTGTTGCCGTTGGTGTTGAATGCGTAGAAGTTGATGGACGCTCTGCCGTAGATACCGGAGTACAGTTCGCTGGTATCGAGAATCGGCTGGCAGGCAGCATCCACGACACCGGGCTTCGTAGCGTTGTTGGCGTTGATGAAGTAGCAGCCTGCGTATGCCTCATCGTCAGGACGTTCGTCATCTCCGTCACGCAGCGGAGTTTTGATTGCCTTCAGCGGCGGGACGGTCTTACCATTGCCCTTGAGCTTGCCCTGACCTTCCTCGTAAGCCGTCTTGATTGCTGCCTTGATCTTCTCGACGGTCACGGTATCGGACTTAGGAATGATGAGCGAAACGCTGTATTTCGGGGTGCCGCCGTTGATCGCTTTCGGTTCATTCACGATGAGGTAGCTGAAGCGGGTATTCTTGCCAGTAACGACCTTTGTGGGATTGATAATCTTTGCCATGCTAATCTTCCTCCTGAAAATCATTGATTGTCCATGCCGGACGCTTGTCCGACTCTGGTACGAGTGTGGGTTTGCCCTGCGGCTTTTCGATCAAAGAGCCGAGCAGGGTGTTGAACTTCTTTGTGCCGAGCAGCTTGGTCATTGCGGTCACGCCCATGAGCTTTTTCTCAAAGGGATCATATCCCGCATCGGTGACAGCCGCTGCAACAGCATCGGGGTTGGTGTATCTGCGGTTGCTGCGTCCTTCCACGACTTTGAAGCCGGGGTACTGCTTGCCGCTGATAGCCTGTTCAAGCGCATAAGCTTTGACATCGTTTACCCAGCCGATGAAGGTGTCCGCCCGATCGAGAATCATGCTGATCTCATCATCGGCAAGTGTATCCGGAACAGCAAAGTCGTACTGCGCCATCTGGAGATTGAACTCTGCCCGCTTACGGCAGGTCGCCTTGATCTTGCAGAACTGACAGTGCTTTCCCGCCTTATAGTCGCCGTCACCGTTTGCTGCAAGAGCCGCAGCGGGGATAAGGACTTCCTCTGCCCAGCGTAGCAGTTCTTCCTTCGTGACCTCCGCAATGCTGACATTATCGCGGCGAGGCTGGAAGATGATCATGCGGACGGTCTGGATGTCGTACAGGCTCTCAAACAGGTCGAGAGCGCCCAGCGCATACATCCGCATCTGGCTGTTGCCCTCGGCATCGACAAGTACGCCGAGACCGTATTTGAAGTCGATGACGGTCATCGTGCCGTCGGCGACAATGATACAGTCTGCTGTGCCGAAGCTCTCGGCTACCCAGCGAGTGAAGTCGAGACGCTGCTCGACCAGTACCTGCGGATCGGGGCAGCTTTCCTTTGCCGCCTGCACTTGTTCCATGATGAACTCACAGTAGGCTGTTGCGCATTCCTCCATCTCTTCGTCATAGTACTCCAGATCGGGGGTAGGATCGCGTACCTTGTGACCGAGTGCCTTCTTGACCTTGTACTCGCAGAGGGCGTGTGCGTCAGTGCCTTGCTGCGCGTAAGTGCTGCCGGTATCACTGCCCGCATTTTCCTTTGCGGAGGGCGGGCAGTTGATCCAGCGTTCGCTGCTTGACGGTGACAGAATCGCGTGTGTTCCGGGCATCACAATCCCTCCGCTTCTGCCAGCACAGCGGCGTAGTCGCTTTCGGCAATATCCGAGAGCTTGGATGCACCATACTTGGCGATCAGTTCTTTGACCTCCGCCGTCTTGCCGCTGCGGGAGATTTCCGAAAGACGGCTGCGAAGCGCAACGAAGGTTACAGTCGCTTCTTCCTGCTTCGGTGTCGGCTGTTCTTTCGGTGCTTCCGCTACCTGCGGCTCGTCCTTTTCAGGATCGTAGATGGTCTCAAATGTGTTAAGATACTCGCTTGTGATCTTCTCTGTTAACGCACCGACGGCTTTAGTCAGGGCGTTCAGAGCATTGATCAGTTCAAACATCTTGTCCATGATTTTCACTCCTTTCATAATTAGCCGGAAAAGTCAACCCCCTCAGCGACCTCCTGTATCTCCACGCCCTGCACTGTCTTGCCGGGTGTCAGGACGAGGATCTCACAGAAGTCGCCGAGCAGCCAGCGGAGCAGTCGCTTCGAAAGTCTGATGCTTCTGCCAGCCAGCACCTGTGTTTTCTTGCCGCCGTTGCTGACGGCGATCTTGACCTTGTGCTTCATGTATCTCACCTGCCTTTCACCATAAGCCGAAAAAGTCAACCCCCTTGCTTGTGCGCCTGCTTCGGCTTCTCGACATCGAAGAATTTACACGCTTTTGTGATGATCTTATTCCAGCGGTTGTACATTGCCTGCTTGGTGATTTTCTTGCCGGTCGCCGCCTCTTCCTCCCGGCGGATATCTTCGAGGAATTTCCTCTCGCCGAGGTGAGCGTACAGCAGATCCTTCTGGGCGGGTGTAAGCGTTTCGATGAAGGCGAGAACCTTCTCCATGTCCGGATGCTCCGGAGCATCATCAAAGATCTGAACTGCGAGGCGGTCGAACGGATCGCCCTCGTCTGCGTCCTTCTGCGTAAGGAAATCGTAGTCGGCGTTCTCGGCATCATAGCGTTCTGCCAGATCGACTTCGTGGTCGTTTTCTTCCAGAACGATGATGCACTCCATGTTCTCAGCAGTCAGCGGGACAACGTCGATGATCTTACGCTCCCACTTTCCGTTAGGCTGGCGTACCATGCGAGTGTACACATAGTTGCCGTTGGCATCCAGATAACTGTCACTGTTCGTGTTGACCTTACTTTTTCTCTCAAACGGTAAATTTGTCATATGATTGTCCTTTCTGCCGGATACAGAAAGGGCAATAGGGCATAAAAAACAGGAGCCGACGAGATGCCAGCTCCTGCGTCACCGAAAAATGGGTACAGCAAAGCAAGGCTATCTCGATACCGAACCACCAGCGATGCTGGTGTCCTGTATGAAATATCCCTATGCCCTGAGCTGTACACACTCCGGCTTTAAAAATATTTGTTTGACCGCCACCCAGCGGGAATGAACTTGTCTGCTATCCTTATTATAGCAACAAAAAACGAAATAGAAAAAACTTGTCGAGTCAGGCTATAAAAGCCTGCTTTTGCGAATTTTTTATTTGAAGCACGTATTGTAAGCAACGATAATCGTCAGATAGGCATAAAAAATCCGACTCGGTGAGTCGGAAAAATTTGCGCAAAAAATACCGCGCATAAAAGCGCGGTAAATGTTTAGGCTCTTTGCTGGGTTCCAAGAGGAGCATATCCATATGAAGTTAGAAATTCATTGCATTCTTCGAGAGGGCATCCTGAAAAGTTGGTAACACAAAACCTTAACGCCTGATGTTCGTCGGAATCGTTAAAAGCGTGTCCAGCAGATTGAAGAAGCCTTTCAGTTACCTCTATCCCCAAGTCTAAACCACGTGCGAAGGCAATTATGGTGCGTAAACTTGGTGTTGTATCATTATTATTCTTGGCTTTTCTATATACCTCTTCTCCAAGCCCAGTTGCTGAACAAAAGTGAGACTTGCTCATGCCCTTAGACTCAATTATCTCATATATGAGCTGCCAACAAGTCTTCGCTTCACCAAAAGTAATCTTTCTAACTGCCTTCTGACGTTCAAATTCCTGACGTTTCCTTTCGACTGCATCCGAGATAACAGTACTATTCTGCTCGGAATCGAATCCAGATAACTCGTATTCCGAATTTTCATGATGCATTATCGCTATAGGAAGGTGTTTATGACCGTCAAAACGGCTGATTTTCTTCCATGTGAACTGCAATGCGCATTTGTCAAGATTTGCCCATGCGTAGTCTGTTAGACTGTAATTTCCAGAATCATCGCATTCAATGTAGGCGGCATCATCAATCACATAATAACCGTCAACATATCTGAAAAGCCCCGAATCAATGAGCTTTCTGAATTCTGAATCATTACTATAGGCGTGAAACGCATCCTCTCGGTTAATATAGCAATGATGCCCGGAGCTATAATGGTATGCTCCTGCTGCTTCCTTAAATCCAGTCTCAATCATTCTTATAAGAGCAGATTGTCTTGATACGCCGTAGAATTCTGCAAGTTCATCCGCAATACAAGTTAAAACCTGAATCTTCAGAGGCGTGTTATTATAATCATATCTTTCATAAAGCTCGCGGACTTTAGCTTGAAAAGGGCTTATAGGCATAAGAATACGTGGTGCCAGACTGTTAGCCTGCCACTCCATGTACTGTTCATCTGTCCATTTGCCTTTTTCAGAAGGATACACCATACTTGCAGGGCAACGGCAAGCAATCATCTTGCTTCCACTTAGAATTTGCTTTATTGTAGCATACATTCTATGCTTGTACCAGTGATAAACTTCATGAGCAATCGTATTATTGACGCAGCCTAAATTTCTTTCCCAAAATGTACAGGCATCAATCAGTATCGTTCCTCGGCGAACATGAAGCGTGCTTTTAATACAGTTAAAAAGATCATACACCTCTGCATCACCATCAGAAAAGCATATCTGACCAAAAATGCTGAAATCATCAGTTATTCGGTAGCCTTGATATATTTCCAATCCCATAGATTCAGCGATAGAAATAATCGGTACTGCCATAGGCTTTTCCAATGCCTCTGGACAGTATTTTTCCAAGAAAGTCGTTGCTTCATCTTCGAGATCTACTTTATGGATAATTGGGACAATGTTCTTTGATGCTGCTTGCCCATCCTCCTTGCGCTGTCGGTTCCCAGTGTATACAATGATAGACGAGGCGTTAAATGATTCAAGCTTGTCAGTTATGATGGCAACACAGGAGATTTCAAACCATTGAGAAATATCACAATAAGCGTTGCCTTTATATGTATCCCCGGTCAAATTGATAGTACACGACACTACCGCGTCAAAAAGAAGCTGGTCTTCATCTATTCGAACATTCTTAGTAAATTCAAGGATCATGTCTTCCAGCAATGCACTTTCTGGATATTTGATCCTTGAAAATGCCAAGTCGAGCTGATATGGATGTGCAGTAATGAACAGTTGCACTGATTCCCATATTCGCTTATAACACTTTTCATAAATGAATCGTTCAATCTCATTATTGTATGCGCCCAAGCTCAAACACGCTCCTTCGCAAAGTATTCAATTATAATTATAGCACAAACCCAGGTGGATTTCAATCACTCTGAAAGAAAATTCTTGTGTTTTTGAAGATTCTCTCTTGATTTTATAGACTAATTATGATATACTGGATATGTAATCATCATAAGGGTTCGGAAAACGCGTCTTTTTTGAGATGAGAGGTGAATATCATGGAAGTTAGCTATAAAAAGCTGTGGAAAATCCTTATAGATAAAGATATGAAAAAGAAAGACCTGCAGGCTGCCGCAGGCATAAGCTGGGCTTCAGTTACAAAGCTGTCAAAAAACGAAACTGTTAGCATGGATGTACTAATGAAAGTCTGCAAAGTTTTAGAATGCAATATAGGTGACATTGTTGACTTAATACCAATGGAAGAAGAGAATAATCCGTAAAGGAGTGTTCATATGGCAAGCAGTAATAATTCGAAAATCATTAGTGTTGCGCATCCTCACACAATAAAAAAATTCCAACTTATCGAAGAATATATCAAAACATGGGCTGATATCCTATTGCTAAGCTCGAAGTGTAATGGTGTGATTTTTATTGACTGTATGTGCAACAGCGGTATATATAAAAATGACGATGGAGAAACCGTGTATGGAACTCCTATTCGTGTATCTAACCTGCTTCTCGAAGCCGCAAGGAAATACCCAGATAAACAAATTCATATTTATCTTAATGATAATAATGCGCAAAAAATAGAGTTGCTGTCAAAGCACTTACCGGTTAACGAGCGCAATTATCAAATCATTACTACTGTTCTTGATGGCAACGAGTTATTGAAAGAAATCGGTTCGCAACTATACGGTCCGAATCATATGCATTATTTTTTGCTTTATGATCCGTATGATGCCTCTATTGATTGGAATGCACTAACTCCATTTTTCAGGAATTGGGGAGAGGTATTAATCAACCACATGGTGTCAGATTCAATTCGTGCAGTGTCTCAAGTGAAAAGAGAACAGGCTAAACAAAAATACACAGGAACATATCAGGTCGATGATATTTCTGATTTAGTTCCTTACGGAAAAGACCGTGCCGCATACGAAAAAAGAGTGCTTGAAATTATAAACAGCTTGAAAGGCTCCTCTTTGCGTCAGTATTTTGTTTCTGCGTTTCCGTTCTTTAATACGCGAAATTCTTTAGTATATGACCTTATCCATTGTACTGGACATATTCGAGGCTTTAAGCTGTTCAAATCTACGGCATGGAAAGCGTTTGACGGCTATTCTTCTTCAAAAACCACACATGATCTCGAAGGTCAGATGACACTTGATTGCTTTGGCGAAGATACAAATACAACCACGGCTGATGAAACGCGCTACACTCTCAAGGACGCTGCTCAGTATCTACAAATCAATTTCCATGGAAGAGCTGATGTTCCTAAGCAAGAAGTCTGGCAATTCCTTGATTTGCACCCTGTTTTTATATCTGAAGGTTTTACACGAACTATTTGCGATAATCTGACGCTTTACTATGGTGCTAAGGTATCCAGAAGCACAATTACATTTTCAGATCGGAGAGGTTAACGAATGCCGGAAATTGAAAGCTATATAGAGAGAAAGTCAATGCTCTACAAAACCGGTGTGGAATATGGCGACTACACAATGAACTTCGTGCAAGGATGCTCTCACGGATGCAAATACCCATGTTATGCTTTCCTACAAAAGAAGCGTTTCGGACAGGTAGCAAGCTATGAGGAATGGTGCAAACCGCAACTGGTATCCAACACACTTACACTGTTGGATCAAGAAATACCACGATTGAAATCCAAAATCAAATCTGTTCACTTGTGTTTCTCAACCGATCCGTTCATGTTCGGCTATCAGGAAATAGAAGATATGGCGATTGCAGCGATAAAAAAGCTGAATGCCGCAGGTATCAAGTGTACTGCACTTACAAAAGGTATCCTCCCGATAGAACTTGCGGAACTCTCTAAGGAGAACGAGTATGGTATCACATTCATATCATTGAATGAAGAATACCGAGCAAAGATCGAACCGGGAGCTGCTCCATATGCAGACAGATTAGCAGCGTTACGAGCATTGCATGATGCAGGCTGCAGAACATGGGTAAGCATGGAACCTTACCCGACACCAAACTTGATTGATCAGAACCTGCACGATTTACTGGAAGCTGTCAGCTTTGTGGACAAGATCATCTTTGGAAGAACAAATTACAGCACTGAGGTCAGTGCTTATAAAGAACATAAGGCTTATTATAATAAACTGGCTTCGGAAGTTATCAGTTTCTGCGAAGAACGCGGAATACAGTATCACATAAAAGAAAAAACCATCACATGAAAATGAGGTAAAGAGATATGGCACTATTACAAGACCTTATCCAGCAGATTGAAGATCCGGCGCTTCGTGATCGCATTGCTGCTGAGACAAATAAGTTGTTGAAGCAGAAAAAATTCGGCTTGGTGTTCGAGGAGCATCTGCCGGAATGTACACCGTTATATGAAGTCCCTGTCAAAGTGGAAGGATTGGTCGCAAAAAAGACTGGCTATGTCAACGATATCTATCTTGTGACGAAAATCGAGGAAACTTCCGTGACCTGCCTGAACAGAGAAACACGGGAGGAGTCTGTCATTCCGCTGGACGAGCTTGTAACGATCGCGCAGTTTGGTGAACCGATCTACCCATATCTCAAACCCATTGATACCGTCTGCAATGCTCCCAACAGCGATCTCTGGCATACACTGATCGAAGCCGACAACTATCATGCACTGCAGCTTCTGGAGTATCTCTATGCCGGAAAGGTGGACTGTATCTACATCGATCCTCCCTACAATACCGGTGCAAAGGACTGGAAGTACAACAACGATTATGTTGACGGCAGCGACACATACAGACACAGCAAGTGGCTTTCAATGATGGAGAAGCGGTTGCGACTGGCGAAAAAGCTGTTGAACCCCGCAAACTCCGTGCTTATCGTGACGATTGATGAGAAGGAATATTTGCACCTTGGCTGTCTGTTGGAGGAAATGTTTCAAGATGCAAATATTCAGATGATAAGTTCGGCTATCAATGGAAAGGGTGTATCACGTGGTAGTGAATTTTTCAGAGTAAACGAATATCTCTATTTAGTTAAAATTGGGGACTGCACTGTATCAGAACTTCCATTACAAGATGAATGGCTCGGAAACATTAAAACATCTACAACAAAACAAGTTCGTTGGGGTAGCTTGATGAGAAGCGGATCAGGTTCTGATAGAAAGGATTCGCCAGGTTGTTTCTATCCGATTTATATCTCGAAAGATAAATCGCGTTTTTGCGGTGCAGGTGATGTTGTTCCTGTTGGTGTAGATAGAAACACTGTCGTTATTCCTGATGATGTTATTGGAATATTCCCGATACATGATGATGGAACTGAAGGTCGGTGGCAGTATTCACAAGAAAAGTATCTTGAACTTCAAGCAAAAGGCTATGCTAGAATAAGCACACAGACTAAGCGTGGAAAGGAAGCGACGATTCGTTATATTTCTGAAGGATGGCAAAAGAGAGTTGAAAGTGGCGAAATAAAAATTGTTGGTAAAGCAACGGATGGTTCACTCATATTTGATGATGATGAATATGAACAAAAGTATATTCCTGGTAATCAATGGTGGATTTCTTCCCATGATGCCACCGAATTTGGAAGTAAACTTCTCAATAAAGTAATTGGAAAGAGATTTACATTTCCAAAATCTCTATATGCTGTACACGATGCAATCAGATTTTTTGTCGCCAACAATCCCAATGCTCTTATAGTTGATTTCTTTGCTGGCTCCGGCACCACTCTTCACGCCGTTAATCTCTTGAATGCAGAGGACGGTGGACAGCGCAGATGTATTCTTGTCACCAATAATGAAGTTTCCGCTGACGAAGCAAAAACACTTACAAAAAAGGGCTACAAGCCCGGTGATCCTGAATGGGAGCGCCTCGGCATTGCGCACTATGTCACATGGGAACGCACAAAATGTACCATTGAAGGTCACGATGTCAACGGTGAACCACTGAAGGGCAATTATATCGGCAGTGATCTCCCTATGGCAGAGGGATTTAAGGCAAATGCTGCTTTCTTCAAGCTCGGTTTCCTCGATAAAACTCGTGTAGCTCTTGGAGCGCAGTTCAAAGAGCTTCTCCCGGTTCTTTGGATGAAAGCAAATGCTGTAGGTGTTTGCCCGACACTGGAAGGCGATGATCTGCCCGATATGCTGGTACTGCCGCAGAACCATTTTGCCGTTCTGCTGGAAGAACCCTCGTTCAAGAAGTTCTCGGAAGAATTGGCAAAGCACCCGGAAATCGACACTGTATTTATCGTAACGGATTCTGTCAATGCGTATCGTGAGATGATCCGCAGCATGGACGGCAAAGAAACATATCAGCTTTACTGCGACTATCTTGACAATTTCCGCATTAACACAGGGAGGTAACTATGAAAGCAGAATTATTTCCGTTTCAGCAAAAAGCGCTGCGTGATCTCCGTGTAAAAACAGCGGAGGCTCTTGGCAGCTACAATAGAACGCACGCTCCGCAGGTTGTGTCTTTCACCGCACCGACTGGAGCAGGTAAAACCATCATCATGGCTTCCCTTATCGAGGACATCTTCTTCGGCGATGAGTCACACGCTGACCAGCCGGAGGCTATCTTCCTGTGGCTGTCGGATTCTCCGCAGCTCAATGAGCAGTCCAAGCTGAAAATTGACGGAAAAGCAGATCGCATTCGCCTGAATCAGACTGTAACCATTACAGAAGATTCGTTTGATCAGGAATATTTTGATGATGGTCACATCTATTTTCTGAATACACAGAAGCTCTCCAAAACTTCAAACCTCACTAAGTCGGGCGACCGCAACTATACCATCTGGGAAACGCTGGCTAATACAGCGAGGGACAAGTCTGACCGCTTTTATATTATCATAGACGAAGCCCACAGAGGAATGCAGGGCAAAGAAGCCGGAAGAGCAACCACCATCATGCAGAAGTTTATCAAGGGCAGCGATGCCGAAGGTTTACCGCCCATGCCTGTTGTCATTGGTATGTCTGCAACCTCCGAGCGTTTTAATCGCCTTGTTGAAGGCACATCGTCAACGATACACAAGTCTATCGTCACCGCTGATGAAGTCCGTGCTTCCGGTCTTCTGAAAGACAGAATTATTATTGTATATCCGGAAGAAAACGCCCATAACAAGGATATGGCGATATTACAGGCTGCTGCGGACGATTGGAAAAACAAGTGGGATCACTGGTTCCAGTATTGTCAGGAGCAGCATTATGCCCATGTCTATCCGATTTTGATTGTGCAGGTGCTGAACGGTACCGGTTCAAAAATCTCCGACACTGATCTTGATGACTGCCTGCAGAAAATCGAGCGCAGAACCGGCTTCCGTTTTGAGGAAGGTCAGGTTGTTCATACTTTCGGACAGACAGCTTCTGCTATCACTGTAAATGGACTTTCTGTTCGCTATGAAGAGCCATCACGCATCGCCGATGACAGAAATATTCGTGTAGTTTTCTTCAAAGAGAATCTGTCCACAGGCTGGGACTGCCCTCGCGCAGAGACAATGATGTCATTCCGTCATGCTAATGATGCAACATATATTGCCCAGCTTCTCGGACGTATGGTTCGTACTCCGATGCAGAGCCATATCTTAGTTGATGATGTTCTGAATGACGTACATCTTTATCTGCCCTATTTCGATGCTTCAACTGTTAAGAGCGTTGTAACAGAATTACAGAGCGCAGAAGGTGGAGAAATACCGACCGATGTTTATGGAGAGTCCTTTGATCAGCCGCAGTATGTAACATATACAGTCAAAAAAGCCCCGAAGAAGAAAAAAGAGGATACACCTATTACAGGTCAGTTGACGCTATATCCTTCTGATGAGCCTGCGCATGATACACCTGTGCCGTCTATTTCTGATGAGCCTGCTCCTATCCAAGTTCCTGTACAGCAGCCTCTTACCGCATCAGCTCCTTCAAGCGAGAATGGTCATACTCAGCCGAGCGTATCTGCACCAATCACAACATCTGTTACTGAATTTGCTGCACCAGAGAAGCAGCCTATTCAACAGGTCGCTCCGCCTAAACCAGAAATCATAGAGGAACCGGAAGATGAAGTGGAGGATTTGTTTGACCGTGAGGAGGTCATGAAATTCATCAATGATTCTGGTCTTTTAACCTATAATGTTCGCAGCCTTAAAATTAACAACTACCTCGTTTCACTTCTGAAAATGGTACATCTTCTCAGCCAGTGCGATTTGTACCCGGCGGCAGTTAAAGATGTTACTGCAGATATTGTTGCTAAAATCCGTACATATATAGATAACTTGAAAGCAAACGGCAAGTATGATGCTCTTGTTGTTCAGGTTAAGCAGTTCAAGCTCGCCACTCAGATATTTGATGTATTCGGTGAATCTGTGGACAACTACTTCGTTCATGACATCTTCACGACTACTGATACCGATATAGATCGCCAGTTCCGACTTGCAGATGTTCAGCTCGGAAATGAGGGCATCGGCAATGAGTATGGACGTCTTTATTACGACGAAGCAGATCCTTCTGCGTTCCAGATAGACGTAATTCTTTTTGCTGCCGATTCTGATTGCATTACAAAGTTACACGAATATGCAAGAAAGAAGTTCCACTCATTAAATGATCAGTATCGTATCTACATTGCAAAAATGAAGGACGACCAGCTCCGAAAAAAATTTGATTCAATTGTTTCCGACGGCGACACTGTCAGCAAACACAGCTTCCGTCTGCCTGAAACCGTTCAATTCCCGAATGAAGTCGGCGGAACAGAGTATCAAACGCATCTGTTTGTTGATCCCAATACAGGAACTGCGAAGATGAAGCTAAATTCGTGGGAAACTGGCGTTATCGCTGAAGAAGAAAAACGGGCTGATTTCGTTTGCTGGATTCGTAATCCGGTAAGAGCGTCATGGGCTTTGTGTCTTCCTTATGAAATTGATAATGAGAAGAAGCCGACATATCCGGACTTCATTGTTGTTCGTAAAGATCCAATCCTCGGCTATATTATTGACATTCTTGAGCCGCATCGTGCAAACGAAAAAGACAATATCGGAAAAGCAAAAGGTTTTGCTGCTTACGCAAAAGAGAATCCGGGCATAGGTCGAATTCAGTTAATTCGCCTCGAAAAAGATATCACAGGAAGTCCTCGGTTCAAGCGACTTGATATGACAATGAGCGAAGTTCGTGAAGCAGTGTTCAGTGCCATCAATAATGACGAGCTTGATCATCTTTTTGATGAATATGGATTTTTTGAATGAAGGCACTAATGAAAGGAAGGTGATTTTGATTGGTACATAACCATTTTATAAAATGCCAAGTATGCGGTAGTATAATTAGAATCCGATTGCAGGTTGGTTTCCTTAAACAACACCCTATCATCGTTACGTGTGGTAAATGCAAAGCATCACTATGTGGTACGGTGTATATTGACCAAGAAAAACTCGGATTGAAAATGGAATTTGATAACGCAGACAGTCTTGATCTTCATGGTATGACTGAAGGAGACTATTTCGTTGAGTGTTCGGGAGAGTTCCCTGTTCGTAAGCAAGGAGAAGATGATTTTTCTAATCTCTTTTCAGATTCACCCTTTATGGCTTACATGGTAAAAATGGGAAATAAGATTGATAATATCCGAAACTATCAACGGATTCTTGCTATTCTGAACACAACAAGCGACAAGTGGAAGAGCTATAAAAGAATCCTTGATCTTTATGAATGTGATAGTCCTTATCTAAAGCAAGAAATCAAAAAAGTATTCGATGAAAGCATATTCCCCTGTGAATCGGAAACAGACATACATAATACAATACATGCGATAGAGGTACTGGGGTTCTGCAGTGCATTGAAACCTCAAATAGCAGATAATTCCAGCTTTTTTGACGATGTTCTCCGCTTAGATCCATCTCAGATAAAGCAACTAATCACGTTTCTTGATTCACATGATGGATATAATATTTCTCAAATGCAATCTCAGATTTACAAGATACTTGATGAATTCATACTATTCTATCCTGCTCTAATTCCCGCTATTTCTTTACAGTTCAGCGGCGAAAGCGACTTCGATTTTGAGCATAAAGGAACAACTACGAGTACGTTTGAAACAGTAAAACAATTTTATTTAGACGTATATGAAACGCTCGGAAACCTCATGGTTGTTCCAGTTGCATTTAATAATATTTTTTACAGAGGCGATGTGAATTCTTCTGATTCATCCGCTGCTAATACATGTACATTGGAAAACTATATCAAGCTTACAAAAGCCAATAGATATCATCTTTGTACAGACACTGAGAAATTCACTGCGTTTCTTGATTTGAAGTATAATGCTAAATTAAGAAATGCCATTGGGCATAATGACATCGAATATGATACAGCCACTCAACTAATCACTTTTTATCCGAATCCACAGAATAGATCGATTAAAGGAACAGAGTATTTACTGCAATTTGAACTTGAGGCACTTCATATGTTCCAAGGCATTTTAGTTCTTTCAGAATACCTTTTTCTATTAAAAAAGCTCAAGCTTATCCAAGCAGGAAACACAGATTTAATTGAGGAGATCGCCTCACAAATTGGAACCTATGATTTGTGCCCTTGTGGAAGTGGAAAAAAATATAAGTTTTGTCATAAGAAGAAGTGACACTAATGATTAGGAGTGATTGAATGCCGGAACAGAAGATTATCGACCGAGACACCTATCGTGCTATCAAGAAAATGAGCCGTGAAGAGCTGCAAGCCTTTCTGATGCGCTACGCTAATGGGCTGCTGGAGAACGACGGCAAGTCTATCGACTTGCGGGAAGTTGAAAAAGACCTCCGGCAGATTAAGGGCATCGGCGATAAGCGCATTGAGGAAATCATGGCTGTAATTGAAAAGCATCTGAGTGTTTAGCAATACGACTTTTCTAAGAAAAATAATGTAGGTACATTATGTACGAGAAAATCAAAAAAGATATAGCACAGGAATACTATGTAGATAACTATCCAAACGACGGGCAGCGATTTGTTGCATGGTACCTTCGTAATATACATAATCTTGATACCTTTGAAGCTAAGTCATGTATTACCGATGGAGCTGGTGACAAGCAGATTGATGCAGTCTATATCGATGATCAATCTTCCACGATATACATCATTCAGGGTAAGTTCTACCATGGAGACACCGTGGATGCAGAGCCTTTACGTGAGGTTACAACTTCGTGGATTCAAATTAAAAATCTCGCAAAACTGCAGGAAGCGGCTAATGAGAAACTTCAGGCGAAAATTAGTGAGATTGCCACAGCTTTGGAGGATGATTACGAGGTTTGCTTTGAACTGATCACCACGTCTTCCCTGACAGATTCTGCTATGTCTGATCTGGCTGCTTTTCAGGCAGAACTTGCTGAAAGTGATATCTTGAGCGCTAATCTCATACTTGTAGATAATGAGACGCTCAAAGCAAGATACGACGAAGCACTGAATCGCAATAGACCTTATATTAATTATGAATTCTCCATAGAGCAAGGAAAATATATGGAAATGCAGATCGGTGCGACCAGAGCTGTTATTGCTGCAATTCCTCTGAAAGAATGCATAAAGATTCCCGGTATCAAGGACGGTACACTATTTCGTAAGAATGTGCGTCAGTCGCTCGGTACCGGTAATAAGGTCAATAAAGGAATTGCTCGTACATTGAGAAACAATCCGGAGGAATTCTTCTTCCTACATAATGGAATAACAGCAATTTGCTCATCTATCAAGATTTCCGATGAAACCATGAGCGTAAAAGAATTAAATGTCGTAAATGGCTGCCAGTCACTGAGCACAATTTTTAATTGCAGTGAATCTGTGCGTAATGTTAATGATGCGTACATTATGTTCCGATTCTATGAAATCGGTGACGCTGAGCGTGCGGATGAAATCAGTACCTGTACTAATTCTCAGAGCGCTGTTAAAGCTCGTGATTTGCGAAGTAATGACAAATATGTCCTCGCAATGAAAAAGGCATATGAGCAGCATTTCCCAGATGGTTATTTCATAACAAAGCGTGGAGAGATTGCTGATCCGGTAAAGTATAACACGGCTCATATTGTTGATTTGACCTCTCTTGGGAAGCAGTTAGTTGCATGGCATTCTCAGAGGCCTACAATCTCCTACAGTGAGAGCAAAATATTTGATAAATATTTTGAACAGCTGTTTCACAGAGAATATAGCCCAGAAAAAGTACAAGCTCTTTCCGATCTATATAAAGAAGTATATAAGAACTGGAATAATGAAAACCTACTCGACCTTAATGAAGCACTAATTGCACTGAAAGCGTACGCCCCATATCACCATCTTTTTTCTATTTCGGTTTTGTTCTGTGAGATTAATAAGATGCAGGATTTGGTTCCGAACCCCGCAGTAGCAATGCAAAAGCTGAAAGAGAACGATCTTCTTAGCGTTGTTATCGAACTTACAGGCCAGTGCTTGAATATGAGCTTTGAAATCGCACTTGATGATGCAAGTCAGAATAATAAAGTATTCAGTCCTCCTAACTGGACAAAGGCTAAGGCATCCTTGAAGGATATTCGTGCTGCTGTTAAGCAATATTTGATGTCAGCAAGAATGATGCCCGGTGGGAAAGAAATGCTAGAAAGGTTAAACAGTGGACTTAAGATGTCGAATGATGATTTCGAATCTCGTTGGAGTGCAGATTGATATCTGGCTTCCTCCAAAGAATATAGGCATTGCTTTTTAATCCTTATACCTCCGCCAAAGCCAAAATTTTGGACACATTTCTGCGTGCGGATTTTGAGCGAAAACAGCCTATTAAACAGTATCCGAAGTATAGCAGAGGATAAAAGTAATCATTTTCAACGTGTCGTGGCACGTTGAGTGTGCGATTTTGATGACAAGAGTGAACCCAAAGAAATAAGAAAAGTGTTGATTTTTAAGGCTTATTCAAGTGCTATCGTTAAATGGTATCAATAGCAGAGAATAAGCCTTTATTTTTTGTACTGAAATTCGCTTCGTGGGAACATATCCACGGATTAGGGTCGACAAAACACTATGAATATTGCAAAAAGTGAACCCTTTTTTCAGTCAAGAGGGTTCACTTTATAACGATAGAGGGTTATGGGTGTTAGAGGTTATACAGACTTATCGGCAAACTTGCACACTTTAAAGCAGTTCGTTAAGCAGATTCATGTATTTTACTTTCTGTTTGATGTTAAGAATCATTATTGATATCAATCTGTTTGAAATTTATATAATCACTCGTTTTTTGTACAAATACCTTGAAATTTGCGATAATATGTGCTATATTGTGAGTAAAACAACGTACTTTTGAAACTATTTTAGTAGATTGCTTAACAAATATACGAAAATCAAAGTAGGAGAAATGTTCTATGATTAGAATAGCAATTGTAGACGACATCATTGAAATTTGTTCTTCTTTAGAGAGAATTTTGCTTCATTATGCAGAGAAAATTGATGAAAAAATTGAAGTGGAACCATACACGAGCAGTGAAACATTTTTTTCTGCCTTGGATAATAATGAAACTTTTGATTTAATATATCTTGATATAGAGATTGACAATAAGACAGGAATAGATATAGCAAATCATATCCGTTCTGTTATGGATGACGAACTTCAACAAATCGTTTACATTTCAGGAAAACCTGAATATAGTATAAAGTTGCATGAAACGCATCCATTGGACTTTATTATAAAACCGATTAAACAAGAATCTGTTGAAAAAATAATGAATCGCTATATGAAAATATCCGGAAGATTCACAGATAATTTTACTTACAATATCGGAACAGACAAGTATAAAATTAAAATGAAAGAAATCTTGTATTTCAATGTTAGTAATCATACAACTGAAATGCATACAAAAAATAATGTAATTTCAATTTATGGAACACTAAAGGCATTAGAAAAAGAATTGAAGAGGTATGGATTTCTGAGAATCCATAGAAAAATTTTAGTTAATTCATTGCATATAAAGGAGTATCATTATGAAAATGTCACTCTTTATAATGGTGAATCCCTTGAAATAGGAAAAACATATCACAATGATGTTACATCTTTTAAATTAGAATCTTTCAGAGAGGATTGAATATGACTGCATCTGTATATACAATGTTTCAGATAATATCTGACTTTTTTGGAATGTTTTATATTGCAAGGTTTATGAATGCTTTTATTCATTCTGATAACAAAAGAAAAAGCAACTTATATTGCCTGCTGTATTTAACATATCCGACACTGACTATTTTCTCTTTATTTTTAGGGAACTTTCCCATATTAAATGTTTCTATAAATCTTATTTCCTTATTTATAATTTCATTCAGATATAAATGCTCACTTGAAAAGAGAATTATTTCAGTAGGTTTGATATTTTTTATCATGTTAATAACGGATATAATCTGTGCTGTGCTTGGCAATACTTTAAATGCTTCATTGATAGCAGAGACACCTTATAAAAGTATAACAAGTCTTGTAATATATAATTTGATCATTTATATGATTTCCATATTATTTGAAAATGTTGAAATATCCAAAAAAGATATAAAAATACCCTATTTTATTTGGGGCTGCTTTACTGCGGTTCCATTACTTTCAATTGTATCTGTTTTAATTACCATACAGATAAACACAGCAAAAACAATACACATCACTGCGTTATTTTTAATTTTGCTGTCTATTAATGTTATTTCTTTTTTTGTTTATGACAGCATTATTGAAATATATGAAGAAAGAATCAGCAATATTTCATTGAAAGAAGAAAAAGAATACTACAGAAAACAATGCATATATATGCAGGAATCTGAAAAAGAGCTGTTTGCTTTTCGACACGATATTTCAAACCAGCTGGATTTAATAAAGAAAATGTCACATAACACGAATAGCGATCAAATAAATGAAAGTGTTGCTTATCTGGAAGATAAACTGAAATCTGCTGAAATGTTTTCAAATACGCATAACATCATAATTGATTCTATATTAAATATGAAATATACTGAAATTAAAAATTGCGGTATATCTGTCAATTGCAAATGCCGAGTTCCGTGTAAATTGAATATTGAGCCAATGGATTTAATGGTCATTATTGGAAATCTGCTTGATAATGCAATTTGTGCAGCTGAAAAAGTTAATGATAATAAATATATTGGAATTCAAATTATATTTGAAAGTGGCATGATTTATATAAAAGTTGAAAATACATATATCGGGAAGCTGAATATAGATGATGAAAGATTTTTAACAACGAAATCCAACAAAGCAATGCATGGCTTTGGATTGTCAAATGTCAAAAAAACAGTAAAAAAATATCATGGGAGTACAAAATTTAACTACACAGCTAATCTCTTCACATCAGAAGTTATATTATATTTAGAATAGCAAAACAGCCAAAATCGCAAAGTTGATTTTGGCTATTTTGCTAATTATTTTCCTTTTACGTCGCTGAAATTTCCATTCACGTCGATTGCTCGTTTTTAAGTGATTATTTGTGGTATAATGAAACGGAATTATATTTAATCTTATATCATGAATGTTAAAAACAGAAAGGTGTTATTTATGAGAAAGAAATTTTTAGCATTTTCATTATCTTTGGTAATGGTAATGTCTGTGGGCATATATATGCCAAAAGTTTTGGCATTAGAAAAACAGGCCAGTAATGAAGTGGTCGATATGGAAGCGGATACTAAAATGCCGATTGTTAAGGACGCTACCGGTACGATAACAGAAGAAATGAAAGCTCGACTGATTGCAAAATTTGAACAGAAATATCCTAATACCGATCTCAGTGAATTTATTGTGGAATACGCTTCCAATTACGATTTCGCTTATGATAATGTAAATAGTGACTATCTGTTTAAGGTTTATTATAAAGATATATGGGTTTATGATAGCTTTGAATCGAATTCAAGAGTATTTCTTGGAATAAGAAACGATGAGGATTATGAAGCGGTTTTTAAATCAGAATTTGTTGAATCCTGCAAAGAGTTATCTTTCGATAATCTTATTAGTGAAGAATCAGCAAAGCAGACTCTCAAAGATATGCATAAGCTTACGGACGACGATACCTGCAATGTTCAGCTTGTGATATATAATTATCTTACAACTGGAATGATTGGTTCAGATAAAGCCGTTCTCGCTTACAAAATCAATCTTACAGGCAATCATCCGGATATGGAATATATTATTGATGCTCATTCCGGTGAAATACTAAAAGGCGAAAGTTCCACAGTTCCGTTTGAGGGTGAAAAGTATAGGATAGATGATGTTACTTATATAAAGTACAACGATTATGCGGAACTTTTATCTTGCGATATGATGGCAACAAAAGTTAATATTCCGGAGGAAATTGATGGAATTCCCGTAAGAAAAATTGCCTCAGGTGCATTTAATAATTGTGTTTTACTGACGCAATTGATTATACCGGATTCCGTTGAAGAAATTGGTAATAATGCTTTTTATGGCTGTTCTTCTCTGAAGGAGATAAAACTACCTTCTAAAATAAAAACTATTGATATAAGTGTATTTACGCAATGCATAAATATTTTAGAGGTATTTATACCCGATGAAGTGGTAACTGTAAAATCAGGTGCTTTTAATTTGTGTAAAAGCTTAAAGACTGTATATATTCCAAAGAGTGTAGTCGAAATTGAAAAAGATGTATTTGATGGATGTAATTCTTTGGCAAACATTTTTTATGAAGGTTCAAAAACTGAATGGGATGAATTGGTTTCAAGATGTGGTTTGGACTTGAATGTTAATGTAATATATAATTCATATAACCAAGAGGAAACATTGCTTGGAGATATTAATGATGATGGTTCATTTAATATAGCAGATATTGTTATGCTCCAGAAATGGCTTTTAGGTGTTTCTGATGTTACACTTCCAAATTGGAAAGCTGCTGACTTTTGTGAAGACGAAAAGCTTAATGTACTTGACCTTTGCATGATGAAATGCAAATTGGTTGAAAATATGCAGTCGGATCCTGAAGTTATTGACGAATTTACTCCCTGTACAGCAACCTTGGAGGATGATTTTGTAGATTATATGTTAGAGGTTACTATTAAACAGCAGTATACTAGTGACCCTCTGAAAACATGGAATGCTGAAGATTTTAAAAATGTAGATAATATTAAATTGGTAGAAGATGCTACCCCACCTATAAGTAACAGACCTGCAAATAAAAGTCAATCCCTAAATTGAAAAAAATGAAAAATATTTTTCA
>ERZ834722.1318-NODE-1318-length-23951-cov-13.645882_pt1 | contig 23951 bp, 29 predicted proteins | sample MGYA00519576_ERZ834722 | MGnify/ENA primary metagenome ERZ834722 (study PRJEB31850, sample SAMEA3708759) | human gut metagenome | biome: human gut; feature: human-associated habitat; material: faeces | place: China | collected 2014 ...
GGGCCTGTACATGATGCAGATGCGGTACGGGCTGACGCTGAACCTCTCCGTCCTTTCCAGCATGGCGGAGACCAACTTCCGGGAAGCCTGCGCCTTCTGCACCGCCGCCTCCGCCACCGGGGCCCTGCTGCTGGCGGCCTTCATTTACCTGGCCATTTACTGGAGCCGCCGTTCCCTGCGCCAGAAGGCCACGTGGGGCGCGCTGGCGTGCATCTGGAGCCTGTACGGAATCTTTCTGCTGCTGGGCATTCCGGCCACCTCCTACAGCTCGGAACCCCTTTACCTTTACTACACCTCTGACAAGGCCAAGGGCTGGCCCCTCGTGGACTTCGTGATGGCGTACAAGCTGGCGGACGAATACGTCACCCAGGACGCAAGCCGTTTCAATGAACTCCGGAACCTGCCGTCCTGCGCGGAACCCCTCTCCGGCGTTTGGGACAGATGGGAAGCGGTCCCCGCGCTCCTGCTCCGGATGCATGAATACCTGGTCCTTCCCCTGCTGTTGGGTGCGGTGGCTGCCTGGATGCTGTGGAGAAGCTTCCTTTTGAAATCATAGAGATCGGTGCCATCAAACTGAATAAAGAACGTGTCATGGTCAGCGAATTCAATGAACTGATCAAGCCACAGGTCTACCATGAGATGCACAAGATCACCAGCAAACTGATTCATATTCAGATGCAGGAGCTGGAGCGTGGGAGACCGTTCCCTGAGGTTGGAGGAGATTTTGTCAGATGGTGCGGACAGGAGGAGCAGCTGTTCTGTACCTGGGGGACGTTAGACCTTACGGAGTTACAGCGGAATATGGCATATTATGAGATGCCGCTTCTGGCACCGGGACCGCTGCCTTATCTGGATGTGCAGAAGCTGTTCGCCATTGCCTATGAGGAGCGCAAGATCCGCAGAAATCTGGAATATGCCATCGATTTTCTGCATATTGAGAAGGATATTCCCTTCCACCGGGCGTTCAGTGATGCCTACTATACGGCAAAGATCCTGATCCGGATCCTGGAGGAGCACCCGGAGGTAGTGGTGAACCTGTCCTACGATACCTTCTGTCCTCCGAAGGACCGCAGGGATGAAGTCAAAGCGCAGTTTGATACCTATGTAAAATATATTTCCAGGGAATTCAAGGACAAGACAGAAGCCTTCGCAGATAAGGAAGTGGTGTCCAGTAAATGTTATCTCTGCCATCGTAACCTGCGCAAGAAGATCAAATGGTTCAGCGCTAACGGCAGGCATTATTACTGCGTGGCTTATTGTGAGAAGCACGGCTATCTCAAGGGCAAGATCCGGGTACGCAAGGCATATGACGGAGGTGTATATATTGTCAAGACCACAAAGCTGATCCCTAAGGAAGAGGCAGAAGCTATCGCCGCCCGCAGAGATCACGCCAGAGAAGTGCGCAAGAGACACAAGCACAGCAAGGCGGGGAATGCCGGGGAATAAGCATAGAATGGGGGAGCCGTTTTTAGTTTGCTCCCCGTGTTTTTTTCTCTTTTTTTAAGAACAGGTGCACACAGATACCGGCAAAAGCAATCATTGCAGCGATCAGTATCGGCAGTACCGGTATGGAACGGATATCTGTACTGATGAGCTTCAGTCCCTGATACAGTGTGAAGACGCCGAATACAGAGAAGATGGCGAATGCGAGAGTATTGAGCAGCCCTTCCGGTGTCTTGCTCTTTAACAGATAGCCTAAAAGCATTCCCAGGATGTCTGCTAAAAACAGTCCCAGAGAACAGCCGAGCCATACGATCAGTGCGGAACTCATACCTTCATTGGCACCAAAGGTGATGGCGGTAAGCTGTGTCTTGTCTCCAAGCTCGGCTACGAAAAAGGTACAGAAAACCGCAAGCGGTGCGAACCGGATTCCGGATCTGCCGCTGCCTTCCTTTTCCTCCTCATTGCTGCCTGCAAGTGTGGATGCGGCAAAATACAGAAATGCAAGTGCGGCAATGACCTTGATGAGCCAGGCAGGGATGAATTCGCTGACCAGCCCGCCGGCGAGAACGGCCAGGCCGTTCAGCACCAGGATTGCGGCAGCGGTTCCCAATATAATATCTCTTAATTTGTATTTCGAAGTAAGGGCGATCAGCATAAGCTGTGTCTTGTCGCCCATCTCTGCGATGAATTCCGTGAGAAATACCTTAAAAAACAATATCATTTGTACGGCCCTCATTTATCTGATTATGATATACACTGCATATACTGCGTAAAGAGCCACCATACAGAAGCCTTCAGCTCTTCCGATTTTCTTTTTGCTTCCTGCGAAGATCCATACACACACAGTAAATGCGATCAGTACACACAGATCAATGATGTTTTCCGTAATGATGCTGATGGGGCTGATGGCGGAAGCGATACCCAGTACCATCAGGATGTTAAATATGTTGGAACCGATGGCGTTACCCAGTGCCATATCGACTTCATTTTTTCTGGCTGCAACGATGGAGGTCACTAGCTCAGGAAGAGATGTACCGATGGAAACGATGGTAAGTCCGATCAGCGTCTGCGTCATTCCCAGGTCGCTTGCGATTCTGGATGCAGCATCGACGGTGAGATCTCCGCCGAAGGCGATCGCAGCAGCACCGCCGATGATGAAAATAATGCTGAGCGGCACGGAGATCAGCTTGATCTCTTCATTGGAACCGCCCTCAATCGCTACCTTTTTCCCCTCTTTATTTGCTTTTAAGGCAATTCTGATCATGTAGAAGATATATCCGGCAAAAAGACCCAGGAATATTACACCATCGAAATGTCCCAGTGTCATTTTGGTCTGATCACCAAGTCCGATAATTCCCAAAAACAGTAAGAGACCGGCGCAGATCAGGGAAAGGGGGATGTCTCTCCGGATAGTTTCCCGCGCAACCTCTACGGTGGCGATCATTGCACATACGCCGATCACGACCATCAGATTAAAGATATTGGAACCGACGACATTACTGACCGCAAGTTCATTATTGCCTGCGAGGGAAGCCGATACACTGACCGCTGTCTCCGGAAGAGAGGTTCCCATTGCTACGATGGTAAGTCCGATAATGATAGACGGAACATGCAGTCTCTTCGCTACACTGGAGCTTCCTTCTACGAAAAAGTCCGCACCCTTAATAAGCAGTATAAAACCGATTACAAGGAATACAAGAACAAGGGCAAACGGGGCATTGTTAATAAGTTTCTCCATGTTTTTCTCCTTTGCGTGATCCATTACAGTGTTGTCAGCCGAAAACTGTGCGATGATAAGTATCGCCAGAGATAAAAAAGACTCATGTATATCAATTATCTGCCAGTGTGTATTATACACAGACCGTTAATAGATATACATGAGTCTCATTATTTAAGATTTGCCAGATTATACTCTAAAATTATAATCAGAATGTTGACAAATCACACCTTCGCGCTAACTACTCCCTCATGGAATATTCATTTCTTGATAAATAATATCAAAAACAATTTCCGGTGTCAACAGGTGAATGAAGAATTCGTAGGGAGTGTTTTGCATTATTGGTTTGCACTGTCTGCATCAATTACCGATTGAATCTGCTGCATCAGAGAGTCATAGTTATCCTGGTTATCAATTCCCCCAAGGATCGGATCCCCTACAATATTGCCATTTCTATCGACAAGTATGGTTGTAGGAAAAGCCATAATATCAGAGGCATATTTACCCGCATCGGAAGCAGAGTCAATGGAAATATTGCGGTACTTTGCACCCTGGCTTTCAAGAACGGCGGCAGCTTCTTTCATGGCAGTTTCATTGCCGTCGAAGGTTTCGGTATTGATGCCGATTACTTCGCCCCCCATTTCTTTGAGCGTATTGTTTAATTCGTTCAGCATAGACAACTCAGCAACACAGGGCTTACAGCCGGTAAACCAGAAATTGACAACGGTTACTGCATTGGCGGAAAACAGGCTTTCATCGACAGAATTACCATCAAAATCCTGACCGGAGAAATTCCGGAAGGGAGAGTCAGCTTCGGAATTGTTTCCCGGAGCAGTAGGATCGGCTGCGGTAGTTCCCTGTTCCAGTCCTGCGATCTGTTCTTCGATTTTCCGTATGGTTTCCATATCATCCGTAAGCGTTTTCCATTCATCATCTGTAAAGGAGTCCTTGTTTGCTTCGACGGTATCAGCCAGATAATCAGCATAATTTTTGCTGGGATCAGCACCACTTTTGCTCATCATGCCGAATACCTTGTTCCATACAGCCTCATGATCTGCAAAAATCTGATTCTCCTGCTGATACAGATCATCCAGCGCTGTGTTGGAGCTGTCTGTGGATACTGTGCCGGTTTCCGTCAGAGACTCATTGGTTTTGTCCGTGCCGGCAGCATCTGTTGTGCCGCAGGCTGTAAGCAACAAAGCTATGCACAGTGTTAAAATAGTAAGGAATTTTTTGTTTGTTTTCATGGTTAAATTCTCCTTTAAGTAATAGTAATATGATTATTTTCCCATAAACCGATAGTGGATCGCATCCGTGGGACAAGCCTTGATGCAGGCTCCGCACCGTATGCATTCCGGGTGGTCTGGATGCTTGCACACATCCACATCCATTTTACATACCTTTGAACATCGACCACAACCGATACATTTGCTGTCCTCTACCTTAATATTAAGAAGGCTGACCTTATTAAACAGTGAGTAGATCGCACCAAGAGGACAGATCCATTTACAGAAGGGTCTGTAAAATAAAATACTTAACACGACAACTGTAATTAAAATAAAGCATTTAAAAGAAAAGAGTTTTCCAAGTGCGGACCGTATGGCTGCATTTCCCAGAGAAAGCGGGATCGCTCCCTCCAGAACGCCCTGTGGACAAATATATTTACAGAAAAAGGGGTCGCCCATTCCTATAGAGTTCGTTACGAGCAGCGGCAGAAGGATAACGAAAACGATAAGAATCATATATTTCAGATATCTTAGCGGCTTCAGTCTGGCTGTGGAAAATTTTTTCCCCGGGATTTTATGAAGTAAATCCTGAAACCAACCAAACGGACACAAAAAACCACATATAAATCTTCCAAGTGTCACACCCAGTAAAATAAAAAATCCCGTGACGTAATATGAAAATTTAAATCGGGAGGATCCGATCACCGCCTGAAATGCGCCAATGGGGCATGCTCCCGTAGCGGCAGGACAGGAATAGCAGTTTAATCCCGGTACACATACGGTCTTAGCGTTTCCCTGATATATTTTTCCCTTAAAAAAATTAGGGATGTGAATATTAGTAAGCAGTGTGGCAGCAGCCTGTATCCATCCGCGTATCCCGGCTACCTGCCCTGACAATGATTTTTTTCTCTTATCCAATTCCAACACACTCCAGACATAATTTTATTGCTTTACCAAGCACGACAGCAGCTTCGCCTCTGACTGCACCGTAGCCGATCATAGTGATTCCGGTGACGAGCAGAACGATCTGAGATATTTTCCTACACTTCAAGTTATTGTTACTCCTTTCGATCGTGGTATTTATTGACCAGTTGACTTCTCTATTATACAATAATTGTTGTAAAATCTTTGTTAAGGGCGGGGAAGGAATTTTGAGATTATTCATTGTTGAGGATGAGAAAGAAATATGTGATACAGTTGCGAAAAGTCTGTATGACGCAGGATATGAGGTGGATACCTGTTATGATGGGGAAGAAGCTCTTGCAGGTATCCTGACGGAGAACTATGATCTGGTCGTTCTTGATCTGAATCTGCCCGGCATGGATGGAATGGAGATCCTGAAGGAGCTCAGGCAGGAAAATGAGGAGACGAAGGTTCTTATATTATCTGCAAGAGGGCAGATAGCGGATAAGGTTGAGGCGCTGGATGCAGGGGCAAATGATTATATGGAAAAACCATTCCATCTACAGGAGCTTGAGGCACGTATCAGAAGCCTGACCAGAAGGAAGTTTGTGCAGAAGGATGTATGTCTGGAAAGTGGTGAGATAAAGTTTGATACCGTAAGGCGTGAGGCTTATGCAAAAGGAGAAATGGTATCCCTGACAAGAAAAGAAAATGGTATTCTGGAATATCTGCTTCTGAACATGGGCAGACCGGTAAGCCAGGAGGAATTGATGGAGCATGTCTGGGATACATCTGTGGATAGCTTTAGCGGAGCGATCAGAGTACATATGTCTTCCCTTAGAAAAAAGCTTAAGGCTGTGCTGGGATATGATCCGATTCTGAACAAGGTGGGAGAAGGGTATAAAATACGAGAGGAGTCCGATAGATGAAAAAAATGTCGCTGCAGTGGAGACTTACCTGCATCATTACATTATATATAGCGGTGATATGTGGATGCGTGACGATGCTTGTCTATAAAAACGGTGTATATTATATGGATTCCCTGCAAGAGGCTGTGGATACACGGGGAGATGATCAGCCGGACGATGCGGAGGAAATATATATCAGCATTCCGGAGGACAAGTGGGATGAGTTCGCTAATGACTTTTCTGTCCAGGTGTATCATAATAAGGCGGATTATAGAAAAAACAGCTTGATCATTTCAGCAGTATTAGCTCTTCTGGGTGGAGTGGTTACCTATTTTATAAGTGGGCATGCACTCAGACCGATCAGAGAGTTTTCTGACAAGATCGAAAAGGTGCAGGCGCAAAATCTGGCAGATTCACGGATAGAAGAAAATCAGGTGAAGGAACTGAACCAGCTTAGCGTTTCGTATAACCGGATGTTGGAACGTCTCTCGGATGCATTTGAGATACAGAGACAATTTACTGCAAATGCAGCCCATGAGCTTCGTACGCCATTAGCCCTGATGCAGGTACAGCTTGATCGGTATCATTCCAACAGTCATCCGGGCAATGATGCAGACACGGTACAGATGATAAAGATGGTTACCGAACAGAACGACAGACTCAACAAAATGGTAAAGACACTTCTCGATATGAGTGAACTCCAGACGGTAGGACGGGATGATGAAATTGTCTTAGATGCTCTGGTGGATGAGGTATTGGAGGATCTGGAACCTCTCGCAGAGGGAAAAAATATAAGACTGATCGGAAAATGTAAGGATATAACGATGGTCGGAAGTGATATCCTTATTTACCGGCTGGTATACAATCTTGTTGAGAATGCCATAAAATATAATCATTCGGGCGGGCAGGTCACAGTAACCGCAGACCGGAAGGAAAAACATGTATATCTGTCAGTGGAGGATACGGGAGCCGGAATCCCTGAGGAACTTAAGGAGCGCGTGTTTGAACCGTTTTTCCGGGTGGATAAATCCAGAAGCCGGGAGCTTGGTGGAGTAGGACTGGGACTTGCACTCGTTCGTGAAATTGTAAGAGTGCATGATGGCAGTATTACGGTGAAGTCCAATCCATCCGGAGGGACGATCTTCGAGGTGGTTTTGTAAATTGCAGCAGAACAGGGTGTTTGAAGAAGTATGATCAGAGTATTACAAAAAGCAGATATCGAACGAGTTGTTGATATATGGTTAGATACCAACTTAAAAGCACATTATTTTATTCCGGGTCAATATTGGAAAAACAATATTGATTTAGTGAAAGAAATGTTGCCACAGGCAGAGGTCTATGTGTATGAGAATGACTGCCAGATAGAAGGCTTTATGGGGTTAAATGATGAATATATGGAAGGCATTTTTGTTCGTGATGAAATGCAGTCGCAGGGTATAGGTAAGCTTCTGTTGAATTTTGTAAAAGAAAAAAAGACGAAAATATACTTAAATGTTTACCAAAAGAATACACGTGCAATTCACTTTTATCAACGAGAAGGTTTTGAAATTCAACGAGAAGGATTGGATGAAGTTACCAGGGAAAAAGACTATGTAATGGTATGGCAGCGTAGAAAATCTTTGTAGGAAGAGTGGCAATTCCCAAATTGTCGGAAACATTGCAGGAGAAAGTAAATGAGAACAGAAAGCGTCGAACTTACCGTTTTATGCTTAATACATAAAAATGGCAGATACTTGTTACAGGACAGAATAAAAAATGACTGGAAGGGATATACACTTCCGGGAGGTCATATCGAGCCGGGGGAATCCATCGTGGATGCGGTGATAAAAGTTGTGGTGAAACGGGAAAAAATAATTTATAGAGGGGAATGAAATAATGGAGAAATTGGTTATTGTCGATGGTGAATCATACAAAGATTGGATAACAGAAATATCAAATGAATTTAAAAGGAGTCAAATTCGTGCAGCGGTAAAAATAAATGATGAAATGCTACGTTTTTATTGGAAACTTGGAAAAGATATTTCAACCATGAGTAAGCAATACGGATATGGATCAGGATTTTATAAGATACTTAGTGATGACTTAAAAAAGGTATTACCGGATGTTAAGTCATTTTCACCAACCAATTTAAAATATATGCGTTATTTCTATGAATTATATCCTTGTGCCGGAAATCGTCCACAAGCTGTGGACGATTCGACTATCGTTTTTAGAATTCCTTGGGGACATAATAGAACAATAATAGACAAATGTAAAAACAATGTGGATAAGGCATTGTTTTATGTGAGAAAAACACTAGAAAATAATTGGTCTCGTGATGTCCTGGTAAATTTTTTAGATACGGATTTATTTGAAAGACAAGGAAAAGCTATAACAAATTTTGCAAATACATTACCTTCAGTGCAAGGTGATTTGGCGCAGGCAATTACAAAGGATCCGTACAATTTTGATTTTTTGACATTACGGGAACAATATGATGAAAAGGAATTAAAGGATGCATTAATTAATAAAGTAAACAACTTTCTAATAGAACTCGGAACAGGATTCGCTTATATGGGGCGCGAAGTCCGTATCACAGTGGGGGAAGTAGAGAAATTCATCGATATGTTGTTTTACAATACGCAAAGACATTGCTATGTAGTTGTAGAAATTAAGACAGGTAAATTTGACTCATCTTATGCCGGACAGCTTGGAACGTATGTTGTCGCAATTAATCACCAAATGAAAACAGAGAATGATAATCCAACTTTAGGATTGTTAATCTGTAAAGATATGGATAAAGTCGAGGCACAGTATGCACTGGAATCAACAAGTCAACCTTTGGGAATATCCAGCTATGAATTATCTAAGTTGATACCAGAAGAATTTAAGGGAAGCTTGCCTACAATTGAAGAGATTGAGGCAGAATTGAAAGATTAAAATCCTTGCAAAGGAAACATCGAAGTATATTTTCAATGATGCGGAGGAAAATGAACTCAACTGACAAATTTTAGTTTTAAATGGTTAGGAAAATGGAGGCCTGTGGAGTGGAAAAGACAAGGCTTGCGACAGAAGAATTATATTAGATGAAAAAGGCAAAGAGGAACATAGAATGAGGGCAACAGGATGAAAATAGAACACATTGCACTTTACGTAGAGGATCTGGAAGGAGCCAGAAATTTTTTTATAAAGTATCTGGGGGCGAAATCAAACGAAGGATACCATAATCCACAGACAGACTTTCGTTCCTATTTTCTTTCTTTTGAGGATGGTGCCCGACTTGAGATCATGCAGAGACCGGAAATGGTAAACCTGCCGAAAGAAGCTGCCAGAACCGGATATGCACATATTGCCTTCAGTGTAGGAAGCAGGGAAAAGGTGGATGCTTTGACTGCAGAATTAAAAGCAGACGGATATGACGTTGTCAGCGGACCAAGAATTACAGGAGACGGCTATTACGAAAGCTGCATCGTTGTAATGGAAGGCAACCAGGTCGAAATTACGGTCTGATGACGACCGGATTAAAATCGTTATTCGGATAGGTACTGTTAATAAGTGAAAGGGGAAACAGGATGAAAGAAAATTTAATCAGACAAATAGAAAACTATCCCCCATTCAATGAACAGGAAGAAAAGGACAAAGCTTTGATCCTGGGATGGATCAGGAACAATGAGAACGCATTTTCCAGAGAAAATACAGTTGCGCATATTACGGCTTCTGCCTGGGTGGTAAATAAGGACAGAAGCAAGGTGCTTATGGTATATCATAATATTTATAATTCCTGGTCCTGGTTGGGAGGACATGCGGATGGGGAGACGGATCTGCTGTCCGTTGCCATCCGGGAAGTGAAAGAGGAGGCGGGAATTTCCAATGTGAGACCGGTATCAGAGGAGATTTTTTCTCTGGAATCTCTGACGGTGGACGGACATGTGAAAAAAGGGAACTATGTGTCCAGCCATTTGCATCTGAATATCACGTATTTACTGGAGGCAGATTCGGAAGAGCAGGTATCCGTAAAAGCCGATGAGAATAGTGGAGTGATGTGGTTCTCTCCGGAAGATGCTTTGGAGAAATCTACGGAACCGTGGTTCGTGGAACATATTTATTCAAAACTCATTAAGAAAATGGGTATATGAAATTGGAAAAAACGGAGAATGACCTATGATAAAATTTTTAAAGGCAGCGCCTGTCGTGTTCCTGATCGGAACCATGGTCACGGCTATTTTATATCAAAAAACTTTGTTAGAAATCTGGCTGACGATTGCCATTACCTTTGGAACCACTGCTTATCATTTTATCATGCGATGGGTGGTAGCATTTATCTACAATTCTATCATGCATAACAGGGCAGATTACAGAAAACACTGGTATCAGGTAAGTAAATCCGAAATGAAATTATATGAAAAGCTGCGTGTGAAAAAATGGAAGAATCGCATGCCTACCTATAATCCCAGCCTGTTTGATCCGAGACAACACACCTGGGAGGAAATAGCGCAGGTTACATGTCAGGCGGAACTGGGGCATGAGACGATCGTAGTGCTCAGCTTTGTACCGATTGTGGCAGGTCATTGGCTGGGTGGATATCCGGCATTTATCATTACATCGATCCTTGCGGCCATGTTTGATATGATGTTTGTGATCATGCAGCGATATAACAGGCAAAGGATTCTGAAACTGATAAAATAGAATGGATACTTGATAGAAAAGGATATTTGATAGAGAAAGAGGACGGCATGACTAAATATAAATATGGGAATCCGGAGGCTCCCATTGTTTTGATCCAGCCCGTGGGAGATCATGATCTTCCGGAAATAGAGGGCGAAGTGGCACAAATCCGGAAACTGACAGCATTGGATTTTCAAATGATTGCGGTGAAAGTGGATGACTGGAACCTCGATCTGTCTCCGTGGAAAGCACCAGCGGTATTCGGAAATGAGGATTTTGGCGAGGGTGCAGCCTCGTTGCTAGAAGAAATTTTGCGTTTATGCTCGGATGAAAGTAAAACTTATTATCTTGGAGGATATTCTCTTGCAGGGTTGTTTTCTCTGTGGGCATCTTATCAGACGGATCGGTTTGCGGGGATAGCGGCGGCATCGCCCTCGGTGTGGTTCCCCGGGTTTCTACCCTATATGAAAGAGCACGAGAATCAGAGTCGGGCAGTTTACTTAAGCCTGGGGGACAAAGAGGAAAAGACCAGAAATCCTGTTATGACTACTGTGGGTGACTGCATCCGGGAGGCACATGCGTGGCTACAGCAGTGTGGGATCGGCAGTACGCTGGAATGGAATCCGGGGAATCATTTCAGAGATCCGGGCCTGCGGACTGCGAAGGCATTTGCCTGGGTAATGAAAAATTCATAAATTTTGCTTATTGGATCGGAGGAGAGGGATATGGTAATGGAAGCTCTGGTATACATATTGACATTATTGTTTGGAGTATCTACCGTTATCATTATAAAAAATAAGAGATATAAGGTTGTACCTTTTATATGTCTGGACATCATCCTGACATTTGCTGGTTTTGCCATCACATCATTTGTTATTTTGTTTGTAGGGAATGAAGCTCTCGAAGCGTTGCTGATTATGAGCGTGTTTGGATTGTTTCTGTTTTTACTGGGTGTGAATGATATCTATGCTGTATTTTGCTGCAATCAGAAGATAGAAGCTATCTATTGCGGATATAACAGCTACCCCGGACGCTATGGGATTACCAGCTATGCACCGGTGTTTGAATATGTCTGTAACGGCACGGCTTACCATGAGCAGACCACATTGACAGTACCCTATCGCCTGCTGCGGAGGATGACAGAAGGGAACACTTATCCCATCTATATTCATTCAAAACATCCGGGAGTATGTGTTTTGAAGAGAAGAATCAGGTTCACGACAGTGATTGAATTTGGTTTTGCAATTATGTTTTTGGTAGTAGCAATTTTGTGGCAGCAATCCTGAAAATGGTACATAGGAACACTTGGAATATGTGGACAATGCCGAATACCGGAGAAACCGGTAAATCAGTAGAAACTCTGAGGTTTGCGGAAATGTTAAGTTCCTTTGCGCAAATTCCCGGAGATGTTGATAGCGCTGCATGGCGATAGCGTGCTATACTTCCTGCGAAAGGAGAGGTGACGGATGCAGTTAGGAAACAATATTCAGACCTTAAGAAAAAAGAAGGGGCTTTCGCAGGAGAAGCTGGCAGAAAAAATTAATGTTACAAGGCAGACCATATCAAATTGGGAATTAGGAGAGACGGCGCCGAATCCGGAGCAATTAATTCTCTTATCAAAGCAATTCGACATAAGCATTGATGAATTGGTGGGAAATGATGCGATGTCATCCGGGAGTTCGAGGGAGAATAAGAGTATAAAAGATATCTATATCGGATGGATCGTTTTGTGCGGCATCGTAGCATGCGTATGGGCATTTTCGGCAAACAGATTTCGCTATGTGGAAATACTGGGAATCACCATTGCCGGGGCGGTGATAGGAGCATGCCTGGGCAGAGTTATCCATGGAAATTTGATGTATTGGCGAAATGATAAAAAGAAATAGAAATTTAGTGAAAAAATGCTATCGAATCCCCGTAGCCAGCATTGAGTCTAAGAACCGAAGCTGTGGGCTACTGATTTCTTGAAAAGCTTCATGGGTCTATAGCGAAAAATTCGCCTGCCAGATACTCAATTTCTTCAAAATGAGTATCTCAGAGCCAGTTTTTTTCCTATAGACCCATATTCATCTTTTTGTGCGTTATTTATAGCAAATTTAGTATCTCACAACTCAGTTTTTCTATATAGGCCCAAAATACAGAACGCCCACGATGGACGGAATGTCATGCCGCGATGTCTGTCGGAGGGTGTTGATATTTTCTTGAAAAGTGCTGATAGACAGGGGGAAAGCGGACACGATGTCCGCGTCAGCCGATCCGCGCCATGGATGGCGCGTGTAGGCGACCCCGTCATAATGAGAACCGCTGTATCACTTTTCATTAGAAAATTCACACCTGGAGACGCGACATCAAGGCGTGATGTTCCGTTCGCCGCGGGCGTTCGTGGCTTCTTCACTAACTCTCAATCTACTGCAGCAGGAGTTTCCCACCACGAGCTCCGGCTGGATGAGGATTTTACTCTGCTCCGGCTGCAAGGTCTCCCCTCTCAGCAGAGACAACAACAGCTGTGCGGCCATCTCTCCCAACTTCTCCTGGGGATGCACGATGGTCGTGAGGTGAAAACCATCTCCCATGGCCATGCATGAATTGTCATAGCCGGTGACAGAAATATCCTCCGGAACACGGATCCCGCGGGAGGCCAGTGCCGGAATGATCTGCATAGCGATCTGATCGTTATAGCATACGACGGCATCCAGTGAAATCCCCTTTGCCAGTAGTCGCAGAATTCCTTCCCGGGGATGTACCTTTCTATCCTCCGTATGGAACCATATCACCTTATCGGGATCGTAGAGCATACCCGCTTCCTGTAATGCCTGCACATAGCCGCGATGGCGGTTCTGCCCCTGGATGTCATCCGCCTTGAAGATTCCGGCAATACTACGGTGCCCATTGTCTAACAGATACTTTGTGATCATATATCCGCCCCTGCAGTCATCCATCAGCACCTGTGGTCTGTCCTCCATCCGGTCGAAGCAGCCCTGTATGAACACGTAAGGGATTCCATAGCTTTCGAGCTGTTCATATAAATGCAGATGCCTGCAGCTGATCTGGCTTTTACTGGGTTCGATGATGACTCCGTCGATGTCCTTCTGCAACAGCTCTTCGAGACATCTGGCTTCCTGGCTTCTGGAATTGTGGGTATTTTTCAGCAGAATACTATAGCCTTCTGCCGTGAGGACATCATCAATCCCCTGAATGACCCTCGGGAAAATATAATCCGACAGATAAGTAGTCACTACAGCTATATTGTGGGATTTATGTCCGGGACGTAACCGCTCCGATACAAAGGTTCCTTTTCCATGCATTGCATAAATATATCCTTCCTGTTCCAGGATCGCCAGTGCTTTCCGAACAGTCTGACGGCTCACCTGATAAACAGCCGCCAGTTGGTTCTCAGAAGGCACACGATCCCCCGCCCGCAGTTCTCCCCGGTGGATCTGCTCCTCCAGGTCATGATGCATTTTATAGTATTTCAGCTGTTTTTCTTCCATTGATGAAAGCCTTTCTCTTTCTCTATCTGGATTTTACCTATCCAAATCTTGTTTCCAGACAACACTGTTCCTATATTTCTCATCATTTTTCACTTTCCGGCATGATCAGCTTTCTGAGCTCTTCCGCACCGCTGACAAAATCACTGGTTATGGTATCATTATGAATGACATGATCGCAGATTTTCCGGTTGCGTTTTTCCGCATCAATGGACAGGATCCGCAAGGTCTTCTCCTCGGTGTCGTAGTCAGATTCTATGATGTCGGCAATCAGCTTTTCCTTGTCGCGCGCCACGTATATAATGTGCGTGGGAAAAGACCGTTTCATGGCGATAGCGCCGCACATATCCACCGGGATCACAGCAAACTTCCCCTGATCCAGCAGCTCACGGATATCTTCTTTTCTCGTTCCGTAACGTACTCCCGCATAAGCTGTTTTTTCAAAAAAATCCATCCGGTCGAAGGCTTCTTCTGAAACATACCGGTGTCCGTGACGTTCCGGTTCCGTGCAATAATTCACCGGGCGCACAAACAACTGCTCCGCGCGGATATTCTCTGTCGTATTTCCACCTTTGCTGCCGCACAGATCTTCTGTGATCTCACGTTTCCCGGAGCCGGAAGGTCCCACCAGTGCAAGTACCGCCGGGGCGGTGATCTTCTCCGGCTTTGAAGTGGAGGCTTTCATGATCTGACGCACCAGTGACACGAATTCCGCCATGGTATTCACAGACAGGAGCCCTGTCATTTTGGCATTCCATGGCTTCCGCATCAACACCGGATACTCTGCCTTGCTGTCCAAAATATTGTGAATGGCATCATCCAGTACAATATCAAAATGTACGCGGTCTTTCGCACTTCCCAATATAATATTCTCCGGTGGAAGCTCCGGGAACTGCGTCATGATCTGCTCTGCCCGCACTCCCATAAAATGCGGCGATACCGCCGTAATAAAAAAAACATCCGCAATCTGCATCAGCCGGCGGATCCCACGCTTTGTCTCCTCCGTGGGAATCTGCCGGCTGTACAGCTCGGGATCGTTATAAAATTCTTTGATCACCGAAGTTCTTCCCTCATTGGCCCAGGAAGTGATCTCTTCCAGGCGGTAAGGCTTCTCCGGATGATATTTTTCATTTGCCATACGGATGGCTATGCTGTTAAACGGGGCGGTGACATCGTCCCAGTCAATACCGATACTAGGTCTGAGCATACTGTGCTTCCTCACTTTATACAGATACATTCTACTATTATATGCGATCTGTATTCAGCATAGCATAAACCGGTGCACAGCACAATCCATACATGCCGGATATCTCTAGCCTTTCATGGCCTCTTCCAGGATATGCAGACAGTTCTGCATGGATGCTTCAAATTCTTCTTCATTATTATTTTGGAACAGGATCAGATCATCCTTCACCTTAGGATCATCCAGATTCTCCGGAATGGAGAAATCACAGGATGCAATATACTCATCCCAGTGTGTCAGCTTCCAGGTATCTCGATCGGAATTTCTGGCGATCATACGCTCATGTACGATCTCCGGAGATGTTTCCACCCATACGACCACCAGCGTTGCATTTTTCTCTGCAAGCTTGGCTTTCAGATTATGAATATAATCCATATCCCGGATTTCCTGGGTAAAGGGTGCATTGATCAATACAATATCGTCATAATCCAATGCTTCCATAGCCAGATCCACAACACACTCGTACTCATAGTCACGGATATTTTTTTCAAAAAAGTCACTGCTTCTGTCATAAGGCTGTCCCGCTACTACAAATATCTGTTTTGACAATGTGATCAAAGTATCCTTGTCCAAATATACCACATGCTGCAGTCTCTTCGCCAAAGCTTTGGAAATATAAGTTTTTCCGCAGGCGGGCGGTGATGTTACCAGGATCAATTTCTTAACCATAAAAATCTTCCTTTCCGCTATGTATTGTTTATTATTATCCTTTTCATTAGATATAGCGCGATTTTTTGAGATTGTCAACTATTTATCAAACTTTTTGGTTGTTGACTTGTCAACATCCATGTGTTACACTTCATAGAGTTGTTGTTTCATCAACATTTTATAGGAGGATTGTCCATGCAGGATCGTTTTGAAAGATTCGTTGTGTCGATCACGGAATTGCACCGTTATCTGCAGAAATTAAAAGAACTGGAAATGGGGCAATTAGACTTAAAAGCAGGTTACACTATGTGTCTGTATTACCTTGGAAAACATCCGGAGGGGCTGACTGCCACACAGCTGACAGAGCTTTGTAAGGAAGATAAGGCTGCCATTTCCCGGACATTAAGCCAGTTAAGTGCTAAAGGCCTGGTGTCCTGTGAGTTGCCGGAAAACAAGCGTTCCTACCGTACTTTATATTATCTGACCGAGGAAGGCAGCACTGTAGTCAAAAAAATCGGTTCCCGGATCTACTCTGCACTGGCTCACGGCGGAGACGGCATGACAGAGGAACAGCGGGTGAATCTCTACAATTCCCTGGAGAGGATCTCCCATAATCTGGAACAGTACCTTGCTGAGTTCCCTTCCGAACATCCACCCAAAAAATAAGCAGGAAGAAACATTTAGCTGCCAAACTATAATAAAAAGAATAGGAATATTATCATGGAAAAAATACGTTTTATCACAGACTCCGCATCTGATATGAACCACCCCAGGGAGGATGTCACCATCCTGCCGCTGCACATCCGCTTCGGCGACGACGAATATGCTGACGGAGTCACCATCAGTCACAGAGAATTCTACGAAAAGCTGATCGAATGTGACACTCTCCCCACCACCAGTCTGGTATCTCCCGCTGTCTTTGAAGACGCTTATGAGCAGGCAGTCTCCGCGGGGGAGACCGTCATCGTGATCACCATCTCCGGTAAATTGTCCGGCACCTGCCAAAGTGCCCGGATCGCTGCTGAAGATTATGAGGGTAAGGTATTCGTCGTAGACAGCATGAATGCCACCATAGGAGAGCGCATTCTGGTAGAGTATGGTCTGCAATTAAAGGATCAGGGGAAATCCGCAGAAGAAATTGTCAGCATTCTCGAAAAGGAGAAATCCAAGATCCACACCATGGGACTTCTGGACACCTTGGAATACCTGAAAAAAGGCGGACGTATCTCCTCTACCGTGGCATTCATCGGCGGTGCACTGGCCATCAAGCCTGTGGTCGCTGTCTCAGACGGCGAGATCATTATGCTCGGAAAAGCCCGCGGTTCCAAAAACGGCAGTAACTTCCTGATCCGTGAGATAGAAAAAGCTGACGGTGTAGATTTCTCCCGCCCTTTCTGTCTGGGTTATACCGGTCTGAGTGATGAGCTGTTGCAAAAATACATTCACGACAGCGAACATCTGTGGAAGGATTACGCAAAGGAACTTCCCATCAGCACTCTGGGAGCCACCATCGGAACCCATGTAGGCCCCGGAGCTGTTGCGGTTGCCTTCTTTGAACACTAATAGATAGAACTAAATATAAAAATCCCGAAGACTTCACACAGTCTCCGGGATTTCTTATTTGTCTTTTGTTTCTCTGATCAAGCAGCCTTTTTCGCTTTCTTTTCTTTCATCTGCTTAACGAAGGTCCGTGCACCTTCCACTACCAGGAAGATTGCCAGAACTGCCATTGCAGCTGCGAAGAACAGCTGGAACCAGTCACCCCATGCAGCAGTGCCGGCACCGATTGCCTTGCACTTGTTGATCACGGTGATCACCAGGCTGGTCAGGGTTGCAGCAAGCATGAATACCATAGGGAAGAAGAACATCTTGTTGTTCTTGCCAACTTCACCCAGCCATGCAGCTACTGCCATCAGAGCGATACCTGCAAGCAGCTGGTTCGCTGCACCAAACAGACCCCAGATCTGGCTTAAGGACAGACCGCCGAGGATACAGCCGATCAGTACCATGGATACAGTACCGAACAGAGGATGTGCCAGCACCTTACGTGCGCCCTTGGCATCCTTGTAAGTAGCTTCGCCTTCCTTCAGGAACAGCTCGGAGAACATGAAACGGCTCAGACGGGTACCGGTATCCAGACTGGTCAGTGCAAATACGGATACAGACAGTGTGAGCAGTGCGTAGATCGTACCGTATGCCTTGGAGGTCTCGGTACCGAACATGGATGCAATACCAGCAGCGAATGCAGCTGCGGGAGATCCGAACTCACCGTTTAAATACTTCTGATATACTGCACCGACTGCTACCAGCGCGATGATGCCCAGAGCAGACTCGATCAGCATGGAGCCGTAACCGATAGCCTTGGCATCCTTCTCGTTTGCTAACTGCTTGGAAGAAGTACCGGTAGCGATCAGGCTGTGGAAACCGGAACATGCACCACATGCTACAGTGATGAACAGCATAGGGAACAATGTCTGTCCTGCCTTGGGCTCCCAGCCATTAAACGCGGGGATATCGAATGCGACAGTACCGGTGAAAGCACCGGCAACGACACCAATGAATGCCAGACCGATCATAGCATACAGCAGGAAACTGGACAGGTAGTCACGGGGCTGTAACAGGATCCATACGGGAACCAGAGAAGCCACTGCGATGTAAACACCTACAAATACGATCCATGCGATACGGTTCATGGCAAATCCAACGTTCAGACCTAAAACAGTAATAGCTACGATACAGATGATACCACCGATGGTAGCGGGCAGAGTCTTAACGCCCATTCTGTTGGTCACATAACCATAAATAACAGCCAGAACGATGAACAGCAGAGAGATCATTGCGGTAGACTGATTACCGGTAGGATTGGTCACAAAACCGAAAGCGGTCTTGCCGGCATCATCTGCCAGGGTCAGGAAAGTACCTGCCACAATGTTAACAAAGGAAGCGATTACCAGGATCAGCACCAGAAGTGCGAAGATGATGAAAAGCTTCTTAGCTCTGGATCCCATGGAATCCTCAATGATCTCACCTACAGATTTACCGTCATGTCTGATAGATGCGAATAAAGATCCGAAGTCCTGCAGACCGCCGAAGAAAATACCGCCAATGATACACCACAGGAATACGGGAACCCATCCGAAGATGGAAGCCTGAATCGGTCCGTTGATCGGGCCTGCTCCGGCGATAGATGAAAAATGATGACCCATAAGTACGGCAGGCTTAGCTGCGACGTAATCCACACCATCTTCCTTCTCAATTGCAGGAGTCTTCTTGGTAGGATCGATGCCCCACTGTTTTGCCAGCCAGGAGCCATAGAACACATAGCCGATAAACAACAGTACAATAGCGGCTACAACGATTAATAATGCTGTCATTTGTGTTTCTCCTTTTCTTAAATACACAGATTTAATTTATCATTGCCTTTTTTACGAGTTTCTTCAGAATCTGTCCGTGGCGGTTGTGGACGATCCGACCCGAAGACAGCTCGGCGACAATCAGACGATAATTGCTCCAGCCATGGAATCCCCAGAGGTAACTCTGATAATGCCTGCACTTTTTCACCTGTGCGAGAGCATCCTCCCCGGCATGAGCGGTCAGAATGATCAGGACGACATCACTGTTCCTGTGATTGGAAGACGGCTGCACATTTGCAGTTCCCCGCTCCCAGGCGATAGCGTCCAGTTCCAGAAGACGTTCCTTAGATAAAGATTCTTCTGTGGCAAAATACACTGTCTCGTTGGTGTCAATATCTGCCACCTTGGCTTTCTTGATCAGAAAATACTGCTCATTATGGGATCCGAAGATTGCTTCGGCTGCGAATGGCGGTTCTACAGCCTCTGTTTTGATATTGTAGTAGGTCTGATAAGATCGCAGGACGCGTTCCAGCGCTTCCCCGGGAGTAAGTGTCTTTTGTAATTCCATTCTGCTTTCCTTTTAAGCATGCGTAATCGATTACATTTACGTTCATGCTATTGATAACTTTAGCACGTCGAAGTGTCAAATACAACGGATTTTTTAGCATTTCTTTACACTTTTTTTATAAATACATACTTTATCGTTATATGTTAGTCCTCTGACAGCTTTTTTCCAAGGTGCAAATTTAACCTATATACCATTACAAATTTAATCTCTTTATCTGGATAAACTTATTGACTTTTGTTGGGTAACCGGAAATCATTCTAAAAAAAGCAGCCGATTTTCATCAGCTGCCGATTTTTAGGAATGATTCTTCTCTTCCTTGATCTCCCAATGGATCAGGAAGGTCAGTGCCGCACGAAGTCCGATGATACCGGCTACGGTAACGATCTCCTTCCAGTCTCTGACAATAACGGTCTTAAGGATCTCACTGCACAACTTGAATTCCAGCCCTACAGCAAGCCCCTGCGCCAGGGTGATCTTCATATCCGGCACCCGCCGCACATAATTATAAAACCCTTTCAGACCGGAGAGAATAATAACGATCACTCCGACAAATTCAAAGAACAGTATTGCCACCTGGACAATATTGTTCATCACGTTTTCCAGGAATTCAATGATAAGCTCTATGTGGAACATGCACAGCCCCCCCCGCTTTACTTACACTTCTTTTTTCATTGTAGCGTATCCAAAAAGGGCGTGCAAGATGTATCTTTATCTTTTTATCAGCTATTTTTCTTCTGTTTTCAATAATTCCTGCATAGTATGCCAGCCAAGCACCGCGCATTTTACCCTGGCAGGCATGTGGGCGATATCCTGCAATACGGAGGCCTCTTCCAGCTCATCCTTCTCTTCATCGGTGATACTTCCCTTGATCATTTTCAGGAACAGATCTGCCAGATGCAGTGCCTCTTCCTTACTTCTACCAATGACCAGTTCCAGCATCATGTCCGCGGAAGCCTGGGAGATGGCACAGCCGTCTCCTTCAAAGGCACCGTCCACGACTACACCGTCCTCCACCTTCAGTTCCAGAAAAATATCATCGCCGCAGCTGGGATTGACACCCTCTAACACCAGGTTGGCATCCTCCAGCTTATGTTTATGATACGGATGCAGATTGTGCTCCGTCAAAATCTCATTATAAAACGTCTTATTCTCCATAGCCCATCTGCCTCCTTATCCCGGCAAGACTTGTTAAAAATGCCTGTATCTCTTCTTCCGTATTGTAGACGCCCAGACTCACTCTGGTGGTAGACAACACTTTCAGGTGCTGTAGTAACGGCTGGGCGCAGTGATGTCCCGCCCGGACTGCGATGTGATCTGCATCTAAAACAGATGCCACATCATGGGGATGCACGCCGTCCAGCTTAAATGTCACGATACCGTGATGATCCTCCGCTTTCTGTGATCCTAAAATATGCACCGCGGGAATCTCCTTCATCCCATCCATCAGCAGTTTTGTCAGCTTTGCTTCTCTCTCTTCGATAAAATCAAAGCCGATCTTCTGCACATAACGGATAGCCTCTGCGAGGGCATAAGCACCGGCACCGTTCACCGTACCTGCCTCGAACTTGTGAGGCACCTCTGCCCACACGGCTCCTGTACGGCTGACGGAATCGATCATTTCTCCACCGCATAAAAACGGCGGCATCTGCTCTAACAGCTCTCTCTTCGCATATAACACACCGATTCCCATGGGAGCGTACATTTTATGCCCGGAAAATGCCAGAAAATCCACATCCAGATCCTGTACGTCCACTGCCATATGGGGCACGCTCTGGGCTCCGTCTGCCACGAAATAAGCGCCTGCCTCATGTGCCAGCTGTGCAAAACGCTTGATATCATTTTTGCAGCCCAGCACATTGGATACCTGGGTCATGGCAACGATCTTCGTTCGGTCGCTCAGTGCCTCCTTAAAAGCTTCCTCGGTATATTTTCCGTCTTCGGTGCACTCCAGATACTTCACCACTGCTCCGGTCCTGGCTGCCGCCTGCTGCCAGGGCAGGAGATTGCTGTGGTGCTCCATAATGCTCACCAGGATCTCATCTCCCGGTTTCAGTACCAGGGAGCCGAAACTGTACGCCACCAGGTTTAAACCTTCCGTGGCATTGCGGACGAAGATGATCTCCGCCGCTTCCTTCGCATTCAAAAACTCCCTTACCGTCTCTCTGGCTTCTTCGTATTTTTCGGTTGCCGCCTCTCCCAGCTCGTATAATCCGCGCAGGGGATTGGCATTGTATTTTTCATAAAATTCCCGCTCTGCTTCCAGGACACAGACCGGCTTCTGCGAAGTCGCTGCGGTATCCAGATAGATCACTTTCTGATTCTCCAGCAGAGGAAAATCCTTACGGATCTCGTTGACTGAAATACTCATACTTCCTCCTGTTATCTTACTCTTTACGCTTCCTCTTCTTCCACGGCTCTGCCCAGGAACTTTTGTACCTTTGCCTGTGTGGCGGCATCGGGGATCTTGCGGCAGACCGCATCCACCTTCGCCATCGCCATCATCTCATAGATCTGCTCTCTGTTCATGCCGCGGCTCTCTAAATAGAACAGCAGCTCATCATCCAGCTTACCGATGGTGGCGCCGTGATTGCCTTCCACATCTTCCTCCGCACAGAGGATCAGGGGAATAGTCTGGTTCACCACATCATTGGACAATAACAGTACGTCCTCTTTTTCATTGCCTACCGCACCCTTGGCACCCCATTTGAAGTCAATGGTGCCGCGGTATAATTTGAAGGCATGATCTCTTAACACGCCTCCGGCCTGCATATTACTCTGGGTCTTTTTCCCCTCATGCAGAGCCACATAATTCATATCCAGTCTGCCTTCGCCGTCTACGATATAGGCGGTATCCGTGTTCACGCTGCTCTCTCTGCCCTGCAGAGTGGTCTTACATCCAAGGTAGGTATTCTTCCCGCCCAGGATCAGCTGGATGACTTCCAGGGAAGCCTTCTCCTCACACAGGGCACCGATATCATTCATAAAAGTAAAATCACTGCCCAGTCTCTGCACCTGGATCAGCCGGAGCTTCGCGCCTTCTTCCAGATACAGTCTGGTGGATACCGCTGCCTGACCTGACGCCTCCCTGTCGGAAGCAAAGTCCTCGATCACGGTGATCTCACTGTTTTTACCTGCTTTTACCGCTACAGCTCCCGCCTGTAAGCTGTTCTGTGCATAGGCATAATCAACCAGTAACGGCTGCACCTCTGTCACATCCGCGGGCACCTCATAATGTTTTGCTTTTACTCCCGCTGCGGCAAGCAGACCGTCCATATCTTCCCCCATACCGGAGGCAATCCCTGCAAAATCCGCATTCCAGGGCTTAGATTCTTCGTTTTCAGCGGTTGTTATCTTCTCCGGCAGAATGACTTTTGCCTCTCCGACCGCGGGGATCTCTATTTTCTCCAACTGCGTCTCGTTCATGCGAAGCCAGTTCCATGTCTTGGAGGGCAGTCGGTTGATGGTCATATTATATTCTTTTTCCATATTCTGTCCTCCTTTTACCCGATGCTGCCTTTCATCTCCAGGCGGATCAGGTTGTTCATCTCTACCGCATATTCCAACGGCAGCTCCTTCGATACATTGTCCGCGAAGCCGCTGACGATCATGGCTCTGGCGTCCTCCTCGGAGATACCGCGGGACATCAGATAGAACACTGCCTCGTCGCTGATCCTGCCGATCTTCGCCTCATGCCCGATATCGGCATCCTGGGTACGGATATCCATCGCCGGGATGGTATCGGAGCGGGACTTATCATCCAGCATCAGGGACTGGCAGGATACGGCGGATTTACTCTTTGCCGCACTGTTC
>ERZ834722.1326-NODE-1326-length-23868-cov-5.693235_pt1 | contig 23868 bp, 18 predicted proteins | sample MGYA00519576_ERZ834722 | MGnify/ENA primary metagenome ERZ834722 (study PRJEB31850, sample SAMEA3708759) | human gut metagenome | biome: human gut; feature: human-associated habitat; material: faeces | place: China | collected 2014 ...
GCCCACTGATTAAGAGAGCAAGCCGCCGGTTCGTCTCAATTTATGGAAGTTTCGATTCGTCGTCATTTTTAATCAAAGCAACGTGATTTTTCACCCGGTAATTTCTGCACCCTTTGTCGGATTTTGCAGCGAAAAGCACCCTTTGCACGTTTTGAAACCGTGCAAAATCCGTGCAGAAACCGTGCACTTACTCTCTGACAAACAAAATCACACTATCCCCCACCGGCTTGACGGCATTGGTTTGAGTGCCCATACATCAAAATCAAGTCTAGGTCTAGGAGGACACCACTATGATGAAACTGCTTTCCTGCTGCTATAACATGGGCACTGACCGGGTGGAAGCCCGGTTCGAGGATGGAACCACTCCTTCCACCGACTGCATCGCCATTGAGGACGAATACGGCAACACCCCGGCACAGCGGGCAGAGCTAGACTGGCTGCTATACAATAAGCCCTTAGAGTATGCCCAGCTTGTGCTGGGTGGAAAAATTGAGCATCACATCTCACTTGACTGTAACCATGGCACTTCCAGATAGCAATTTTACAATATGTTTCTAGTCAATGCTTTCCCGGTTTTTGTAGCAGCAACGCCTCCACGGGCGGTTTCTTTCAGGTCGGAGGACATGGCATCGCCCACCGACTTCATAGCTTCCACCACCTCGTCAAAGGGGATCAGGCTGGGGATGCCCGCCATGGCAAGGTCGCACGAAAGCACCGCGTTGGTCACACCAATGGCGTTCCGCTTGATGCAGGGGCACTCCACCAGGCCGCCCACCGGATCACACACCAGGCCCATGCAGTTTTTCAGGGTGATGGCGGCTGCCGTCAGCGAGATCTCTGGGTCTGCTCCTTTCATCTGCGCTAAGGCCGCAGCAGCCATGGCAGCCCCCGTGCCCGTTTCTGCCTGGCACCCACCCGAAGCACCGGCGATGGATGCGTTCTCGGCCACGATGGCTCCCACTGCACCCGCCGCAAACAGCGCCATGCACAGCGCTTCGTCGTCCATGTGCTGCTCCTCACCGCAGCAGACCACGATGGCCGGCAAAATGCCGCTGGCTCCGGCCGTGGGGGCAGCCACGATCTGGCCCATGGAGGCGTTGACCTCGGCCACCGCCATGCCGGCCGCCACAATGCCACACAGTCGGCCGCCCAGCTCACTGTTCTGGGCATAGCGGGCCAGCTTGACGCTTTCGTTCCCGGCCATCAGGCCGCGGGTGGGCACCGTGGGGTCCAGGCCGGTGCGAATGGAAGTCCGCATCACATCCAGGTTCAGCTTCATCTCCGCAAAAATTTCCTCCCGCGTCCGGGTGGTATCCTCCATTTCCCGGCGGAGCATCACCTCACCGATGGAAATCTTATACCGGCTGCAAAGGGTCAGCAGCTCACTGCCGTGGTGAAATTCATAACTCATAGGGTACATACCTCCCGGATAACAGGTTTCAGGTTCTGAATCGCGCGGATGCTCTCCGGCGGGATGGGGTCATCCGTCTCAATAATCATGCAGGCATCTTTCCGCTTGGCGTTCCGGAACACGCGCATGAACGCAATGTTCGCCTGCGCATTTTCCAGCACCTCTGTCACCTGGCGGATCACGCCGGGCTGATCTTGGTGGAACACCAGCAGGGTGGGATACTCACAGCGGAACGCCACATCCATCCCATTGAGCTGCCGCACCTCGATCACCGCACCACCCAGTGAAACGCCCACCATGTCGATGCGTAAACCGTTGGCTCCCTCGGCACGAATGCGGGCAGTATTGGGATGGGGCATTTCCTGAGTAGAAAGGACCATCTGCACCTCCATTCCCCGCTTCCGTGCTTCCTGATAGGCATTGCGGATGCGCAGATCGTCCGGGGCAAACCCCAGCAACCCGGCAATGATAGCCTTATCGGTGCCGTGGCCCTTGCCCGTTTGGGCAAAGGAGCCGTAGAGGGTGATCTCAGCCGTGCGGACCTGGTTGCCCAGGATGCGGCTGGCCACATTGCCCAACCGGGCAGCCCCGGCGGTGTGGGAACTGGACGGCCCGATCATCCGGGGGCCGATGATATCAAAAAGCTTGTAGGAACCCATCGTTCTCACCTTTCTTTTTTCCAAAAAAACAGCGAACGAGCCGGGGTCTGCGGCACCGTTCGCTGGTTTGCATTTGATTCAGGAGCTCAAGGCTGCTCAGTGGGCCGCCTTTTCCGCAGGTTCTTCCTCAGCCGGTGCTTTCTTGGGGATCAACTTGATGCCACCGTTCTTATACAGGACATAGGCACACAGCACCGAGAGCGCCATGACCGCCAGGACAACAAAGCCCTCTTTGCCGGACAGGCTGTAAAAGTGGTTGACCACTAGGACCAGGATGAACGGCAGGACTGCACACTTCAGCTTTCCTTTGGCCACAAAGTTGCCACAGTTCTCATTGAACATTCCTAGGAACAGGCTGCCAAACAGTGCGGGCAACATGTAAGCGGTCGCCGTTTTGACGGCGGGCATGGTCAGCAGCGGCTGCAGGGGGACCAGCAGGATAACCCCCATGATGATGATAATGGTTGTGATAATGGAGGAAGCTGCAATGGCAATGCTGGCAATGACATCTCCCTCATCGGTGCCCTGGCTTACATCCGCCTGGGTCATGGCGTTCATGGCGCAGGGCAGCTTCAGGTTGGTGACGTTGCCGGTGAGGAATGCGATGTAAGAGGCGGAGCCCAGCACCGGGCTGAAGCTCAGAACCTCGGAGATATTGGAGGGGATGAACACGGCCAAAAGGGCACTGCCGGTCATGAACACGCTGCCCACACTCTCCGGCCAGACCCCATAGACCTGGCTGATAACGGCCGGGATGCCCAGCATGAACACGATGCCGATCAGCGCGCCGATGCGGCCAAAGCGATGGGTACTGTCAAAATATTTTTTATCCATAGTACAGGCCCTCCCTTAACCCAGAAGATTAATCCACAGCAGCGACGAGATCATGCCAAGCAGAAGCGAGTCGGCCATGACAAAGTTCTTGAGCCAGTTGCAGTGGAACTTTTTGATGATGACATTGTGGAGCACTGCCACCAATGCAGAGGTCAGCAGGACAGCCGTATAGACCAGGCCCTTGGAGAGCTGCAGGGGAACATAGGCTGCAGTGATCGAAATGGACAGCACGCTGGTGGCCAGGATGCCAAAGCCGCCCTTGCTGCGCGCTTTCTCTAGGCCAGACTGGATGCTCTTGGTGAAGATGATGGAACCTACGATGCCGCCCAGGATGCAGACGCTCATCACGAACATGATGGTACCAGCCAGCTGGGGATCACCGGAAGCGCTTAGGGCACCAATGGATTCGTAACCGCTGGCGGTCGCCACCATATCGGCTGCCATCAACTCGTACATTACGGAGCCGACCACCGACAGGCGGAACCAGGACCAGGGCACACCCAGAACGGCCGTCAGAGAAAACAGACCAATGATGATGGAAATGGACGGCAGGATGGAATAGATCGCCGAAGAAATGATAGCACCTTTCAGTTTTTCCTTGCTCAGGCCGATCTCCTGCCCATGCTTCCAGGAGCGAATCAGGGTCAGAACGGAAAAGACCAGAACGTAGGCGATGGCAGCGATGACTAAGATGTACAGCAGCTTGCTGTTCATGATCTGGCTGAACGTCATAATTATTTCCTCCTTTTACAAGCCTTACAGGCCGGGCTGCCTCAGCGAGGCAGCGTGCCGTCCGGGATGATGCTGTGGTAGTTCTCGCCGTTCAGGTTCTGCACCTGCTCGGCAGCAGCAGCCTCCAACAGCTCCGGACGGGTCAGTAGGTCATAGGCAGTCATGGCAATGGACTTACCGGCCACCAGCATTCCCTTGTGGGCTGCCGAGGATTTGCCGTTTGCCACCCACTGCCAGGAGTGCGGCGGGGTGCCCTGCGGCTCGCAGGCCACAGTAATCATTGCGGTAGGAGCCACCCAGCTCACATCGCCCACGTCGGTGGAGCCGCCGATCTTCAGCTTGGCTTCCGCCGGAACCGGCTCTTTCAGCAGGCCCGCAGCCGCCATTTCACGGTGCTTGGCATCGTCGTACTGGGGGAACAGCATCTTGGCGCGGCCGTACAGGGCCTTTTTGCTGGCCTCGCCTGCCGTATCGGACAGAGCCTTTTCGTACTGTTCTTCCTCCGGGGTGATCTCCAGCGGCATGAAGTGCATCATGTTCTCGTGCAGCACCTTACCCAGCGTCTTGTTGGGAACATAATCCTTGCAGGCGGAATCCCATACGATCTCCACTTCCGTCTCGGTCATCAAGGCAGCGCCCTGGGCGATCTTTTCCACACGCTTGTAGATATCCAGCACCTGGTCCGACTTCGGGGCGCGGATGAAATAGTACAGGCTTGCGCTGGGCTGGACCACATTGGCCGACTCACCGCCGGCATCCATGAATGCGTAGTGGATGCGGGCCGAATCAATGATGTGCTCACGCAGGAACTGCACACCCATGTTCATCAGCTCTGCGGCATCCAGGGCACTGCGGCCCATCTCCGGGGCAGCGGCAGCGTGGGCGGCGCGGCCCTTGAAGTTAAAGTACATCTGCGCCACAGCCAGCGAGCCATCCGACCACAGCAGCGAAGCATCGCTGGGGTGCCAGGTCAATGCTGCGTCGATGCCGTCGAACACACCGAACTTTGCCATAAAGGATTTACCGTAGCCGCTTTCCTCAGCCGGGCAGCCAAAGTATTTGATAGTACCCCGCAGGCCGCACTCCTCCATGTAGCTCTTGATACCCACAGCACCGGCTAGCGCACCGGCACCCAGCAGGTTGTGACCGCAGCCGTGGCCGCTGCCGTGGTCCACCAGATATTTCTTTTCCGGCAGATCCGCTACCTGGCTTAGGTTGGCCAGGGCATCGTATTCAGCCAGGATGCCGATCACCGGCTTGCCCGTGCCGTAAGTTGCCACAAACGCATTGTCCATGTGGGCTACACCCCGCACAACCTGGAAGCCCTCGTTCTCTAGGACTCTGATGTGTGCATCGGCAGACTGTCGAGTGGCAAAGCGCGTTTCCGCATAGCCCCAGATCGCGTCGCTGCACTCGATGAACTCTTGCTGCTTGTCGTCGATCAGCTGAATGATTCTTGCTTTCGCGTCCATACTACTACTCCTTTTTGTCTTTGGTATGTGGACAGAAAAGCATCGTTGCTTTCCTGTGTCTCCGTTTTTTCTCGTTCCTTTGTGCACATTGTATCTAAAATTTCCTCAAGTAGAAAGTTTATTTTGTTCGATTCGCAGGGTGTTTTTTATTTACTTTCTGTTACAATAGATTTACTTGGAGAAAATTGACCGTCGATTTTTGTTTTACGGAGACACAGGAGACCAAACTATGCAGATTGAAGGGGTTTCTATCAGCCTGAAGCGGATCCGCCGCCGGGCTTTGTATGCCTATCAGGGCATCGAGTGCATCCTCCCGCTGCGCGGGCAGCTGACCGTAGAGCGGAATGGCTGCAGTTTTTTGCTGGAAACAGACCACGTGCTTGTGCTGAACAATGGGGAGTTGCACGCCTTTTCCGGCGACGAGAACCATGACATCCTCTTTTTGCAGATCTCCGACGGCTTTTTGCTGCGCAGCTGCGAGGAACTGCTGACGCATCCGATCACCTGCTGTTCAGCAAACGATAAGGAGCAGGAGCGGTATTACCAGATCAAGCGCATCCTGACCCAGATGCTGTTCCTGGCCATGAAAGAGGAAAAAACGGAGTTTCTCTCCCTGCTGTTCCGCCTGCTCAACATCCTGCGGCGGGATTACAGCGCCCCTCCGGCAGAAGCCCCCGGCCTGCTTTCTGCGGTTTCCGGAGTACCGGAGCTGGAAAATGTGCTGCTTTACCTCAACCACAACTACCAGGAGCGGCTGACCCTGGCCGACATGGCCGCAATGACTTATCTTTCGCCGCAGAGCTTTTCCAAGCTGTTCCACAAAAAAGTCGGCATGGGATTTCTGGCCTACCTTGCCCAGGTGCGCGCCGAAGCCGCCGCTTCCAAGCTGCTGAGCACCGACCACACCATCACCCAGATCGCAGCCGAGACAGGCTTTGCCAACAGCAAAGCCCTGACCGAGGCATTCCGTCAGTCCTACGGCCTGACCCCCGGCGATTACCGCAACACTCACACCCTGGCGCTGGGCACCGGCGAGGTGGAGGAAGCTGACGTGACCGAGAGCCTGCGGAGCAACTTTCTTTCGCTTTCCATGTTTGCCGATGAGCTGAGCGAATCTGCTGCCCGACAGTCCTCCCACATCGAGTGCCGGTACGACCTTTCCCACTGCCCGGAACACCCGGCGCAGGCCTTTTCCTTCGCCCGGCTGGTACTGCTGGACGATGGCATCTGCTCCATCCTGCGGCAGGATGTCCGGGAGCAGCTGGAGATCATCCAGCAAGATCTCCGGTTCGATTACGCGCTGATCGATCGGTTCAGCCTTTCGGAGTGCACCAATATGCTCTCCTCCGGCTTTGGTGCCCCCGGTGCATTCACGCTGGAAAATCTGCCGCTGCATCATGTGCTCAATGCTTATTTTCAGATGGGGCTGGCACTCTACCTACGGCTGGACCTTTCCGCCGTGATGGCCGCCTATCCGGAACCGCAGGCATTCTACACACGGTTCACCCATTTTTTACGGGAGCTGTGCCAGTGCCCGCTCCGCGCCATGGCGGAAAAGACCCGACTGGAACTGGGCTGCTCCGACCCAGCTCATCTGCCGCATTTCCCCTACTTTGCCCGGCAGATCTCCTACCTGACCCACACGGTATTCCCCTGTGCGGTCGGCCTGTTCACGGAAGAATGGATGCTCTGCTCCGGCCAACCGCTGCCGCAGGCCGGGCAGATCGCGCCGCTATTCCGCTTTGCCGGGTTCAATGCGTTTCCCCGGCATGAGTTTGATGGCCGCGTGGTCCTGGATGCCGCCAGCCATCTGGACAAGTTCACCCGAAAGATCGAACAGGTACAGCTGTTCCTGAAAGCCAATCAGATCACGACTCAGGACCTAAACCTTGTCCGCTGGCACACCCTTGCCGGTAAAAGTGAGACCCGAACCACCGCAGAACACAAGCAGACTCCCTCCTCTAACATTGAGTGGGGCACCTTTTTCCGCTCTGCCATTATCCTGCAGACATTGGACCACCTGCGGGGTTGGGTACAGGGCATCACGTTTCCCTGCCGCACTATCTCCAAGGAAGACCGTCTGCCCAGCCTTGCGCTGTTCCTGATGTCTGACATCAAGCGCCCGGCCTATTTTATGCTGGAAGCTGCACGGCGACTGGCCGGGGACATTCTGGTGGACGACCCCAATATCATCATCACCCAAACCCCGCGCGGCAGCTACACGGTGGCCGTTCTGGTGCCAAATTACGCCAACCCCCGTCTTTCGCTGGACCGCTATTATGTGGAGCACGAGTCCCGTTCCTTTCTGCTCCACCTCACCGGCCTTCCCCAGGGGCTGTACACCATCAAACGCCTTTCCTACGAAAAGAACCATTCCGGCATCTTTGAGCGAATGCGGGAGATCGGCCTGATGGATATCAGTGACCCAGATGTGAACCAGCGGCTCAAAACCATCATCCAGCCGGATCTTTATCTTTACTCGCAACGGGTAACGGAGGAGCTCATCCTGCGCGCTGAGGTGCCGTTCAACGCCATCGTGCTGTTTGAAGTACAACGGAACACTACACCAGACAATGCAAATCGGATTTAAATAGCTATTCCAAGTTCTTTTTTCTCATAACCGCTCCAGTGGGGGTTCAAATCCCTCATGGCCCACTAAAAGGGGCTGTTGCACAAAGATAAACGCCAGTGCAGCAGCCCCTTTTTCTTGCTTTCTCCGTTTCATTTTGCACTGTTACCGTTAAAGCAAAAGACCAGAGTTGTAAAGCCTTTCGGCTAAACAACTCTGGTCTTTTTTGTTGGAACTTGTGCAACAGCCCCTTCTTTTTGTTTACTTATGCTTTTTTAAGTGTCACACCATACCGGCGTTGCTGCGCTGATCAGGGTCCGAGGGGTCTCGGTAGCTTGGTGTCCTGTCCTGCTCTCCTACTGCTTTCCATGGGTGATAAGCTGGGATCTCCTCCGGAATTGGGCCAAAGGGGTTATCTTCCCGTTCTCCCAATCCAGCCTCTAGGGCAAAGCCGAAGCGACAAGGCCGATCGTCGATGCGATATGTCGGCAGAACATCTGGGCCGCAGCTGCTGTTGCCTAGACCCCGGTGGGCGTAGTCCAGATGCACATACAGGGCCTCCGGTGCAGGAAGCTCAAAGGGATGCCGGGCATTCCACAGCTGCAGATCACTGTAGGGCACTGCGCTCATGGCCATGGGGCAGGCGGCCTCAAACCGTACAAAATCCGCACGGTCCGGATCTGTTAATCGCATACTACGAGATTCCGTATGAAGTCCGTATTCCTGAGGCCGTAGATAAAACGGCTGATTTCTCACATCTTCGCTGTAAACTCCCATGCGCCCGCCGCACTGGCGATCAGGATAGGTTTCTAACGGTCCCTTCCCATACCATTTCATAGCCGTAAACCGCACGGGAAGAATTGCCGTCATCCCGATTCGCCCCGGAGACAGCATATCTGCCGGAGATTGCACGTTGCAGTCAATAAATATACGATTTTGTCCTGCCTGCCATAAACCAACGGTAACATAGAAACTGTCCTTCTCCGTCTGGTATGCGGTGGTGTAGGTCAAAGACGGCTCTTCTACCCCGTTCCCCTGCCGGACTTCCAAACAAGTACGTTTTGGATGATCATACTGCTTTGTAAACCAGTTCTGTTTACCCAGTACCAGTGGGCTGTGAGCATCGTTGTCTGTGGGGGCACGAAAAGGGGTGAAGAACAGATCGTGCAGTAGCACACCGGATACGTTGTCGACCTGAAGTGCTCCGGTTTCTGTATCCAGCCGAAGAGTCAAGTCACTCATCTCGCCCACCAGAAGAGTTCCCTGTTTTGAGAAATGAGCTGTGACCTTTTCTGTCACAAGAGCCGGGTGACATCCCTTTTTCCAAAGGAACTGCTTCCATCCGCTGAGGCCGCATCCCGCATGGGCCGGAGATTTCTCCATGAACAAGAACTCCAGAAGCTGTTCTCCCGAAACCGGAGGAATATCCTGCAGGTCAGCCTTCCATACCACCGACTGTCCTGCAGGGCAATCCGGCAGAGAGAGCTCTCTGATTTCCCGACAGACACCATTTTCCAGCAGGCGCAGTTGAGCTGCAAAATCTCTCAGGTTCAGCTGCTCACAACGGTTTTCCAGAACAAAGATTCCATTCCGGAGGTCCTTCACCCGAAGGTCGATGGGCTGGTACACCGTCTGAACTTCCTGTAGCTTAGGCGTAAATCGACGATCGGGTGTTGTCAGTCCATCGATGCAGAAATTGCTGTCATGGAATTCCTCGCCAAAATCGCCGCCATAGGCATACCAGGTCGTTCCATCCGGGTTCGTCTGGCGCAGACCGTGGTCGCACCACTCCCAGATAAAGCCGCCCATCAGATTCTGGTGTTCATAGATTTCTTTCCAGTAATCCTCCATGCTTCCGCATGCGTTTCCCATAGCGTGAAGGTACTCATTGGTCAGAAAGGCCCGATTGGGATTTGCTTCTGCCCGTTCCCTCATGTTCTGAGGAGAAGGATAGGTCTCGCTGTCCATATCTGCAATCTTGTTCATCTGGCGCTTGTGGATCAGACGGGTGGGGTCCGCAGTGCGGCAGTAGGATGCCGCCAGTGCCACAGTCTCTCCATAACCAATCTCATTGCCGAGGGACCAGCAGAAGATCGATGCATGGTTTTTATTGGTTTGAACCATGGCAGCCTGTCGGTCCAGCACACGGGGGAGCCACCGCATATCGTTGCCGGGCAAAAGATTCTTGCGGTAAGAAATGCCATGACTTTCCAGATTTGCCTCATCCATTATATAAAGGCCGTATTCATCACAGAGCTCATACCAGCGTGGAGTATCGGGATAATGCGCACAGCGAACCGCATTGATATTGCATCGCTTCATCAACTCAATATCTTGGCGCATGCTCTCTTCGGTGATGGCATAGCCGGTGACAGGGTCGAACTCGTGTCGGTTCACGCCTCGCAGCTTGACGGGTGCACCGTTGACTCGGAATACGCCTTCTCCATCGATCTCATAATGGCGGAAGCCGAAGGGCACGGTGGTTTCCTCCAGCTTTTCTTCTCCCAGAAAAGTAGACAGCCGCACCTGATACAAATAGGGTGTCTCCGCCGACCAGAGGTGCGGCGTTTCCAGCTCCAAATGCCCATACGCTGTTGCGGTGATGCCCGCCGGAATCTGCAATGCACCATCCAACCAGGCCGGATCAAAACCACGCTCTTTAAATACCGCTTCCAGGCTGACCTCCTCAAAACGATCACTGTCGTTGCCAGTCTTTCCATTGCAACTGCCCACTGGACACGCCTCGGCATCCAGCAACTCCACCTCTACCCGGATGCGTGGAGCACAGCGATGGCTCAAATTCAAAATTTTGCTTTCAGTATGCAGAACTGCCTTTTCCGGCGTTACCTCTGCCCAGAGATAGCTGTCCAGAAGGTGCAGCTCGTGGATTTCATACAATTTAACGCTGCGAAAGATTCCAGACAGCCTCCACATATCCTGACATTCGAGATAGGAACCTGGGCTGAACTCATCCACCCGAAGCAGCAGTAGGTTCTGCCCAGGCCGTACAGCATCGGTCAGGTCTACCTCACAGGCAGTGCGCCCGTTTTCCGCATAGCAAAGAACCTGCCCATTCAAAAAAACAGTTACAGCAGAGGAAAAACCGCCGATGGATAGGATCATCCGGTGGTGCGCGGTAGGAACTTCCAGAGTCAAATCTTTCCGGTAGATGCCAACCATCCCCTGTCCTTCCGGAATAAAAGGCGGCTCCAGCTTGTTCGCATCTGCCCCGAAGGCATAGCGTGTGTTGATGTATTTGGGCTTATCGAAACCCTGCAGCTGCCAGCATCCGGGCACAGAGATTGCTTTGGGCTTTGGCAACGCCCCAAGCTGTTCCGGGGTCTGTGTATCGGCATCAGCACGGGAAATCAGCGCAAAATCCCAGACTCCATTCAGACAGTGTTCTTTCGTTCGGGGAAATCGGTCAAACCGATAGGGCATTCTTCCGACTGCGTGCGTCCAGACATCCATAGTAGTTCTCCTTCCTGTAGGGCCTTCCGGGGCCATTTCATCCCGGCATTCGGGCATGTTGCTTACGGTAATCGCTGGGTGTGACTCCTTCAATGGATTTGAACAATTTGGTGAAATGCGAAAAGCTGGAATATCCCAGTGCGACAGCCAGATCGCCCACGGGCATATCGGTACCCGCCAACAACTGTCTTGCTAGATCGATGCGTTTATTCTGGATATAGTCGTTCAAACTCTGGCCGGTCTTGCGCTTGAATAGCCGGGCTGTGTAGTCCGGATTCAGGTAGACGGCCGCTGCAATATTTTCTCGCGTCAATTCTTGATGAATATTCAGTTCGATGTATTCCTTGATTCGGCGGATTACTTGTTCCTCGCCGGGCGAGTGCCGCAGCAGTCTTTCGGTCCGAGCAAGGTTGCCCTGCACCCACGAAAGAAACTGCGGCAGCGATTCAAACACCGGTTTCGCTTCCACAAGTTCTGCTGCCTCCGGGCAGCCTCGCTCTTGTAGCGTGCAGTGGAGCACCTGTATCAAGGTCTGTGCAATCCACTGCATCCGTTCCTGTGCTGCCTTGAGGGACAGCCGGTTGAGTTCGGTGGTAATCTCTGCCTGCACAGTCTGAGCATCTTCCTGCAAAAGCAGGGTCTTCCAATGTCGGATCCGGGCCTCCTCCGGGCTCTGCGACTCCTTGTGAAGGCTCGTTTCCCACTGTTCCAGCGCATCCGCAGTGGAACAAAGTCCCAGAATGCTGCTGGACACGGCAGGCGAGACCTTTACTGACTGCTTCAGCATCGTCTTGCAGGCCAGACCCAATTCTTCCCCGAAATGCGCAGCCGCAGCAGGTTCCATTCCAGCGCTGATGAGCAGAAAACTCTGTCCACTTCGGCGCTGCAAAGAGGTCCAGCCGGTACCGGTTTTATCCCAAAGCTCCTTGGCAATATTGCACACGCCGTATCCGAGCAGCTCCTGCTCGCTCTGCGGCAATGCAGCAGGCATCTGCACCAATACCCGTACCACCTGCAGCGGCGCACTGACATCCAGCTCCAGATCATACTTCTGTGCACAGTTGAAAAGAGATTCCGCCGTGGATAGGATGTTTTTTTCTAAAACGTCCTGCAAATACTGGTCTCGGCGCAGACTGCGCCCGTTTTCATAGGCGCGGCGGGTCCCGCGCATACTTTCCTGCGTCTTCCAAAGGTTGAGCGCATGTCGGATGGATGCTGTAAGCTCTGCCGGTGCAATTGGCTTGAGCACATACTCCACACACCCCAGCTCCATCGCTTTCTGCGCCATGGGAAAGGATTCGTGGCAGGTCAGGATCACGGCCTCGGTATCTGGACAGGAGGTCTTCATCCATTCCAGCAGCTCAATGCCGGACATCCGAGGCATTTCCAGATCACAAACCAGAACCTGTACCGGTTCCTGGCGAAGGATCTTCTGCGCTTCCACGCCGTTTGCGGCATCCAGCACCCGGTCCACATCAAGATTTTTCCAGTTGATCGAGCGTCGGATGGCTTGGATTGCAAGCGCCTCATCATCTACAATCAGAACGGTCGTCACAGTGTTTCCTCCTTTTCCGGCTGTTCTGTGCCGTAGTTCAGCGGCAGAATCACGCTCACATGTGTGCCGCCGTCAGGCCGATTTTCCAAGTGAACTTCCGCTTTGCCTGCATACAGCAGTTCCAGCCGCTGTCGGACATTAGCGATTCCGATGTGGACCCGCCCATCAAAAAACGGTTGCGCCTTTTGCTGCAGAACCTGCAGCACCTCATCCGAAAAGCCAGGGCCATTGTCCAGCACTTCCAGCCATAAGTAGGTTTCCCCCTCCCGGTTCTGCATCGAGGCGCGGATGTCGATTTTGGCTTCCCTGCTCATATTGCGCGCATATTTCACCGCATTCTCTGCAAAAGACTTGATGACCGAAGGAGGGATGCGTGCCTGCCGCAGAAAGGCCGGGACGGAGATAGTGTAGGAAAAGGCATCGCCGAATCGGAGTTTCTGGATGGAGAGAAAGTCATCTGTGAAGCGAAGCTCCTCTTCCAGCAGAACAAAATCATTTTCTACCTGTGCCATGAACCGGAAATATCGGTTCAGGTAAGTGGTCAGAGCTAACACCTGCTCAAAATCGCCGGTAAGGGAGGCATTGTAAACCGCATTAAAGCAGTTGCCCAGAAAATGCGGGTTGATCTGCATCTGTAGATTTCGCAGCTGGCTCATCTGCTTTTCCCGTAAGATCTGTGTCTGACGCTCCTGCAGCTCAGAGATCTCCTCCAGCGTGAGGTTGAAGGTCGTACCAATGGTGGAAAACTCTTGCAGCATTCCGCTTGTATCCACCCGGACGCTCAAATCTCCCTGTCCGGCTTGGTGCATGATCTGTGAAATCCGATCAATGGGTTCCACAATTTGCAATCGGGCAAAACGGTACAGCAGAAAGAGTGCAGCCAGCAGCAAGAGCGGAATCACCATCATCAACAAGCTGAGCCAGACGATGCCATTTGTAAGACCGGTGCGCACCAGCCTGACCCGGAGTTCAAAGCCGGTGCGCCCGATTTTAGCCGAAAAGCAGTTTTCCGGGCCGACCTCCACTCCTGCAATCCGTTTGTTGTTCAGGTAGAGGCTGGTCTCCGCATACTGGCTGCTATCCTCTGCAAAAGGAACCGTCATCAGTTTCACTGGATCCAGCAAAAAGCCGAAGTAGGCATCGTTCATCTGATAGCTGTACAGAAGATACTGAGCGGCCTCATCTGTGTAATACTGCCATGTGCCGGTGGGGTAGTCGTCCAGATCTTGGCAGATCGTCTCAATAGCACGATTCACCTGCTGACGTTCTACAAGACTTTGGCCCTCTCCGCGAACCATCAGAACCGACCCATGTGCAAGAGGACATAGAAATTCTGCACTCATGCCAGGATACTCGATCACGTCCACTGCCATCCGCCGAAAGACCCTTGTTGTGGCAAACACACGCTCTGCCTCGGATGTCAGATACTGCATATAAATGGTGTCGTTGTCCACTGTCGTAAAGGTCTGTACATTCATTTCAATAGCGTTCAGATTTGCTTCCAACTGATCCGCATAGTTCTGCAGCGCCGCCTGATCCAGCTGGGTCACCTGGCGATTCAGATTGTATATACTCAGTCCACAGCAGATGAGCATCAGGAACATCAGAACCAGAACCGGGATACTGTAGAACCAGAAAAGCTTTTGATGGACGGATGGTCGTTTCATAGGCACAACTTCCTCTGAAAGCACCACAAAGGCCCGGCAATCTTGTCTGCCAGACCTTTGCGGTACCACATTGATTATTCTTTCACGCCGCCGATCACAATTCCTTTGACAAAATAGCGTTCAAAGCAGGGGAACACCGCTAAAACCGGGATGGCAACTGCCGATGCAATGGCCATACGGACACCCGATGTGGGCAGATTGCTGACCGCAGCCATCATCTCGCCAGAGATCTCACTGTTGTTCTTCAGGAACTGGATGTTTGCAAGCATATCGTTCAGGACATTCTGAATATTATAATACCGCGTATCCGTCAGATAGTACAGACCATTGTTCCAGTCGTTCCAGTATGCCATGAAGATGAACATGCCCAGCGTTGCGATGATGGGCAGTGAGATTGGAATTACGATCCGCCGAAAAACCTGAAACTCCGTAGCACCATCAATGAGGGCCGCCTCGATCAGTGGTTTGGGGATGCTGTTGCTGAAGAAGTTCCGTGCCAGCATGACGTTGAAGGCATTCATCAACAGGCCTGGAATCAGGAGGGCCCAATAGGTATTCTTGATGTGGAACACCTCGGTGTAGACCAGATAGGTAGCCACTAGGCCGCCGTTGAACAGCATGGTGAACAACACCAGAAAGTTCAGCACCTTCCGTCCCGGCAGATTCTCGCGGGAGAGGGTATAGGCCAGCATCAGGGTGATCGCCAAGCTGATGGCCGTTCCCATTACTGCGATGACAATGGTCGTCAGATAGGCCCGTCCGATGATTGCACGGTTGCCCCACAGATATTCATAAGCGGCCAGACTGAACTCCGAAGGAATGAAAGAATATCCGTTCCGGGTAATAGATTCCTCGCTGGAAATGGACGAAGTGAACATCAGCACAAAGGGCAGAATGGCCGAAAGCGACAGCAGCGCCAGCACAATGTAGGAGACGACCGTCACCCCGGAAACATGTTTTTTCTTTTTTGTTGTGGTATCCATACTCAGAACAGGCTCCCTTCCATATTTCTCTTTTTCACCAGCCAGTTGGAGAACATCACTAAAATAAAACCAACAATAGACTGATAGAAGCTTGCAGCCGAAGACATGCCCACGTCACCCAATTTCATCAGGCCGTTGTAAACGTAGGTATCAATGGTAGAAGTCACGCTGCTGATGATACCAGACTGCATCGGAATCTGATAGAACAGACCAAAGTCCGAATGGAAGATACGTCCTACACTCAGCAGCGACATCATAACGATGGTAGGAGAGATCAGAGGGATGGTGATTGAGAATATTTGCTTTAGCTTTCCGGCACCATCCAGCTCGGCCGCTTCATAGAGGGAGGAATCGATACCCACCATAGTGGCATAGTAGACAATGGCAGTGTAGCCCGAACGCTTCCATAATTCCACAAAGGTCAGGATAAAGGGCCAGAATTTGCTTTCCATGTACCAGGAAACCGGGTCTTTTCCCATTACTGTGAGAATATGATTGAACATACCCGTAGTGGGGCTCAGGAATGCATATACAAGGTAGCTGGCGATGACGTAGGAGAACAGGTAAGGCAACAACACGGAGGTCTGAAAAAAACGGTTCCAGAACTTGGACTTCACCTCATTCAGGAACAGTGCAATGGCAATGGCCATCACGGTTTGCAGTACGATAAAGAGTAGATTATAGCCGATGGTATTGCGGGTGATGACCCAGGCATCCTTGGTGGCAAACAGATACTTGAAATTTGCCAGGCCACACCAATCGCTCTTCCAGATGCCCTTGGCGTAGTTGACATTGCGGAACGCGATGGTCAAACCTGCCATGGGCAGATAATTGTTGATGAGCAGATAAAGCAATCCGGGCAGTGCCATCAGATACAGCGGGATAAACTGCCTGATCTTTCCCTTTTTCTTCGGGACGGTAACGGTCTTTTCCATAAATACCACCTGTTCTCAAAAATCCCCTGCCGGATCAGGGCAGGGGATCATGTTTCATGTGCTGGTTCCCTGTATTTTACGGTTAGGAAACGCCATTCTCTTTTTTCCAGTCAGCGAACTGGGCAGCCTTTTCATCGATGATCTTCTGCAGCCCGGCGCTCTCCAGTTCCTTGAGGAACTTGGGCAGATTGTCGTCGATGTCGATGCAGCCATAAGCCAGTGCGCTAAGATACTGATCACAGACATTCGTTACTGCCGTGTACTCGGTCTTTACCGGTGTCACGTCGTAAGCAAAGCCCATGGCCTTACTCAGCATGGCGCTCTCATTCATGGCGCGCACCTGCTCCGGGAAGTCCTCTTCCGTGCCGTCCCAGAAATAAGCGATCAGCTGGTCACCAAATGCAAAGCTCCAGTTGTGGAAATAGCCACTGGTGGAAGCATCCACACCATCTGCGAAAGTGATGATACGGTCAGAGCCTTCCTTCAGCTTATAGTGGACACCTTCCAGACCCCAATCCAGCATGTTCAGGAAGGTGGGATCCGAGTACATCATATCCAGAACCTGCATAGCAGCTTCGGGATTCTTGCTATTATTCAGAAGCGACCAGCCAAAAGAATTCACCTTTGTAGTGTACGAGAATACAGTGTTCAGCGGAATCACCGTCATATCCCGTCCGCACTGATTAGTTTTATCCTGTGCAGTGCCAGGGCCAACAGTACCATAGAAGCCAAGAAGCTTTCCGGCCTTGATCTGTTCCGCTGCACCGTCGGTGGTGGTAAGAATATCCGATGCAATCCAGCCCTTCTTGAACCACTCCCGGTGCTTTTCGCACTCAGCACGGAATTTATCGCTGGAGAACAAGTCAGAGATCTCGTCGTCCTGACCATAGTTCAGCAGAACACCAAAGGTATCGCCCAGCGGATCATAGTCTGCGTAGACAAACGTACCACTACCCTCTAGGCGCATCATGGCCATATCCGGCTCGCCCGCATGAATGGTCTCGAACATCTCATCCAAATCATCGGTAGTTTTGATCGTAGCAGGATCGATCCCGTACTTTTCCAGAATATCAGTGCGCACCACAATACCGCCCTGATAGAACAGCGAGCGGTTGACCGGCACCTGATAGGCTACACCGGACACCTTGCCAGCCTGCAGATAGTCTCCCAGACATTCCTGAATATCCGTACCGTATTCATCCAGCAGGTCATCCAACGGAAGGAGTGCTCCCTTTGCCACACAACTGGATACCATGGTGCCCCAAACCAGAGCAATGTCCACCTGCTCACTACCTGCCATCACCAGATTGAGCTGGTTGTTATAAGAACTGCTGGGAACCACTTCCAACTGTAAGTCGATACCCTTTTTATCGGCCACGTAATCGTGAATGGCCTTGGCTACCTTTTCCTGATCAGGTTGGACTGAGGACAGAGGGTAGTACATAACGACCTTGGGCATTTCGCCGCTGGCAGCTGCCGAACCGGATGCCGTCGAACTGCTGGTGGAGCTGGACGAACCACCGCAGGCAGTCAGACCCGCTGCCACAGCAGAGATACCCGTTGCCTTCAGAAAATTCCGGCGAGAGATCCATTTCTTCATGATTGTTCTCCTTCTCATGTATCTTCCCACCCCCTTCCGAGCGTGGGAAATAAGACATTTTGCAGGAGCGGCCCATTTCCTCATCGACGCTCGCTTCTGCGTTTCCTGACACCAGTATACCCCTTCTTTGCTCTTTCCCGCTAACGCAATCTGCAGGTAGATTAGCGAAAAACGGACTTTTGAAATTGCTGGCAGCCTATAACCGCTCCGGCAGGGGCGAATCCTTTATGGCCCATTAGAAAGCACGAGATTTCTGATATGCACCCTAGCTCTTGAACGGCAAAGCGAAAAATCCGAAACCTTCTCCTACCGGAAAAAGGTTCGGATCTTGTTTTGATGCCGTTACAAAGAGCCATTTTAGCGGTACAGCAGATAAGTCTGCTCCCGCTGGGTCAGCCGTTTCAGGTCATCGTACAGTTCCCGGCGCGATTCCTGCTCTTCCATAATGCTCTGCGGCTGCATGGCGTAGGGGTCGGCTGTGGCTTCGATGCGCCGCAACTGCTCTTCTCCCGGCAGAACATCGTCCAGCGAAACACGCTGGTAACAGATACCATCCTTGTCCTCCGTTACCATCCGCTGTTCAAAAGCGGTAAAGGCATCCCGAACCATATCCATCATGGCGTTGCGGATGGCCGAAGCCGGTGCTCATCCGCAAAAAATTCCTCAAATGGCAGGATGCACACCCGGAGTTCCCGCGTATCGTGTTCCACGGTCTGCGGCACTCTAGTGCAACCTATCAGCTGATGATCTCCGGCGGCGATGTGAAAGCCGTTCAGGGCACCACAGGACACGCCACGGCAGATATGCTGGTGAACACCTACGCCCATATCCAGCAGTCCTCCCGCGTGGAACTGGGCAAGAAGTTTGAGGAAGGCTTCTATGCTAAGTCCGAAAGCCCCAGCCCGCAGGCCGTACCCGCTGCAGGCGAACCGACCATCTCTATGACCGCTCTGCTGGAGCTTCTGAAGAATGCAGACCCCGAAGTAAAGGCGCAGCTCCGTCTGGCTCTGCTGACCTGATGCAAAATTTACCACGCATTTCAAAGCAATTCCAGCCCATGCAGAGGATTCCTATGAAAACACCAACCGTGCAAAAACCGTGCGTTGATCGTGCAAGCCCCGATTTTTCGGGGTTACATAACAAAAAAGAACGCCAAATCTTACGATTTGACGTTCAATATCTGGTGCAGTAAAGCAATCCAAATCCGAACCATTTCCCTTTGATGCAGCTTCTGTCGCTTCTCCAAAAGTCACGGTCTGTGTACCTTCTTTATAGTTGAAGGTTATCAAAACCTTATCATCGTACAGGTAAATCGAATTGATGAACGTATCCACCAACGCCTGCCGCTGGTCTTTCTGGTTCATATTGAGCTTGCGAAACCGGAGAAGCCAAAAGCGGATGAAATCTTCCGTCACTTTCGGCTTTGCCAGCTTTTCCTCCGCAATGCGGACTTCAAGCTCACGCTTGGTTTCTTCGAGCTGCTCCAATCGTTCCTTGGTAGAACTGGTGAGGATTCCAGCCTGAATCGCATTGAGCATATTCTGGATACCCGATTCCGCATCCCGGAGCTGCTTCTCATAGAGGGGAAGATTGGTGTTCTCCCGGTCTTGCAGCTCCATGACCTTGGCGATGATGGATTCCATGGCGGCATCATCCCGGACAAGTTGCATGGTCTGATTGACCACCAGATCTTCCAGCCACTGTTTGCGGACGGTTTTCTTCTTACAGCCCTTCTTCTTTTTGGCAGTCGCACATTTATAATAGCGGTGGACTTCTCCCGTCCGGCTCGTTCCGCTTTCACCAAACATCAGCGCACCGCAGTAACCGCAGTACAGCTTGGTGGTCAGCAGGTAATCGTCCTCTGCCTTTCTCCGGGCAGGGGCTTTCTTGTTTTTCAACATCTTCTCCTGTACATCGTTGAAAAGCTCTACGGACACGATAGGTGGAATCGCATCGGGAATCAGGACGTCCCGGTACTTCAACTCGCCGATATATCGGCGGTTGCTCAGCATGTGCTGGATGACATTGAAAGTCATTGGCCCACCGCGCTTATTCTTGATGCCCTTTTCATTGAGCCAATCCCGAATCTCCCGCATCGTCTGTCCGTCATTGTACCGCTGGAAAGCTTCAGCTACAAAGGGAGCTGTGAGTGGGTCGATTTCAAAGCGGCGGTCTGCGTTGATGGTGTAGCCGAAAGGGATAGCACCGCCAGAAAATTTGCCTTTCAGGGCGTTTTCCGTCATGCCGCGAATGACCTTTTCGGACAGATCAGCGGAGTAATACTCGGCATAACCTTCCAGAACCGATTCCAGAATGATACCTTCCGGGCCATCCGAAATGATCTCGGTGGCAGACATGAGCTTGACACCATTCTTCTTCAGTTGGGTCTTGTACCGGGCACTGTCGTAGCGGTTTCGGGCAAAACGGTCCAGCTTCCAGACCAGCACGATGTCAAACAGCTTTTTGTCGCTGTCCTTTATCATCTGTTGGAACTGAGGACGGTTGTCTGTCTTGGCAGAGATGGCACGGTCAATGTAGTGCTTGACGATGGTGATGCCGTTCTTCTCCGCATAGGCAGTGCATTCACGAATCTGGCCTTCAATGGATTCTTCGCGTTGGTTATCCGATGAATAGCGGGCATAGATCACGGCGGTCATGGCGGGCACCTCCATTTATATATCATTGAACGATAATACGTTTGCCAATCTTTAATTTCGTATAATATATCACGCAACTTCAATAAATACAAGGTCTTTCTAAAAAATCCAAGAAAGCTCAATATAAACAAGCTTTCTGTTGTTTTGCAATTTGTTCGATTCTGGGAAATGAATGTTCAAAAAACATCTGGAAAGCACCACACAAATAGTTATGATTTCCCGTGGAATCTACATACCAATCCCGTTTACAGCCGCCGAAGCACATTCTTCGCCAGCGGCATGAATTACACTCAGCAGGATGTTCTGCTCCGTCCTTCAAAAAACGGCGCTCCTTATCGCATTGCATGATTTCGACAAATGACGTATCCTTCACTACCCCCAGTTTCCATTCGTCTAAACAGTAAAAGTCACAAGGATAGAGAGAACCGTTTCCTTCCACCACAAGATAATTTCCACAGCTTCCACTTGTGGCACATGTTCCTGCAGGCATTCCCATAGCAAGATAGATATAGTCGTCAAATAAACGGACGCTTGTATACTGACCAGCTTGCCAATCCCGATACCATTCATCAAATAACCCACATAAAAAGTGTCCATAAAGTTCCGGTGTAATGGAATATGGCATACTGCCACGAGGTTTACCTAATGGATCAAGACACGGCGTAAATTGCAGATAGTTACCACCAAGTTTCTGAAGCGTATGATACACTTTGACAGGGCTTTTTGCACACGACCGTGTAACAACACAGAGGATGTTTGTATCAACTTTATTTTTTTGCAAAAGAGAAAGTGCTTTTGTCACGCGAGCCCATGTGGATCTTCCAAAAGCATCTGGGCGTAATTCATCATGAAGAGCTTTTGTGCCATCTATACTGATTCCCACTAGGAAGCGATTTGCTGCCAGAAAAACAGCCCACTGTTCATCAATCATCAGGCCATTTGTCTGAATTGCAAAATTCACGTGAACGTGGTTTGCGTTATGCTGGTAAACCTTTTCAACAAAATAACGGTAGTAATCCAGCCCAGCAAGTGTTGGTTCTCCTCCCTGAAAGGCGAACGTCACGCTACTGTTCCTGTTATCCAATGCAGCAAAGGCTTGTTGAATCAAACAATCGACTGTTTCAGTTGTCATTCGACCAGTGCTGGCTTCTGTGCGATTGACTGCTTCATCTTCATAAAAACAGTAGCGACAACGCATATTGCACAGACTTGAAGCCGGTTTGATTAGAAAGTTCAAATTTTTCATTATTACCTCAGCTTAACATCTTCTATTTTACTGCTTAGAGCTTTCTTCATGAAGCGCTTCTATGATCATCTCAATAAATATGAAAAAAGTAATCGCATCATCTAGAAGATAATTGCATCGCTCGTGGCTAAGGAAAGGAAGCACAACCGTCTGGGTAACAAGTTTTGCGAGAGTGGTACGGGTCGACATGGTGATGAGGATGACCGATGCTCCTCGTTGAACATATTGTTCCACAAGGGATTCATAAAGTGGATCACCGCTGAGAGAAAAAATAAATACAACGTCATTAGATCGGATGAGGGAAACATAGCATTCCATCTGCGAAGTATCATTCATAAAGTGGCTGTCGATGCCGGAACGATTCAGACGAAAAGCCATCTGCTGTGCAGACATGCCAGAGTGATAGTTGCCAAGAGTGATAACGCGATTGGCCCGGTGGATGATCTGAACGATCGTCTGAAGCTGATCAGCGGCGACCCCTTGACGGAGCTTTTGGATAATGTTTTCGTACCGGGTCAGGATGTTGTGCTCCTGTGCAGAAGCCGCCAGAGCCGGTTCATGAAGATAGGCATATTTGAACTCAGACCATCCCTGATATCCGAGTTTCTGGCATAAACGAACGATGGCACTGCGTGAGATGCCAGCATCCTGTGCAATGATCTCAGCACTTCGGCGCTGGATATCGTGCGGATAGTTCAGCAGGTATTCTGCGGCTTTGCGCTCGTTTTTGGGGAGACTGGGAAGCACAGCCTGCATATTTTCCAGAACTGTCATAGAGATTACCTCCATCGGAGTCTAAAAATTGTGGTATCGGTAAGAATCATTATCTCAAGTATAATCGAAAAACGAACAATTGTCCAGAATTGAGCAGTAAAACAATCGAAATCCCCAAAAATAGTGTACAAAAACGAACAGATGTTCTTGTACAGCACGACAAAAACGAACATTTGTTCAGAAAAGCATTGATTTTACGAACGAATGACCGTATAATAAATCCATCGAAAAGATTCCAGGGCCCGGAATTTTTGCATTGGTAAAAAGCAAATGAAGGAGAATCTTTATGGCGATCAAGAACTATTCAGCGGCGGCAGAGACGCTGATCCAGCTTTCCGGCGGTAAGGAAAATTTTATAACGGTCGAAAACTGCGCGACCCGTGTCCGCATCCAGTACAAAGACCTGTCCAAGGTGGACAAAAAGGCCATCGGAGAGATGGACGGTGTGCTGAGCGTGATTGAAAAGGACGGCCTGCAGGTGGTCGTCGGCCCGGGTGTCTGCAACAAGCTGTGTGCGGCCATCAATGAGATTCTGAGCGTTGACCGCGCTGCGAGCACCGCTGCGCCGGATGCGCCGGATGTGCCGGAAGAAAAGAAGAAGGGCAACTTCCTCAAAATCATCGACCCCATTGGTCTGCGCTACACTCTCAACGAAATCTACGACCGTTACCACCTGCCTATGATGGTGGTGGAGAACGGTCTGGGTGCTTACGATGTGAAGAGCGAGGACGGCAAGATCCACGACAGCTATCGCATTGACTACCTGCACCAGCACATCGAGCAGATGGCTGAGGCGGTCAAGGACGGCGTGGATCTGATGGGCTATACCCCGTGGGGCTGCATCGATCTGGTTTCGGCTTCCACCGGCGAGATGGCAAAGCGTTACGGCTTTATCTACGTCAACAAGTTCGATGATGGCACCGGCGACCTGAGCCGCGAGAAAAAGGACTCCTTCTACTGGTACAAAAAGGTTATCGCCTCCAACGGCGAAAAATTGGAATGATTGATTTTTCTAGAATTGTGCAACACCTCCATATAAGCCGCACTTCTTTCACTTTGCCGCAATAGAATTTGTAAAGCTATCTTGACACATCTTAGAAACCATGATATTTTCTGTCACAAATCCCACTGATTTTGTGGATTGTCCCAAAACCATCTACAAGATGTGGTCGTGTTCATTTTGAACGTTGCCACAGAAAGTGGTTGGTTAGGCACTTGTAAGCCATCAACGAGCCACCAGCCGCAAGAGCAGGGCGGAAAGCATCCGCGCCCTTGCGCCTGATAAAAATTGGAACTTTGATTT
>ERZ834722.1330-NODE-1330-length-23733-cov-7.938297_pt1 | contig 23733 bp, 16 predicted proteins | sample MGYA00519576_ERZ834722 | MGnify/ENA primary metagenome ERZ834722 (study PRJEB31850, sample SAMEA3708759) | human gut metagenome | biome: human gut; feature: human-associated habitat; material: faeces | place: China | collected 2014 ...
CCTGAAGAACATCATCTCCGTTCTTGAAGGTTACAGTGTAGGACTTGATTGACCACTGAGCATGAAGTGTTATATCTTCCGAAATAACTGTTGTTTCTTCAACCTTCTGTCCAGCCTCATTAAACCAACCGCTGAAATCGTAACCCTCACGGGTCGGTGTCGGGAACTTAACCGTTGAATCCGTCCAGTTTGCATAAAGAATAACCGTATCGCCGTCAGTCGATGAAAGATTGGTTACGCTTGCACCGTCTGAATATTCAGCGGCGCCGGTTGCGGTTTTTGCCCAACCGTTAAAGTTTGATACTGCCGTAGCCGTTGTTGCCGTTGCACCGCTGTAGTTATAATCAAACGTTACGGTGAACTCTCTCTTGAAGCCGTTTGCCGTGAGAGCCTTTGCAACATCATAAGTATGTGATGAGCTTGCGGTTTCACCGCTCGTTGCGCCGTTTCCGTTATAAGAAACAGTATAAGTAATCGGAGTCCAGTGAGCGGTAAGCTTTGTCGCGGCGGTCGGAGTAAAGGTCTGACTTACCTTTGTTCCGTCGCTTGTATACCAACCGTCAAAAGTATAACCGGTTCTGGTCGGAGTCGGGAGCTCAACGCTTGAATCAGCCCACTTAGCATAAAGATCAATAATTTTACCGTCCTCTGCGGTGAGGTTCTTAACACTCTGCTTATCTTCGTAAACCTTATTGCCGTTCTCCGATGTTGCCCAGCCCAGGAAGCTTGAAGTTGCAGTCAGTGTCTCGGTTTCCCTTCCGTTGCAATAATCAAGATTTACGTCAAGTTTACGGTTAAAACCGTTTGCCGTGAGGTTCTTTGCCTCATCGTAGATATGAACCGAATTGCTTGTTGATCCTCCTGTGGAGCCGTTTCCGTTGTATCTAACGGTATATGAGATCGGATCCCAGTGAGCATAAATATCAACATCACGGTCGAGGGTATCGTCAAAGCTCGGCGCACCCAAATTTACAGCCGTAGATCCGTCTGTAATTGCATCACCTTTGGCTCTGACTGTGTACCAGCCGAGGAATTTGTAGCCCTCCTTTGTCGGAGTTCCGAGACCCGAACATGTTGAATGGAGATCAATAAGTGCACCGGAGGTTGCCGTTACATTATTTACATAGTCCATGCTTGCATGGAACTTGTAGTTATCGAACTGAACGGGAACATTCGGATTTACCGTTGCAAATATCTCTACCCTTTCGCCTGTCGAAAGTGATTTAAGCGCATGAGTTGAACTTGTTCTGCTGATAGTTGATGTATATACCGTTGCCGAACAACCCATTGCGTTGCCGCCGACATAGTATGCCGAGAAATAAACGTTCTTCGCTTCGGGATTTGTTCCCGAAAGAATTTCAAACTTGCCCGTTGCCGTCGGAGTACCGCTGAGAGTGAACAAATCGGACATAGTATTGTATGTTACCTTAACGCCGTTTTCCGTCTTTGTATATGTCGGATAATATGTCTTTGTTACTCCGTCAAGCTTGATATCATAGGGCAAACCTTGTGCTCTATAGCCGCTCTTTGCCGTGTCTGCAATAAGATCGGCAATGAGGTTACGTCCGACATTCTTTGTGAGGGTGTTAAGCTGCCATTTAAGTGCCGGATAGTCGTTGTTCACGCCCTGCTTATAATCATAGGCATTGCCGACCGAGCTGATACCGGGAACCGATCTGGTTGTGTTCAGGGCTGCAAGAGCCGCCGTGCCTTTGCCCATTGTATTTGTAAAGCATCCGGATTGAGTAACGCTGCCCGAACCGACAAGCTTTGAAACCGACGCAGTAACCGAGAATGAGTTATACGCCAATGTGGTGTTGCCGTTGTTCGTACCGATAAGGCCGCCTGCGTTTGTGCTGCTGCTGATGCTTGAAGCGTTGTTATAAGAATCGGCAATAACAGCCTGCTGATTAACTTCGCCGAAAAGGCCGCCGGCATTTTTCGCTTTATAGCTTACCGAAGCAATACGTCCGTCTTTTCCGTTGCCGTTGAAGCACTTGGACATATAAATCTTTACAGTGCTTTCATTTGCATTAAGCTTACCGACAATACCTCCCATATCCGCAAAGTTATTGGTAGTTGCGGAAAGGTTGCCGTAGTTGCCGCACTGAGTGAACGAGAAAGACGAGCCGTTATATGCTTTGGAAACTTCGCCGAGGATACCGCCGATATTGTTTTTAGCGGTCACATTGCCATAGTTTATGCAGTCTGCAAAGGAGCTTGTATCGTCCTCGATCCATCCGCAGATACCGCCTGAAATGCTGTTTGCGGAGGTGTTTGATGCGTTAACCGTGCCATAGTTGCGGCAGCCGCTGAATTCCGCAAAGCCGTATTCCTTGCCGACAATTCCTCCTACGAACACGCCGTCAGTGCTTCCCGAGTTTGAGGAAATGTTGCCGTAGTTGTAGCAATTTATGTATTTATGATGTTGAGTCGATGAGCCGTGGCTATTGAGGTTACCTACAATACCGCCGACATCGTTACCCGAAACAGCCATGTTTCCTTTGTTAATACAATCGCTTATGATAACAGTACCCGGGTTATTAAGATTACCCATGTAACCAAGTATTCCGCCGATTGCCGAAACACCGTTTTTAATATCACCCGTATTTACGCAATTTGTGATTTTCCATGTCGGGTTGTTTGCCTGACTCTCTACAGTTGAAAGAATACCTGCACCGTTTGATTGGCCGTTTGTTGAAACTGTACCTGTGTTAAGGCAGTTTGTAATCTCACAGCCGTCGTCCTGAATCCATGCGCAAAGTCCTGCTGTAAACTGTGCGCCGCTGATATTACCGGTATTGACACAGTTGTTCATCATGGTCTTGCCCTTGGCGTAACCGACGATGCCGCCGACGTATCTGTTTGTAGGTGATGAAATGCTTACTGTATTTTTACAGTTATTGAATGTTATATTGCTGTCGTTATTACTTGCGCCTACAATACCGCCTATATACCATGTTTTACCTGTTATCGTACCGCTATTAGTACAATTCTCGAATTTTGAACTGTTAATTCCATCAATTCCGCCGATGATACCGCCGATAAAGTCATTATTTGCGGTAACTACACCTTCATTTGTACTGTTAGTTATGGTAACCGTATTGCCTGCCGCTCTTCCGACGATGCCTCCAACATACTTATCACCTGTAACCGAACCGTAATTCTTACAATTTGATATATTAAATACGGTGTTATTTCCGGAAGTTCCTATAAATCCGCCGCAATTGTTTTTGGCAACTACCTTACCGCTCATAGTGGAATTTGTAATATTTGCTTCAGCATTTTCAATATAGCCGATAAATCCACCACCGGTATTTCCACTGTAAACAGTCGCATTCATTATAACATTTTTAATTGTTGTTTTACCCGATGTCCAGCCGATAAGTCCGCCGTGATCGGAGTCTCCCGAACCGTCCTTATAAACAACGGTTGAGGCATCAACGCTCACTGTCGGTGTATCGTTCTGAATAACGACCTCAGCCGTTGACTTTCCTACAAAGCCGCCATCTCTTACGCCCCAGTCGTTATATTGAATCTTTGAATTTTCCACTTTGCAGTTTGAGAATGTTGTCTTCCTTTCAATAAGTCCTACAAGACCGCCGGCTTCTCTCGCAGAGCCTGCTCCGTCATTACTGCCGTTGTTAATTTCAGCTCCGGAAACAGTAACATTGCTGATGTTTACCGAGCTGAACATACTGTTGCTGTCGGATGAAATTTTTCCGATAAGTGCTCCGGCACCGTAAGCAACCTTACTTCTTCTGTTATAGGTATATACATGAGGATTGAGAAGAGTAAGGTTCTTAATTTCTCCGCCGCTCATTTTCTTTATGAGTCCTGTACAGCCAATCGTAAAATTTCTCTTTCCTTCATAATGATAACGGAAATTTGAAATACAATGACCGTTTCCGTCAAGGACACCGTACCATGCCGTTCCGTCCTCCCTGTAAAATCCATCACTGTATGTAATGCCCTCAAGATCAGTCTGTGACTTCTGCAGGAAAACATCACAATTTAATGTAACAGTATATCCTTGAAATTCACCTTTGCCGGAGTTGCTTTCATGGTTAATACTGTTCAAAAAATACGCAAAACCGTCTGACGTATTAACGATAGCCGTTTTAGCTGATGTATTGATAGTCAAACCTGCCTTATTGCCGCCTGTACTTGTCGCATAGGTTGTGAAATTCCATGCCGACGCCTTCGGAAAAAGCTCTGAAAGTACACTCGGTTCAAAGATGAAGAAGGTTGTGAACATCATGACAAGGCACAATGCCACACTGATGAATTTTCGTCCGCAACGGGCGAAGGATCGATTGATTTTCATGTTTTTCACCTCATAAAAAATTCAAATCAATTTTCACTTTCAAAATCTTGTTTTGAAATTTATTATCGGGATGCATAGCAATCCCAGTTTGCTATACATTATAACACGTTTATATTCTTTATTCAACCTTAAAAAAGATTATATTTTCGTCAAAACATAGATTTTTTGCCTTTTTCTTTGTTAATTATCACGAAATACGGTTGTTATCAAAAATAACAGTTTTGAGTCGGATTTTATCGGCTTGCCGTTCTTTTTCTGTCTGCTTCTAAGGATATGCAATGCATAATATTAACGAAATCAAATCGAACTTCGCCTGATTAAAATAAAAATGTTTCGCGGACTTGAAATTTTAGGCTTTTCTACGACGAATTCATTTTTATATCGTTATGTTTTCGGCAAATTTTGGCGTTTTTGTCGAGCAAATTGTGATTGACAGCACCATGTGACACAAGCGGTTGTATCTTTGAAAATGATGTGTAAAATATAATTTTTCTGTTTAAATTTCTGCCGTAAAAGTGTATAATGTTATGGTAAATGCAATTATTGATGTAAAAGGAAGTTTATAATGTCGTATATTTTTAATTCCTCTGTTCTCGGCTCCATGTTTGCCGTGCCGGCTCAGGTCGTGGATAACTACATAAAATTTGCGAGCGCTTCTCAGCTCAAGACCCTGCTTTGGATATGTCGACACATTTCAGAGCCGATCGACTCCGCCAAAATATCGAAGGAAATCGGATATAGCGTCAGTGACGTTGAAGATGCGCTGACCGTCATCGCAAGCTGGGGAGTTCTTATCGGAACGGATGTTTCCGTTGCTCCCGCTCCTATTGCCGCCGAAGAGCCGAAAGCGACTGAGCCGCCGAAGCAGCTTGAGGAAATTTCCGCTTTAAAGCCTTCAAGTGAACAGATAATGACACGCTGCAAGGAGGATCCCGAAATTCTCGCAATGTTCTCTGACATTGAAAAGATGCTCGGCAAAACTCTCGGTTACGACAGCAGAAGCATTCTTCTAATGATGCATGACCACTACGGTCTGCCGATTGAGGTAATTTATATGCTTGTCGATTATTGTAAATCCGTCGGCAAAAGCGGATTTTCATACATCTCAAAGGTCGGCAAAACTTGGGGTGAAAAGGAAATCGACACGATCGAAAAAGCGGACGAGCAAATAAAAATTCTCAACTCCTGTAACAAGCTTTGGAAAGAATTCGCCGAAATGGCAGGAATTCAGAATCCCAGACCGTCCTCGTCGCAGTCGGCTTATCTCAGAACATGGTCGGTCGAGCTGAAATTCAACGTTGAAATGATTTATCTTGCATATGAGGAAATGCTCAACCATTCGAGCAAAATAAGCTTCCCGTACATGAATAAAATCCTGATGAATTGGCACTCCAAGGGAATTAAAACCCCTGACGATATCGAAAAAGAAAAAGAAGAATACCGCAGGAAGAAAGCACCTGTTGCGAATAAGACTGCATCAACTGCATCATATGACATCAATGAATTTATTAAACGAGGCGAAGCATTGCCGGTATATAAGAAAGGAAGCTGAACATGGCATACAGCAAGGAAACATATAAAAAAGCTGAGCAGGAGCTGGCACAAAGAAGAAAACGTGCGCTTGCCGAGCGTGAGGAACACCACAGAATTGCCGTTGAAGCCGTTCCCGAAATTCTTGAGGTTGAGGAAAGAATGTCCTCGGCAGGCTTGGCAACTATTAAAGCTCTCGGCATGGGGGCAGCGGACGCAAAGGAATACATAAAAAAGCTTTCAAAAATCAATCTTTCCGCACAGGCTCAGCGCAAGCTGCTTCTCAAGAACGGCGGCTTCCCCGTTGATTGGCTTGACGTTCGCTATTCATGCAAAAAGTGTGAGGATAAGGGCTACGTTAACGGGCTCATGTGCGATTGCTTCAAGGAGCTTTTGACGTCGATTGAATACGAAAAGCTCTGCTCAAAGCTGCCTGTCAACGACTGTCGGTTTGAAAACTTCAAGCTCGACTATTACCCCGACGGGGTCGGCACAAGCCCGCGCAAAAGAATGGAAAGCGTGCTGAATTACTGCAAAACCTATGCTGTCGATTTCAACCGAAAATCATCAAGTCTCCTGCTCTACGGTCATACGGGGCTCGGAAAAACTCATCTTTCTCTTGCCATTGCGGGCAGGGTTGTTGAGGCGGGCTACGGAGTCATCTATTCCTCGGCACAAAACCTTTTCAACAAGCTCGAAAAAGAGAAATTCGGCCGTTCCGACGGCAATACCGAAGAAAATATACTTAATTGCGACCTTTTGATAATCGACGATTTAGGAGCAGAGTTTACAACTCAGTTCACGATTTCCTCGCTTTACAACATTGTTAATTCGAGAGAGCTTGAGGGCAAATCAACAATTATAAGCACAAACCTTCTTCCTGATGAGCTTGAAAAAACATACAGTCAAAGAATCACTTCTCGAATTCTCAGCAACTACGTCATGCTCTATTTCGACGGCACAGATATAAGACAAATTAAAACGAGGTAATTTATGGATATAATTCTTACACTTACAGCCGAATTCAACTTAAAAAAATGGCAGATTGAAAATGTTGTCTCGCTTATTGACGACGGTAACACTATTCCGTTCATTGCCCGATACAGAAAAGAGGCTCACGGTACACTCGACGATCAAACCCTGCGAGCAATCTCCGAAAGACTGGAGTATCTTCGCAATTTGGACAAGCGCCGTGAGGAGATACGTTCATCGATCGAGGGTCAGGAAAAGCTGACCGATGAAATCTCCGCCGCACTCGATAAGGCGGCAACTCTTGCGGAATTGGAGGACATTTACCGTCCGTTCAAGCCCAAGAGAAAGACGAGAGCCTCCGTCGCAAGAGAAAAGGGACTTGAACCGCTCGCTCAGGCTATCTATCTTCAGACAGCAAACAGCCCGTCTGCTATTGAGCTTGCCAAGGACTACATAAACGAGGAGAAAGAGATCAACACCGCCGAGGACGCGCTCCAAGGCGCAATGGATATCATCGCCGAGGACATTTCGGATATGGCCGATATCCGCCGCAGACTGAAAAATCTTCTCAACGTTGTCGGCATAGTAAATGTAAAAGCAAGCGACGCCGAAGCAAAGAGCGTTTATGAACAATACTACGACTACTCCGAGCCTGTCAGCAAAATTGCCGACCATAGAATTCTCGCAATTAACCGCGGAGAAAATGAGGGATTTCTCAAGGTCAGCCTTGAGCTTGACCGGGTTAAGGCATTGAATGTCATTGCTTCCGAAACGCTCAACGACAAAGGCTCGCCCTGTACAGACACGGTTCGTGACGCAGGCGTTGATGCATACGACAGACTGATTTTTCCGTCGGTCGAGCGTGAGATTCGCTCCGCATTGACCGAGAGAGCCGACGCTTCGGCAATCAGAAATTTCTCGCTCAATTTAAAGGAGCTCTTGCTCCAGCCTCCCGTCAAGGGCAAGGTTGCGCTCGGGCTTGATCCCGGATACAGAACAGGCTGCAAGGTTGCAGTCGTTGACGCAACCGGACGTGTGCTCAATACCGGAGTTGCTTATATCACCCACTCCGCCGCTCAGCAGGCGCAGGCAAAGGCACTTATAAAGAGTTTTATAAAGAAATACGGTGTGCAGATTATTGCAATCGGTAACGGAACGGCATCAAAGGAGACGGAGATTTTCACCGCCGAGCTTCTCAAGGAGCTTGACACCGGCACCGCTTACATGGTAGTCAGCGAAGCCGGCGCATCGGTCTATTCCGCTTCAAAGCTTGCCGCCGAGGAATTTCCGCAGTACGACGTTTCGCTCAGAAGTGCGGTTTCCATTGCAAGACGTTTGCAGGATCCTCTTGCCGAACTCGTTAAGATCGACCCGAAGGCAATCGGCGTAGGTCAATATCAGCATGACATGCCGAAGAAGGAGCTTGACAGCGCACTGAACGGCGTTGTTGAGGATGCAGTAAACAGCGTCGGCGTTGACATCAACACCGCTTCACCCTCACTTTTGACAAGGGTTTCCGGAATCAACTCGACCGTTGCAAAAAATATTGTCGCTTACCGTGAGGAAAACGGCGAATTTACTTCTCGATCGCAGCTCAAAAAAGTGCCAAAGCTCGGCGCAAAGGCATTCGAGCAGTGTGCCGGCTTCATGCGTGTACCGGAGAGCAAAAATCTTCTTGATAACACGGGTGTTCACCCGGAAAGCTATACCGCCGCAAAGGCTCTGCTTGAAATCTGCGGCTACACGGTCAATGACGCAGCAAAAAACAAAATCGGCGATCTCGGAGAAAAGATTACCGCTCTCGGCGAAGAAAAGGTTGCCGAAAAAATCGGCGTAGGTGTCCCGACAATGCAGGATATTATTAAGGAGCTTATGCGCCCCGGTCGTGATCCGCGTGATGAGCTTCCGCCGCCGATGCTCCGTACAGATGTTATGGATATGAAGGATCTCAAGCCCGGCATGGAGCTGAAAGGAACGGTCAGAAATGTTATCGACTTCGGCGCTTTCATTGATATCGGTGTTCACCAGGACGGACTGGTTCACGTTTCGCAGATCACAAATCGCTATATAAAACACCCGTCCGACGTACTCAAGGTCGGACAGATCGTCACGGTTTGGGTGCTTGACGTTAATATCGAAAAGAAAAGAATTTCACTCACAATGAAAAAGCCCAAGGACATTGAATAATGAATAAGCTCGACAGAAAAAACTCAAAAAAGCTAATATATCTATGTTCTCTTGCATATTTTGTCAGCTACCTTACAAGAATAAATTTCGCCGCCGTAATTGCAGCGATAATCTCCGACGGCTACATTGAAAAAGCTGCGGCAGGCGCAGTCACCACCGTCGGATTTATTACCTACGGCGTAGGTCAGCTCGTCAGCGGCAAGCTCGGCGACCGTTTTGATCCCAAAAAGCTGATGACTATCGGTTTCTGTTCAACAGCGGCGATGAATTTGCTCATTCCGTTTGTCAAGGGAGCGGTTCCGATGTGCCTTGTTTGGGGCGTGAACGGACTGGCACAGTCGCTCATGTGGCCGCCGATGCTCAAGATAATGAAAACGGCAATGAACGAAGATGATTTCAACAAAGGCTGCGTTCAGACAAATCTCGGAAGTACGGTCGCAACAATTATAATTTATCTGCTCTCCCCTGCCGTTATCTCCGTTTGGAGCTGGAAGGGTGTATTCTTTATCACTGCGCTTTGCGGCATTATCATGGCAATTACATGGTTCGCCGTGCTGACAAAAATAGAGAGGTCGGCAGACATCAAATATATTCTCAAAAAATCCTCTGACAAGAAAAAGAAAATGCACAGCCCGGCCATGCCGCTCATGTTGCTCATTTTAACGCTTGCGGCGATATTCTTCCAGGGAATTCTCCGCGACGGCGTAACGACATGGCTTCCGACCTACATTTATGAGTCATTCGGACTGAGCAGCGAAAAATCAATTCTTACCAGTGCGGTCATTCCGATTTTCTCATACATCAGCCTGCAAATCTGCTCCAAGCTTTATAACAAAACAGGCAGAAAGCCGTTCAAATGCGGACTGATGGTTTTCGCCGTCGGCGCTGCTTCAACGATAATTCTTGTCGCCTTTGGCAGTCATTCCGTAATTCTGACTGCGATTATGTGCGCACTCATCGTCGGCTGTATGCATGGAGTTAACCTTGTTCTCATAAGCTTTATTCCCGGAATTTACGGCAACAACGAAAATGTATCGGAGCTTTCCGGTACGCTGAATTTCATGACATATGTAGGCTCGGCAGCTTCGGCTTACGGCTTCGCCCTGCTTTCGGACAGCTTCGGCTGGAACGGCACAATAATCAGCTGGGTCATAATTGCGTTGCTGGGCACAGTAACTGTCGGCGTCTGCAAAATAATTGATAAGGAACCTCAGAAATGAACGATAAAAAGTCAAAGAAAGAACAAAAAACAAGCTTTTGCCCGGTCGCCGGAAAATGCGGCGGCTGCCAACTGCAAAACATGACATATGAACGTCAGCTTGGCTTTAAGGAAGCGAAGGTGGTCAAGCTTCTCGGCAAATACTGCCATGTTGATAACATAATCGGAATGGAGCGCCCGTTCCATTATCGCAACAAGGTTCAGGCTGCTTTCGGCTCAACAAGGTGCGGCAAAATAATCTCGGGCGTCTATCAGTCAAAGTCGCACAGAATAGTCTGCATCGACCGCTGCCGAATCGAAGACAGGAAAGCCGATGAAATCATCGTGACGATTCGTTCAATGATGCCGAAATATCGCATGACAGCTTATAACGAGGACAGATGCACGGGATTTTTGCGTCACGTGCTCGTTAAACGAGGCTTCAAAAGCGGTGAAATTATGGTTGTTCTTGTTACGGGAACTGTGGTTTTTCCCGGTAAAAATGCTTTCATAAAAGAACTGCTTGAAATTCACCCCGAGATAACAACTATCGTTCAAAATATCAACAATTCCGATACTAGCATGGTTCTCGGTGAAACAGAAAAAGTTCTTTACGGCAAGGGCCATATTAAGGACTCGCTTTGCGGCTGTGTTTTCGGAATTTCGCCGAAATCGTTCTATCAAATAAATCCGATTCAGACCGAAAAGCTCTACAATAAAGCGATGGAGTTTGCGAATCTCACGGGTAAAGAGACCGTAATCGACGCTTATTGCGGCATCGGCACAATAGGTATCGTCGCCGCCAAGAAAGCTAAGCAGGTCATCGGCGTTGAGCTCAACCGTGATGCCGTTCACGATGCGATTGCCAATGCCAAGCTTAATGATACAAAGAATATTCGATTTTTCTGCGCCGACGCAGGCGAATTCATGGTTGACATGGCTTCGAACGGCGAAAAAGCGGACATTGTTTTCATGGATCCTCCGAGAGCGGGAAGCGACAAGGCATTTCTTTCATCTGTCGTCACTCTCAGCCCGAAGAAAATCGTCTATATCTCCTGCAACCCCGAAACACAAGCGAGAGACCTCTCTTTCCTCGTCCGCAACGGCTATAAGGTCAGAAAAATCCAGCCCGTCGATATGTTCCCCCACACGGCACATGTGGAATGTATTGCACTTTTGACGAGGGTAAAATAATATGGCTGTTTACGTTAATACAAAAAACATGTCGAAGAAAACGCAGGCATGGATATGTATTATTTTCGGTCTGATTGTCGGAACAGTGTTTACGTTCGGTATGCAATATTGGAACTCGCCGATTACAAAAGACGAAGCAAGATATTCCGAGGCTATTTTTTCCTTTTATAAAGAAATAAGCAAAGACGGCAATGTTAATGAGATGATTTTATATTTTGAAAATCACGATGAATTAACCATCGATAACACATGTTGCAGTCAGGAAGTAGTTGATAAAATTCGTTCTCTCAAAGAGGGTGCAATTGTGAAAATATACTACCATCCCAACAGCAACAAAATCATGGAAATGACTTGCAACAGCAACATAATTCTTCAATTTGATGACTCTGCCTCAAAGCTTTCACGTGATAGACAAGGCTTTACAGTACTCGGAATTTTCATGTACTTCGTGACGGCTTACGGCGTCACAATGCTTATACGGGAAAGGAATCATTCAAGCGAAAAATACCACGGAGGTTGATTTATGACCTTAAAAGAAGCTATAAAATACAGAAAAATATGGATGGGCTTTGCTATTTTGTGGATAGTCTTTTTTCACTTCGGCTACAAGCTGCCCGATCCTTTTTCCGTCATACAGTCGAGCGGCTACAGCGGCGTTGACATTTTCTTTTTTGCTTCGGGTATCGGCTGTTATCTTTCATATTCCCGTGACAAAAATGCCGCCGCTTTCCTCAAGCGACGCTTTATCAAAATCATGCCTACATATCTGGTTTTCATCGTTATATGGTGTCTGTATAAGGTCATAACCGCAGGTATGGATTTTCCGACGGTGCTCGGCAACATTTTCTGCATTCAGGATCTCACCGGCAAGCCCGGAGGATTTAACTGGTATTTCGGCGCAATGTGGATTTTTTATATTTTGACGCCGTACTTTGCCGCCGTTGTCGATAAAATCAAAAAGCCTGTCGGATGTGTCCTTTTCTGTCTGCTGCTGGTGCTGTTCTCCTTCCCGTTTTGGAACGTTACCGCCCTTATAATAATCGTAACAAGGCTTCCCGTTTATTTCTTGGGAATGTTTTTCGCAAAATGCTCGCAGGAAAGCGATAAAAAAATCACGGCAAAATTTATGCTGTTTGCCACACTTCTTTCGCTATTGAGCATGGCGGCATTTTTCATATGCTTCTTTAATCTGCATGATGAGCTTTGGAACTACGGGCTGTGGTGGTATCCGTTTATAATCACCGCACCGACAATCTGTATTTACCTTTCATTTATCGGAAGATTTCTTGAAAAGAAGCCGTTCGGTCAAAAAATAAATGCGGCATTTTCGTTTATCGGCGGCTACACTTTCGAGCTTTTTCTTGTGCACAAATTCATTTTCAATGAGACGGCTGACTTTATCATGGCAAACAAGCCCGATCACGTTGTTGCGATTTGGTTTGCCTCCCTTATTCCCGTCGTTATCGGCACTGTGATTCTTTATTGGCTGACAAAAGGCATTAAAGCTCTCATATTCAAATCATCAAAATAACAAAACGGCAGTAACATTGAAGCTACTGCCGTTTTTCAATCTTAATAAATCTGTAATTTTGACAGGAAGTCCTGCATGCCGTCCTTCATTTTGTCGCTCACTGCGTCGAAATCAACCGTTGCAAGCACCGAGCGAACCGAACCGATATCCGTATTCTCTCCCTCTGCTACGGTAAAGTTGCACTTCTTTCTTTCAAGCTTGAGCGTGTACTCGCCTGCCGGAAGCTTTGCGCTGAAATTGCCCGAAGTGTCGGTCATCATTCTGTAAACCGTGCCGTCACGATTGCTCGTTACAGTAAAATCAATCACGTTGCTCGGCGTGATTTTCGCCCATTTAAGATGTCCGTTTACCGTGCCGTAGTTTTCGCACTCTTTTATTGCCGCTTCAACTGCAAGCTGAGCGTTTACCATTCGCATTGTGCCCGTCGGCAGATGAAGCCTGGACGAGCTGTCGGCGACCTCATACTTTGTGTTCTCCTCGTCGCAGACAAAGTGCTTGACCTGAGCACCCGTAAAAGAAGGATTGACGCTCCAAACCAGTGAAGCGATGCCCGTTACTATCGGGGCAGCCATTGATGTGCCGTTGAGGTAACTGTAAGAGCAATAGTTATATTGGTTACCATCGCCGTTGTAATACGCGCTGTAAATTTCATAACCCGGGGCACAAATTGAAACCTGACTGCCGCCGTTTGAAAACTCTACCTGCTCAAACCGGTTGTTGCCGTTGAACTTTGCCGCCGCAACAACAATTATTCTGTCAACAATTTCCTGCGGCGTAACGCCCTTGACGGACTTTATTGCGTTGTCAACCGTTATCGGGCAGAATGTGCCGTTATTGCTTGCATCAACGGCGTAGGCAAATTTATCGTCCTTGTAAACGCCGTTGCCCGCCGACTGGCAGCAAATAAAATCATAGCCGCGTTGAAGCATTTTGGCAACATAATATGAATAGAACCTGCCCTGGGTGTTCTTGACTATTTCGAGCTTGTCAATTCCGTTATATATTGTGCCCGAGCTGCCGAGGGAAAAGTTTACCACCTTTGCGCCTGCTCTGACGGCGTTGACAAATCCGGTCATTATTCTTGCGCTATTGTTCCATTTCTGACCCTGATTTTCATTTGCTTGCCAATCAACGCAAATAAGCTTGCCGTCGCGAACGATTCCCGCTAAACCTTTTCCGTTATCCTGCTGTGCTCCGATAATTCCGGCAACATGATTGCCGTGATATGAGGGAGCATTGTTTTTTTCAAAAAACCTGTTCGGAAAAGTGATTTTGCCTTCAAGGTCTTCGTGAGTCGTGTCAAAACCGCTGTCCACAATACCGACATCGATATCGCTGAAATATTCGTCGTAATCCCAAGCCTTATCGACATCTGTCGCCTTTATCCACCAGTTTGAGAACGTAAACAGTCTGTCAAGCGCATCGTCTTCCCAATAGGTAAAGTTCCACGGATCTTTCGGAACATAATCGGGCGTTATCTTCTCCGCTAACGAACAGCTTGCGAATTCGACCTTTTCATTTTCCATAAGCTCTTCGCACAGGTCATTGATTTCATAAAAATCCGAACGTTCAATTTTTATTTCGTATTCGTTCATAAAATCAACCTTGCCGACTATCTCACCGTCAAGTGACTTAACAACATTATTTTTATCGAGAAGCGTTGCATCGTCGCTGAAAAACACCGTTACAGCATCGTTTATGTAGGTTGTAGAGTCCTCAAGAGTCGATATGCTCTCCTCCTTCGGTTCATAAAAAATATCGTCCTCGTCTTCAAACCGAGCGATATTATTTGCATTGATTTCAACTGTTTTTGCCGAATTATTTTCTGTCGAAGCGCTTTTTGCCACGGTCCTTTCAACCGATCTATCGGCTTTTGAAACGGCCTGAACCGTCGGTTCGTCAGATAGACGAGCTTCCTTTGCAAGCTTAATGCCGACTGTCGGCGAACCTGCGGCAATAACTGCCGCCAACGCAAAAGAAAGGACGGAGCTTAAAAACTTCCGCTTTTTCATTTTATAACACCCCTATTTTATATATAATCGTATGTTACTATGTTAGGCAGTAAAAGTCAATGTGATTTTCAATAAAAATTGAACTATATTTATAATTTTTATAGAAAATATATAGATTTTTAAGTTAATGTATGATATTATATATGTATATTTATTATTCGGAGGGCTGAATATGACGGTAAAAGAAATCATTGATATACTCGACGGACATATGATCTACGGCGAGGATCTGCTTGACAGAGAGGTGTTTACCGCCTGCGGCAGTGATATGATGAGCGATGTGCTTGCTTTTGTCAAGGAGCAGGCCGTTCTTTTGACAGGTCTTGTTAATCCGCAGGTTGTGAGAACTGCGGAAATGATGGACATGAGCTGCATTGTTTTCGTAAGGGGTAAATCGCCCGACCTAAGCATGATAGAGCTTGCCGAGCAGCGCGACATTGTTCTCATCGGAACCGAGCTTGAAATGTTCACCTCCTGCGGCCGTCTCTACGCTCATGGGCTCAGAGGAGGCAGCGGAAAATAATGGACGAGGTAAAATTGCATTATGACGTCAGTGCCTATGACTTCACAAGAGCAGGTGAAGCATCGGGTAAGCTGAAGCGTTCTCTTAAAGAGCTTGGATTCTCCCCTGCAGTCACACGCAACGTTGCGATTTCTGTCTATGAGGCGGAAATAAACATGGTTATTCATGCCGACGGCGGAGTTATCGACGCAAGCATAACCCCCGAATGTATAACCGTTGTTCTGGCAGACAAGGGACCGGGAATTCCAAATGTCGAGCTTGCTATGAAGGCGGGTTATTCGACCGCACCCGAGAATGTGCGTTCGCTTGGCTTCGGTGCAGGCATGGGTCTGCCGAATATTAAAAAATACACCGACGAAATGAACATTGATACGGTTATCGGTGAGGGTACAACAATCACTTTAAAAATATACAATAAATAATTATCTGAAAGCAAGGAGTAGATCATGGATACTGTTTTTCATTCGGTTAGCCTTGATAAGCAAAAATGTCTCGGATGTATGAACTGTATAAAAAGATGCCCCACCCAGGCGATAAGGGTTCGCCACGGTAAGGCAACGATTATTTCCGAGCGCTGTATCGACTGCGGAGAATGTATTCGCATCTGTCCCCATCACGCAAAAACCGCTAAAAGCGATCCGATAGAGGATATTCAAAAATTCAAATATAAAATTGCTCTGCCGGCGCCGTCGCTCTACGGTCAGTTCAATAATCTTGACGATATCAATTACATATTGACCGCTTTGACGGAACTGGGCTTTGACAAGGTTTTCGAGGTTGCAAAGGGAGCCGAAATCATCTCTGACGCAACGAGAAAGCTGCTGAAAAACGGCAATCTGAAAAAACCGATTATTTCCTCGGCGTGTCCTGCTGTATGCCGGCTGATAAGAATTTCATACCCGGATCTTATCGGCAACCTTTTGGAACTAAACACTCCTATGGATGAGTCGGCACGTTTGGCAAGAATTGAAGCGAGAGAGCAAACAGGCCTTGACGACAGCGACATAGGCGTATTTTTCATTACCCCCTGCCCTGCCAAAATCACGGCGATAAAGAATCCGCTCTGCGCCGAGAAATCTGACGTTGACGGAGCAATCGCAATCAGCGATATTTATCCCATGCTTGTCAGCAAAATGGATCACCTCAAGGAGCTTAAAAGCATAGATGAATCGGGCCGAATCGGCGTCGGCTGGGCGACAAGCGGCGGTGAAGCCTCAGGCTCGTTGAGCCAGAAATATGTTGCCGCCGACGGAATTGAAAATGTTATAAAAATTCTTGAAGAGATCGAGGACGAAAAGCTTAACGACATTGAATTCATTGAGCTTAACGCCTGTACGGGCGGCTGCGTCGGCGGTTGCCTTACGGTTGCGAACACCTTTGTTGCAAAAACGAGGCTGTCAATTCTGAAGCAATACCGTCCGGTTTCATGCAATCATATAGATGCAAACGAAGTACCGAACGAGATGATGTGGCAAGAGAATTTACAGCCGTACTCGGTACTGAAGCTTGCCGACAATGTGACCGATGCAATGAAGCTTATGAACCAGGTCTCGGAAATGGTGAAGAATTTCCCGGGACTCGACTGCGGCACCTGCGGCGCACCGACCTGCCGTTCGCTCGCCGAGGATATTGTCCGAGGCTATGCAAGCATTGACCACTGCGTTTTCCGTCTTAAAGCGGAAATGAGTCACACCACTCCGCTCAACGAGAATGAGATTGAAAAATTTATTCCCGTTCCGTTCCGCGAGATTATTGACGAGGAGAAGCTGAAATGGACATAAAAACACTTAAAGAAAAGCTTGATTTAACTCTGATCTGCGGCGATGATCTTGATAGACCCGTAACAGGCTGCTATTGCGGAGACCTGCTCAGTTGGGTCATGTCGAGAGCACAGGAGGGCGACGCATGGCTTACGGTTATGGGCAACGTTAATTCTATCGGCGTTGCCGTTCTCGCCGACGTTGCCTGTATAATTTTGACCGAAAATGCCGCGCTTGATGAGGACGCTCTCAAAAGAGCCGAGCAAAACGGCGTAATAATTCTCACAACGGCGAAGAACTCCTATCAGGTTGCCGCCGAGATTTCAAGGCTGATTTAAAATGGAATTATACTATGATTTTCATCTTCATTCGTGTCTTTCTCCATGCGGCGATAAGGATATGACGCCGTATAACCTTGTTAATATGGCAAAAATTCTCGGCATGGACGTCATTGCCCTGACCGATCACAACACCGCTCAGAATTGCCGTGCCGCTCTTGAGGTCGGTGAAAAAATCGGCCTGACAGTCATACCCGGCATGGAGCTTTGTACCTCGGAGGAAGTGCACGTTGTGTGCTTGTTTGATGATGTGAATAATGCGGAAGCTTTTTCTGAATATGTACTCTCAACCATTCCGCCGGTTAAAAACCGACCCGATATTTTCGGCGACCAGTTAATCATGGACAGCGGCGACGGGATAATCGGAACACAGGAGCTGCTGTTGACAACGGCATGCGGAATCAGCATTGAAAATGCGGTTAAATATGTCAGTGAATACGGCGGAGTATGCTACCCCGCCCACATTGACAGAAGCTCCTACAGCGTGATTTCCAACCTCGGAATGATAACGCCCGAGATGAACTTCAAGGCAGTTGAAATGACGGAACAAGCCGATCGGAACGAATACATGGAGAAATATCCAATTATAAAAGATATGTCCGTTATAATCAGCTCCGATGCGCACTACCTTGAAAACATGAAAGAAGCGAAGCACACGGTTAATGTCAACGATAATACAGCAAAAGCAATCGTTGATTATTTCAGAAATCTGTTATAAGTATCCGGAGCAGCGGCTCAAAACCGCCGTTCCGGACATAAGAAAAATTTAATCAGTATTTTTTTAAAAAAACGTCAATATTACTTGACAAAACCGAGATTTAATGGTATCATATCAAGCGTTGCAGATATGCGGGTGTAGTTTAGTGGTAGAATTCCAGCCTTCCAAGCTGGTCGTGTGGGTTCGATTCCCATCACCCGCTCCATTTTCTCCGAACATTCTGCAATGTGGAGAACTAATGCGCTTGTAGCTCAGGTGGATAGAGCAACTGCCTTCTAAGCAGTGGGTCAGGGGTTCGAGTCCCTTCAAGCGCGCCATATGGTGGGTATAGCTTAGTTGGTTAAAGCGCCAGTTTGTGGCACTGGAGACCGTCGGTTCGAATCCGACTATCCACCCCATAGAGTCTGCAGGTTCTGCAGACTTTTTTTAAACTCAATAAATATTGGGGTGTCGTCAAGCGGTAAGACACAGCACTTTGACTGCTGCATTCGTGAGTTCGAATCTCGCCACCCCAGCCAAACAGTCAGCCGGATCCCGGTTATTCCGGGACTCGGCTGATTCATATTTATGTCACCGGAGGTAGAGCGTCGTAACGCTCGGGGATCGTAAGGCGCAAGCCTTGCAGGCCGCATACCGGATTAGGTGTCAAGTGCGCTCGGTTATTACTTTGTAATGACCGGGTATTTTTATTTTTCGGAGGTAATTATGAAGAACGCAAAAGTAACCCTTGCCCCGCTGGAAGCGGAGGATCGTGAGCAGTTTATTCTTGATAATCAGGAGTCTTTCAAGTATGGTGCGATTGAAGAATTCGGGTTGCGGGACGATCATTTTGAGGAGGACGGCGAAATCATTTCCCGTGCGACGATTGAGCAAAGCATTGATGCACCCGACAGCGAGGCATATCGGATTCTGTATGATGGCAGAAAGGTTGGCGGTGTGGTGCTGAAAATCGACAAAGAGACACATCACAACGAGCTGGAGCTTCTTTTCGTTTCGCCGAAGGAACACAGCAAAGGCATCGGCTATGGCGCTTGGCTTGCCGTGGAAGCTCTGCACCCCGAAACCAAGGTCTGGGCGACCTGCACGCCATATTTTGAAAAGCGCAATATTCATTTTTATATCAACAAATGCGGTTTTCACGCCGTTGAGTTTTTCTCCGCTATGCACCCGGAGCCGAATCCACCGGAGAAAGACGAACAATCATTCCCCGGCGAGGGGCCGGATGAAATGTTCCGCTTTGAAAAAATTATGGAATGAAACGCACAAATAGCCCCGCACCTCATTCAAAAAGTGCGGAACTGCGGTTTTGACACTGCAAAAACCCACCCCAATAAAGGCTTTCCCTTATTTCCATTGCGTTTCCCTTAAAACACGATGCAAAATAAGGGAATCTTATTTTGCTGTTCTCATAGTTCGACCCGTCAGAAACAAAAATGCTGCCTCACCGTTTCCGGTGAGGCATAGATTATGTACCGCTTTGTTCTTGCAGGTCGCCTTTCCGCCGGTGTGATAAGTAATTATCTTACCGCAGTAATCACAGATATGATTCTTATCCGTATCTTCGTGGTTAGAAATCGCCTTACCGCAGTAGTCACAGATATGGTTTTTATCCCCATCGGCACAATTATCCGTTTCGGTGAATGTACATCCGTCCACCGTGCATTCGCTGGTATGCGTACCGTCGCCGTTCGGTTTCCATTTGTCGAAGGTATGCCCATAGTTGACTGTCACGGTCATTTCGGCGGTGTTGCCGGCCTTATCGGTGACGATAATTTCCTGCTTACCGTCCGCCGGAGAGAGAACAAAGTTGCCTGTTTCGTAAAGCGTAACCTCCGTGTCGTTTACGGTAATGGTAACGGTATCAACATACTTTTCGTCAATAGTAACGGTTTGCGCCTCGCAATAGGTCTTGCCGTTCTCTACGCCCTTGATAACGGGGCTTGTGCCGTCAAGCACGATGCCGTCCGAGCAGATATATCGACCGTTTCCCGCAGCGTCGACCAGCAACACATATATAACATACTCGTGATCGGGATCAATGCTGAAGGAGCCGTTATACTCAGTAAAGATCGCGTCTGCAAGCTCAAGTATTGTCATCTCCCGATCGGACAGCAGATATTTGACCTTAACCTTCTCTCCGCTGTTGTCGGTTGCGGTGATGATAACGGTTTGGGTTTCCTTAAAGAACAGCCTGAAGGTTATTTTATTGAGCAGCTGATTCCATCTGTTCGTGCCGATAACGATCTCGCCTGTCGGGCTTTCGATATCCCGCCACTTGGCTTTAAGGTTAATGCTTTCCACGCTGTCGTCTGCTGCAAGATCGGAATAAATGGTATCGCCGGTAACGGTCTTATCGCCGTATTTCCATCCGGCAAAGTTATAGCCGTTTTTCGGGGGGCTTGCAACGCCGTCAAGCACCTTGTCGGTCCGGCTCATGATTTTACTGGTGATACCGGAGCCGCCGTCGGTATCATAGTTCACGGTATAGCTGTTGACCGTAAGGGTTGCCGCGTCCGAGCGCCATGTGCCCACATAGTCGTCGTTTTCAGCGTTCCTTGCTATGCAGCGGTAGACATTGCCGTTTAACTCGCTCGTCGCTTCGCAGGTGACGAACGTGGTCATCCACACATTCTCTCCGTTTACCGTTTTCGATGAAAGTGATGCCGTTCCGTCGGCTTCGGTGACATCGGAGTATGTTTCTCCGCCGTCTCTGCTCACCTGCCAGGTCACCTCAACGCCCGTGGGATTTCCCTCGGTAACGGACATTGTGAAGGCAGCCTTTTCGCCGGCATTCACCGTGGTATCGCTTATCTTGTCGGCAAACTTCGGCTGATAATATACCGTAAGCCGTGCCGCATTGGAAACTGCCGAGCCGTATTCGTTTGATACAACACAGCGTACAAGTTTTCCGTTGTTTTCCTTCTCCACCTTCAGACCTGTACTGTCCTTTGTTGCGTATGGAATATCAACAAATGTTCTTCCGTTATCGCTGCTTATCTGCCACTGATATTTAATATTGCTGCCCGAAGCGGTAACTTTGAATAGGTACTGCCTGCCAAATACAATAGTAATTTCTCCGGGCTTTGCAGGCTTTGGCTGTTCCGGCGCTTCGGCAACGCCGCCTTTCGGGTGCTCTGTTATTACCGGAATTGATTCGGAGATGTTGATGGTCACCGGTCCCAGAATGGTCGAGGCTATCCAGTTGTTATTCTTCCATGTATTCACCACAACCTGAACCTGCATGCCCTTCATGTCGACGGTGAGCATCGGCTCATAGGTGCTGCTTTCTCCAAAGATGGTGGGTACCCACGCGCAGCACGCCGTCTCCCTGGAAGTAGATGCAGCCGCGCATTAAGTCCTCCCAGCTATTGGCAGTGTCACTGGTGTCGAAACCATATTCGTTCTGTGGGTCCTTCCCTTCGGCTCGGTCAAAGAACACATTTACTTCTCCGCCATTGTCAATATCCAGACGCTTGCAGTAAAACGCCTTGGTCTCGCCGTAATCTTCAATGGAATAGTCATATTCATTAATATATGAACCTTTCCTCTTGTAGAAATACGCAGTTATGAGGCCGCCGTCAACGGTGGCTACGCCCGCCACATAGAGGGAGAAGATATAGTTGGTATCGGGAAGGTTGTGAAAAAAACCCACTCTTTCCCAAGAGCTGCTCTTAGCCACGGAACTTGTGATCAAGCGCGAGCTCTCTCCCACATACAGCTTGCCGCGCGTCGACACAGCCGCCTGACCCTTGATGATGTCAGTAGTGCGAGCGTTGACGATGGTGCCCATCCCATCTATCGTTATGTCGCCGCAGGCGTAGATGCAGGTGCCTTGGCTCACGCCTTCCACTGTGACACTGTCTTTTATGGTCAGATTTTTGCACTCGATGGCGTTCTCGTGGGTATAGATCTTCAATATGGCCCCGCGATTTCCGGTGATGGTCAGGTTGGTGCTGGGGGCGTAAATGCCGTAGTAGGCCTCTTTATATTTGGTGCAATTCTCGTTGGGGAATTCCTCGTCACCAAGGTAACTCTCCTTCCCCTCCAAGCGAATGGTCAGGTCGTGCACTCCGGTGTCTACATAGATCAGCCCAAAGAGAGAATATTTGTCAAAAAGCGCCGATATTTTCGTTCCGATGGTGCCCATTTGAAAGTTCCGCAGGTTCAGTGTGTATGTGTTCGGGTCAAATTCCCAGCCCTCCTTCTGGCTTATTTTCCGGGAAGATGTGATCTCCCCCCAAAAATCCACACCCCGTAGCGGGCGTCCTCCGCAAACACCGTGGTCGGCACAATGCAGATCACCATACATAGAGTAAGTATGATACTGAGCAATCGTTTCTTTATATCAAACTCTTCCTTTCATGACCTTATACAAGACTCTTTTTCCTTTTCAGTACAATGTATAGGATCAAGCCGAAGTTGCCGAGCAGCGCCAGTCCCGCAATGATACCGACGGCAATTAAAGCGGGTGAAGCTGCGGATTCGGATATGTTTCCGGGGCCTGCGGGGACAGCTACCTCTGCCGCCGCTTTTACACCGGTGTCTTTCTTACCGATCCACCAGTTGCCGTTTTCGCCGATGAAGGGGGTCAGGCCGTCCTTACCGTCAGCAGCGACAACTTTACCGAGAATAGCTGTTGTGCCGTCAGTGTAGGTCAGGACAAGCTCGCCGTTTGCATTGATCTCCGCTTTGGCGATTCCGACGCCGTCCTTACCGTCTTTTCCGTTTTTACCGTCTGCGCCGCCTGCGCCGTTAGCACCGTTTGTTCCGTCCTTGCCGTCCTGTCCCGGTGCGCCGTTTTCTCCGGAATCACCCTTTTCGCCTTTATCGCCCTGTTGTCCTGTGGCTTTAACGCCGAGGGATACCCATGTCAGTCCGTCGTCATAGGAGATATACCAGAAGTTATCATCACCTATTTTAAGCTTCGGCGTTACACCGTCTTTTCCGTCCTGTCCGGGCTCCCCCTTGTCGCCTTTATCGCCTTTATCGCCTTTGTCGCCCTTTTCGCCTTTAAGATCCGATAAGGCGATCAGATTGTTCCAAACGGAATCATCGCTGTACTTCCACTGTACAAATCCGTTATATACCCGCAACTCGATCTGTTTTCCGTCTGCACCGTCGTTTCCTGTCAGTTCGGCAATCGAGACAAGATTGCGGTAAGTGTCGTCACTTTCGCCCGCATATCGCCACTGAATACTGCTTCCGTTGTTGCGGAATTCGATTTCTCTGCCGTCGGCGCCCGCAAATGTCGAGAAGGTTTTGGTGTTAGACAGCGCCGACACAAGTCCGTTGCTGCCCACGGTGGAGACCGCAAAGGTATAGGTAGTATCCGCTTGCAGTGAGGTGTATGTATAAGAAAGTTCTTCCGAAGAAAGCGGCGTTTCGGTCACGCGCTCAAACTCTCCGTCATCCATACGCATCCAGATATGATACCCGGCATAGG
>ERZ834722.1343-NODE-1343-length-23548-cov-30.221853_pt1 | contig 23548 bp, 20 predicted proteins | sample MGYA00519576_ERZ834722 | MGnify/ENA primary metagenome ERZ834722 (study PRJEB31850, sample SAMEA3708759) | human gut metagenome | biome: human gut; feature: human-associated habitat; material: faeces | place: China | collected 2014 ...
CAGCACTTACTGCATAAAGGTTCGCCGGGTGTTCAACTTATTATTGCAATTCGGGTACGAATTTCTTTTATTTCATGTCACAGTATATTTTGATAGCCGCTTTGCCAGTCTTCATCATGGATGACCTGGGCGACGGACAGCTTGCAGCGGGGATGGCGATGACCTGTTTTCAGATCGGGACCGTCTGCACGAGGCCGATCGCGGGACGCATCATTGACGGCGTGAACAAGCAGAAGATTCTTCTCATTTCGACCGTCTTCTTCGTTCTCATTATGGGAGGCTTCCTTCTGGCATCAAACCTCCACATGGTTTACGGGCTTCGTCTTGTCCATGGCATCGTCTTTGCCATCGGCACGACCGCATCGGCAGCCATGGCGGCTCTCGTCCTTCCTGCCAAAAGAAAGGGCGAAGGTATCGGCTACTTTGCCGTATCCGGAAATATGGCCATGGTCATCGGGCCTCTCGTGGGTCTTCTGATCATCGGCTGGTTCGGCTCGAAAATGCTCTTCGGCTTCCTCTGCCTTCTTGCGATTGCCGCAGTCATTGCAGGAAACAGGAAACGCCTCCCGGACGACGTCGTCAAACCTTCCGGCGAAAAGAAGAAGGGCATTCATGTGAGCGAATTCTTTGAAAAGAAAGCACTTCCCTTCGTTATCCTGGGCGGACTTGTCTTCTTTGCTTACGGCGGTGTCCTTACCTTCATCCCGATGTACACAAGATCGATGGGCCTGGCTTCCTGGACGAGCCTCTTCTTCGTCGTCTTTGCCATCGTCATTGTCGTGACTAGACCTTTTGTCGGCTACCTCTTCGATTACCATGGACCGGACTATACAGTCTATCCGGGCTTTGGCCTCTTCGCTCTGGGATTCATCCTCTTCAGCCAGGCACACGGCCCTTTCACCCTTCTTTTCTCCGGCACCATTTTAGGCGTAGGCTTTGGAGTACTCGCCCCTGCCTTCCAGACACTGGCCGTGCAGAGCGCACCGGCTGCCCGCGCAGGCGTTGCCACATCCACCTACTTCTGGTCCCTTGATATCAGCGTAGGACTTGCCGCAGCCATCTTAGGCGCCGTCGCAGGCTCCGAAGGCTACCCCTTCATGTACGGCGTCGTCTGCTTAGCTTCCGCTCTGGGAGGCCTTGCTTACTACTTCTTCTGGGGAAAGACCTCCGGAAAAAGAGTCATGAAACGCGCAGCCGTGGAAGCCTGAAATTAAATATAGCAATAAAAGAGACCATGCATGGATTTTGTGCATGGTCTTTTTGCTTGCTTTTATTTCCCTTCAAAGCCTTCTTTCAAAAGGGTGAGGCCTTTGATGAGGGTCTCTCTCGGGCAGGCGGGATTGAAGCGGAGGAAGCCGTTTCCTTCCGGTCCGAAGATGTATCCCATGTCGAGCCAGAGGTGGCAGTCATAGACGACTTTGTGCTCGAGGTCTTCGTCGGAAAGGCCGTAAGCGGAAGCGTCGATCCAGAGGAGGTAGGTGCCTTCCGGTTCGATGAGTTTCATCTTCGGCAGGTTTTCCTTGAGGTAATCTCTCGTGAAGTCGACGTTCAGGCGGATGTATTCCTTGACGGTGTCGAGCCATTCGCGGCCATAGCTGTAAGCAGCTTCGCAGGCAACAAGGCCCATCGTGTTCAGCTGGTCATAGCCGAAGGAATCAAGGGCATCCTGGAAGGCTTTCCGGATTTCCGGATTCGGGATCAGGATATTGGATGTCTGTAGGCCTGCGATGTTGAATGTCTTGGAGGGGGCTGTGCAGATGATGGCATTCTGGGCAGCTTCCTTGCTGATGGTGGCAAATGTCGTGTGGGTGAATCCAGGATAGGTGAAGTCTTCGTGGATTTCATCAGCGACGATCTTGACGCCGTTTCTGATGCAGATGTCAGCGTAGCGGGAAAGTTCTTCCTTCGTCCACACGCGGCCGACAGGGTTGTGCGGGGAGCAGAGGAGGGCGAGCTTCACGTTTTCTGCTTTGATCTTTGCTTCGAGGTCGTCGAAGTCAAGTTCATAATGATCGTTCTTGAGGATGAGCGGGCTGTTCACCAGTTTCCTTCCGTTCTTCCTGATGGCTTCGAGGAAGGGGTAGTAGACAGGGCGGTTGATGAGGATGCCGTCGCCTTCCTTTGTCAGTGCTTTGACGGCAAGGTTGATGGCAGGAACGACGCCCGGGGTCTTGATGAGCCATTCGGGCTCGATATCCCAGCCGTAGTTTTCCTTCTGCCAGTTCTTCAGCGCTTCGAAGTAGGATTCGCCGGATTCCGAGTAGCCGAAGATGCCATGGTCGACGCGTTTCCTCAAGGCGTCAAGGATGGGTTCAGCCACTTTGAAGTCCATGTCAGCGACCCAGAAGGGAAGAACATCGGCAGGTTTGCCGCGCTGAACAGCGAAATCATATTTCAGGCAGCCGGTTCCGCGGCGGTCGATGACGGTATCAAGATCAGATAATTTCATGGTAAGCCTCCTTATGGACAATAGTGTATCAGCCGATAGCCTGGGCAAGGTCATCGATGAGGTCGCCTGCATCTTCGATGCCGACGGAAAGGCGGAGCAGGCATTCTGTGATGCCGCGGGACTGTCTTTCTTCTTCGGTGAGGTCGCTGTGCGTCTGGGTAGCCGGATAGGTAATGAGGCTTTCCACGCCGCCAAGGCTTTCAGCAAAGCGGATGAGCTTGACGTTCTTGAGGATCTCCAGCGCTGTCTCATGGGTGTCGGTGTAGAAGGAAAGCATAGCGCCGGCGCCTCTGGATTGCTTGTCATGGATATCCTTGTTTTCGAAACCGGGAAGTCCAGGGTAGAGGACTTTGGTGATCTTTTTCTGGGAAGAGAGCCATTCAGCGAGAATCTGAGCGTTCTTCTGGGCTGCTTCCATGCGGAGAGCCAGTGTCTTGATGCCGCGGGTGACGAGCCAGCTGTCCCACGGGGCGAGGCAGCCGCCGACGGTCTTATAGAGGAAGCGGAGCTTTTCAGCGATTTCCTTGTCCTTGCATGCGACGAAGCCTGCCAGGGTATCGTTGTGGCCGGCAAGGTACTTCGTGCCGCTGTGGAGGATGATGTCTGCGCCAAGGTCAGCCGGGTTGCAGAAGTACGGGCTCATGAATGTATTGTCTGCGATGAGGAGAGCGCCGTGGGCATGAGCGATGTCAGCGATGGCTTTGATATCGGTGATCTGCATCATCGGGTTGGTCGGGGTTTCGATATAGACAGCCTTGACCGTTTCATCGAAGGCTTTTTCCACATCATCCAGATGGGATGTATTGACATAGCGGAAGTTCAGGCCGTTCTTTTCATTGACGAAGCGGAAAAGGCGGATGGAGCCGCCGTAGAGGTCGTCACTGGAAATGATCGTATCGCCCGGTTTGAAAAGTTCCATGACCATGGAAATGGCAGCCATGCCGGATGAATAGCTGGTACAGTCGCAGCAGTGCTCAAGAGCGGCTACGAGTTTTTCCGTGCTTTCGCGGGTCGGGTTCTGTACGCGCGTGTAATCATAGCCGGTTGACTGGCCAAGCTCCGGATGGCCGAAGGTGGCGCTCTGGAAAACCGGAACGGAAATGCAGCCGGTTGGATCCTTCCAATCGCCGCCATGAATGCAGATAGTCTTGATGTCCATAATGAAATCCTCCTTATAAAATGCCGTGAAATGGGGCAGATTTGGCAAACAAAAAACCGCCCCTCTTACGAGAGACGGTGCTTAGCCGTGTTACCACTCTGTTTCTCCCTGCCGTCACCGGCAAAGACTCTGCGGGTACGCCGGACAATACCATAAATACCCTGCTGCTGTATCGGGCAGTCCCGGCCGGCTTCATGATTCAGCCAAGCAGGCTCAAAGTCCATCTTCAGAAATCGTTCCCGGTCTGCTTCTCACCCTCCGCAGCTCTCTTTGCCATTCCGGATTTCCTACTCTTCTTCTCATTGCCTATATAAAACTGACCTCATGATAGCATGGTAAAAAGGCGCTGTCAATGAGTGAAATATCAGAATTCAGCGGACGGTGGAGGACCGTTTGTCCGCAAATCTTTTCACGATGAACTGATGGAAACGAAGCGCTGCCGGAGACAGGGGCCGCGTCATGTTCCATGCGATGCCGATTTCTCTCTTGCATGACGGGAAGGAAACGTGGATCTGGCGGATGCCGATCGCATCGCTTCCTGGAATCTTCGGGAGGAGAGAAACGCCCAGATTGGAAGCGACAAGGCTTGCAATCGTATTTGTATCATCGCCTTCGAAAATGACTTTCGGATGGACATTGGCGAGCGCGCAGACGCGGTTGGTGAGGATCCTGAGGCTGTAGCTCGGCTTCATCGTGATGAAGGGCTCATTTTCAATATCCTTCAGCGTTGCCTGCTCCCAGTCGGCCAGGCGGTGATGGAGAGGGACGGTGATGTAAATTTCCTCGGAATAGAGGTAGGACCAGGCGATGTGCTTCATCGTGATCATCGTGGATCCCAGGCACAGGTCGCTCGTCCCGTCGATCAGTCCCTGCGCGAGCAGCGTGGAATCGTTCTGCTGCAGGTTGAACCTGGTCGAAGGATTCTGCACCTTGAATTCGGAGAGAAGGACAGGAAGCATGTAGGTGCCGAGGGAATGGATGAAGGAAAGATTGATGATGCCGCCCTGCGGATCATTTTCATGGTCGAGCTCCCGCCTGCCTTCCTCGATTTCAGAAAGGGCGCGCTCTACGTGGATGAGGAAACGCTGCCCATCCGGAGTGAGGGAGATTTCATGGCCCGTGCGGTCGAAGAGGGGATGGCCGAGCTCGTTTTCCAGTTTCGTGATGGAGCGGGACAGGGCGGACTGCGAGATGGAAATGGAAGCCGCCGCTTTTGTGAAGTGGCGGATATGCGCAAGCGCGCGGAAATATTCCAGTTGGCTGAGATCCATGGGGGACTCCTTTATAAAATACGGGATTCATTCTTTGTATAAGCCGGACACATAATCGTTAGTTCAATTATACCTTTAGGAAGAGGGGCGTTTCAATAAAAAGAGGCAATATTTATGAAAGATAGGAAGGATTTCAATGCATGACATGCATGATAAATAAATGATATAGAAAATTAACAATGTAATAATACGGTAAAATCGCGATTTTCCGTTTTCTTTATGCATGGCAGGAATAGAAATAATCCTTGACCGGTATTAGACGAAACGGGGTGTCATGGATAGAATTGTACTTAACCAACCGGAACGCGGTTCTTAGGGACATCCGGAGGCAAAGCTGCACTGGCTTTTCTTATACCTGCCAATGAATATTCATTGAAGAAATTTCAGTAGACAGCGCCCCGTGGAAACATGGGAGAAAGCAGCCCCGTAAGCTGCAAAATTTTATATGGGCCTTTGCGCCATTGATCCCCTCCTTTCATCTTCCTATGGGGATCTATTTTTTTTTGCCCGCGAAAGCGGGATTTTTTATTGGGTTCTCCCTGTTTGTGCTTTCCTTTTATCTGTATAATGAGAAGAAAAGAAGGATGGGAGGGACTTATGGAATGAAAATAAAAACATATGAGGCTGATGTAGTTGTCCTCAATGAAGAGAAAGGCTTTGCTGCGCTGAAAAAAGCGGCCGAGAGCGGAAGGAAGCTCTGGGATACTGAGAAGATCAGGGTCGTGATCGACAAGAAGGTGCCGCCGAATTCACCGGAAGAATCCAAAAGGCAGCAGGAGGTGCTTGCGCTTGCAAGGAAGCTTGATATTCCTCATGCGTACGGGAAAGGAATGGCTTTCCATCTGCTGGTGGAAGAGTCCCTCCCCGAGGGCTTTATTGCCGTATCCGGAGATCCTGACGTCTATGTGATGGGCGCCTTTGGCGGGAAGGGTTACTGCCTCGATGAGGAAGGCCTTGAAGAAGTGCTTCTTACGGGATCCTTCTCCATCCAGGAAGGCGGCGTATTCAATGTTTTTCTAAGCACAAAGGAAACGAGGTATGACCGGTTTTTCAGGGAAGGATACCGCCCCTGCAATTACGATAAGGCCTATGCGCTTTCCAAAAAGATTCCCCAAGGGATGCCCGTGTGTATTTCAGGAGAGCTTCAAGAATTCAGGAAGGAAGAGCTTGCTGTCATGTGCATGGCCGCAGGAAGAGCCTCCGGATGCACGGCTTTTGTGAAAGAAAACGTGCAGGGATCCCATATCCGGATCCAGTACGTTCCCTCTGTCGTCATCCATGAGGGAAAGGAAATCAGCCAGAAGGGACGGATCCCGATTTCCGCTGTCTTCATAGGCGGCGCGCAGGGCGGTTTTCTGGAAGATATCAAGCATGCCGCTGACATCATCCGCGGGGAGCATGTACCTGACGGTGTCCGTCTTTCCGTGGCTCCTGCCACAGCGGAGGTATACAAAAAGGCCGCTGACCTTGGATATATCAAGGACATCATGGATGCAGGCGGTATTTTCCTCAATCAGTGCGCCGATCCATCTTATGAGGCAAAGGCAGGAAAGGGCGAAATACTCCTTACGAATGACAATAAGGATTACGGGGATGAAATCGAGGCGGCCGTCTTCCATGTCAGCACGGAAAGAGCGGCCAATGCTGCCGTGAGAGGGTATATCGGAGCCGAATTCCTGAAAAGAAAGAGACAGGAAGAGGCTGAAGCACCGGTGCTTTTTGAGGAAAAGGCGGAAGAATCCGAAAAGCCTGCTTTGGGAACAAAGAGCCTGAGTGCTGATCCGATCCTCGCCTTCTCCGGCCGCGTGTGGAAGTTCGGAGACGATATTGATACGGACATCATCATCCCGACGCAGCATCTTTCCTATCCGTCCTGGGATGAAATCAAAAAGCACATGTTCGAGCTGCTCCGGCCTGAGCTTGCAGAAGAAGTCAGGGAAGGAGACGTCCTTGTCGCGGGAAACAATTTCGGATGCGGTTCTTCTAGGGAACAGGCCGCCGAGGTCCTTTCTGAAAGCGGCATCCGCTGCATCATCGCCAAGTCCTTTGCGCGCATATTTTTCCGGAATGCTGTCAATAACGGCATCCTTCCGATTGAATGCGCCGCGCTCTTTGATGATGTGGAAGAGGGCGATACGGTCATCGTCGTCCCGAATGAATACATCCTATGCAAAGGAAAAAAGTATCCGATTCCCAAAGTGAGGGGCGACCTTCTTTCGCTCATCATGGACGGCGGGCTTGTGAAGCATGTACAGAAGGAAAGGGGGAGGTAATGATGGGACATACTCTTGCTGAAAAGATCATCATGAAGAATACGGGCCTTGTTGATCTTCATCCGGGCGATCTTGTGACGGTCACGCCGGATCGGGCGGTCGTCCATGATATTTATACGAAGAGCCTTTATGAGAAGCTTATGGAAATGGGATTTGAAAAGGCCATGTATCCGGAGCGTCTCATCATTTTCCATGACCATCTGAATCCGGCCTGCCTTCCAACCGATCCGGACAGCCTTTCTTACGGGTACAAGCTGCGTGACAAGTACCATGTCGGTCATTTCCATGCTTCTGGCGGCATCTGCCATCAGCTCATCCCCGAGCTGGGCTACGGGAAGCCGGGAGAAATCCTCCTCTGCACCGACTCCCACACGACGACGGCCGGCGGTGTCGGCTGCTTCGGTACGGGCATTGGATATACGGAAATGGCATACTTATGGGGGACAGGGAAATTGTGGCTCCGCGTGCCGTCCTCGATCAAGGTACGCATTGAAGGGAAAATCCCGTCCAATGTTTATTCCAAGGACATCATTCTTCGCGTGCTGGGCGATCTCCGCGCGGCAGGAGGGACGTACCGCTCCCTTGAATTTACGGGAAGCGCCGTGGAGAGCCTTTCTGTCGACAGCCGCCTGACGATATCCAACATGGTCGTCGAATGCGGCGCCAAGGCAGGCCTTTTTGCCGCCGATGAAAAGACGGCAGCTTACTGCAAAATGCCCTATGAATCCATTTCATGGGTCAAGGCAGACGAGGATGCCGTCTATGAAAGGGAACTCTTCTACCAGGCAGAAGACCTTGTGCCCGTCGTTGCCTGTCCGCCCCATGTCGACAACATCCGTCCGCTTTCTGAAGTCGAAGGGGTGAAGGTCGATCAGGTTTGCCTCGGTTCCTGTACGAACGGAAGGCTGGAGGACCTCGAAGAAGCGGCAAAGATCCTGAAGGGACGCCATATAGCAGAAGACCTTAAATTCATCGTGGCGCCGGCTTCCGCCTCCATTATGGAAGAAGCCGTAAAGCGCGGCTGGATCCAGACCTTCGTCGAGGCAGGCGCTCTTGTGACGCCTCCGTACTGCTCCTTCTGCGAAGGACGCACGATGGCCCTCATGGGGGACGGGGAAGTGATGCTCGGCACGAACAACAGGAATTTCCTGGGGCGCTTCGGCTCTGCGAAAGCAAAAGCCTACCTTGCTTCTCCTGCCGTGGCCGCGGCGACAGCCGTCAAAGGCGTCATCACCGATCCGGCCCATTTGTAAAAATATGGAAAAGTCCGCCGTATGGAATTTATTTCCGCTCCTTGTACGGTATAATAGAAGGAAAGCATATCATTTAATGAATCACGGAGGTTCTAATGTCACAAAGCTCAATGTCTGAAATCACCTGCCCGGCCTGCGGCAGCAAGCATGAATTCAAAGTCTGGGACAGCATCAATACGAAGCAGGATCCGGAATTGAAGGAAGCCGTCAGGACGGGGGATGCTTTCCGCTATACCTGCCCCGACTGCGGCGCGACTGCTCTCTTGAATTACAATTTCCTGTATCATCAGATGGAAGACAAGTACATGGTCTTCGTATCCGTCGAAGGCGATGCATGGAACCAGATGATGTCCATCCTCTCTGCCCGGCAGAAGGATCTTCCAGACTACACGATGAGAATCGTCCGCTCCTACAACGATTTCCGTGAAAAGCTGATGATCCTTGATGCAGGCCTTGACGACCGCGTCGTGGAAATCATCAAGAGCAGCGTCTGGCACAATGTCGAGGAAACGTATGCCGACAAGGGCATCGATGAAATCCTCTTTGCTATGAATGACGACGGCGAGCATGGATTCCTTTTCAGAAGCAAGGACAAGATGATCGCATCCATGGAATTTGACATGGACCTGTACAAGGTAGTGAAGAATGCGGCTGAATCCAGGCTTGACTTCTATTCCAGAGGCATTTTTGTCATCGACCGCGCATGGGCTGACCGCGTGGTGGGTGAAATGGGCTGATTCTTTTGAAATTTTCCTACACTTTTTCACTTATTGTGCTAAAATGGTTAAGGCGAATTACAGAATAGTCTAAATTACAGGGAGGCAATCATGCAGATTTATATTATTGATCACCCGCTCATTCAACACAAACTCACGATCATGCGGTCCAAGGAAACAAGCTCCAGCGAGTTCCGCCGCCTGCTCCAGGAAATTACACTCCTCATGGGTTATGAAATCACCCGTGATCTTCCGCTCGAAGACGTCGAAGTGGAGACCCCGCTCGAAAAGATGCGCGGCCGCCGCGTAGCCGGCAAGAAAGTCGGCATCGTTCCGATCCTCCGCGCAGGCTTCGGCATGGTGGACGGCCTTCTTGAACTGATGCCGTCTGCAAGAGTCGGCGTTATCGGCCTCTACCGCGATCCGGAAACATCCAAGCCGATCGAATACTACTGCAAGCTGCCGGATGTGGACAACCGCGATTTCATCATTGTCGACCCGATGCTCGCAACCGGCGGAAGCGCTGTCGCAGCCATCAACATGATGAAGGAAAAAGGCGTAAAGAACATTAAGTTCATGTGCCTCGTATCCGCACCGGAAGGCGTTGAAGTCGTCAACCAGGCTCATCCTGATGTGCCGATCTACACAGCTGCCCTCGATCGTCAGCTCGATGATCATAACTACATCCTCCCAGGTCTCGGCGATGCCGGCGACCGTATCTTCGGAACCAAGTAATACAATAAAAAACGGGACCACGCAAAGCGGTTCCGTTTTTTTATTTACAACTCTATGCTCCTCGAGAGGATTTTGGGCAAAAGAAAAGAGAGACTCGGGGGAAGTCTCTCTTTTTAACCCGGAGCCGCCGGGGGGACGGAGTTCCGGTCCGTTAAATCCCTTCATCTTTCATAAGGGAATACAACGGTCAAACACATTTTCATCGGTTCCAGCGCATAGACTGCATGGTCTACGTCATGAGGCATCAGTATGGATTCTCCTTCGGAAACCTCGAAGAATTCCTTGCCGACCATGATGCGAGCTTTTCCTTCCAGTACCTGGATCATAGCATCGCCCGTGGACTGATGAGAGCTGATCTCTTCGTCTTTATCAAAGGCAAAGAGGGTTAGGCTGACGTTTTTGTTTTGCGCCAGCGTCTTGCTTGCGATCTGACCTTCCTGATAGGAGACCTGATCCTTCAAAGTGAGCACGGATGCTCTGGGTAAATGGCTGATAAATTGCTTTTCCTCCATGTGGTCCTCCTTTAGTGTGATCAAAGATAGAATTTGTCCTATCTTTATCTTCATTATACTATATGTTGAGGATTAGTCAACGCTAAAACTTAGAACCAAACGAATTTTACTATACTACAGAACATTCTGCAAGGATAAAAAATTTGTGAGGGGTGATAAACGGTATAAAACGCAGAACGGGTGACAACGAGGCTGATTTGATGTAAAATAACAGTGTTAGTATCTATAAATCAAGCAAATGAATCCAGAGTATGAATCATCTTTATTCAGAAAAGAGGAAATATATGAAACACAGCAAACTGACCGCTTTACTCTGCGCCCTGGTCATGACAGGCGCCGGCTCTATGTCCGCTTTTGCAGCGGATGCAGCACCGGCAGCGGCTGCAGCTACAGCTGCACAGCCGGCCAAGGCACAGGAAACGACAGCTGCCGCAGGCACTCCGGCCGAGGCTGCTCAGCCGGAAGTCAACTACACTGAAGCACTTCTGAAAGGCATGTCCCTGACACTGCCGGATGTTGAAAAAGCCGTAGAAGCCGGCACATTCAAGAACCTTTCTCCGGAAGCTCCGAAACCGGCTGAACCAGAACCGGCTCCTGCCCCGGAACCCATTCCTGAACCTGAGCCCACACCAGCTCCTGAACCGGAGCCGGAACCCGAGCCCGCACCGACACCGGCGCAGACTGCCAAGTACACGGCTGATCAGGGAACAAGCGCAGCAACGATTGAAACAGACGGCACTTATGATGCTCAGACTTATACGTCTACAGCCGCTGACCAGAATGCACTTCGCGTTTCCTACGCTTACATGAGCGCAGCAGGCGACACATTCACAAAGACCGGCGATGCTACGAATACAGAAAGCTCCAATCAGTACGGCATGAACGCAGCACTCCTTGTCACCCATGGCGGCCACGGCGCATTCACCAAGGCATCCATCACATCCTCTGCTCTCGGCGCACCGGGCGCATTCGGATACAGCAAGGGAACCTACCTCAACCTGACCGATTCTACCGTTACAACGACAGGAAACAATTCTCCTGCCCTTGAAACAGCAGAAAGAGCCATGATGAAAGTCGTTAACACGACCGTTTCCACATCCGGCTATGCATCCCCGGCTATGAAGGTATCCCAGAACGGCGGCATGATTCTTGCTGAAAGCAGCCATTTCACCACGACTGGCAAGGACTCCCACGGCGCATACGTCAATGGCGACGTCACACTGACAAACAGCAGCGTGAACGCACAGAACACCAAGGCAGCCGTTGTCCGCAACAACAATACGCTTTCCCTTGAAAACTCCACGCTCGAAGGCAATGAAACAGGGTCCGTACCGTACAACATCGTTCTCTACGCTGATCCTTCCGCGATCGGAACCATGGGTGTACAGCAGTTCAATGCAACAGGCTCCACCCTGATTTCCCATCACGGCGGCATGTTCCTTGTCACCGGTACACATAACCGCATCACGCTGAAGAAGACAACCCTCCAGCAGGATCCGGGCCTTCCGATCCTCTCAGCCATTGGCAATGACGGCGCTTACGGCTGGGGCACCCCGGGCGCTAACGGCGGCCATGTCGAACTGATTGCTGATGAAGAAACACTGAATGGCGATATTGTCGTCGATACGATTTCCGACGTCAACCTGACCCTTAGAAACAACTCCGTATGGACAGGCGCCATCACCATCATCCCGAACGCACAGGGCGGCGAAAAGTACAAGACCAATGCCGACATCTTCATCGGAGCAGGCTCTGTATGGAACCTCACCGCTGACAGCCAGGCAACCACCGTCAACAACCTTGGCACCATCAACTTCAACGGCCACACCATTACCCTAGCGGACGGAACAGTCCTGAAATAAGGGCTTATAGCAAAAATACATATATATAGTATATATATAATAAAAGAAGAGGCTCTCCGGAAATCCCGGGGCCTCTTTTTTGCGGGCGGCTATAGTATAGTGCCAGTAAAAAAGACCATGGAAATCAGATCCACGGTCTTTTTCTATTTCCTTAATTAGTTGATCAGAATGCAGGAATGACAGCGCCTTTGTAGGTGTCTTCGATGAATTTCTTGGATTCAGGGCTGGTGAGCGCTTTCATCAGTTCCTGGATTTCCGGACGGTTTTCATCGCCAGCTCTTACAGCTACGATGTTAGCGTACGGGGAGTCCTTGCTTTCTGTGTAGATGGCATCCTTCGGATTCAGCTTGGCTTCCAGAGCGAAGTTGATGTTGATGACAGCAGCATCGACGTCAGCCAGGGATCTTGGGAGCTGCGGAGCTTCGAGTTCGGAGAACTTCAGGTTGTGCGGGTTTTCAGCAATATCCTGCGGGGTAGCAGTGAAAGGAGCACCGTCACGGAGTTTGATCAGGCCGGCAGACTGGAGGACGAGGAGAGCACGGCCGCCATTGGTCGGATCGTTCGGAATGGCAATGGATGCGCCGTCCGGCAGTTCAGCGAGGGATTTGTACTTATTGGAGAAAACGGACATTGGTTCAAGATGAACAGCACCGACGGAAGCAAGCTTCAGGCCTCTGGATTTGCAGAATTCATCCAGATATGGTTTGTGCTGGAAGAAGTTTGCGTCAAGGCTCTTGTCGTTCAGGGCCAGGTTCGGCTGGACATAGTCAGTGAATTCGATGATTTCTACATTGATGCCTTTCTTGGCAAGCTGATCCTTCACTGCATTGACGATCTGTTCATGCGGAACGGGGGAGACGCCGACTTTGATGGTCGTTGTTTTGGAAGCGGAGCCTGCAGCCTTGGAAGCAGCCGGTTTTTCTCCGCCGCAGCCGGCGATGAGACCAGCGGCAGCAAGAGCAGCGAGGGAAACGGCGAGAGTTTTGCGGTAGTTCATAGTAAGTCCTCCTTATGATTTCGTGGAAATAACGATTCCGGGTACAAAAAAATCCCTCTTCCCGACGGGACGAAGGATTCTGTTTCGTGGTACCACCCATGTTCGCCTTTCCGTCGCCGGAAAGACCTTGTGAAGTGCAAGGCACTCCTGTCCTGTAACGGGAACTCCCGGGCCGCTTCATCATTCGGCGGCGCATGCTCCAAGGCCATGTTCGGCGGATGTCCGGCGTCCCTTCTCACCATTCGGGACTCTCTTTGGCTTTCTTTCCGCGTACTCTTCTCTTCATCGCTTGTATCAAGTTGGACATACTATAGCATTTCATCATGAAAGCGTCAAGAAAATTTTAAAATTGTTATTTTGAGAATACGAAAGTAAAAGAGAGAAAAAGTGAAGAAAAAGCGCTTTAAAGGAAAAAAGGACGAAAGGGCGTGCCGTTGCCCTAAAAGAATCAGTCTATTATAATGAGATACGGAACAAAGTGGTTCCTTTTATAGAATTTATTAGCCGGAGGTGGAAATGGGTTTTTTTTGCCTGATGCATAAAGCATGCTCACGCGAGCATGTCCTATATCTTTTATATTTGACGCTGTTCCTGATTCCGCTGAATCCATTCCTTTTCTATGCGCCCCTCATCCCGGCCCTCATCCTGTGGCTGGTCAACTGGCGTACATCAAAGGAAGTGTCCTTCCGCGTCCCTCCATACTGGGGAGCAGGAGCCGTCTTTTTAGCGTGTTCGCTTCTGTCCACGGCCGTATCCAAGGACAGCTTCTTCTCGATTTTCAACTGGTCGCTCCAGCCGCTTCTTTATGCGGCCGTCTATCTCATGGTCTTTTCCACGATCCGTACGGTCAGGGAAAAGGAAAAGGCGCTCTATGCCTTCCTGGCAGGTGCTCTCTGTGTAGCCGCTTACGGTTTCTTCCAGTATGCGGATGCCCATGACATGGCAAAGGATCTTACCGCGCAGAGCTGGGTCGATCCGGAGCGTTTCCCGCTTCTCCGCCGCCGCATGTATTCGACGCTGGAGAATCCGAACCTTCTGGGCGCTTACCTTCTGATGATCATCAGTGCGCTTTCCTCTTTCTTCCTCTATGAGAAGAAGGGGAGAAGAAAGTACATTTTCGGAATCGTCCTGCTGGTGCTCCTTACCTGCCTGGCGCTTACCTATTCCAGAGGCGCGTGGGTGGCAGCCGGCGGCATCGTGGCAGGCCTTGCCATTTTTCATGATAAGAGATTCGGTCTTTTATTCCTGCTCGTTCCGATTGGCCTTCTCTTTTATCACGGACAGATTGCCGAACGTTTCCTTTCCCTTTTCAGAGGGGATGACACGTCCGTCGATCTTCGCTTCGCTCTCTGGGAAAGCACGAGAGCCATGATTGAAGAACATCCTCTTCTGGGCATCGGCTGGGGATCGTATTTCCTCGCATACCCGGATTACAATTTCTTTATACAGAATGACAATGTACTGATTTTCCATGCACACAACATGTACCTGAACATGCTGGCCGAAGTAGGGATCCCGGGTGGCCTTGCATTCCTGGCTGCTTTCTTTGCGCAGGGTATCATCGCCTACAGGATTTTCAAAGGGGGAGAGACTGCCTTTGACCGTGCCATGGGCCTAGGCGGCATGCTTGCCGTCATCTTGATTGCCATTATCAGCTTCGGAGACCATGTACTTTTTAGCCGTTCCGTATCATTTTGTTTCTGGAGTCTGGCGGGTTTGTGGGCTTCATGCATAAGTCATGCAAACGAAAAATAGAAATATATGATTATGGTTTTCTGTAAATTTCATGTTATACAACATGTAAATCATAATTTGTCTAATAGGAATTATTTATATGACCCATAATAGAAATTAAGAAACAGAGAACCTATTTTAGGGGATACAATCTCAGAAAATGTGGTATAATGATAAAGGTGATAAGGTAAATAAAAATGCAGTCAGTATGATGAATTAGATTAGGAAATGGATTTTTTGAAGTAAATGTTTACCGAACATTTTCGATAAAGAGAAGAAAACATTCCCGTCTCGTATAGACTGTGTTTTTTACTGAGGTAAAAAGATCTGCAGCAAAAGCAGGTAAATCAAGCTGTGGACTTTTATATATTATTTTATTTTTGGGAGGATGATAGTAATGATCGACACCAATGATAGTGAATTCCTTAGCAGGATTGAGGACAAGAGTCTTCTCTCCAAGGTCATGCCAGGCGCAGCAGCTGCAGCTATGATCAATGCAGGGGACATCATCGGTATTTCCGGATTTACGCCATGCGGCTATCCGAAAATTACAATGCATGAACTCGCAGAACGCATGAAACAGACCCCGTTCCAGGTAGATATCTGGACAGGCGCTTCCACCGGTTCCCAGATCGATACCGAACTGGTTGCTGTAAACGGCGTCAGAGTTCGTATGCCTTACCAGACAAACGCTAACCTGAGGAAAGCCATCAACAATGGCCAGGTAAGCTACTATGACCTGCATCTGTCTCATGTAGCACAGCAGGTTCGTGCTGGCTTCTTCACCAACGTTAAAGGCGAACGCGTAACCGGCCCGGACTTCGCAGTCGTTGAAGCATGCAAGATCGGACCGAACGGCGAAATCTACCCGACAACCGCTATCGGCAACTCTCCGGTATACGTAGACACCGCTAAGAAAGTCATTGTCGAAGTTAACACCACTCAGCCACTCGGCCTCGTAGGCATGGCTGATATTTACATGCGTAAGAACCCGCCGCACTGCGAACCGATTCCGATTCTCCACGCTGGCGACCGTATCGGCACACCGTACATCAAATGCGATCCGTCCAAGATCGTAGCTATCGTTCCATGCGATATGCCAGACGTAACCCGTGCACTGGCTCCGCTCGATGACGACGCTGAAGCAATGGGCAACAACCTTGTAGAATTCCTGACCAACGAAGTTAAACATGGCAGACTTCCGGAAAACCTGCTCCCGCTGCAGTCTGGCGTAGGCAACGTTGCTAACGCAGTTATCCATGGCCTCGTTGAATCCCAGTTCAAGAACCTGTCCGTATACACCGAAGTTATTCAGGATGGTATGTTCGACCTGATCGACAAAGATAAGATCGACATGATTTCCGGTACTTCCCTGTCCCCATCTCCGGAAGGTCTGAAACGCTTCTATGACAACATCGAAAAATACAACAAGAAGATCGTTCTGCGTCCGCAGGAAATCTCCAACAACGGTGAAGTTGTTCGTCGTATCGGCGTTATCGGCATGAACACCGCTCTTGAAATGGATATTTACGGTCACGTAAACTCCACCCATGTAACAGGCACCAAGCTGATGAACGGCATCGGCGGTTCCGGCGACTTCGCTCGTAACGCATTCCTGTCCTGTTTCTTCTGCCACAGCTCCGCTAAGGGCGGCAAGATCTCCGCAGTTGTTCCGATGTGCTCCCATGTTGACCACACCGAACATGATACACATGTATTCATCTCTGAACAGGGTGTCGCAGATGTTCGCGGCCTGAGCCCGAAAGAAAGAGCAAAGGTTATCATCAACAACGTTGCTCATCCGTCCTACAGAGATCAGCTCATGGACTACTATGAAAGAGCAGTTGCTGCATGCGGCCACAGCCAGACCCCGCACATTCTTCCGGAAGCTTTCAAATTCCATGAAAGCCTGGCAGAAACCGGCGATATGCACTTCAAGAAATAATTTAGTGCTGTATTAAAATTTTTAATGCTTTACAAATAAACTCAGTACTGTATAATAATCTATGATGATGACTGCCCATTGACAGTGTCATACACATGGGTTTCGCAAGTGTCCTGAAACCGCTGCAAGAAGACTTGAAAAAGCGCTGCAGCGGGGAAGGCGTTGCGGGCCCTGGACCGGAAAGAAGTTCCCTTAGAAAACAGTGAGAAGAGCATAAAGACGCCGCCGCTGATAAATGATGGGAAGTTTTTTCCCAGAAGTTACTTACTTACTTTTTTAGGAGGAAGATGAACTCATGTCTAACGAATCCCTGAAAGCTAAACTTGATGCCTACAATGCAGAATATGCAAAACAGACGGCAAAACATCCGGAAAGAGTTGGTCTTAAACACAAGAACCTGTACACACCTCTCGATCTCGAAGGTTTTGATTATGAAAGAGACCTCGGTTTCCCGGGCGAATATCCATACACCCGTGGCGTACAGCCGACCATGTATCGTGGCCGTCTCTGGACCATGCGTATGTATGCAGGCTTCGCAACCGCTGAAGAATCCAACAAGCGTTATCGTTACCTGATTGCTAACGGCGGATCTGGTCTGTCCGTAGCATTCGACCTTCCAACCCAGATCGGTTATGACTCCGATGATAAGATGGCTGAAGGCGAAATTGGTAAAGTAGGCGTTGCTATTGATACCCTGAAAGATATGGAAATCCTGTTCGATCAGATCGACCTGGGCAAAGTTTCCACATCCATGACCATCAACGCACCGGCATCCGTTCTGCTCGCTATGTACATTGCAGTTGCTGAAAAACAGGGCGTTCCTGCTTCCGCACTCCGCGGCACCATTCAGAACGATATTCTGAAGGAATACTCCGCTCGCGGCACCTACATTTTCCCGGTTAAACCATCCATGCGTTTAATCACCAACATTTTCGAATACTGCTCCAAGAACGTTCCGAAGTGGAACACCATCTCCATTTCCGGTTACCACATCCGTGAAGCTGGTTCCACCGCTGCTCAGGAAATCGCATTCACCATCGCTGATGGTATCGCTTACATCGAAGCAGCTCTGAAAGCTGGCATGCACATCGATGAATTCGCTCCACGTCTGTCCTTCTTCTGGAATGCACACAACAACGTACTCGAAGAAGTCGCTAAATTCCGCGCTTCCCGTCGTCTGTGGGCTACAATTCTGAAAGAAAGATTCCACGCTGAAAACGAAAAATCCATGAAACTGCGTTTCCACACCCAGACCGCAGGCTCCATGCTGACAGCTCAGCAGCCAAACAACAACATCGTTCGTGTTGCTCTGCAGACAGCAGCAGCTGTTATGGGCGGAACCCAGTCCCTGCACACCAACTCCCGCGATGAAGCTCTGGCTCTGCCAACCACTGAATCCGTAACCATCGCTCTGCGTACACAGCAGATCGTTGCTTATGAATCCGGCCTGGCTGACGTAGTTGATCCGCTCGGCGGCTCCTACTATGTTGAAGCTATGACCAACGCTATCGAAGCTGAAGCTAAAGAATACATCAGAAAGATCGATGAAATGGGCGGCGCTGTAGAAGCTATTGATAAAGGCTATATCCAGAAGGAAATTCAGGACTCCGCTTATGCTTGGCAAATGGCTGTTGAATCCGGCGAAAAGACAATCGTTGGCGTCAACAAGTTCACAATGGAAGAACCACCGGTTGAAGGCCTGCTGAAGGTTGACTCCTCCGCTGGTGAATTCCAGAAGAACAAACTGGCTAAAGTTAAAGCAGAACGTGATAACGCTAAGGTTCAGGAAGAACTGAAGAAGCTGGAAGTTGCAGCTGCTGATGAAGAAGTAAACCTGATGCCAGTTATTCTCGACTGCGTACGTGCTTATTGCTCCCTCGGCGAAATCTGCGGAGTACTCCGTAAGGTATTCGGCGAATACAAACCGCACAACACACTTTAATTCGATAATCGGAAATAGTTCTGGAGGTAATTAACAATGGCAGATAAACGTATCAGAGTACTCGTAGCTAAACCGGGTCTTGATGGACATGATCGCGGCGCAAAGGTTATTGCCCGTGCACTCCGTGATGCAGGCATGGAAGTTATTTACACAGGTCTTCGCCAGACCGTTGAACAGATCGTTGAAGCAGCTGACGCAGAAGACGTTGATGTAGTAGCACTGTCCCTGCTGTCCGGCGCTCACAACACACTGTTCCCGGAAGTTGTCAAAGCTCTTGAAGCTAAAGGCATGGGCGATGTACTCGTAATCGGCGGCGGCGTAATTCCGGCTGCTGATATTTCAGGTCTGGAAAAAGCAGGCGTAAAGGCTATCTTCACACCTGGCACACCAACCAAAGAAGTTATTGACTTCATCCAGGCAAATGTAAAATAATTAGCTTTTAGACTACCACTTGGCGGTTTATTAGTGTAATTTAGCTGTTAAAGGGCTGGGTGCACTCTCAGCCCTTTACAACTATTTATTTCTCTTGATTTACTCCTCGAAAAGGCGGTGTATCCATGGAATTTTCTATGAAGGATTTTTGGAATGGAAATAGACGCGCCTTAGCGAGAGCAATTACCATCGTTGAAGACGAACGTGATGGTTATGAAGATATCATGAAAGATATCTATCACCATACCGGTCGTGCTCAGGTCATCGGTATCACTGGTGCGCCTGGTGCGGGTAAGAGCACACTGTCTGATGCCCTCATAAAGCAGTTTCGCAAACAGGGTAAAACAGTAGGCATCGTCGCTGTCGATCCTACCAGTCCGTTCTCCGGCGGCGCCATTCTTGGTGACCGTATTCGTATGAACGACCTGACGTTGGATAAGGGTGTTTATATCCGTAGTATGGGTACACGCGGCAGTCTCGGGGGTTTGTCCCGCAAGACCGCAGATGCGGTTAAACTGATGGATGCTTTCGGTCTCGATGTAATTTTCATCGAAACAGTAGGCGTAGGACAGTCCGAAGTCGATATCGTTAAGAATGCGGATACCACACTTGTTGTGCTCGTACCCGGACTTGGCGACGATATTCAGGCAATCAAGGCTGGTATCCTTGAAATCGGTGACGTATTTGTCATCAATAAATGTGATCGCGACGGCGCAGATCGTTTGAATGTTGAGATCGAAATGATGCTCGATCTGGGCGAAGCTCAGAACTGGCGTCCGCCGATCGAAAGAACGATCGCGAATAAAGACCAGGGTGTAGAAGATGTAGTAACAGCTCTGGGTGATCATAGAAAGTATCTCGAAGAATCCGGCTTGCTGGAAGAACGCAGACGCGAACGCGCACGCAGCGAGATGCTCGAAATGATTCACGACCGCATTTCCCGTCATATTGAAGAAAACCTCTCCAAGACGGGTGAATTCAATGGCTACGTGGAAGACGTATTTGAAAGGAAAACTGATCCATTCACTGTCGTCGATTCCATCGTGGGCAAAATATTCAAATAATTTATAAAGGAGGAGTTATTATGGCATTCAAAGTTTTGTGTGTCGATCATGTAGGCGTAGCTGTTAAAGACCTGGCTCTTATTAAACAGCAGATGAAAGACATTCTGGGACTGGATCCATCCCTGCCGGATGAAACCGTTGAAGATCAGCATGTAACAACAAGCTTCTTCAAACCATCCCCGCAGACCGAAGCTTGCGAACTCGAATTCCTGGGTTCCACAACTCCGGATGGCCCGATCGCTCGTTTCATTGAAAAATCCAACGGCGGCAAGAACGGCTTCCAGCATGTTGCTCTTCGTGTTGACGACATCGAAGCATGCCTCGCAGATCTGCAGGCTAAAGAAGTTCCGCTCATCGACAAGAAATGGCGTGTCGGTGCAGGCGGCTGTCACATCGCATTCTTGCATCCAAAGGCTACCGGCCTTCTGCTTGAACTGACAGAACGCCCTGGCGGCCCGTCCTTCAATAAATAAGTTGAATGATGGCAAATGATTCGCCCGTTTTGGGCGAGTCATCCCCCTTGCGGGGGACCCTAATATTTTTGGAGGTGTAAGAATGGCAACTGTTGAAGAAAGAATTGAACTTCTCCATAAGAACCTCGCTCATGTTGAGGCTATGGGTGGCGAAAAACGTGTTGAAAAACAGCATGCAAAAGGCAAACTGACCGCTCGTGAAAGACTCGCTCTTCTGTTTGATGAAGGCACTTTCGTTGAAGTCAATGCCCTCGTAAAATCCCGCTGCCACAACTTCGGCCAGGAAAAGAAAGATCTCCCGGGCGAAGGCGTTGTAACAGGTTACGGCACTGTTGATGGAAGATTGGTATTTGCATTCGCTCAGGACTTCACCGTTGAAGGCGGCTCCCTTGGTGAAATGCACGCTGCAAAGATCGTTCACGTAAATGAACTGGCTCTCAAAGTCGGTGCACCTTGCGTAGGCCTGAACGATTCCGGCGGAGCTCGTATTCAGGAAGCTGTCGATGCCCTCTCCGGCTATGGCAAGATTTTCTGGTGCAACACCATCGCTTCCGGCGTAATCCCGCAGATTTCTGCAATCATGGGACCGTCCGCAGGCGGCGCTGTTTACTCCCCGGCTCTGACCGACTTCATTTACATGGTTAAGAAAACATCCCAGATGTTCCTGACCGGCCCGGCTGTCGTTGAATCCGTCACCGGCGAAAAGATCACCGCTGAAGCACTCGGCGGCGCTATGACCCATAACCGTACATCCGGCGTAGCTCAGTTCGCAGCTGAAAACGACGAAGACTGCATTAAACAGATTCGTTACCTGCTCAGCTTCCTCCCGAGCAACAACATGGAAGACGCTCCGATCGTAGAAACCGGAGACGATCCGACCAGAACTGATCCAGCTCTGGACACCATCATGCCGGAAAGCTCCAATGCACCGTACAATATGTATGATGTACTGAAATCCATTGTTGATAATGGCGAATACTACGATGTAGCTAAGGAATTCGCAAAGAACATCATCACCTGCTTCGCTCGTATGGACGGACAGACTGTTGGTATCATTGCTAACCAGCCAGCATTCATGGCAGGCTGCCTTGACTACAACGCATCCGATAAAGCAGCTCGCTTCATTCGTTTCTGCGACTGCTTCAACATTCCGGTTCTGAACGTTGTCGACGTTCCTGGCTTCCTGCCTGGCAAACAGCAGGAATATGCCGGCGTAATTCGTCACGGCGCTAAGATGCTGTTCGCATACTGCGAAGCTACAGTTCCGAAGATCACCATGATTCTGCGTAAAGCTTACGGCGGCTCCTACATCGCTATGTGCTCCCGTGAACAGGGCGCTGACCAGGTATTTGCTTGGCCAACCGCTGAAATCGCAGTTATGGGACCTGCAGGCGCAGCTAACATAATCTTCAAGAAAGACCCGAACAAAGAAGAACGCACAAAGGAATATGTCGAGGAATTCGCTACTCCTTACAAAGCTGCAGAACGTGGCTATGTAGATGCAGTAATCGATCCAAGAAATACCCGCCCAACAATCATCAATGCACTGAAGATGCTTGCTTCCAAGCACGAAGTACATCCGGCAAAGAAACACGGAAACATTCCGCTCTAATATTTGCCGCTTAAATCTCTATATTGAAAGGATGGGTACAGATGGATAACAGTACAGTTATGTATATCGCGGTTTTTGCTGCTATCGTTGCAGTAATTGCCCTGATCATGATCTGGCAGGTACGTTCATCTCTCAATCAGTCCGCAGCACCGGCACCAGCTCCTAAAAAGGCAGCAGCTCCAGCAGCAAGAGCAGCAGCTCCTGCAGCAGCAGCTAACAATGGTGCAGTCGTAGCAGCTATCGCTGCTGCTATCGTTGCTATGGGTGGCGGCGAAATCGTCTCCATCCGCCCGGCAGCTAGACCTGGCTGGACTTCCGCAGCTCGCATTGCGGGCGTTTCCGGCAACCAGCAGTTCTAATTGAAAGTTGAAAGTACAATCATTTAGGAGGAAAGACAATGAGAAAATTTACTGTAACAGTTAACGGCCAGGATTACGATGTAGTAGTTAAAGACGGCGGCGCTGCAGCAGCAGCTCCGGCTCCGGCAGCAGCTCCAGCTCCAGTAGCAGCAGCTCCAGCTCCGGCAGCAGCTCCGGCTCCAGCTCCGGCTCCAGCTCCGGCTCCGGCAGCAGCTCCTGCAGGTGCAGGCGAATCCGTAGAAGCTCCAATGCCTGGTAAAGTCATCCGCATCAACAAACATGTTGGTGATGCAGTAGCAGCAGGCGACGAAGTCCTCGTACTCGAAGCTATGAAGATGGGCAACCCGATCATGGCTCCATGCGATGGCAAGATCACCTCCATGCAGGCTCAGGAAGGCCAGTCCGTACAGGGCGGCGATCCGCTGTTCACCGTTGGCTAATAGCAGCTTAATGAACATCGCTTAATCTAAAAGGGCAGTGCTTCGGCACTGCTCTTTTTTTATGTCCGGCTTACCGTGGGGTGTGATAGGCTATACGACATTTCGTGGTGATTTTATGGCCGATGAGGCTTGTATTTATCGGATTTCATAGGTATCTTAAGATCTTCAGTAATTCTTAAAGGGTGGACATCGCGGTAATTTAATTTGGGGCTTATAGGACATTTCGTGTTGGTTTTAATGCCGATGGAGCCCGATAAATACGGGTTCCATCGGCATTTTAAGATTTTCAGTGATTCTTAAAGGGTGGACAAAACGTGTTG